>Ga0138256_10000028_pt1 | contig 189198 bp, 157 predicted proteins | sample KNB2016incub_MG_FD_105486 | JGI IMG/M metagenome (GOLD analysis project Ga0138256, IMG submission 105486) | Active sludge microbial communities from wastewater in Klosterneuburg, Austria - KNB2014incub_MG | ecosystem: Engineered > WWTP > Activated sludge > Unclassified | place: Austria...
GATAAAAGTGGAACATACAGGGAAAGACAGTTACCTGAACAAAGTGATTAAGCTGGTAGAAGAAGCACAGAAAGCAAAATCCAAAATGCAGAACTTCAGCGACAGGGCTGCCAAATGGCTTACCTATATTGCTTTATCGGTAGGTTTTGGAACATTGGCTGTTTGGCTGATAGCAGGATATCCTTTTGTATTTGCGTTGGAGCGTATGGTAACGGTAATGGTAATTGCCTGTCCCCATGCATTGGGTTTGGCTATTCCCCTGGTTGTAGCCATTTCTACTGCAGTATCAGCACAAAACGGTTTATTAATTCGTAACAGAACGGCTTTTGAAGAATCAAGAAAAATTACAGTACTCCTGTTTGACAAGACGGGAACATTAACAACCGGCGTTTTTGGTGTTACCAGATTTGAGTCAGTTAATACTGAATTTTCAAAAGATGAAATATTGAGGTTGGCGAGTGCTTTGGAACAAACATCAGAGCATCCTATTGCTGTCGGTATAATCAATGAAGTAAAAGAACACGACGTTACCATTCCCAAAGCTGAAAAATTTAATGCCATTACAGGCAAAGGTGTTGAAGCAACGGTAGAGGGTAAATCAGTAAAAGTGGTAAGCCCAGGATATCTGAAAGATAAAAATCTGACCATTCCTGAAGGAGCTTATTCAAGCAAAGCAGAAACTGTTGTTTTTGTTTTAGTTGATGATAAGTTGGTAGGATACATTGCCTTGGCAGATGCGATAAGGCCCGAAAGTGCAGAAGCAATCCAGGTGTTTAAAAAGAATGGAATTAAAGTATTGATGGCAACCGGGGATAATGAAACGGTAGCCAAAGCCGTGTCTGATGAATTGAAATTGGATGGATACTATTCAGAAGTGTTGCCGCACCAGAAAGTAGAGATTGTAAAAGAATTGCAAAGTAAGGGTGAGTTTGTTGCCATGACAGGCGACGGTGTGAATGACGCACCGGCTTTAGCACAATCGGATGTTGGTATTGCAGTAGGCTCCGGCACGGATGTGGCAGCAGAAACAGCCGATATAATTTTAGTAAACAGTAATCCAAAAGATATTGCAAATCTTATTTTATTTGGCAAAGCAACGTACAAAAAAATGGTACAGAACCTGGTTTGGGCTACAGCCTATAACAGCTTCGCCATTCCTTTGGCCGCCGGTGTATTATATAAAGCAGGATTTGTTTTAGGTCCGGCAGTTGGTGCTGTATTGATGAGTTTGAGTACTATCATTGTTGCTATTAATGCGCAGTTGTTAAAAAAGAAGATCAGCGCTTATTAAGTTTTTTAAGAGATATTGGTATTGTCTTTAAGTCAGGTTTATTGTGGATTAAGGAAAATAAATAATGAATGCAGAATTTTTGATTTATTGATTTACGAGGTATATCAGTTCAGCCGCATGTATTGGAAAAGCAACAATCAGCAAAGTTTACGGTTACCTTCAAATACCCCGAAATGGTGGCTGAGTTTTACCCTTATTTTCAGCACGACAAGCTGCCTGACTTTGGGAAGGAGAACCTTTGGTTTCTATAAGCCCACTTAAATAAGCAATGTTAAAATAAATCTAATTTATATTTAAGTATTTGCTTAAATAATTATTTTATGCTTAACTTCGTAACTCAAACTAAAGAAATATGACTACTTGTATACGTTTATATGCCGACCCGGTTCAGATAAAAGCCTGTAAAGAAAAAATAGAAAATACAGAAAATGCTTTTTCTCAGATGTCGGCTGTACTGTCCTTAGCAGCCAATGATGTAAGACTCAAAATCCTGTATCTGCTTGAAGAAGAAAGGGAGCTTTGCCCCTGTGATATGAGCGATATACTCGGCATGAGCATCCCTGCCATTTCGCAGCATCTACGTAAAATGAAAGACGGCGGCATCATTCAGGCCCGTAAAGACGGTCAAACCATTTTTTATTCTTTAAAACCGGAACATCTGAAAATGCTCCGCTCTTTATTTAAATACGTTAATGAGTTAAACGCAAAATTAGAATTAGTATGAGTATAACAAAATCTGGCAGTAAAACATGGATAGCGGGTTTGCTTACTGCCACTGTAGCTTCTTTATGCTGCATAACTCCCGTTTTGGCTTTGTTCAGCGGTGCAACAGGAATAGCATCTACATTTTCATGGCTTGAACCCTATCGTCCATACCTTATTGGTTTAACTGTTGCGGTACTTGCATTTGCTTGGTATCAGAAATTAAAGCCTAAGAAAGCTGATATTGATTGCGAATGTGAGGAAGATGCCAAACCATCTTTCTGGCAATCAAAAGTCTTTCTGGGAATTGTAACAGTATTTGCTATTGCAATGTTGGCTTTCCCTAAATATTCTCATATATTTTTTCCCAAACAAACTCAAAAAGAGATTGTAATAGTTGATAAAACTGCCATTCAACAGATGAAATTGAATATCCGGGGTATGACCTGTGAAGCCTGTTCAGAAACCATCAACCTGGCTCTATCAAAAGTTCCCGGTGTTTTAGAGTATAAGACTGAATTTAAAGATGGGAGCAGTACAGTAAAATTTGATAATTCAAAAACCAACGAACAGGAAATTACTAAAGCTGTAAATGAAACAGGATATAAAGTAACCGATACAAAACCTGTTCAATAATCATTTAAAAATAAAACGATATGAAAAGTATATTAATCCTTTTAGCCTCAATTGCATTTAATGCAACAGCCAATGTATACGGCTTAGGTGTTTACAAAGCTAACGCAGCAGATAAAACAGTTAATCAATCACAATTCCACATGAAAGAGGATCCAAAAACTATTACACTTAAAATTACAGGCATGACCTGTGCAGGATGTGCCAGCCACATTCATACGGCACTTTCTAAAACAGAAGGTGTAATAAACGATGAAGTTAAATATCCCGGCGACGTGGCAATCATTAAGTATGATGCTTCGAAAATTTCGGAAAAAGAAATTATTGCGGCAATTGAAAAAGCTGGATATAAAGCGGAAATCATTAAAGAAACCACAAAAAAGAAAACGCTATGAAAACCAAAATTTGTCCTACCTGTGGTTGCTCACTAGTCCGATTAGGGATATCAGAAAAATCGGCAACTGCTTTAAATTATAAAAATCAAGATTACTTTTTTTGTTGTTCGGGCTGTGCTAATTTATTTGAAAATGATGCTGAAAAGTACATCAAGGAAATAGAAAGTGTAGTTGTTTGCCCGGTATGTTTAGCCGAAAAACAAATGGAACAAACCTTTAAAGTGCCTTACAACAATCTAGTAATTCCTTTTTGCAGATGCCCACATTGTATTACTACATTTAAAGAAAAACCCCAATATTATTTAGATAGATTATCAGGTAAAATAAAATACGGAGGGTTATTCAAAGATTTATGTTGTTAGAAATTTATAAAAATGTTACAAAATATGTTAGGAAAGAAAGAGGAAATCCCTCAAAATACAGAAACTATCTTTTTAGAAATTGAAGGAATGACCTGCGACCATTGTGCAGTAAGTATAGAACGTTTGTTGGAAAAAAAGAATGGCATCCTTACCAAAAAAGTAAGCTTTGAAAACAGCAAAGGTGAAATTGCCTTTAATCCTGACCATATTTCCAAAGAAGAAATTATACAATCCATCAATCAAACACCCACTTACCGGTCAAAAGAAGTGAACAAAAACGGACTGGTGAAAAGCAAAACAACACAATTTGATTTAATAATTATCGGTGGGGGGTCTGCTGCATTTTCAGCAGCCATTAAAGCCAATGAACTGGGATTAACCACCCTGATGGTAAATGCCGGTTTAGATTTTGGAGGCACATGTGTGAATGTTGGATGTTTGCCTTCCAAGACGCTTATCCGTGCTGCGGAAACGGTTTATCATGCTTCACATTCCAACTTTGCAGGGATAAAACCAAAAGGAGCTGATATTGATTTTGCACAAGTGATAAAAGATAAAATACAATTGGTAAAAACCCTACAGCAAAAAAAATACATGGATGTGGTGAGTGATTTTACAAATCTGCAATTGCTCGAAGGCTGGGCAGAATTTGTGGATGACAAAACTATTTTTGTCAATGGTAAAGATAAATACTCAGCCATAAAATTTATTATCGCTACTGGCGCAACTACCAATGTACCTGATATTGAAGGGCTGAAAGATATTGGTTACCTCACCAATACATCTTTATTTGATTTGGAAGAACAGCCCCAAAGCATCACCATCATGGGTGCAGGATATATTGGTTTGGAAATTGCGATGGCTTATAACCGCCTTGGCACAAAAGTCCGCATTATAGAATTTACCGACCGTGTGCTGCGAACCCAAACACCTGATATCAGCGAAGAAATAGAAATGCATATGAAGAATGAAGGCATTGAAATTCTTCCTAACTTCCGTGCAGTTAAATTTGAAAAGCTGGGCAATGATACCATTATTCATTGCAAATGTCCTGATGGTTCTTTTACAAAAATAATTGAACCGGATAAAGTGGTTGTTGCTTCCGGCACAAAACCCAACACCAAAAAACTCGGATTGGATAAAATTGGTTTGCAACTCACCAAGAGCGGACATATACAGGTGAATGAATTAATGGAAACCAATCTGCAAAATATGTATGCAGTTGGAGATGTTGCCAATACGCCAGCATTTGTTTACACTGCAGCTTTTGAAGGAAAGATAGCAGTGGAAAATGCTTTCACAGGCTCGGAACTAAAATCTGATTATTCTTCTTTACCCTGGGTAGTGTTTACTGACCCGCAAATAGCCGGTGCAGGTTTGGATGAAGCACAGGCAGCGGCACAAAATATTCCTTTCGAAGTTTCCAAACTTTCACTGGATAATGTTCCCCGTTCACAGGCGGCTTATGATACAAGAGGCTTCATTAAACTCATTCGCAATACTGAAACTGATAAATTAATTGGAGCAAGAATAGTTGCACCTGAAGGCGGAGAACTGATACAACAATTAAGTATGGCCATTAAATACGGAATAACCGTTAAAGAATTAGCTGAAAGTTTTTATCCTTATCTCACATTGGGCGAAGGAATAAAATTAGCCGCTATTACATTTGGTAAAGACGTATCAAAACTGAGTTGTTGTGCAAGCTAAAATAGCCGACACACAGGTATAAGCACATTTGCAAGGCACTCAAATCCGACACAAAGTCAACCTGCCCGTCACATTGGCCTACCCTGAAATGGTGGTTGAAATGTCTCCGTATTTCAGGAATAATAAAATTACTGTTGTACAATTGTTCTAATAGTCTATAATAATTGTGTGCAGTTTTAGTGCACCCGGAAATTTCCGAAATAAGGAATTATAAAAGAAATGCAACAATGTTGATTTAATGATTGCCTAAAAATTAAAAAAATGTAACAAATCCTCTTATATTTGTATCAATGAAATTATTCTTTACCATAATCGGGGGCTTTTTATTATACCTTTCCTGCCTGCCTTGCGGCGACAGCGTGGAGTGTAATTCAAAAGCACAAACGAAAATTTCAGCTTCTACTTCTCATCAGGATCACCAGCATAATAAAGAAGCTTGTACTCCCTTTTGCACCTGTACGTGCTGTCCGGCATCGGCTTTTTATTCTGCTAGCTCAAAAGTTCAATTTGTAAAATATTTCCCAACTGAGAAATATCCTCTTTACAATATCGCCATTCACACTCAGCTGTGTGATAATATCTGGCAACCTCCCAAAATAGCATAGTTACTCCTCTTATTGAATTTGCTGCATAGCCAATGTATTGGCCTATGTCGCAATTATCATTCTCTTATCCATTTTAAAAATGGCAATCAGAAAAAATGCTAAAAAGGCTAAGCAGCCTATAGCAATCCGGGTAATTAAAATCATTGTTATTGCACTGTGTTGTGCTATTCTATTGGCAGCTATTGCTAATAGGATAAGGCACTACTACTGGCATTTAACCAAATAAAAACTATGCTCAATAAAATCATACAATTCTCAATTAAAAATAAATTGGTAATAGGATTGTTTACACTTGCATTAATTATATGGGGTGTTTACTCAGCAAATAAATTACCAATAGATGCTGTACCTGATATTACCAATAACCAGGTACAGGTTATAACGCTTAGCCCGTCCTTGGCTGCTCAGGAAGTAGAACAACTGATCTCCTTTCCGGTAGAACAGACAATGGCTACTATTCCGGAAATCAAAGAAATCCGTTCTATCTCAAGATTTGGTTTGTCCGTTGTAACTGTGGTATTTCATGATGACGCAAATATCTACTGGGCCAGGCAACAGGTAGGTGAAAGACTGGTTGAGGCCAGGAATCAGATACCTGATAATATTGGTAATCCTGAGATGGCTCCTATTTCAACAGGGTTAGGAGAAATTTATCAATATGTATTGCATTCAAAAAAAGGCTATGAAGATGAATATGATGCCATGTCGTTGCGTACCCTGCAGGACTGGATTGTTCGAAGGCAGCTTTTAGGTACACCCGGTATTGCTGACGTAAGCAGCTTTGGTGGATTATTAAAGCAATATGAAATTGCCTTGAATACTGATAAATTAAAAAGCTATAACCTCTCTATTAAAGACATTTTTAATGCACTGGAAAAAAATAACCAAAATACTGGTGGAGCCTATATCGACAAAAAACCCAATGCTTATTTTATACGCAGTGAAGGATTTATTAAAACAATCACTGACATTGAAAAAATAGTGGTAACAAGAACAACAAATGGTACCCCTGTATTAGTGAGAGATATAGCCTCTGTGCAATTAGGACACGCAACTCAATATGGTGCACTAACCCGTAATGCCGAGGGCGAAGTGGTAGGCGGTATTGTATTAATGTTGAAAGGTGCTAACGCAAGTGAAGTTATAAAAAGCGTAAAGAACAAAATTGCTCAAATTCAAAAGAGCCTTCCGGAAGGTGTTGTAATCGAGCCATTTCTTGACAGAAGTGCTTTGGTAGGAAGAGCAATCGGCACAGTGAAAACCAATCTTATTGAAGGCGCTTTAATTGTAATTTTTGTATTGGTGGTTTTTCTTGGCAATATCCGTTCAGGTTTGATTGTTGCTTCAGTGATTCCACTAGCGATGTTGTTTGCTATTTCACTGATGAATTTGTTTGGAGTAACTGGTAACCTGATGAGTTTAGGTGCAATTGATTTTGGGCTTATTGTCGACGGCGCTGTTATTATCGTCGAAGCAACCATGCATCAATTGGGACTTCGAAAACCCGGGCGTATGACCCAGGATCAATTGGATGATGAAGTAAATAAGTCGGCAGGTAAAATGATGAACTCTGCCGCTTTCGGCCAAATTATCATTTTAATTGTGTATCTCCCTATTTTGGCACTCGTTGGTATTGAGGGGAAAATGTTTGGCCCAATGGCACAAACGGTTTCCTTCGCCATCCTTGGTGCTTTTTTACTCTCTCTCACTTATGTTCCCATGATGAGCGCTTTGGTGCTTAATAAAAAAGTAAGTCATAAAGAAAATCTTTCGGATAAAATGATGAAGTTTCTCCAAAGACTTTACGCTCCTTTAATCAAAGGAGCATTAAAAATGAAGCTGTTGGTAGTAAGTATAGCGGTGGGCTTGTTCATTATCAGTTTATTAGTTTTTAAAACCTTAGGTGGTGAGTTTATCCCCACTTTGGAAGAAGGAGATTTCGCAGTAGAAACAAGACTTATGGTAGGCAGTTCATTAAGCCAGACAATTGAAAAAATAACCCAAGCATCTGATATGTTAATGAAAAAATTCCCCGAAGTAAAAGAAGTTATTGGCAAAATTGGTGCATCAGAAATACCAACAGATCCCATGCCAATTGAGGCCTGCGACATTACCATACTTTTAAAAGATAAAAAAGAATGGACAAGTGCTCATAGCCGTGAAGAGCTATCAGAAATGATGCAGAAAGAACTGGAAAAAATACCGGGTATAACTTATGGACTCTCACAACCCATTCAGTTACGATTCAATGAATTAATCTCTGGTGTGCGTCAGGATGTAGGGATTAAAATTTTTGGTGAAGATTTGGATGTACTGGCCGATCTGGCAAAAAAAATTGGTTCAATTGTTCCAACAGTTAAGGGTGCAGAGGATTTATATGTTGAGCAGATTACAGGGTTGCCACAAATAGTAATTAAACTTAACAGAGATAAGATTGCTCAGTTTGGTTTGAATGTGGAAGATATAAACCGAACAATAAGCGCTGCATTCGCAGGAGAATCAGCTGGGATTGTCTACGAAGGTGAAAAGAGATTTGATATGGTGGTAAGGTTGGAAAAAACAGGGCGGCAGAGTATTGATAATGTCAGAGGTTTGTTTGTTGTTGCTTCTGATGGAAATCAGGTTCCATTGGAACAGGTAGCTGAAGTTGATTTTCAATTGGGACCCAACCAAATACAAAGAGAAGATGCAAAGCGTAGGATTATTGTTGGTTTTAATACCCGTGGTAGGGATATATCTTCTGTGGTAAAAGAAATGCAGGAAAAAATTGACCAACAGGTAAAAATGCCCCCTGGTTATTTTATTACTTATGGCGGCCAGTTTAAAAATCTGGAAGAAGCAAACAAAAGGTTATCCGTAGCAGTACCGGTAGCTTTAGCTTTAATCCTGCTTTTACTTTTTTTCACTTTTGGATCTATAAAATATTCACTGCTCATTTTTACTGCTATTCCAATGAGTGCCATTGGAGGTGTATTTGCTTTATGGCTTCGTGGTATGCCGTTCAGTATTTCAGCAGGTGTTGGTTTTATCGCATTGTTCGGAGTAGCGGTTTTAAATGGCATTGTATTGATTAGTGAATTTAACAGGTTGAAAAAGGAAGGGATGATTGATTTGAATTCAATCATATTAAAAGGAACAGCCGTCAGGTTACGTCCAGTATTAATGACTGCTGCTGTGGCTTCCTTAGGGTTTCTACCAATGGCTCTGTCAACAGGGTCGGGCGCAGAGGTTCAGAAACCTTTGGCAACTGTTGTAATAGGCGGTTTGATAACAGCTACATTCCTTACGTTAATAGTATTACCGGTATTATATACCTGGTTTGAAAAAATTAAGCGTAAACCGGGTAAATCTTCTGCGGCTAAACCAATGGTATTATTGGTTCTTTTAATGAGCATCGTATCTAGCTCGGTAAATGCACAAATAAATCCTGTTATTAATCTCAATCAAGCAGTTACCTCTGCCATTAAAAATAACCCTTTGATAAAAGCGGGGACACTTGATATTGGATATCAGCAGCAATTAAAAAAGACAGTAAAGGATTATGGAAAAACAAATATCGGACTTACGCTTGGTCAGTATAATACCCGTATAGCCTACGATAATAATTTCACTATAAGTCAGAATATTCCTAACCCGGGTTATTTCAAAAGTCTGATTAAGCTTTCAGAATCCAATATCAAAAGCAGTGAATTACAATTGAAGGTTTATCAAAGTGGAATTGCTGCCAATACAAAAACGTCTTACTACCAACTAAGTTTTTGGAATGAGGAAACAAGGCTGTTTAAAGAGCTTTTAGATATTTACGAAAAAGTACTGAAAGCAGCAGCATTGAGGTATAAAACAGGCGAATCCAATGCGCTGGAAAACTATAATGCCGAAAGCAGGGTAAATGAAATAAAAGCTCAGATAAAAAGTGCTGAAGAAGATTATAAGATAGAGTTGAATCGTTTAAAAGTTTTTACCGCCGATACTTCTATTGCGGCCATTGCCGATTCTTTGCTTGTTGAAAAAATCATACAGGTAAATTTTGATAGTTCAGCCATTGCGGCAAACCCAACTTTGGCTTTCATAAAACAGCAGATCGATATTGCTGAAAGGGAAACGGGTGTTGAAAAGTCTAAGCTGAAACCCGATTTCAATGTAGGCTACTTTAATCAATCTCTTGTAGGTTATCAAACTGTAAATGGGCTGGATAAATACTATGGGGCTGGCCATCGCTTTCAAGGTGTAAACTTCGGTATCAGTATTCCAATTTTTGCAAGAGCCCAGAAAGCAAAAGTAAAAGCTGCTGAAATTAACCGTTCACTAAGGGAGGCCGAACTCAATAACTATCAGTACAACCTGAAAGGTGAATTATCAAGGTTGTTTGGAGAGCTTCAAAAGCAACGGGTGCAGCTTAATTATTATAGAATTACTGCATTACCACAGGCCGAAAGAATCATTAGCCAGGCACAGAAAGCGTTTACAGCAGGCGAAATAGGCTACTATGAGTTAACACAATCACTCAATAATGCGGTTGTTGTAAAACAGGAATACATCAAATTAGTAAACCAGTATAATCAAACGGTGATTGCCATTGAGTTTATTGCCGGTATCAATTAATAAAACATAAAACATTAAATAATTCATTATGAAAAAGATATTATTCGGTTCACTTATTCTGGTTTTCCTTGCTGGCATATTATTTTCCGCCTGTTCTTCAAAGGGAAATGCTGAAGCAGTTACTGCAGAAGAAACAAGTGCAGAAGATGCAAATTCTGTGGATTTGACAGAGGAGCAGTTTAAAACAGTAGGTCTGCAATACGGCACTATTGAAGAAAAGAATTTAAACAGTATTATCAGGGCCTCTGGGGTATTGGATGTTCCTCCCCAACAATTGATAACAATTTCTTCTCCATACGGGGGCACCTTAAAAAATACTGAACTGTTGCAAGGTATGCCGGTATCAAAAGGTGAAGTAATTGCTGTTTTGGAAAATCCAGAATTTATACAACTACAACAAGATTATCTGGATTATAAAAGCCAGTTGGTTTACCTGAACGAAGAATTAGATCGCCAGCAGGAATTAGCAAAAGAAAATGTAAATGCTAAAAAAACGGTGCAAAAAGCAAGCAGTGATTTTAACAGTATGTCGGCAAGAGTGCAGGGCTTAAGATCAAAACTGCAATTGATAAATATTAATCCCGACAAAATCAATGCCGGTAATATTTCTGGCAAGGCAAATATATATGCCCCCATTTCAGGCTATGTTACTAAGGTGCTTGTGAACATAGGAAAATTTGTAAATCCTAACCAAGAGCTATTCGAAATAGTAGACACCCGTCACTTGCATGCAGAACTTACCATTTTTGAAAAGGATGTACCCAAATTAAAAATTGGGCAGAAAATCCGTTTTGTGTTAAATAATGAAACTAAGGAACGTTTTGCTGAAGTGCATCTAATTGGCAGGGAAATCAGTGCCGAACGAACTGTCAGGGTACATGGGCATCTTTTGCAGGAAGATAAAAACTTGTTACCCGGCATGTACCTTAAAGCAATTGTAGAAACTGGAGTTGCAACCACCACGGCGCTGCCTGATAAAGCAATCGTACAATCTGCAGGTAAGTCATACATTTTTATTGCAGCCGATGAAATTAAAGATGAAGAAAATCCGGCTGATAAGGGTAAAAATGAAGTAGCCAAAAAGCATATTGTTTTTAAAAGAATTGAAGTAACAACCGGTGTTTCAGAAAATGGATACACGGAAGTTATTTTACCTGAAGGCTTTAACAAAAACAGCAAAATAGTAATTAACGGGGCTTATGATTTATTATCAAAGATGAATAATGTAGAAGAAGAAGAGTAAAATAATATGGGTCGGAGCCCTGCATTGTTGCCCCGTTTTAAAAATGGAAAACCTGAGTTAGCAGGGCTTCCGAACCCACCCAAAGAAAGAAGAATAATAACTTAAGCAATTTTATATGTACAAGATACTATTTCTGCTTACAATCATCCTCACCGAACAAGGAGTTGAAGTACTTGCTCAGGCCAGAAGTAATGCTTCAATTTTTACACTTATTAATTCCAGCAGGAAAAAGAACAATAAGTTCATTGACTTCATTAAGGGTTCAGGACGTGTGCAGTATCGGGACTCGACTATAAGCGGTGAACTCTTATTTTCAAAAGGCGGTGTACAGATACAGCAAAATCAGATACTCAAATGGTTTAGTTATAAGGATACTTTACTGCAAAAGATTATAGTAAATAACTATGGCGATAATGTGCTCTTTAATCGATTAGCCGGGTATGATAATCAATTGTGGAGGCTGGTGAAAGACACTTTGGGTATAAGTATATATGACAAAAGCTATAGTCCCGATAGAAACACATCGTCTATAGATTATAACTCACTTTTATTTCAGCAGGATGCCATGTACATCCCGGCAGTAACATTTTGGACTACAAGCACAAAACGTAGCATAATAAAAATAGTTAACAAGCTGTTAGGCCTGAATTTAAGTCCTAAAAATTTTAAAGGCAAAGAAGATCTTATGAATATGTTAGTCAGCAATTAAAATATACTCTTAATGAAGTGTTATGCAAAGAAAGAAAAGCTTAATCAATAAATAAAAAATCATGAAAATTCTATTAGCAACGGACGGTTCTGTGTATAGCAAAAAGGCAGTTGAACAACTTGCCGAAATGCCGCATAATTCTGAGACTCAAATCCGTGTTTTATCAGTTTTTGAAAGTTTCCCGATTTTAATAATGCCAGCCCCCGGACCGGCAGGCGGAATTGGCGGCTATTACGAAGAAATGACTGCTGCTGCCCGAAAGTCAGCGGAAGAATCAGTCAGTAATGCTGCCGGATTTTTGAAAGAAAAAAATCCTGCTTTAGCCATTGATACGGCAGTAGTCAATGGCTCGCCTAAGGAAATCATTTTAAAAGCAGCTGCTGAATTTGATGCTGATTTAATAGTGGTGGGATCTCACGGGCGGGGAGCTTTTTCCCGTTTTCTGATGGGATCCGTTTCCCAGTCAATGGCTTTACATGCTTCCTGTTCGGTCTTGATAGTACGAAAACAAGAAGCAAAGGATGAAAGAAAATGATTTATCGTCAGTTGACCTCATTGAAAAAAACATTATTTATGTTACAGCTTTTAGATTTTACACAAAAAAATATTATAGCAACAAAAGCAAACGATTTGTTGGGCATCAATGATTATGAAAAAATTCATCCCCTTATTCATAACATTATCAATGCCGGAAAAAAAGTCAGATGGTATTTTGAAATGGATGATTGCCTTATTTCAAATTCAACCGGTTTTTGGGAAGATGGGATAATAGAAACCAATTATGGCAGTATGAACTTCACACATTCTGAAGATATAGAAAGGATTGCAATAGTTGGAAGCACAAAGTGGGAAAAATGGATGCGTTCAGTTATGAAACCTTTTGCAAAAGCAACTGTAAAGTATTTTGATTTGACCGATAGAGAGAAGGCCAGGGTATGGATTCTGAATTTGGAAGAAGACGTTAATACTTGTATCTCAAAATTGTGATAAGTAACCGGTACGATTAGATAGGTTAGAACAGAATGCTGATTGGAAGGTATTTAGTAATGGTTATAAGCATGTTTTTATCTTGATGATAAAACTTAATATAAAAATAATAAAGCATAGCAGAATATGGCAATTTCAATTTCAAAATTAAAATATGATTTTCCAGCAGGATTGGTAGTATTTCTGGTAGCACTTCCTTTATGTTTGGGAATAGCGCTGGCTTCAGGAGCGCCTTTACTATCAGGTATTATTTCCGGTATCATCGGAGGTGTAATAGTGGGCTTTTTAAGCGGATCAGAAACTAGTGTTAGCGGCCCTGCTGCAGGCCTTGCAGCTGTAGTGCTGGCTTCAATAACAAAGCTCGGTGGCTTTGAGTTGTTCTCGGCTGCTTTATTTATTGCTGGTTTTTTGCAGTTGGCAAGTGGGTTGTTAAAAGCTGGTATTATTGCAAACTATATTCCATCAAACGTAATTAAAGGATTGCTCGCTGCTATTGGTGTATTGCTTATTCTTAAACAAATACCACAGGCTTTTGGATATGATGGCACCCACCAGGATGATTTTTCTTTTGTTCAATCAAATGGTGAAAATACATTTTCACATCTGTTCAATACATTTTTTCATGTTACCCCAGGTGTAGTAATTGTTAGTGTAATTTCTATCAGTGTTTTAGTGTTTTGGGATAAAACGCCACTTAAAAAACTCAAATTTTTCCCGGCTTCTCTATTTGTTGTGCTTCTTGGTATAGGTGTAAATGAATTTTTTCGAAACTTCGTACCAGCTTTGTTTATCCGGCAAGTCCACTTGGTGAACCTTCCCTCCACAAATATTTCCGATCTAGCTTCTTTTATTAAATTCCCTTCTGCTAGTGCGTTTGCAAATTACAATGTATGGCTAACAGCTATAACACTTGCCATAGTTGCTTCGCTTGAAACATTATTAAATTTAGAAGCAGTTGACAATATTGACCCACATAAGCGGGAATCGCCACCAAACCGGGAATTGGTGGCACAAGGCGTAGGAAACATAATGGCTGGGCTTGTTGGCGGTTTACCTGTCACCTCAGTTATCGTTCGTAGTTCAGTTAATATCAATGCTGGTGTGCAATCAAAAATGTCAGCGATCATTCATGGTTTATTTTTGCTTCTAGCTATCTTTCTTTTAAGCCCTATAATAAATTTAATTCCTTTCGCTTCATTAGCGGCTATATTGATTGTAACAGGATATAAGCTTGCCAAAATATCCATCTTAAAGGAGATGTTTGCTAAAGGACGGAACCAGTTTATTCCATTTGTAGTAACTATTTTGGCGATCATATTTACCGACCTTCTGATAGGGATTTTGATAGGTTTGGCCGTTAGTTTATTCTACTTATTGAAAAGTAATTATAAAAATCCTTTCTCCATTGAAAGAGATACCCTGCATAACGGTGAAGTAATAAGGATAGAATTACCTAACCAGGTGTCTTTCTTAAACAAGGCAAGGATAAAAAATACACTTTGGTCAGTGCCTGCATATGCAAATGTAATTATTGATGCAAGCTATGCCGATTATATTGATAGCGATGTGCTGGAACTTTTTGTAGATTTTAAAAAAGTAGTCGCCCCGGAAAAAAATATTAAACTAAATATAATAGGAGTTAAAGATAAATATCAGATTTCAGATCATATACAATTTGTAAATGTGCTGGACAGGCAGGCGCAAAAAATGTTAAACCCGGCACAGATAGTGGATTTATTAAAAAAGGGCAATCAACGTTTCAGGCAGGGAAAATGGAATGAAAAGTATTTCCGTCACCAGGTCAATGCAACCTCGTCTGGTCAATTTCCAATGGCAGTTATCATAAGTTGCATTGATTCCAGAACTTCATCTGAACTTATTTTTGATGCTAACCTGGGCGATGTTATATCCATCCGTATTGCTGGCAACATTATCAGCAAAGAAATTATCGGCAGCATAGAGTTATCACTAAAAGAAATTGGCGCAAAATTAATTGTGGTGATGGGGCACTCCAATTGTGGTGCTGTAGGTGCTGCTATTCATTCTATAAAGGGAGGCAACATAGATTCAATTACACAAAAAATAATGCCTGCTGTTGATAAAGCCTGCTTTCTTGATATTCAGCTGGCTTTAGATAATGAAAAAGCTTTTTCTGAAAAAGTAACGCATTTGAATACAGAAAATTCGGTAGCCACTATTCTTGAAAATAGCAGCTACATAAGGGAGCAAAAAAATAAAGGGGAGGTAGGGCTTGTAGCTGCTTATTATGATACTGCTACAGGCGAGGTAATATTTAATGAATATGTAATTAATAATAATTAAAATATTCTTGGTAAATAAAATAAGAGCAGATTATGGATGTACAAATAGAATTAATCATTGTTTCTAAAATATTGTTCGCTTTTCTCTTAGGCGCATTCATTGGTTTCGATAGAGAAAGGCATGGTCTTGATGCCGGTATAAGAACTTATGCTGCTGTCTGTATTGGAGCTACGCTTTTCACTTCGGTAGCGGTACATATTACCGGTGATGTAACCGCAGCCTCAAGAATAATAGCAAACATAGTTACCGGGGTTGGTTTTTTGGGTGCAGGCATTATATACCGCAACAGCAGTGTAGGCACATCATATGGGTTAACTACCGCGGCCACTGTTTGGTGTACGGCGGCAGTGGGTGTGGCAGTGGGTTTAAATATGTTCATCATTGCTGTAGTAGGTTCCTTAGCCTTGTATTTTTTGCTGTCACTACATCATCAGAAATGGTATGTAAAATGGAAGAATAAAATGCTAAGTAAGCATAATGATGAGTATAATACTGAGTAAGGCTTAAAATGGTGGTATTAAAATTAAATAAATCTCAAATGGATAAACGAATCAAAAATACTATTGAAAAACCTTGGTAGCAAGGTATGCATTCTTCTTTCATCCTTAATTGAAAGGAATAAACATTTCAATGTTTGCCTTTAATGAAAGAAGATGAAGTAAACGCTGGCCAATAGTTTAGTCAGCGTTTACTTACCTTTTTAGGTAGCGTAAACCTGTATAAAAATTGTTGAACCTAACTGCAGAAGGTAAATAAAATGATTAAAAAATTGTGTAGTTGTAAAGCAGGAGACAGTAGTTAATTAAAAATAATCGTTATGAAAATACAAAATCCAAATTACATCCCGGCGCTAAAATATAATTGGCTTACTCGATTCTACGACAAACTAATAAGTAAGTTCCTAAAGGAAAAGGTATGGAAGGAACTGTTAATTGCTTCTATAATTAATCATAGGCCCGAAAGGATATTAGATGTAGGCTGCGGCACTGCAACGCTTGCCATCATGCTGCAGAAGGAATTCCCGGGGGCATCAGTTTCAGGTATTGATGGTGATGTAAAGATATTGGCTATTGCAGATAAAAAAATCAAAGAAGCCAAACTCAATATCAATCTTAAAGAAGCTCTTTCTTTTAAACTGCCTTTTGCTGATAATCATTTCGACGTAGTGCTTTCCAGCCTTATGCTACACCATTTAAGTGATGATGATAAGAAAAAAACATTCCATGAAATAATTAGAGTATTGAAGCCGGGCGGTCAATTTGTAGTTGCTGATTGGGGTAAACCCAACAGTATATTCATCCGTTGGCTTTTTTATATCGTTCAATTATTAGATGGTTTCTCAACTACAAAATCAAATGTAAAGGGCTTACTTCCGTCTATGATAATTGATGCAGACTTTGTTGCAGTAAAAGAATTACAACGTATTCCAACCATGATGGGCAGTATATCAATTATATCTTCTAAAAAATCTTAAAATCTTGTAAAATGAAAGATCAAAATAATAAAAACCATTGGGAAAAAATTTATCACTACATCCAGCCAAGCGAACTGAGTTGGACAGAAGAAGTTCCATATATATCCTTAAATCAAATTCAAAAAATGCTGTTGCCTAAAAATGCAGCGATAATTGATGTGGGATGTGGCACAAGTTATTTTGTTGATCACTTATTAAAGCGAGGTTATACAAATATTACCGCACTCGATATTTCGGAAACAGCTATAACAAAAGTAAAAACACGGCTTGGCAGCCAGGCAGATAAAGTTACCTGGGTTGTATGCGACGTCATTCAGTTTAAGCCAGAAAGACAATTTGATTTTTGGCACGATCGGGCCACATTTCATTTTGTTACAAACGAAGCAGAAATTGAAAAATACATTTCAGTTGCTCGTAATGCAATTGGAGATCACGGCTTTCTTTCATTAGGTACTTTTAGTACCGATGGTCCTTCCGAATGCAGTGGCCTCAATGTAAAACAGTATAACGAAGAGTCACTTATTAATGTATTCAGTCCATTTTTTAAAAAAATCTGGTGTGTTCGGCACAAACATTTTACTCCTTTTGATAAGGAACAAGATTTTATTTTATGCCTGTTCATGCATCTTGCTAAAATCCATCCTTTATGAAAAGCACTACTGACTTATCTATAACCGGAATTATAAAATATAACAAACGCTAAATAAAATATTATGGCACATGAAAATGATGACACGAAAATTGCAGAAAAGGAAGCTTGCTGTGATCTGGATGAAAAACTCTCTGAAGCAAAAGTAATTACCATGGGAAAAGGAGAAGGTAATTCTGGTGATGACGATGCCAAAGGAATAAAGCCCTGGTTACCGTCCATTGTCAGTATTGTATTGCTGATAATTGGTATCGCTATTGATAACTGGATAAAACCAACCCCATCCTGGTTTTCAGGTTGGTTGCGTTTGTCATGGTATATTATTGCCTATGTTCCCGTTGGGTTACCCGTAGTAATGAAGGGGATTAAGACGGCTATCAAAGGTGACGTATTCACAGAGTTTTTCCTGATGAGTGTGGCCACCATTGGTGCTTTCTATATCGGTGAATACCCCGAGGGTGTTGCGGTAATGCTTTTCTATGCAGTGGGAGAATTATTCCAGGATGCTGCTGTTAACCGTGCTAAAAGAAGTATTAAAGCCTTGCTGGATGTAAGACCAGACAGTGCCGATGTATTAAGAAATGGCATTTACGTTAATCTCCCACCTGAAAATGTAAAAGTTGGTGAAACCATTCAGGTAAAAGTTGGTGAAAGAATTCCGCTGGATGGCGAAATGCTAAGTGAAGGAAGTTCATTTAATACTTCGGCATTAACCGGCGAAAGTAAACCTACAACTTTTAATAAAGGTGAATCAGTGCTGGCAGGTATGATTAACCAGGAAAAAGTGGTAGAGTTAAAAGTTACAAAACTGTTCAATGATAGTTCACTTGCAAGAATATTGACTTTAGTCCAGGATGCCACTAAGCGAAAAGCAAAAACAGAACAATTCATCCGGAAGTTTGCAAGAATATATACACCGATTGTTGTATTCCTTGCTATCGGTATAACACTAATTCCCTATTTTTTTATTGAAAATTATGTTTTTAATGATTGGCTTTACAGGGCTTTGATATTTTTAGTAATCAGTTGTCCTTGTGCATTGGTTATTTCAATTCCCCTTGGATACTTTGGGGGCATTGGCGCTGCTTCCCGAAATGGCATATTATTCAAAGGCTCTAATTATTTGGATTTAATGACCAAAATTAACCAGGTAGTGATGGACAAAACAGGAACTCTTACCAAAGCAGTTTTTAAAGTACAGGAAGTTGAGAGCTATGATACTCCTCAAAAAGAATGGTTGCCTTTAGCTGCTGCTTTAGAAGCAAAATCTACGCACCCGGTGGCAAAGGCGGTTGTTGAATATGCCGGAAATAGTTTTGATAAACTACTGGTTGATACGCTGGAGGAAATAAGCGGACATGGATTAAAGGGAAATGTGAATGGGAAAGAGGTGCTGGCAGGTAATGTAAAGCTGATGGATATGATGAAAGTTCCTGTAAATGACGGATTGAGAAAAATATCCGACACCATCGTTGTTGTTGCTGTCAACCGAAGACTTGCCGGGTATTTAATCATAGCAGATGAGATAAAGGAAGACAGTAAAGAAGCTGTTGATGCATTGCATAAACTTAATATAGAAACAACAATGCTTAGCGGAGACAAACAGGCTGTAGTTGACAGAGTTGCAAAGCAGTTAGGCATTGATAAAGCTTACGGTGATTTATTGCCGGAGAATAAAGTTAAAAAGGTGGAAGCTATAAAGCATGATAAAATGAATGTAGTAGCATTTGTTGGTGATGGCATCAATGATGCACCGGTACTGGCATTAAGTGATGTAGGCATTGCGATGGGTGCATTGGGGAGCGATGCAGCTATTGAAACAGCAGATGTAATTATTCAAACTGACCAGCCATCTAAAATTGCACAAGCAATTAATATCGGCAAAGCCACCAATAGAATTGTATGGCAAAATATAGGGCTTGCATTTGGCGTAAAAGTGATTGTGTTGATATTAGGTGCAGGGGGGTTAGCAACGATGTGGGAAGCTGTATTTGCGGATGTGGGAGTTGCTATGCTGGCAATTTTGAATGCTGTAAGAATACAAAAAATGAAATTTTGAAAAGCATAAACCTTTCCAAATGAAATATCAAAAAATACTAATCGTATTGTTATTTTCCATAACCTCTTTCACCGTTGCTGCACAAAAAGAACAGGTAAGAGGTGTTTACATAAGCAGTGATGATTTTACAAGAGAAATTATTTCATTCGATAATAATTGTAACAGGCGAAAAATTAAAATTAAGCTAAATGACTTTTTTTTACGACCCTATATTTCCATTAATCTGAAAGACAGTTCTGTTAGGCTTTATAAGAAGGATATTTTCGGTTATATAAATTGCAGAAATCAGGTTTTTCGATTTAATGGTAAGCAAGAGCTTTTATTGTTGAATGCTGGTGAACAAATTCTTATCTATAAACATATTATTTCAAAGCCGCCTACTGGTAGAACTAACGTGACTAACTATTACTTCAGTTTAGGTGTAAGCTCTCCTATAGTAAAGCTTACAATCAAAAATTTAAAGAATGCTTTCCCTGCTGATATTTCCTTTCATAACCTTATTGATCAATATTTTAAATACAACACAGATTTAGCAGAGTTTGACGAGGCAACTAAAATGTACAAAATTAACTGGCTTTTCGGGAAAACCCCCTAGGTAACCTATTTCTTAAACTGAATAAATAGAGAAGAGGTCAAATACTGGTGGATACTAATAATATAAAAGCGTTCAATTTGTGATAAGTATACGGAGTTCTGAAAATTGATTAACTTACATTTCTAATGAAGATATTTGCTTTCATATTTCCTTTATATATTTTATTCCTTACCGTTGAACCAGGAATAAAAGCCATGGTATCGGAAAGCACTAAATCAGAGTGTTGTGGAGGAACCTGTAAACCAATTACAGAGAAAGATTCCCAGACCCCAAAGCCGGGTAATAAGAATAATTCAAATAAATCAGGATGTAATCCTTTTGAAATTTGCAAAGTTTGTATTGGATACACAGTCAACTTCTGTTCTTCATATTCTTTCCTGAAATTATCTTTCGGTGAACAACCTTCACCTTCTAACGATAAAATACCTTCTAATCTTTCACTTGACTTTTGGCAACCGCCTAAGATAGTTTAATGAATTTCCTTAACTGATGCTTTGCATCTTTTATGCTTTGGTTTATTCTAAAGCGTATTGTATCATTCATTAACATAAAAATCATTTTCAATGAAATCAAAATATTTCAGTGTAATGGCGTTGCTGTTTGCAATGTCGTTCACATTTGCACAGGTTAGTTGTGCCCAAACACCTAACCCCCAATCAAAAACTTCAAATCCTAACGATACAACTGTTACTGTAAAAGTATCAGGCATTACCTGCTCCGGCGATTTGACAATGATAGCCGCCGGTGTGGAGAAAATGAATGGCGTAAGTAGTTGTAAGCAGGTAGGTAAAATGTCAACTTCCACAAGTTTTGAGGTAAAATATGATCCCTCAAAAATATCCTATGCCGAAGTGGTAAAAGCCAGAAGATTTTTATCACTTCAGTCTGTTTGAATATGATGCGCCTCCGCCAGCCGGCTCAGTAGCATATGAAATATTTTCTGGGAAGAAAGCCTATGCCGGTGATGAAGCTAAACAGGATGTCTGGAAATCTGATTGGTTTAAAATGAAAGATGACGATGAAAATGATTCCAGGTTTTTTGAATATTGCCTTTATGCCAAATCATTTAACTACAGTATAAGTGTTATCTGGGAAAAATAAAGTTTCTAAGAATGCGAACTATATTTTTTCCTTTCCTGAATAAATTCTTTAAAATATTTTGGCAGAGCTTGTATAATCAAGTATGCCGTTCCTTTACAGGCCGGGCTTTCCGTTTCAATCTTCTTGCAGAAGGATTTCCACTGCAATCCCTAACGGGAATAATAAATAGGTAACTAAGCTTGTTTATTTAGTAATTCCAAGTTGTAATTTATCTTCTAAGGAAAAGAAAGGTATTTTTGCACACAAAATATGAATGAATGAAAGAAAAAAATAAAACAGAATTAAAAGAGGAAGTAGAGGAAATCAGCGAAATTCTCTTTTTAGCACAGGAGTCTTTGAAAGTGGTTCGGTTTCTTATCAAGGAGGAAGATGATGACGATAGGGCTTACACAAAACGAGTCAATGCTTTCTTTGTTTATACCACCAGCATTTACTGGCGGGTTATTGTAATTGAATTGTGCAAATTATTTTCAACAAGAGAAAATGAAGATTACAGGCTACATAAATTTATCTCAAAATTGAAGGCCAATGGCCATTTTGGAGATGCAGGCATATCTCCCGGATTGATTAATCAATGGGAAACCGATTTGGAAAATGAAAAAGACGTTATAGATAACCTGATTTTACAAAGAAATAAAATTTATGCCCATAAAGACAGAAACAGCAAAGCTGTTGTGAATACCGTAACCTTAAAGAAAACAACGGAATTAATTGAAGTGGTTCAGAAAATAATAAGAGAAATATATTTTACAGTTTTCGAAACTTCTTTTTTAGTAAACGATCCTATAAATGCCCCGGTACAAAATCTGGAGTATATTGTAAATGTTTTAGCCGATGAAAAGAAGCGAAGGGAAAAGCCGTGGAGAAAACTGGCAAAGGAGCACGGGATAGAAGGCGAATTCAAAGATTGAAAAATGCCTTATGAATACTGCCTTTAAGATACCATCGGAACTATATCGTGGAGATGCTGATAAACATGGTGCAAGGAAACTAAAAGAGACTATCCATTTTGGACAGTTACAAACCAACCTCATTAACGGAGGCGAAGGCAGATTAATAAATGAAGTGCCTTTACAGCAGTTAATTAACAGGCACATAGGTATCAATTGGCGGCACACACATTTCCTTTCTTTTAGCGACAACCTCTTTACTGCTTTTCGTTATGGAATTGGTACAAGTGAGACAATAACAGAAGATATAGTTCAACAGCAGGCAGAATATCCGGAAGATATGGCTGATTTCGGTTTTGCTATAATTACGCTGCATAGTGATAAAGTTAATTGGGACGAAATTGAACCTGGGGTATTTGAAGGTTTCTATACTCCCTCACTCACAAAGTTTGCCATGCTCACTGAAGCGTACCGGATTATTTTGATTGATGTGGTGAAGGTTTTTACTTTATCCAATAATGATAAATATGCGGCTTCTCTAAAAAATGCGCTAAGAGATAATGAATGGCTGGTATTACCGGCAACACCTGTACTTTTTAATTCAGGCCAGGTAGAGTATTCTGCAATATTAGATGGAGCCTGTATCAGCTATAAGAAATATTTACAGCGATAATATCTTCAAACATTCCTGTATCTTGAGTAAGGTCTGAAAAAGGGAAATCAATTTTAATCCAAAAATGAAGGACAATAATTACTATGTACCCCATCTTGAGTGGGAAGCAATCAACTTCCCGATAACAATTAGCCAGATTAAATTCGAAAGGCTGCATTATGGATTTAAGGAAGATACCATTATAACAATCTGGCGAAATAATGACTACCAGTTGCAGGGAAAGGTTTCGGGATATACAGATACTCCGATAAGTTTAGACAATGATATTTTTGTAGGAAAGGGTAATATTATCCAGGGAGATACCATTACAGGTGTTGAAGTGAATGGCAATGGTATAAAACTTTCCGATTGTATTTTAACCGGGCATCATACTGACTCCTGGCATGTAAAGGATAATAGATATTTTTTTGAAGCCCAGCTTATATTAAGCAATATAAAAATAAATTTCACAGACGTAACAGAAAGCAAGAGGTTTAAAAGATATGATTGGTTTTTATGTTCAGATATTAATGCCGATTTTGATAAAACGACTTTTAGAAATTTACAACTGCACGGCAAAAAATTCCGTGCAGGATTGGATGAATACGATGACTCTATCGAAAATTATACTGGTGGTTCTTTATCCAGGGACTATATTGAAGTTGGCATAACGGGAGTATCATGTATTATCGCCGAGGTGCCTGAATACTTTACTCCCGATGGAATTAAAGGAATTTGCTTTGAGTTTCGTTCCTCATTACCGGAAATTCCACATTATAAAACCCTAAACTGCATAAATAATCTTGTGTCATTTCTGTTGGGTAACAGATTAACTTATATTGGTTCCAGTATTTTAGCTGGCAATGAAATTAAAGAAGTCATTTTACATTCTGTTAGTAACAAGGTTAACGTTAAGGGTAACAGGAATTCAATGCCCCCAATTAAATTCAACCGGCAGTATGATTGGGGCAATTTTGCATGGCTGATGAATAATTTGCTGCCCGTCTATTTAAAACTGGAGGGGATATTGAGTTTGAACCAGGTGTTATCCCGCTATTGGATTGCAAAAAGTATCCCGGTTGGTTCAAACCTTCCGGTTTTGGCAAATGCAATAGAAATATTAGCAGCTAAATATTTAAAGCATACCGGTAAATTTAAAATGGAAAACATTCCTCAGAATGAATATTTAAACCTGATTAAAGAAGAATTAGAGACATTGACAAATAAATTGGCGCCATTGAATGGAGGCAATGCCATGATTAATAAAATAAAAGGTGCTAACCAGAAAGTGCCCAGCGAAAAAATAACCTTATTCTTTTCACTTTTGGGCATTGAAGTTGGGAAAGCTGAGAAAGCGGCTATAAATCTTAGAAATAAAATGGCTCACAGTTCAAGGAATTATTCGGATGATGACACGGCTTATGACGACCTTATTTTAACCAGGGTGTATGAAGTTTTATTTAACAGGGTACTATTAAAATTATTAGGTTACGATGACTATTATATAGATTACAGCGTTGTCAATTGCCCGTTGAAACATATCACAAAAAGAGCAGGAGAAGAATAAAGTAAAGTACTTCTTCTTTCATTTTCGGCAATTGCATTAATTTTAAAAGTAAGATCTCAGGATAATGACATTTGACGAACTATCACTTCAATTTAAAACAGCAAAGCCCCTAATTCTTTTAAGGCGCAAGAATGCTCCTTTTATACTATCTTTTTTTTATAAGGTATTTAAGGAAGCACATCTTACCACTATTACCAATACCGAACTCAGGAACAAACTTGAAGGTTATATGGAAGATTGGGAATACGAAGAAAAGGACGAGGAACTGGATGCCAGTTCACTATTTGACGATCACTCCCTTAAAGCCGCCCAGTATATTGATAAATGGAGCAATGAAGGTTTTTTGAGAAAGTACCCTAATGATGAGGGTGAAGACTTACATGAACTTACCAGTGATACACAAAAAGTAATGAAATGGATTGATGACCTGCAACAAAGAGAGTTTGTTGGGACAAACAGCCGCTTTAAAGATATATTCTTTAAACTACAGGAAATGATTGAACAAAGCTCAGAGAATAAGGAATTGAGAATTCAGGAACTGAAAAAGAAAAAATGGGAAATAGAAAATGAAATTAATTTATTGGAGAAGGGTAAAAACCCGGTGATCTTTGATGATACAGAAATAAAAGAAAGGTTTTATGATCTGAATAAAATTGCCAGGGAATTGTTAAGCGACTTTACCGAAGTGGAACAAAATTTTGAACAGATTCGAAAAGATATTCAACGGAAATATGCCGAAAAGGATATTGCAAAAGGTTCTTTGCTTGTATATGCTTTAGATGCCCTGGATGAAATTGAAGGTAAGGATCAGGGAAAGAGTTTTAAAGCATTTTGGGAGTTCCTGATGGATGAAAAGAAACAGCAGGAGTTTAGTCAGCTTACAGACCAATTATATCAGCTTTTAAAAGCGAGGGATATTGATTACGGGAATGACAGGTTTCTAAAGAACTTAAAGAGATACCTGCATGCTTCCGGTAAAAAAGTGATTGACGCCAACCGTAAGCTCAGTGAAAAGATAAGCCGGGTTCTTTCGGAAAAAAATATGCTGGAAAGGCGGAGAGCAATTGAACTCATTGGTGAAATAAGGAAGATGGCTTACAACCTGGCTGAGACCAGGCTAAAAGAAGATGATTTTCTTGTTATTGAAGATGAGCCTTACCTAAATCTGATAGACAGGTGGGAACTAAATGATGGCAAAGAAGATTCATTGGAAATACTTTTCCCGGATGGTATTGGAGGAGCTATATCTGACGATGTTGATTTCAAATCACTTTTTGACCAATTTACAATAGATAAAAAGAAACTGATACAACGGATTGATATGATGCTTGAGGGCAAGACACAGGTGACATTAAAGGAGATAACTGATAACTATGGATTGGAAAACGGGTTAAGCGAATTGGTAGGTTACTTTTCTATAGCAAGCAGCAGCAATCATCATATTATTTTGGAGGAAACACCCGACCCTATCTGGATTGACCAGAGAAAGGTAAATGTTCCGATGATTATATACACAAAACCCAATGACTGATTTTAAAATGGAAGAAAATATATCAAGAGCCATTTATGCCCATGTGATAATAAAATTATTACAGGGCCCGGTGTATGCAGAGGAAAAAAATGTTTGGCGTGACTTACAGGCATGGCAATCTGCAATACAGGATTATTTCGGTAAAATTGGTATTGAGTTATTAATAAATGAAGTGGACGGGTTTGCAAGAATTCTGCAACCTGAAAGTGACGAGAATGACGACAACCCCTTGCCGAGATTAATGCGTAAGCAAACGATGAATTATGAAACCACTCTGCTTTGCGTAATACTCAGAGAGATGCTGGAAGAATTTGATATTAAAAGTGAGGGTACTAAATTATTCCTTACCCAAAAGGAAATTAAGGAACGGATTGAATTTTTTTATAAAGAGCAAACCAATAGAAGCAAGCTTTGGCGTGAGTTGGCCAAACCGATAAACAGTTTACAAAACATCGGTATTTTAAAACTTACCCGTGAAGATCCGGTTAATAAGGATAACAATCAATATGAAGTAAAGCGAATTATAAAAGCGTTAGTCAATAATGATACACTGGAGCAAATTAAGAACAAGTTAGAAACCTATGTCAACACTATTTAATAATAACAATTCCGAAGGCGGGCACAGGCTGCGATACATGGAGGTATTCAATTGGGGTACATTTCATGGCAAGGTGTACAGGCTGAATACGAACGGAAAGACATCATTGCTTACAGGGGCAAACGGAAGTGGTAAAACCACTTTAATTGATGCATTGTTGACACTGCTTGTACCTACCAATAAAAGATTTTACAATCAATCCTCAGGTGCTGAGATAAAAAAGGAAAGAGATGAAAATTCATATTTCTGGGGATATTTTGGAAAAACATTTTCTGAACTGGACGAGAAATCAAAGACCGAACAACTAAGGAATAAGTCCGACAATCCGTATTCTGTTCTTTTAGCATGTTTTCAAAACGCAGGTACATTACACACCATCACTTTAGTACAGGTGCGTTGGTACAGCGGAGGTGGGTTGAAGAAAATCTTTATTGTAGCTCCTTATCAATTAAACATAAACGATAATTTTGGTAAAGGGCATTTTGATGTAAAAGGCGATTGGAAAAAGCGGCTTAAAAATCAGTTCCCCAAAGCGGATTTATTCGATAGTTTCAAAGAATACGCTGCAAGGTTCAGTGATTTATTCGGGTTAAAAGAAAAAGCATTATCGCTTTTTAACCAAACAGTTGGTATAAAAGTATTGGGCGACCTGACTCAGTTTATAAGGCATCAAATGCTGGAGGAACCTGAAGCTGAAGAACAATTTAAAAGTTTATACGACCATTACAATGATTTATTAATAAGCCATAAAGCCATACAGAAAGATGAGAAACAGCTTGAGTTATTGGAGCCTGTAGTTGACAACAAGAGTAAACTTGTCCTGCTGAACGCTAACCTTTCTATATTAAATTTTGTGCAGGACCAGTTACCTTTTTTTCTTGACAAAATAGAGTATGACCTGCTGGATGCCAATATCCAGGCAATTGAAAAAGAGGTAGAAGACATCAAAAGAGAGAAGAAAATTGTAGATGCACAAATTAAACAAAGTGAAGAAGAACAGAAACAATTGATTTCTCAAAAGGCGCAGTTAAATATTGATGCCCGGATTCAACTGTTAAATAAAGATATAACTGCCGAGACAAAAGACAGGGATAACAAAAAGAATTTTTATACTGATTATGTTAAGGTAGCAGAAAAGTTCGGTTTACAGACTGATATTAACGATTCCTCTTTCAAAGAAAATCTTAAGAAAGCTGAACAGTTGCAAATCTCGGTGGGAACAGAATACGATGCACTGATGGAAGAAAGGTTCGGTTATAAAAACGATAAGGATAATATTTCCAAACAAATAGACCAGGTACAGGACAGCATAACTTCACTGTTAAGCAGGAAAAACCGGATTCCACAGGAATTGATTGCTGTAAGAAAAAGGCTGTTGGATTTACTTGAAACCGGGGAAGATGAACTTCCATTTGCGGGTGAATTAATAAAAGTGAAAGAAGATTCTTTGCATTGGGAAGATGTTATAGAAAGAGTGTTGCATAGTTTTTCTATGCAGTTGCTGGTACCCGAGAAATATAATAAACAGGTAAATCTTTTTGTACACAGCAATAACTTGCATGCAAAATTGGTTTACCAACGAATTGACCGGAGACAAACTGAATCAATTTTGCGCTGGCCCAATGATGATGACTCTCTTGTTAACAAAATTGATATTAAGGAGTCTGCCTTCTATGGTAAATGGCTGGAGCATCAACTGGTTGAACGGTTTGATTATCATTGTACGGATAATCTGGAAGTATTTTACGGTTCAAAAAAGGCCCTGACATCCAACGGACTGATCAGAAATAACAGCCGTCATGAAAAGGACGACAGGCCAAATAAATGGGGAAAATTAAAATATACCCTGGGATGGGATAACAAACAAACTATCGAGCTACTTCAGCAGGAAAAATATACATTACAAAAGGAACACGATGCCCTGTTTGTAAAGCTTCAGGAGATAAATCCTAAGATAAAAGTTATTGAAGACAAAAAACCATTACTTACATTATTTACTGAGAGGAAATCGTTTAATGATATAAACTGGCAGGCACATGCTGAAAAAATTGTATCCATAAATAAACAGATTGAACAACTTAAAAGTTCCTCTGATAAATATAAGGCCATAACATTGCAGTTGGAAACTGTTGAAAAGGAATTGGAAAAAAGAAGAAAGGTCAAAGAAGGATATATAGGCAAACTCAGCAAACTTGATGAGGAGTGTCATCAGAAGAACATTAAAAAACTAAATATGTTTTTTGATGAACTGACTGAAGAAGGAATCAGCGCAATCAAAACATTTACAAATAGTGAAAAAATTAAGATCACCGATCCTGAAAATTTGAACGGGTTAGATGCCTTACGAAAAGAATTGTTTGTTGCCTTAAAATCCAGGCTTACCAGTGCAAACACTGAAACTAAAAATCTTGAACTGGAAACAAATACTTTAATAAATGCTTTTGTTAACCCAAATGAAAGAATATTGAGGGAGTTTGCGGATTGGAGTGGTGATGTGATGAATATAAGCGCCAGCCTCGCCAGTCTTAATGAACTGGAAGATTTGTACAATACAATCCGCAATCAACGTCTGGTGGAACACAAGCGGCGGTTCAGGGACTATATGGATAAAAGTATGCTGGATGCCCTTACCAATTACAGGACATGGCTGTCGAATGAAGAAGATAAGATAAAAGAAGTGATTGAAGAATTGAATGTACCTCTTAAAAAAATAACTTTCAACAAGAACCCCGACACTTTTTTGCAGTTAGAATGCAGAACAACAAAAGAACAGGAAATAAAATTATTCAAGGAACAGTTAAGTGCAACCATTCCCAATACAATAGAATTTGCCACACAAAAGGATGAAACCTACCGGAATGAAGTATTCCGAAGAATTAAGGAACTGATTACAGAACTGCAAAATGAGGAAGCATGGCGTAGAAAGGTAACCGATATAAGAAACTGGCTTACTTTCAGTGCAAGGGAATATTCTGTTGTTGATGGAAAGCAGGGACAGTACCATGATAACACCGCCAGCTATTCCGGCGGCCAAAAAGCTCAGTTTACTTATTCCATATTGGGGGCAGCTATTGCCCATCAGTTTGGAATTTATCAGGCCGGTAAGCAGTACAAAAGCCTTCGGTTTATTACAGTTGATGAAGCTTTTAGCAAACTTGACCCCGAGAAGAGCCAGTTCCTGATGGAGTTTTGTGCCCAGTTAAATCTGCAGATTCTGGTGGTAACACCGCTGGATAAAATTAATATTGCTGAACCATATATTAATGCGGTACACTTTGTTGAAATCAAGAACAAGAAAAACTCTATTGTGTACAATCTTACAATGGATGAGTACTATGAACGGAAGGAAGAGTTTAAACAATTAGCAGAAAATACAGAATGATAACTCCTAAAGAATTACTGGCAAAAGCGGATAAAATATTTTTCAAAGTAGTTTCATCCCACCTGAAAGGTGAAAACATTTTTCCGTTGGTAATGCCAAGCAATAAGCAGGTTACCGGCAGCAATTATAGCGACCTGAAAACTGATCTTGTCCCGTTAATGCAAAATTCAAAAGCTGTTAAAAAAAGAGGCTATTCTGTTGATTGGAAAGACAGGAATATCAATGGAACCCGGCAGACCGTTCCTACAAAGATTTATTTTGATTCACTGGATGACTTTATACATTTTATTAATAAAGAAACTGAGTTTCAAAAAATAATCGCAGCTGAGAGCTTATTGATTAAAAATTTTCCGGCTTTAAAAGAATGGGCAGATAATAATCCGGAAATCTTATTAGATAATTTTGAACGGTGGACAGATATTATCAAAGTGTGCAGCTATTTTTCTTCAAATCCTCCTCCTCATGCTTATTACGTCCGGGATTTGCCAATAGAAGTACATTCTAAGTTTATTGAACAAAATAAAAGCCTGCTTAAAAAATTACTTGACATACTGGTGCCTGATGAATGGAAAAATATTACTTCCAATGATTTTTCGGAAAGATATTTCTTACGGAGAGTAAGTACCTATACCCAAATACGGATTTTGGACGAAGAACTGAAACCACATTTGGGGTATGATGAATGTTCACTTACACTGGAAGATGCCGCATGGCTCGACTGGGTACCCAAAAACGTTTTTATAATAGAAAACCAGATTTGCTTTCTCACTTTTCCTAAAGTTAAAAATTCAGTCGCCATTTTTGGGGAGGGCTTTAAAAGCAGGATCAGTAAAGATATTCCCTGGCTTAACCAAACCAATTTATTTTGTTGGTTTGATTTGGATACAGCCGGATTTGAAATGCTGAATATGATAAGGGAACATTATCCGGATGCAGCAAGTTTTTTAATGGATGAAAAAACCTATAAACTGTTTGAACAGTTTTCAGTAAACAACGCCGGTAAGAAAAAGAGTCTTCCGTTACTTTCTTCCGAAGAACAAAAAATGTATCAATTTTTGCTACAGAATAATAAAAGGCTTGAACAGGAGAGAATTTCTCAGGAATATGTTCAAAAACAACTGTCACAATAGACTTGGGCATAAATAAACCGCACCACTTCCTTCATACTTTCGGAAGAGGTGCTGCAATGATATATTGTGTATGCAGCTTTTTCGCTGCTTTCTTCCTTGCAGATACATTGTTTCCATGCGCCCCGCTGGCACACAACGCCGCCATGGCAACCTTACCAAACACCAAGAACCCATCACACAAGGTTGGCACATAGCCGCTAACCTGGCTGGCTTATTACAACAACTGCTGCCCTCAGTCATCCACTACAAAGCAGCATACTTTGATTACTTTAAATTTAAACAGATTGATAAAATAATCTTTTAGAATAATACAAGAAATTTTTAAAGACCCGGCACAGTACTCCCGCCTTATTTCTTTTTACGCCTGCGGCAAATAAACCGGGAGAACTGTGCCGGATTAGAATATTGGGAATTGAGATTGCTTCGTACCTCACCAAACACAATTCCAGATAATGTTATGTTAATCCCTTATTAAGTAGTTGTTTAATTTCTGAATCTTGAAATGTTGAAATTCCTTCCTTTCTGTTTTCCTTAAAATACTCATCATACTCATTTACCAGCATTCTGTCTGCGATATTCTTTGCAGAAGGGTAGTTCTTTAATTGGGGTTTTATAACAGTGGCTATTACGAAATCAATATTTTCAGGGAGATTAGGCCAATCAATTAAGAGGATGCCTTGCTCGGAAATAATTTGCTTTTCTTCACCCACTTTATAATCATCAGGGTTGAATGATTTTGAATATTTTTTTGACCAATTTTTAAGGAACAGATCAACTAAAGGGGATTTTAAAGAATCCTTAGCTACGGCAAGCGGATTGATAGATATGCCCATTGCTCCCCAATCCCAATCCAGAAATTCTAAATTTTTGACCTTATTGAATTCTGCATTAATCATACGTTTAGCCTGAATTTCCAACTGCTTAAACTCAATCGGGTTTATTGAGAAAGGAATGAAAACACCAGTACCCAAATTTTCCTGTACCGTACACTCGCTGGAGAAGACCATAGTATAAGTACAATTTCTTGTTGAAGAAATTCTACCATATCTAATGGGTAACGATATAAGTTGGTGCTGCTTTAAATCCAATGATTCACGCCGCCAGGCATTTCTTACCTCAGACTTTTCCCAGATAAGTGATCCGATAACTAAGACTCCACCGGAAAGTTTTTCTTCCTTAATTTCAATTTCAGGCATATTCAAAATGATGATTTTATACCTTTCAAAATTAGTTAAAATACTTTAGCTGGTCATTCAACTAACCGTGCCGCAAAATTATTGGCCTGTTCTGTGCGGAACAAGGTCTTAGTCCCACAGTAAAAAGAGCCGTCAATCGCCACGGGTTTTCAAAAAAATCTCCACCTGATATTAATAAATAATCCTCCACTGGGTAGTATTTTATTTGAAAAACCTTGTTCCTCCTCCACAGTCCTAATGACTGGTCGCTATCGGTAAATGAATGAAGCGAAGCTGAATTTATTTAAGAATCATTTTTTAAACATTTAAAATTTACAGGTATGGAAATCATCGGCAGAATTACGGCAGATGCAGCCGTTAGCGAAACCAAAGCAGGGAAAAAAGTGGTGAACTTTTCCCTTGCTATTAATGACACTTACAAAACAAAAGACAGCAACGAAGTACAGAAAATTACTACCTATGTAAACTGTGCTTACTGGATTAATGCAGGCATTGCAGCCTACTTAACTAAAGGAAGTTTGGTGGAATGTGCAGGACGCATTGGTGTAAATGCCTGGACTGGTAAAGATGGCGTAGCAAAAGCCACACTTACTTTTCATGTAAATAATATTAAACTGCATGGAGGTAATAAAGCAGGCAACGGCAATACAACTGCTCCGGTTGTTATTGCTCCCACAGCAATGGCTGAAACAGGAGAAGATTTACCATTTTAAAACTTTACGGCAGCATCATGCAAATATGTGATGCTGCTTTTTTTATTCAATTCTAAATTTTACAACTATGGCACACAATATCAATTTTAACGAACAGACAGGCAAACACAGTTTCTTTAGCGTAAAAGAAAAAGCATGGCATGGATTGGGACAGATTGTACAGGACTATCCCACCAGCAAAGAAGCGTTGCAATTTGCAGGGCTTGACTTTGAAGTATTGAAAAGACCGAATATTCACAGGCTGAATGATGATTTGGAAATCATTTCAAAAAACTCATTTTATACTTACAGGCCGGATACCAACGCCATATTAGGCGACCGTTTAGGCAAAGATTACGAAGTGGTACAAAATTCAGATGCCTTTAGTTTCTTTGATGCGATTGTGGGCGGTGATGGCATACAATATGAAACCGCCGGGGCTTTAGGAAACGGAGAGAAAATCTTTATTACAGCCAAGCTGCCTGACTATATAAAAGTGGGCAATGATGATTTAATTGAAAAGTATTTATTACTTACAACCTCCCATGATGGTTACGGTAGCATAATGGCGGCATTTACTCCTATAAGAATTGTTTGCAACAACACTTTAAATGCAGCCCTTAAAAATCATAGCAATTGCATTAAAATCCGCCACACTGCCAATGCAAAGGAACGGTTGGAAGAAGCCCATAAAGTAATGGGCATCAGCAACCGGCTTTCGCAACAATTAGAGGTGATATTTAACCAATGGGCAAAAGTTCGCCTTACCGATAAGGAAGTAAAGAAACTGGTGCAAATGGCAATGGTTCCAAACAAGGAAGTATTGCAGAATATTGAGAATGGCGAACTGGATGAGCTTTCAACCTGCTTTAATAATATCTGCGATTCTGTTTTGGAATATAGCTATACCAGTCCAACACAACAAACAGAAACTACAAAAGGGACAGTATTTGGTGCTTACAATGCCATAACGGGATATTTTCAAAACGTAAGGAATTACAAAGACGACGAATCAAAAATTAAATCCACCTTGTATGGAGGTACAGCGCAGTTAAGAACACAAAAAGCCTTTCAGCTTTGCGATGATTTTGCGAAAGATGAAATGGCAGGGATTTATAATTGAGTGTTATTAAAAGGGGTATCGGCAAATACCCCTTTTTAATGCTAAAAAAGCTGCCCGCAACATAGTAACAGAGTTCGTAAAATGGCGGGGCAGCTTGGGGTTTATTTTACAGTAGCCAAGTATGGGTTTGGCAAGGTAAATTTGTCTGATTAAATTTGAGCAATGAGATTCATTAACCAAATTAAACCTGTTAGAAGAGCATTGCTTATTGGTTCACCCGGTAAGGATGGGCGAGACTATTTATATAGTCCGGAAACTGATGTAGAAAATATAAAAAACTTTTTGCTTTCTTCAAGGGGTGGTAAATGGAAGAAGGATGAAATAATAACATTATGGAAACCTGACTTTACAACCGTAGCATCGGTTATTGAGGAAACAATTGCTGATTACTTCTTTGTTTATTATGCCGACCATGGCTATGAAACTCAAAGTCATGCCCGGAAGATATGCCTGAATGATAATGACATATCAGATTTTTTCCTGTTAAATAAAAGCCCAAGACAACTTGTTATTTTAGATTGTTGCCGTGAAAAAGAATATCCCGCAATCAGCGGTATTCCCAAAGATGAAGAATGGTTACATTTTGATGGCTACTATCCTGAAAGAGAGGCATTCGACAACTTTATTTTGAGATCACCACCAGGAAAGAAAATTATTCATGCTACAAAAAGTGGCTATGCTTCATGGGAAGATGAAAATGGCGGAGGTGGTGTGTTTACTACAAGTGTGTTAATGGCTGCAAGAAAAATTAAAATGGAAGAAGCATATTCACCGATCTCAATAGAACGGATACTGCAAAAGGCCAAAAGTATTATCGAAAAATCTGGAGATAACCAACAGCCTGAAATTGTTTACTCCAAGGGGGATATGAATGTACCGTTTGCATTGTATATTAAAGGAGCCCGAAAGATGGCTTATCAGAATAGCGTTACTTCAACTTTATCCAGAAAAATTAAGAGAAGGGAGTCTTCAGACTCTGGATTACTAAAAGCCGCCTTATTATTATTTGCTGTTGCACTAATTGTTGATGGCATAGATTAAACCTTCCTTTTCCTTTCAGCACAAATCCGGATGCTGTTGTTTCAATCGGGTTAAAGATTTTTTAATGGATTATTATCTTGGTTATCATCAATATTAAAATTAAACCGCTTGTTTAAAACATCATGTACTCCATCAAAATTTGGAAACTTCATATTGTTTTCAAGGTCAAAAGAGTTTAACACATCAACCGGCACTTTGTTTAGATAGAAAAGGAACTCCGGAGAGGTTAGTTCAGAAGCTTGCAGATTTTTATAGGTCTCAGTTTCTTCCAAATCCATAAGACGGCGAAACTCTTTTTCAAATTCAACTTCCCGTTCTTTGTCATCAGTAATATTCATTTGCTGAACATGAAAATTTGCTTTTTTGCTGAATAAGTAATTCATCAATGCAAGTGATATTTGCCAATCTAACCACCCCTGCATTCTAAAAGCATTAAGTTGTTCAGAAAAAGATGGGTCTTTAATTATTTCAGACAGTGTAAGCCCGATTCGGGAATTATTAAAATTATCCCGGTTGCCAATATTTTTTATAGCCGTACCTTTTTCATATTTTAAACTAAGCCCTTTAACAGGCGGAAGATATTCCGGAATATTAAATAGCGCGTTATTTTCACGTAATGACTCAAATTGACTGCGTTGAGATTTTTCAAAGTCTTCCTTACTTAAAAAATTAAAGTACACTTTTTGGTATGTGTTTATTGAAAGCCCTTTTTCCCCAAGTTTTTGCTTTTCGTATAAATCTTCAAAAACCTGGTTAAACTCCTCCTGTTTAAGAAGACTTAAATCCTGTATCAGCCGTTTTATAGCTGTGGCTAAAAAAGCATAATGATATTGTATTTTACTTTGTTCCTTACTGTCGAAGGCTGGTAAAGTAATTTTATATACCAGTTCATCATGAGAAGGTTGCTGTTCTATCGGTACATATTCGGCACCTTCTTCAATGATAATTTTTAAATGAGTTTCAAGTAAATGTAAATCGTTTCCTGATAAACCAATTTCACACAAGTGTATCTGAAGTAATGAAACATATTCTTCAGCTATGGAGTTTAAAACAGCAGTATTTTTAAACTCAACTCGCCATAAAATGCCAAGTGCCTGAAATGAAATTGCTCTAGTTGCTCCCAGGTCGTTTAATGGGCTGTCTGACAATTTATTTCGTAAAATACTTCTCAGGTCTTCTTCATTGTCAAATTTGTTATCTAACTCTTCAACAAGTGGTTTTAGATATTCATCATATACCCATCCCATTTGCTCTTTTTGAAACTCAATAAAAACCGAAAGCTCAGGTTTTAGTTTGGGTGTGGCTGCTAAGATGCAGCTAAGATCCAATAATACCTTTCGGAATATACTATCCTTTTCTATGTCCGGGGGAGCAGCCTTAAACTCAAGTCGGGTACGAATATAATTTTCAAAATCATCCAGGGCACTTATCCATACTCCTTGTTTAAAATCGCTGTAAAAAACCATGGCATAAGCGTCGCTGATACGTTTAAAGGATGATGGGTCCCCAAAATGAACCGAGGCCCAGACACCGCACAAACCATAATATTTGGAAGCGATATTCATTCCCAGGCCAGCATACACCTGGCCAATATTGATAAGTGACAAGATAAAACCTTCTTTCGTCTTTTCATTGTACCAAAGGAGCTTCGCTTTATGAAAATTATCTAACGCTTTTAAATAATTCCTTAAGCTTGGGTTTTCAATATAAGAAACTCCTCTTTTTACAAGCCCTTTGGCGGTTATGTGTTGATTGCTGAACCTGGAAGCTTCATCTCCAATCTCGTCCAGAAAATTCTCAATAGCTTCAATTACTGGTTCATCTACCTGATGAACAAGAAACATATTCAGTATTTGCCCAAGCTGATCATTTAACCTGGAAATATTATAAATTTTAGCATCCTTCAGCTTTGGTATTATTTGCCTGTAATAAGATATTGATGACTGAACTTTCTGTTCAAGGGGTTTTAGGAAATTTGTATGAAATTCATAGTGGCCTTGCAATTCAAGTAATATACATAACTCATCGGTGCCCTTTGCATTAGCAACAGATTCTGTTAGAAAAACATTTATACCGCAACTCCAGAGATTTATTTCATCTTCCGGCAGGAAACCTGTATTTAGGGCAGTATGCGTTTGAACATTTTGCAAAAGGGTGATGTCATCTTCAATATCGTACAGATTATTTCTTACAGAAAAATCCTTAAAATACATTCTGATAATCTCCTGTTGCCCATCCAAAGATCCTTTCGGGTTTCCTGTTGAAGGTTCCGGCATTAATAAAAGCCATAAGTATTCGTAGATTGCCTTCTTTTTACAAACTGGAATTGTTTGTTCAAGCTGAATATATCCATGTAAAATATTTTTCCAGAGTATCTCATGTGTACTGTTTCTTAAATGCCATCTACAGTGAATTGCTGCATCAATAGCTTCATAAAATGCACCTATCCCAAAATGCTTTATCTCTTTTATTTCCTGCCATTTTGCATAAACTTCACTGTACCATTTATCTTTTCCGGAACCCATATTCAGCAACAGCAAATCGAGACATGAATTAGTAAGTACCCTTTGCTCCGGCTCTGGTTGTGCGGTCCGCTGAGCAATTTCAAAATGGAGAACTGATAAATATTCAGATACTTTTTCATTCAAAAGAGGAAGCGGAAGTTGCGTTATCAGTGTTTGGATATTTTCAATTAGTTCGAGAATTGCCTTGTCCTGGGGGATACTTTCAAAATTCCATCTTATACTTTTAATAAATTTATTCCAGTATTCATCCGTTAATTGACCATACAGATTTTTTGCTTTTTGCAACTCCGGTTTGTTTTCTTCATTCAGTTTACTTTCATATACGGTTTTGATATACTCATCTATTATGGCTTTTACTTTAGTTCTGCATCTTTCCACTAATTCATCTGACATATCATCTTGATGTTCCACCCATTCACGTAGCAGATTTGCATCATTTTCCTTGTACTCTTTTGCAATGGAGGAGTTGGTATCAAACATAAATGACATATCGTCAAAAAGATAATCACCTTTCACATAAAGCATGAAGAAATGCGCCAGGCTTTTCTGTATTTCTTCCCTGGAAAATGAGAAGTTAGAGGAATATAGTTTTACCTGCTTGAACAACGAAGTTCCGGCTTCGGTATTTCTGCTAAAAATATCTTCTTCATAATCACAGTAAATATCTTCATCAATCCCTTCAACCCGGTTTTTTAACCAAGTCTGTAAAGTTTTTAATTTTTGATATTGATAACCTTGTTCGGTAGCTGTTGCATCAGTATCTTTTGCAAAAAGATAAAGGTTTGAAATATTCATAAGTGTCTATATATAATTTCTTCCATTAATTCTACCACAAATATCGCCTTTTGCCTTCTGAAGCGGCAATGAAATTCCGGCATAAACCGCTTCGCTATTTATTCCGTTGCTTCTTTGCCTTGGTCGCCAAAAAGCGGCGATAGTTCCATAATTAATTTTTAAACAATTAAAAAATTGAGTTATGGAAAATGTAATGATTCAACAACCGGAATGGAGTAAGGTGGCAGAAGTAGAACTGGTATATAAAACAAAAGTAAAAGCTTCTGAAAGGCCATGGATAAAATCATCGAAAGACAGTTATGAAATACTGCTTAAAGTTTGGGATGAAAACAAAATTGAAATGGTGGAAGAGTTCAAAGTATTATTGCTGAACAGGGCTAACCGGGTTACAGGTGTTTATGAAGCATCTGCCGGTGGAATTACAGGCACTGTAGCTGACCCAAGATTAATACTGGCTGCTGCTATCAAATCCTTATCTGTCTCTATCATTTTAGCCCATAATCATCCAAGCGGTAACTTAAAACCAAGCCGGGCAGATGAAGAATTGACTTGCAAAATAAAAGAGGCTGGTAAGTATCATGACATCCGGGTATTAGACCATGTAATTGTTACCAGCGAAGGGTATTATAGCTTTGCTGATGAGGGGCTTTTATAGCCCTTTTTTTATTCCTTGTACCGTTGCTAAGTAGTTGAAATTGCCCCTTATAAGCTATATTTACAACTAACTCCTTTAGTAATATGCCATTAAGCTGGAATGAAATAAAAACCCGGGCTGCTGCCTTCAGCAAAGAATGGGAAAATGAAGTAAGCGAAGATGCTGAAGCCAAATCATTTTGGGATGATTTCTTTAATGTATTTGGTATTGGCCGCCGCAGGGTAGCCACCTTTGAGCAGCAGGTAAAAAAGATTGATAACAAAACCGGTTTTATTGATTTGCTCTGGAAAGGGGTTATACTGGTAGAGCATAAAAGCCGTGGTAAAGATTTAGACAGAGCCTTTCAACAAGCCAAAGATTATTTTCCCGGATTAAAAGAAAAAGAACTGCCCCGTTATATTTTGGTAAGTGATTTTGAAAGGTTTCGATTGTATGATTTGGAAGAAAATACCCAACATGAATTTAAACTCACAGATTTTGTAAACCATGTTCATCTTTTTGGGTTTATTGCCGGTTACCAAAAAAGAACTTACAAAGAACAAGACCCTGTAAATATTGAAGCAGCTGAACTGATGGGCAAGTTGCACGACAAATTAAAAGCCATCGGCTATACAGGGCATCATTTGGAACTGTACCTGGTTCGTTTGCTCTTTTGTTTGTTTGCAGATGATACCAGCATTTTTGAAAAAGGGATTTTAAGTGAATACTTAGAACTGAATACCAATGAGGATGGCAGCGACCTTGCGGCTCATATTGCAGAGTTGTTCCAGGTATTGAATACAGAAGAAACTAAACGCTTTAAAAACTTAGATGAAGCATTAGCTGCCTTTCCTTATGTAAATGGTAAGTTGTTTGAAGAACAATTACCGATGGCACATTTTGATAGTGAAATGCGCCGCATATTACTCGATTGCTGTTTATTGGATTGGGGCAAAATATCTCCGGCCATTTTTGGTTCGCTGTTTCAGAGTGTGATGGATTCAACAGCAAGAAGAAATTTGGGTGCCCATTATACCAGCGAAAAGAATATCTTTAAATTAATCAAGCCATTGTTTTTAGATGAACTGTGGGCTGAGTTTAATAAAGTAAAAAACGATAAAGGAAAATTAAAAAAGCTGCATGATAAAATAAGCAAGCTGCGGTTTTTAGATCCTGCCTGCGGATGCGGCAACTTCTTAATCATTGCTTACAGGGAATTAAGATTGCTGGAACTGGATATTGTAAAAGCATTACTGAAAGGCCAGCAGATAACCAGTGTAAACGATTATTTTCTGGTAGATGTGGACAGGTTTTATGGGATAGAATATGAAGAATTTCCCAGCCAGATAGCACAGGTAGCCATGTGGCTGATGGACCACCAGATGAACGAACAGGCCAGTTTAAACTTTGGTGAATATTACAAACGCATACCATTAAAAAAGAGTGCCACCATTGTGCATGGAAATGCGTTGCGTACCGATTGGCAAAGCCTGATTGACCCAATGCCATGGGAAAAAGAACATCCGAGGTATCATTTTATTTTAGGCAACCCACCTTTCTTAGGACACCATTATCAGAATGCAGAACAGAAAAAAGATATAGACTCAATATTTAATGATGTCAAGGGTGCCGGTGTATTGGACTACGTCTCTGCATGGTATATCAAAGCTTCCCAATATTTACAGCAACATAATCAAGACTGTACTTCAAAGTGTGCATTTGTAAGCACAAATTCAATTTCGCAAGGAGAGCAAATTGGAATTCTTTGGAATGAATTGGTAAATAAGTACACGATTAAAATTCACTTTGCCCATAGGACATTTAAATGGGGTAACGAAGCTAAAGGGAATGCAGCAGTACATGTTGTTATTATTGGCTTCTCAAATTGTGATACATCTGAAAAAAGGCTTTTCGAATATGATGATATAAAAGCTGAACCTCACGAAATAAAAGCAAAGAATATTAATCCATATTTAGTTGATGGCCCTGATATAATAATATCAAATAGAAGAGAACCGATTAATAACGTCCCCAAAATGATTTGGGGCAATAAACCTACCGATGGAGGCAATTTCCTATTTTCTGATGATGGAGAAAAAGAGAAGTTTATTCACTTAGAACCAAATGCAAAAAAATGGATTAAACCTTTTATGAGCGGAGAAGATTTCATCTATAATAAATATCGCTGGTGTTTATGGCTGGAAAATATTAATCCGCAAGAATTGAAGCAAATGAAGGAAGTTGTTAAAAGAGTTGAGGCTGTAAAGAATTTTAGGCTTGCAAGCAAAGCTGAAGCAACAAGGAAGAAGGCTTTAACTCCCACATTATTCGCACAAAATGCCCAGCCCAAAGCAAATTATTTGGCAATTCCTGAAGTTTCGTCTGAGAAAAGAACATTTATACCAGTTGCCTTTCTTCCATCTACCGTAATTGCAAGTAATACAATTCAATTGATACCAAATGCTACATTGTGGCACTTTGGTATTTTAACTTCAACAATGCACATGACATGGGTAAAATCTGTTTGTGGCAGATTAGAAAGTAGGTATCGGTATTCAAACTCCATTGTTTATAATAATTATCCTTGGCCGGAAAATCCAACATCTAAACAAAAGGGAACAGTTGAAAAAGCAGCACAAATTCTTTTGGATGTAAGGGCAAGTTTTCCTAATAACAGTCTTGCCGATTTATACGACCCCAACACCATGCCTCCTGCCTTGGTAAAAGCTCACAATGCTTTGGATAAGGCAGTAGATTTGTGTTACCGCAGCCAGCCATTTATTAATGAAACCAAACGGATTGAGTTTTTATTTGAGTTGTATGATAAATACACGGCGGGGTTGTTCGTGAAGGAGAAGAAAAAGAAAAAGAAAAATAAATGAGATGCTATTTCGAGGAAAAAATATAACTGAATATACTGCTGCGGATGTTCAATCTTTGATTGAAAACAAAGTTCCGGAATCTAAAATTCTTGACTACAAAAGAGAACTGCAATTTGATGAAAAATCCAAAGTAGAATTTATCTACGATGTCAGTTCATTTTACAATACAGAAGGCGGGTGCATTGTAGTAGGTTTAGACGAGGAAAAAGATGAAGAAAAGAAAGGTTTAGGAATTCCAAAATTACCTGATACACCTGTGACAGTTTCCAATTACGATAATTTGCTACTTAGAATACAGGATGCTGTAAGGCAATCGACAAACCCATCAATAACCAATTTACAGTTTAGCTCATTACTTTCTTTAAATGACTCAAATGTTTTTCTCATAGGAATTCCAAAAACGAAGTCGTTGCCAACTATGGTAACTTACGGAAATCACAACCGATTCTTTAAAAGAAAAGCTAATGGAAAATATTTTCTTGACACCTATGAACTATATGAAACATTTAATGAAATAAATCTTCTTGAGAAGAGAATCAGGTCGTTTATTCAAGACCGGCAAATAAAAGTTTCAGAAGATATTTTTTGGCCTGACTTGGGGAGGCTTAGTTCTATACTAATTCATGTAGTTCCAATATCCTTTTTCGATTCACAAATTGAAAATTTCTCAAGCAATGAATTCCAAACTTTTGTTAAGTCCGCTCTTAGTCCACCTGGCCATGAAGGTTATTCAACAAGATATTGTTTGGAAGGGTTTCATCTTTTTCAAAACAGGCGATTTGGAGTAGATGGAGAAATCATTCCATATAATTTGCTTTTTAGAAACGGATGCACTGAAACTTTTACGAATCAGCCCTTTTATCATCAACCGAATAAGAGTTTGATTGTGAGCGGGGAAACTATAATTGAAATTATCAAAGAGCAATTAGAAAAGAACTATGTCTTATATCGCAAGCTTTCAATTGAACCTTCTTTTTACTTATCAATTAAATTAAATAATGTCCAGAATATGTTTCTTACCCCAAGAGAAATAAGTTTAGGCCGATATCATAATTTTAGTGAACTGCAACTACCAATTACATTATTATCTAATGATGTAACTGAAGTGAAAAATCAAGTCAAAAACATTCTGGATATTCTCTGGCAAAGCGTTGGTGCAAATGAATGTTCACCGAATGCATTTAAAAAGGTGTTTGATAAATTTTCGATTGATTAATAAAATGTATGAGAATCAGCTTTTCACTCATATTTTAAAGGAGGTTAGTTAATAGGGAATACTTAGAAAAGCAGTTTTAAACACAAAGGAACTTAAAGTATCTTTACACCATGTTCTATCGCAGAAAAATTATATTAGCCTTGTTACAGGTATTTGGGGGCAGATTGGAGAAAATCAATCTGCAAAAACTGCTTTTCCTGGTATGCCAAAAACAAAAGGAGCCGGATTATGATTTTATACCCTATTTATACGGTTGTTATTCTCATTCAGCCAAGGCAGATTTATTTACAATGGTGAAAAAAGATTTCTTAACCGAGGATGAAACAGGCTATTCAAAAAAGGACCGCAAGAACTATTTGTCGTTATTGGATGAAGAAGACAAAAAACTTGTGAACCAGGTTTATTTTCTTTATAATAAAATGGATGGCGATGGGTTGATGAAACATACCTACACTAACTTCCCCTATTACGCAATAAACAGCACTACTGCCGAAAGACTATTAACGAAAGAACAATTGGGTAAGGTGAATTCTTTTCGCCCTGCTTTAGCTAATACAACGCTTTACACAATAGGTTACGAAGGCATATCGCTGGAAGCATATTTGAATAAACTAATTAAGCATGATATTAAGGTACTGGTTGATGTTCGCAATAATCCAATGAGTCAGAAATTTGGGTTTTCAAAAAGCCAGTTAATCCGTTACTGCGAAGGATTAAATATTGAGTACATACATTTTGGTGAAGTGGGTATCCAATCTGAATACCGGCAGGAATTAAAGGAGCAAAGCGATTACGATAATCTTTTTAAAAGTTATAAAAAGAAAACACTTCCAAACACTATTTCGACACAGGAGAAAATACTGGCTTTACTGAAAGAAAAAAAGCGGATTGCATTGACCTGTTTTGAAGCAAATATTTGTCAATGCCATCGCAAACATTTGGCTGAGGCAATCACCCAATTACCTCAATGGAGTTATGAACTAAAGCATATTTAGAATGGCCCTGACCAAAGTATTAATTGCTGTAAAAACCTACCCTTCACTCTCTTCAAAATATGATGAGTTAGTTTGCACTGCCGGTTTTTTGGAGAATGGCAGTTGGATAAGGATTTTTCCTATTCCTTTTCGAAAATTAGAATACGATAAACGGTACAGTAAGTATGACTGGGTAGAAATTGATTTGACAAAAAACACTGGTGATTTTAGACCGGAAAGTTATAAGCCCCGGTCAATTGAAAATGCTTTTACTGTAGTTGATCATATTGAAACCCATAACAATTGGCAGCAAAGAAAAGATATTGTTTTAAAAAAGGTATATACCAATCTTACACAACTTATAGCTGAAGCAAAAGATAAAAAAAAAGCTACCTCATTAGCCACATTTAAGCCAACCGAAATACTTGATTTTACAATAGAGCCGGTAGAAAGGGAATGGGATAAAGAAAAGCTGGCAACACTTAAAGCTAAAGCTCAACAATTACATTTGTTTCAGAACTCCGAGAACCCATTTGAAGTGGTAAATAAATTGCCATTCAAGTTTTCTTACAGGTTTAAAGATGATGAAGGAACCGTTTCAAAATTAATGATAGAAGATTGGGAAATTGGTGCCTTGTATTGGAAGATGCTGGCAAAATATGATGGCCACGACAGGGAAACAAAAGCCTGTGAAGATGTAAGGAAAAAATATTGGAATGATTTTACCTTAACTAAGGACTTGTATTTGTTTTTAGGGACGGTCTATGAAAGCCACGCAAAAAACTATCCTAACCCATTTGTTATTATTGGAACATTTCATCCAACTTTTCCAAAACCTGTAAAGGAAGAACCGCAATTAAAATTGTTTTAAAAAAAATCAAATTAAATATTGCAAAAACAAGGGTTGCATCTCAAAATTGCATCTCAAAATTGCCGTTATGGGTTATTATCAATAGTCAATTTTAATCGAAGTAAAACACCTTTCTCAACCTCTTTATTCGTATCCGGTACATCATACCAATTACCTTCATTGGTCTTATATAATTTATAGTTTTCACCCTTAGAATTTGTGATAAAATATTCATTTAAAACAGCTACCGCAGCGCCTAAAACATTTGCTATTTCAACTGGCTTAATTGTGTAAAAATATTGACTTCCATCTTCCAGCATCAGTTGCCTTTTCTCCGTATTAATTTGCTCCATTTCCATAACACAATAATACATTGCAAAACCATTATTTGAAAACCAATTTACCCACATGGCTAAAATATAGCCATGTACCATATCTCTTTGATATAAAATTTACCTTTATATCCTGATAAAGTAATAGTGAAAATGGATAGTGATGAAAGAAGATTGTATGCATATTTCCAGCCCTTTTTTTACCTGCAGTAGCTTACTGCAATGTGTTTCCCGAAATCATAAAACAATAAACCTTTACAAGGGCATAATGTGCCCGGTCTTGCACATGGCAAGATGTACAAACGTTATACGTTTGGGGCATCTTGCCCTTCACTCCGAAGTCGTTTCGGGGTATTGAAACAGAAAATTATAAACTATGAAGAAAAGTGAAAACGAAGTGAGGAGTAAAATGGTAGTGGTCCGGATGAATGAAGCTGAAATAAATCAGCTTACCAAACTGCAACAAAAAACTACCGAAAAAGATACCAGCAGTTATCTGCGGAAAGTGGCATTACAAAAGCCGATTACAGTAAAGTACAGAAACGAAAGTGCAGATGATTTTTTGTTAGATATGCTGAACCTGAAAAAAGAACTGAATGCTATCGGCAACAATTTTAACCAGGCAGTTCACAAATTGCATATACTGGATAAGATTCCAGAGTTCAGGGCCTGGGTGCAGCAATATGATGGCCTGCAAAAGGTTTTAATCGGCAAAGTGGAAGAAATAAAATTGAGGATGAATCAACTCTATGAACAATGGTTGCAAAAATAACGATACCCAAGAGCATTGAAGCTGCACTCAACTACAACGAAAAAAAAGTGCAGAAGGGAAATGCTGTTTGCCTCCATGCGGCCAATTATTTAAACGAAGCAAAGGATATGAATTTCTATCAAAAACTAAATGGCTTTGAAAGATTGAATAGTTTAAATGAAAGGGCTACAACCAAAACCCTGCATGTATCACTAAACTTTGACCCTTCTGAAAAACTATCTGAGAACAAGTTATTGCAAATAGCATCTGGCTACATGGAAAAGATTGGATTTAGCAACCAACCTTATTTGATTTACAAACACGAAGATGCAGGACATCCGCATATCCATATTGTAAGTACAACCATAAAGGATGATGGCAAAAGAATCAATACGCATAATATCGGCAGAAATCAATCTGAAAAAGCAAGAAAGGAAATTGAGAAGCAATATGGTTTGATTAAGGCAGAAAGACAACAGCAATTAATAAAACCTGGAATTAAGCCAGTTGATACTGAAAAAGCTATTTATGGAAAGTCAGAAACCAAGCGGAGTATTTCAAATGTTGTGGGCGCAGTTTTCAGTCAATACAAGTTCACTTCCTTACCGGAATTTAATGCAGCTTTAAAACAGTTTAATGTGGTTGCCGACAGGGGTAAAGAGGAAGGAAGGATTTATAAGAACCGGGGTTTGGTTTACCGGATACTTGATGCAGATGGAAACAAAGCTGGCGTTCCAATCAAAGCGAGTTCTATCGGATGCAAACCAATATTGGATAACCTTGAAAAGAAATTCGCCACTAATGAAATATCACGGGAAGCATTTAAACAGAGAACTAAAAATGCAGTTGATGACTGCCTGCAATTAGCATCAGGGGATATAAAAAATTTGCTGGCTGCTTTACAGGAAAAGCAAATCTATACTGTGCTTCGCCAAAATGCAGAAGGAAGGTTATACGGAATCACTTTTGTTGACAATCAAAACAAGGCGGTCTTTAATGGCAGCGATTTGGGAAAGGGTTACAGTGCTGTCGCTTTACAAAGTAGATTGGCAACGGGCAAAGAAAATCCTATCACCCAAAATGAATCAAAATCTAGCAGTTCTTCTGGCTCACTGCAAAAAGCAGTAAGTCAGCAAAAGCAACAGGGAAAGCAAATAACACCGCTGTCAAAACCTGACAGTACATTGGATGTACTTCTTTCCACCAAAGAACAATACGACAACACACCCGATAGCTTACTAAAGAAGAAACGAAAAAAGAAAAGAAAGAATAAGGATTTCTAAAATTAAAAATTGATGTTATGTCACTTACGGGAGAGAATGAACAGGGGCTGCGGAAGATAGTTGACCTTACAAGGTTTGCCAGCATCTTTATTTTGTTGCTTCATTTTTATTATTACTGTTATACCGCATTTGAGCATTGGGAGATTAAAAGCACCATCACCGACAGGCTGATGACAAACATCATGCACACTGGTTTATTCAGCAGTCAATACAATTCTAAGTTTTTGGCCGTTGGCTTATTGATAATTTCCTTGTTGGGATCGCAAGGGAAGAAAGACGACAAAATAAACAAACGAAGTATCGCAGCTTACCTGGTCATCGGCCTATTACTTTTCTTTGGCAGCAGTTGGCTATTCCGGTTGAATGATGATATTGAAACAGTAGCAATTGTGTATATGACAGTAACAGGCATAGGATTTTTATTGATATTGGCTGGCGGTAATTTACTTAGCCGTATAATCAAATTAAATTTATCTGATGATGTTTTTAATTCGCTCAATGAAACATTTCCGCAGGAGGAAAGATTGCTGACAAATGAATATGCCATTAATTTGCCTGCCCGATACAACTTAAAAGGAAAAATCAGGAAGAGTTGGATAAACATTATCAATCCGTTCAGGGGATTGCTGGTTATAGGAAGCCCCGGTGCCGGTAAGAGTTGGTTCGTGATACAGCATGTCATCAAACAGCATATTGAAAAAGGCTTTGCCATGTTTGTGTATGACTTCAAGTACGATGACCTTTCCAAAATTGTTTATAATTGGCTGCAGCAAAACAAACACCAGTATTCAGTAAAGCCATCTTTCTATGTTATCAACTTTGATAATCTTTCCATTTCCCATCGTTGCAATCCTTTAGACCCAAATACCATGAATGATATTACAGATGCAACTGAAAGTGCCCGAACAATTTTGTTGGGACTGAACAGGGAATGGATAAACAAACAGGGAGACTTCTTTGTGGAATCACCCATCAACTTTGTTACAGCCATCATCTGGTTTTTGAGAAAATACAATGATGGAAAATATTGCACCCTGCCGCATGTAATAGAACTGATGCAGTCAGAGTATGATGAACTGTTTCCGGTATTGAATACCCAACCAGAAATTGAAGTATTGGTGAATCCGTTTATCACGGCTTATCAAAACGATGCAATGGAACAATTGGAAGGGCAAGTAGCTTCTGCAAAAATTGGCATGGCCCGGTTGGCTTCACCTCAGTTGTATTGGGTGTTATCAGGTAATGACTTTACATTAGACATAAACAATCCCAAAAAGCCTAAAATTGTTTGTGTGGGTAACAACCCGGAGAAGCAACAAATTTATGGAGCAGTTTTATCGCTCTATATTTCCAGATTGATAAGACAAGTAAACAAAAAAGGTATGTTGAAATGTAGTTTGGTATTTGATGAGTTTCCAACTATTTATTTCAACAACATGGATAGTTTAATTGCAACAGCAAGAAGCAACAAAGTAGCAACCACGTTAGCCATGCAGGATTTTAGCCAGTTGAAAAAGGATTATGGCAAGGAACAGGCAGATGTAATAGTGAACATCACAGGCAATATCATCAGCGGACAGGTGATGGGTGAAACGTCAAAACTGTTATCGGAGCGATTTGGGAAAATTATGCAGGACAGGCAGAGCATTTCCGTAAATCGAACGGATACATCCATCAGCCATTCAAAACAATTAGACAGCGCCATACCCGCCAGCAAAATCGCAGCTCTTTCATCGGGTGAGTTTGTAGGGCTTGTTGCTGATAATCCTGATGAGAAAATAAGGCTAAAAATGTTTCATGCAGAAATTGTTAATGATGCTGATAAATTGAATGGGGAAGTTAGCAGGTACAAAGACATTCCCGTTGTATCCAACGTTACCCAGCAGCAGGTGCTGGATAATTATTACCAGGTGAAGATGGATGTGAAGAGATTGATTGGGGAGGAGGTTGAAAGGTTGAAAAAAGAAGTTTTAGATTAATATGATACTATGGATATAGCCATTCTTCATCGAAAATTTGTTACTGAGCTAACATTGACACTTGATTCAATATCAGACAATGTGATTGCTAATCATATTATTTTCATATCTTGAAATCCAGCGTAAAATTATTTGATTGCCATGTACTTATCAACTATCAAAATTACCGGATATAAAGTTTTTAACCAGGAGTTTACTGTTAAGCTTAATTCCGGATTAAATATTCTGATGGGTGAAAATGGGTCAGGTAAAAGTGCTGTAATTGATGCTGTCAGGCTTGTGCTATTGGAAGATGAATATGGCAGAAATGGTATTGAGGCTTCAGATTTTCACAGACCTATCTCACAGCCAGCAAAATCTAAAGGGGCAGGCAAGATTCTTATACGTACGGAGTTTGATGGACTAAATGATGATGAGCAAGTTGCTTATTTACCGTGGCTTGATATTACTAATCCGGCAAAGGCAATTCTCAATTTGTCAATTGAAAACAAAGAAGACACAAGGGGCAAGTTTAAACGAAAAATTTGGGGTAATGAATCAGTAAGTGGCTTGTTTGAATGGGAGCTTCTCAACAGGATTGCCTGTATTTACCTTCCCCCGCTTCGTGATGCCGAAGATAAATTGAAAGCATATAAAGGCTCAAGATTGGCAAGGTTGCTTAAAAATCTAAAAAAAACTGAAAATCCTGATGAACAGCATCCGCTTGAAAAAAAATTTGCTGCATTCAATAAAGATCTGCTTCGGGACGATTCAATAAAATCGGCAAATAAATCCATACAGGATAATCTGATCAAATCTGTGGGGCAGGTTTTTGGGCAGGATGCTTCTATACAGTTTTCGGAAATTAACTTTGATAGAATAGTCGAGAGGTTAAAACTATTGTTTTATCCTCTTCCTTCAAGTGGGGGTGCTGCTACAAGAGAACTTAATATGTTCAGGGAGCTAGTCGAAAACAGTCTGGGCTTTAATAACATACTTTACCTGGCAACTATACTCGCAGAACTGGAGGGTTTGGAAAGCTCTAAAACATCGCATAAGGTATTGCTTATTGAAGAACCAGAAGCTCATTTGCATCCACAATTACAAATAAGGCTGCTTCAATTTTTGAATGAAAAAGCTAAGGAAGATAATATTCAGATTATTGTAACTACACATTCACCAACATTAGCAGCCTCTATTGACATAAATACGCTGAAAATATTAACCGTTGCAAAATCAGGTGAAAGGCCTGCATTCACTTCTTTGGCTAATTGCGGATTTAACGCAGATACGAAGGATTTTTTGCAGAGGTGGCTTGATATAACAAAATCAATCCTACTGTTTGCAAAAGGCGTTTTATTGGTGGAGGGGATAGCAGAAGCATTAATTATAAAGGAATTGGCTCCTTATATTCTGAGAAAACTGTCTGCTGACAATCCTGACAAAAAGTACCTGAAAGATTTAGAAGAGTATGGCATTTCAATTATTAATCTTAATGGAATTTATTTTCGCCATTTTATGACTTTGTTTCAGGGATATAATAAAAAAGAAGATGGCAGTTTTGAAAAAACAGATTATATCCCCATTAAATGTGCAGGCTTGACAGACAATGATCCTGAACCTACAGCAAAACCAACAGCACAAAATCCTGCCATTGGGAAAAATCATCAGCAATACCTGATTGAGGAGTTAGAAAATAACTCTCCCTTATGCAGATTATTTTCCAATTTAAAAACATTCGAATATGATTTGGCTTTAGAAGGAAACAACCTTGTTGTCATGTCAGAAGTGCAACTATCATTAACCAAAACTAACGGCCCAATTAAAACCCAACTTGAGCAATACACACAAACAAACTGGAGCCAGAAAACAGGTGAGGAAAAAGCTGACGCTGCATTTTGGTTTTTAGAGCATATTGATAAAGGAGAATTTGCCCAAAAGTTATCTCAAAGACTATCTGAGGCAAATATCATTTTCACAGTTCCGGATTATATTATTAATGCAGTTAAGTGGCTTATAGATTGAAATGTTGAAATCAAAAAAATATAAACTTCTTTACAAAATCAATGCTTCACTGAACTGCAGTTTAGATGATTTAATGAAACTAAGCGATGAACAGACTGAATATATTAATCATTATCTCAAACATTCATCTTTTTTGAAAGCATGTCCGGGAAGCGGTAAAACGGAAGTGATAGGCATTAAAAGTGCTTATGAAATACATAAATGGCAACCAAGGAACGCCGGGATAGCAGTTGTAACTTTTACAATAAGTGCCGCAAAGGAACTGAACAATCGGGTTAGAAAATTTGGAGCAGTTTCTTCTGAAACCTTTCCTCACTTCATCGGCACTTTCGATAGCTGGATTCACAATTATATCCTTCAACCATTTTGCCATTATCTTACAGGTTACGAAGGAAAGGATGGCGACAAAAGCATGAGGTTGGTAGATGTAGAAAGCTCAGCTGGGTTCCTTTCAAATTACACTACCAATATTTTTAAGGATGGACAAACCCGCCCTGTGAAAGTAACTGAATATTACTACGATTATCAGAACAATCTGCATGGGCAAGATGATAGAATTGACGGGTTTCTGCAATCGCTTACCGTTGCAAATGATATTAAAAATCTGAGATTAAATAAAAAGAAATTTATTAAGGCAGGTTTTGTTACGTATCCTGATGTTGAATGGCTATCTAATATTTTGCTAAATAAGTTTCCCATATTACAGGAAAAGTTAGCGCAACGGTTTCCGGTAATAATTGTGGATGAATGTCAGGATTTATCACAAGGACAGATAAATATTCTTGAATTGTTACGCCAAAATGGAACAAACCTGCATTTTATCGGCGATCTTAACCAATCAATTTATGAATTTAGAAAAGTAAATCCACAAGATATAGCAGACTATATTCAAAATACTGGTTTTGTAGTACGACAACTCAGTAACAATTACAGAAGCTGTCAACCCATAGTTAACGTTACAGAAAAAATTATAGGAAATCAGCAAGTTATTGTCGGTCATGAAAATCAAATCTGTCAGCAACCATGTGTACTCTGGCAATACAACGAGCAAACTTTTACGCAGTTGCCTCAAATGTTTGAAGATTTTATATCAGCAAATGGGATGGATAAAAGAAACTCAGTAATTCTTGCAAGGGGTAAAAGCACAATCGCTAATTTAAGGACACAAAAAGATAAATACAGTTATTCAAAACCAGAACTACTTGCTATTGCCTTTCACAGTTGGAACAAACCGGAAAGAAATACAGAAGATATTAATAGTGCCTTATTCTATTTAGGCCGGGCATTATGTCTGTTGGCTTTTGGCGGGCAGGGAGATTCAAGAAATCAATATTGCCCTGATGATTATGAGCATGTTGAATGGAGGCTGCTGTTAAAGGGGATATTAGAACGAAGTCATATTCTTTATCCTTACACAGAAAACGATCAGGCCATTACCTGGACAAAATGGATACCGAAACTTAAAGCATTTTTGCAGCCTATTTGGGCTGAATTAACCGGGAAAACTATCGAGTGGGCTGACGTAGTACAAAAGTTAAAATCTCCGGGTGGAATGAAGGATATAGCCGTAAAAGAAACTTGCTCTCAGGCAGGTGTTAAAAATAGTTTCAGGACTACTACTATCCATAGCGTAAAGGGAGAAACTTTAAATGCAGTTCTCTTAGTTTCTCATCCTAACAAGCAAAGTAGAGGTGGTCATTTCAGTCATTGGTTTATGGAAGGCAACTATGACCCCGAGCATATTCGGTTTGCTTATGTTGCTATGTCAAGACCTAAGTATGCATTAATAGTTGCAACACCGAAACTAAAAAATGCGGAACTGGCAAAATTACAAGCCCTTGGATTTGTTCCTCAACCATGATATAATACACTATGATAACATTTTCATTTAAAGACGATACAATACTTCTTCATTATACACCTGAAAGAGAGGAAAACTGGATAAAGGAAGCAATAGACAGACGGCCATACATTACCCTTAAGAAAACCTTTACATTTTGGAAAGAGCTTTTGATAGTTGAAGAAAATCGTAGTGATAAGGACGAAGAAGAATTTCCTGATTTTGATGAATTTGAAACTACCTCCTTTTTATTTGCAATATTGAGTGGTGAATATTACAAAGTGGTAAGAGGGGTAATAGTAAATAAGTTTGATATTTATTTTCACAAAGCTTTGCCAATTGCTTCAGATTACTTTGTTGCTGATTCAAATGTTTCTGTATTTAAAGTAATTGGCAATATTTATACAGGAGATATTTATATAGGCGGGGAACACACCAATTCAATACCCTTTGATGCATTTGGCAACATCATTACACGTTTCCCTTCATCCCATGAAAGAAAGAAATATGTAGAGGCAAGGGTTTCATCTGTTTTTAGAAATTATTTTGATAATGTAAAAGATGCTGAAAAAATTTACCAAAAGTACGTTGATAAAAAACTGTCCAATCAGGGCAATAACCTATCAAAGACTTTTCAGGAATATGAACTTGCCAAGTATAATGTTATTCTTGATAAAATAAAGGCAATGCTTTTGCATGAAATTGATTATAGTGAGCATCAATGGCAGGAAGAAGTTTTACAAATTATTTTGTTATTGTATCCAAAATATGTGTTTGTATTTCGAGAGGTTCCGGTTTATTCAAAATATTCTGACGGGATTAAGGAAAAATCTTTGGATTTCCTTTTGGTTGACAGTAATGGAAATACAGATATTATTGAAATAAAGAAGCCTTTCGAAAATGCCATAATGACCAAAGGTGTTTACAGGGATAATTTTATTCCGTTAAGAGAATTGTCCGGTACGGTAATGCAAGTAGAAAAATATGTCTATTACCTTAATCGTTGGAGTGAAGATGGCGAGAAGCATCTTACAAATAAATATAAAGACGCATTGCCACAAGGGTTTAGCATTAAAATTACGAACCCCAGTGGCATCATTATTATGGGCAGAGAAAATAACTTATCACCCGAACAAAAAAGAGATTTTGAAGTTGTAAAAAGGAAATATAAAAACATTGTAGATATTATAACCTACGATAGTTTAATTGAACGGTTAGAAACAACAATTATGCAAATGAAAAAGCTTTAGGAAATCAATTTATTTACTTAACTACATTACCCATTGTTAGTTAGTGATAATCATTTAGCCGCCATCCTAACCAAGAGATGAAGTGATTGCGACGCAACGAAGATGCTATGAAAACCTGAAGTTGGTATCAAAATAACTATTCCAATTTACACAAACAACTCATCCATCTTTACTTCACTTTGCACCAAATTCTTATAATAAGTGTTATTTGCTACACCGTAGGTTGTTATCATAGTTAAAAAAATAGTTTTCTTCGTTTTTGTCTTGTCTGCAAATACCGTTTTCTTTTGTGTCAGTTCTTCAGCATACTTTTTTGTAATAGTAAATTCATCTGTGGCAAATTTCATTTCACAAATATTGATGCAACGATCACGGCGGTCGAGCAGCAAATCAATTTGTGCGCCGGGCTTTCCTTTGCCTGGCACATAGCGCCAAACAGATTCTTCTGTATAGATATTTTCAATCTGCAATGCTTTTTTAATTTGTGGCAGGTGCTTTAAACAGATGGCTTCAAAAGCATAACCGCTCCAGCTTTTAAAAGAACTGCCTTCGCTAATACGCAGCCAGGTGCCTGTACCCGTTGCCCGACTTTTTTCAACAAACTTCAGGTGGAAAAGTGAATACTCATCTGTAAGGCGGTACACCTGTTCTTTGGATGTTTTATCAAATGGGATATGCGATGCCACAAAGCCTGATTCCTCCAGTTCAGTAAGTACATTGGTAGTGGTGCCGCCGGAACTGAGGTGGGAACTGCTGATGATTTCATTCCTCGTCATGCCCTTGCCATTATCATACAACAAACGTATAACGGCAATATGGTTGGCTGCATTATCGTACAGAGATTCATACAATATTTTAAACTCATCTTTTAATGCCCCATTTTTGGTAAAAAATAAACGGTCAATTGCCTGTGTGGCACTTTCACCTTTTTGAATTGCCTTTAAATATTGCGGTACGCCGCCCATTGCCATGTACAATTGCAGTAACTGGTAATGGTCAAGATTAACGGAGCGGCTTTTTAAGTACTCTTTTGTTTCGCTCAGGGTAAACGGCAATAGCCTCATGCGGATGCTGACTCTGTTATGTAATCCCCCTTTATTGTTTACTATATTACGAATCATCCACGAAGCTGCAGAACCGCAGATAACCACCTTAAGGTTAGCATGTTTAGAAGCCCAGCTGTTCCAGAAATGTTCAAATGCTGTAAGAAAATTTGATTTTTGGGTATGTATCCACGGGAATTCATCAAAGAAAATAACAGCCTTGCCTTTTTTTATTAAAGGCTCTAAAATATTTTCCAATGAATGGAATGCTGCCACCCAATTTTTGGGTATGGCAATATCTATCGGGCTGTTAATGGCTTTCTTTAATGCAAAGCTGAAATTTTCCAGTTGTTCCTGCATGCTGGCATTGTGTACGCCGGTAAACTCAAGCCCTATGTATTTTTCATAAACCGATCTTACTAAGAAAGTCTTTCCTATCCTGCGGCGGCCATAGATAGCAATAAGCTCCGCCCCGGAGGATGCAAGAGCATTTTCTAAAATTTTCCTTTCCTCTATCCTGCCCACTAACTGTTCCATTGTATTTATTTTTTGATTTTTAAAGATAGTTAAAACATGGTTTTGGCTGAGTATGATTTTTTATACTCAGCCAAAACTATGATTTTTTCAAAAGCTGATTTGGCCGGGTATAATTTTTTATAGTCAGCCAAAACAGGCGATTGCTATAATCCAGGTCTGTCATCCCATAGTTTTTTTATCATGTGTGCTTTTTGCACTTGGTCAGCCTTGATGTATCTTCTGAATGCCTTTTCTGTTTTATGTCCGCTGATGGCCATAATTAAATTTGTTGGTGTGCCATCCAGAAATTCATTTGTACAGAATGACCGGCGGCAGGTGTGAGACATTATCCATGCATATTTAGGTCTTGTTTCTTCTATTATTTTATTGCCATGCTTGTGAGTGATTTTAATCATTTCATCAATGCCTGCAAGTTTTACTACTTCCTTGATGTAATAATTGAAATTGGGATTACTTACCTGTGGCATTTGCATGTTATATTTTTCAATCAAAATTTTCTTTGCATCAACTCTTAAAGGCACTACAACCGTTGATAAGGTTTTTGTTTGATTCACATACAGCATACCGCCCCTTACTTCTTCGGGTTTTATATCTGAATAATCACTAAACCTGAAGCCGGTTAGACAACCCAAAACAAACAGATCCCGGTATTTTTCAAGATTGGCGTTTGCAGAAAGATCGAGATGATAGATTAGCGACAATTCCTGCCAGGTTAGGTAAACTGCATCTACTTCTTCCTCCATTACTTTATAAGCTCCCAAATCCATAAATGGAATAATCTTCTTCCGCATCCTGTCTTTTAGAAACGATTTCAGGTGCTTGATAGTTTTGCCAACGCTGTTTACTTTTAATCCTTTGATAACTTCCTTTCTTCTTAATTGAATAATATCGTAAGTGAGATACTTAACAAATTCTTCATAAAAATTCATGTCAAATGAATCAAAAGTGATGGGCTCCTTTCTGAAGGATTCAAAACTTTTTAAATGCGCCTTCATTGCATTTATGACGTTGATGGTGCAATGTTTGACTGTACTTTTTTTACTTTCTACGTAATCATCGATATTCCAATAAATGTCTAAAGACTTTGCAGAGTCGGACATTTGTTCAAGTTTCCAATTAGTTTGTAAGAGGAAATTATCTTTTAGAAACTGCATAGGGCAGGTGTTACGTTTTTTAACGGCATACTCAACCATATCTTCCGCCTTTCTCAGCTTTGCAGTTATGCTTAATTGCAACTCATTTGCGTTGCCATATTTTAATGGTAAGTTCTCTGCTATGCGCCCGGTTTTTTTGTTCCAGCAATTTGGAGGAATTGGAACATCTGTACTTAGTAAAATTCTTTGATCAGCAGTATGGCAATACTGTAAGAAAATCAAAGAAGTCCCATCTTTACGAACTGCTCCTTTTTTGACAATTAACTTGATTGGCTGTCCCATAGTTTTATTCTATTTTTTATTCTATAAAAGAGGTGTCAAGTAGAATAAAGGTACAAAGCCAATATTTCTGAAAATGTTACAAGTATCTGAAAATCATTGCTTTGAAGTTAAGTTAGATAAGGTTAGATAAAGTTGGGGACTGAGGGTTTTGGTCCCAAATTTCCCGTCCGGTCCGCACACTGAATAACAAACAAATGCAAAGCCGCTTAACGATACGTTTTAAGCGGCTTTCGTTTTTCTACCCTGAAAAGGTGAGCAAAAAAATGAATTGGCGCAAGCGCTTGTGTGTTCTGAATTTTATGCAAACCCTTGTTAACGGATGATTTGATTTTATTAGCAATAGTATTTGTAATTTCCAGTTTCACTACTTAAACAATTGCTATGCAGAATAAAAAAACGGGTAATTACGCCATTTTTATTATCGGCATTCTATTTTTTGTATTTGGATTTGTTACCTGGCTGAACGGCACATTAATCCCTTTTTTAAAATTAGCCTGCCAGTTGGAAAATGATATACAGGCTTTCTTTGTAACCTTCGCTTTTTATATGGCCTATTTCTTTCTCGCCATTCCTTCTTCTGTTATTCTAAAAAAAACGGGCTTTAAAAACGGGATGGCATTGGGTTTATTGGTTATGGCTGTTGGGTCGCTGATATTTGTACCTGCTGCCCATACAAGAAGTTTTGGATTATTTCTTACCGGTTTATTTGTGCAGGGCACAGGGTTGGCATTATTGCAAACAGCTTCCAATCCCTATATCAGTATTGTTGGTCCTATAGAAAGTGCAGCCAAACGCATAAGTATAATGGGCATTTGTAATAAAACTGCCGGAATGCTGAGTCCCTTAATTTTAGGCGCATTGGTTTTAAAAAATGCAAGTTCAATTGAAGAGCAAGTTAATAAAGCAACTGATGCTGTTGCTAAGAATGATTTGTTAAACCAATTAACGTCAAGAATCATCACACCTTATATCATAATGGCTGTGGTATTGGTATTATTGGCAGTTATGATTAAGAAATCTTCCTTACCCGAATTAGATATGGACAAAGAAGATGTTGCAGGCAATTCAGCAATTGTAAAAACTAGTGTATTCCAATACAAACATTTGATGCTGGGTGTGCTGTGTCTTTTTTTATATGTAGGAGTGGAGGTGATGGCCGGTGATGCTATTGGAGCTTACGGAAGGCAATTAGGAATGCCTCTTGATGAAACGAAATATTTTACTGCGTTTACATTATTTTCCATGCTGGCTGGTTATATAATTGGCATCATTACCATACCAAAATATATTTCTCAACAAAATGCCTTAGCTGTTTCAGCAATATTGGGAATCATTTTCAGTATATGTGTATTTGCCACCAGCGGGTATACAGCCATTACGTTTATTGCATTATTAGGCTTAGCTAATGCGCTGATGTGGCCTGCAATCTTTCCATTAGCTATTGACGGACTTGGGAAATTTACAAAAACCGGATCTGCCCTGTTAATAATGGGCATTGCAGGCGGAGCATTATTACCATTGCTTTATACTACATTGAAAGATAAAGGCATTCTTTCTAATGCCGGATCATTTTTGATTTGTATGCTCCCGGCTTATGCATACATATTCTATTATGCAGTGAAAGGATATGCTGCCGGTAAAATTGAATCAGTGAACAGTAAACAATAAAAAAGTGGAGGTTTTAAATAAAATCATGATATAGCCGGGCTTTATTTCATTACTGAAAAGAATCCTGATACTTACAGGACCCTTTTTCTGCAATTGCCTTTTCTGTTATTAATACGAAACTAATATCTTCTCATAGCATAATGCATCATCATGATATTACAATAATCAAATAAGCTGAATTTATTTGTAAACCTGATTTTTAGTAAATAGAAGATTACTGAATATAGGAGACCTTCAAACGGCTACAGCTTTTTAATTTTATCCAATGACTTAAATCATTTCTCCTGTATTTGCATTGAAACAATTATAAGTATCTTTAATTTCTAAGGCTGATATAATTATTTCATTTCATCAGGTAAACATGAAACTTCACAGCTGCATCGCTTGTCTTTTGATTTTTTATCCTTTCATAGCACAGGGCCAGTTAAATAATTTTAGAAACGAAAATAAAAAACAGGCTGCAGAAATTACTACTGATCATTTATATGCCGGGCATATATATTATAGAGGTATATCAGCAACCAATGCTCTCGACAAAAAAAAGCCCAATGTTATCCTGGTTATGACAGATGACCAGGGATTCGGGGATATTTGCGCCAATGGCAGCCCTTATCTGAAAACACCAAATCTCGACCAGCTATACAAGGAAAGTACACGCCTTACAAATTTTCATACAGACCCCAGTTGCTCACCAACCCGTGCAGCTTTACTTACAGGACAGTATTCTGCACGTTCTGGCGTATGGCACACCATTGGTGGAAGAGCCATGTTAGACCAACGTAAAACCACGATGGCCGATGTGTTCAAATTCAATGGTTATAAAACAGCCATTTTTGGAAAATGGCACCTGGGAGAAAGTTATCCTTTCAGGCCACAGGACCGTGGATTTGAAGAGTCTGTAATATTTGCAGGCGGTGGGGTAGGCAGCAGCAGTGATTATTGGGGCAACGATTATTTTGATGATACTTATTTGCACAATGGAAAACCACAAAAATATGAAGGCTATTGCGACAAGGTTTGGTTTGATGAAGCGATTTCTTTTATCAGGCAGAACAGGCAACAGCCTTTTTTTTGTTACCTGCCAACAAATGTGCCACATGCACCGCTAAGTGTAGATAAGAAATATTCAGATCCTTACCGTGGGATTAGTGGCATATCAGACAGACTGGCGAATTATTACGGCATGATTGCAGAATTTGATGAACAATTAGGAAGACTGATGAAAGAGATCAGGGAACTGGGATTGGAAGAAAATACCATTTTGGTTTTTATGTCTGATAACGGGCCTTGCCCCTGGTTTGGCGGTGTTAAAATAAACAATGATGGTTTTTTGGAAGAAGGCTATAGTGCTGGTATGCGGGGCGGAAAGATATGGGGCTATGATAATGCACACAGGGTACCATGTTTTATACGGTGGCCTGGAGGGGGCATACAGCCCGGAAAAGATATGAATGATCTCTCAGCACATTTTGATTTACTGCCTACTTTTATTGATGCCTGTGCATTGAAGAATCCCGTAAAAGAAAATTTTGATGGAATAAGTTTGTTACCAATATTAACAGCAAAAAAAATGAAAGACCCACCCCGTACAATTATTGTTCAGAATCAGCGGGTCGATTTTCCTGTTAAGTATAAAGAATACCAGGTACTCACAGACCGGTGGAGATTGATCAGCAACTACCTGAAGGAATTGGAGGACATGGAAGAATTTAATAAAGGAATAACAGCAGCGCAGGCTCCGCTGTTTTTTACAAAAAAAGACCAGTATGAACTTTATGATATACTTGATGATCCCGGACAGAAAAATAATGTAGCCGAAAAATTTCCAGAAATAGTTAAGCAGCTTAATCAAAACTATGAGAATTGGTGGGCTTCGGTATCAATAGATTTTGATCAGTACAATGACATAATAATCGGTTCGGTAAAAGCTGACCATGCTTTATTAGATGGTCAGTCACTGCATGTAAAAGGAAAGTTGCAGGTATGGGCCATAGAAGTAGAAAGGGATGGAAAATATAAGATAGAAATAGCACGTTGGCCGAAGGAAGCTGATAAGCGCATTTCGGAGAACAGGGCAGGTAAACCGGTATTTACATTTGGAACTGCCCATTTACAGGTGGGAAATGTATGGAACGAAATGCAGGTTAATGATGAGAATAAATCGGCAACATTCTACATGGATTTAAAGGCCGGTAAAACACGTCTGCAGGCATTTTTTAGTACATCGCCGGGTAAACAAAAACTGAATGCTGAATATGTTTATATCGAACGTGTGGGCTCGGCGGATCCCAAAAAACTTCAGGCATACGAACCAGCCAGCCCTGATGAATTATTGAAAGAATAAAAAAGGCCGGGCCTTAATTTTAATAGCTTTAGTAGTGAAAATATTTGATCATATTTTACGGTTACCGCATTGCACCGGGAATGAATATGGAAAGAATTGACAGTCATCAGCATTTTTGGAATTATCATCCTTCAAAGCATGTTTGGATGAATGATGATATGTCTGTGCTTAAAAAAAATTATGGCCCGGGTGATCTGAAACCTTTACTGGATAGTTGTAACCTGCAGGGTTGTGTAGCGGTACAGGCAAATCAGTCCGAAGAAGAAAATCATTTTCTGCTGGGGTTATCAAAACAATCCAACATCATTAAAGGAATTGTTGGCTGGGTTGACCTGCAGGCAACAGACCTGGAGGAAAGGCTGGCTTATTATAAGCAATTTAAATTGATCAAAGGATTCCGGCATGTAATACATGATGAGCCGGATATTGACTTCATGCTGCGTCCTGCTTTTTTAAACGGAATAAAAACATTAAAAAATTCTGGTTACACTTATGATATCCTGATCTTTGATGTTCATCTTAAGAATACACTGGAGTTGCTAAAAAAAAATCCTGAGCAGCGCTTTGTGATTGACCATATTGCCAAGCCAGATATTCGTAATAAAAAGCTTAATGACTGGAAAGAAGATTTGTCTGCAGTTGCGGCTATGCCTGATGTATATTGTAAAATATCGGGCATGGTAACCGAAACAATATGGAAAGGATGGAAGCAGGATGATTTTACTGTTTATATGGATACTGTGGTAGCAATGTTCGGTACAGACAGGATTATGTTTGGTTCAGACTGGCCGGTTTGTACATTATCCGGGTCATACGCTGAAGTATATAATATAGTGCATAATTATTTTTCAGCATTTACTGATGCTGAACAGGATAATTTTTTTGGAAAAAATGCTGAACGTTTTTATCAGCTTTAGAATTTATCTGCTAAATAATACAACATGGATAATACGATGAGAGCTTCTTTACTGTATGGTGCCAAAGACATCAGGCTGGAAAATTATCCGGTACCGGAACTGTTGCCGGGGATGGTACTGCTCCGTATAAAAAGAGTAGGGATATGTGGTTCCGATCTACATTATTATGCGGATGGCTATTGCGGAGCATTTGTTCCTTCCCGGCCATTTATTCTGGGGCATGAATTAACCGGGCTTGTTGTTGCAGTAAATACAGGGAATGATAAAACAGCTATGCCGGCAATCGGCGACAGGGTTACTGTAAACCCGGCCCGGTCCTGCGGCACTTGTGGTTATTGTACAACCGGTTTGAGCAATCTTTGCCGGCATACCATTATGCTTGGCAGTGGCAGCACCAATCCCCCTACAAATGGTGCCATGGCCGAATTTGTAGCCGTAAGAGCAGATCAGTGCCACCAATTGCCTGCTGCAATTGATGATGGTTTTGGAGCAATGATAGAACCATTGGCTGTTGCACTACATGCAGTTAAACAGCCTCGTTCTGTTAAGGACAGAAAAGTTTTAATTACAGGTGGCGGTACAATAGGTTTGTTAACAGCACTGACAGCAAAAGCTTTTGGAGCTATACCTGTTGTTTTAAGTGATGTTGTTGCTGAAAGAAGAAAGTCAGCGGTTGATAATGGTATAGACGGAGTATTAGATCCCGGGCAGAAAGATATAAAAGAAAAAGTGAAGGAATTAACTGGGGATGGGTTTGATATAATTTTTGAAGCTTCAGGTGCAGGTGCTGCTTTATACCAGGCATTTGACCTGGTAAAGCCCGGAGGAACAATTGTTCAAATAGGAACATTGGGTGCTGCAGATATACCATTGCCTGCAAACCAGTTAATGGTAAAAGAAATTAAACTTATTGGCTCTTTCCGTTATGGAAATATATTTGATGAAGCAATCGGCCTGGTGGCATCCGGAAAAATAAATTTATCTCCTTTTATAACAGATGTTTTGCCGTTGAATAATATTACACATGCAATGCATTTAGGGGCTGATAAAATAAATTCGTTGAAAGTGCAGATCGAAATCAATTAAATAAAGGATATGCAAATTGCCAGTATTGATGTTGTAATCATCGCTGTTTACCTGGTTGGGATTACAGCTTTCGGTATCTGGATTGGTTACCGTAAAAACAGTTCTTCACGGCAATATTTTCTTGCCAATAAATCACTCGGTTGGTTTACTGTTGGTGCAGCGGTATTTACATCTAATATTTCAACGATTCACCTGGTTGGTCTTGCAGCCGGTGGTGCCAAAGACGGAATGGTGATCGGCAATTTTGAATGGATGGCCTGCTTTACCTTAATACTGCTGGCGTTGTTGTTTGCACCTTTTTATATCAATTCAAAAGTTGCAACACTTCCCGAATTTATGGAACGTCGTTATTGTCCGCAGGCAAGAACTTTTTTAGCAGTGATAGGATTGTTTGGTGCTTTGTTTGTACACATAGGTATAAGTTTATTTGCAGCAGCTAAAGTGTTTGAAAGTTTCCTGGGTGTACCCATGCTGGTTACCATCATTGTTCTCTCAATTTTTACAGTTACCTATACTGCACTGGGTGGTTTAAAGGGTGTGGTAATGACAGAAAATATCCAGGTAGTTTTATTACTCGGTGGAGCAACACTTTTAACAGTACTTGCTATCAAAGCCCTTCCAGCTGTTGGTATACATTCGGTAGAAGAATTTAAGGCAGCAGCTATGCCCGGGCAGTTGGAAATGCTGCAGCCGGTTATAAATAAAGAAGGGAACCTGAACCAATTCTCCTGGCTGGCCATTCTGCTTGGCTATCCCATATTGGGGATCTGGTACTGGTGTGCCGATCAGACACATGTACAACGGGTATTGGGAGCAAGGTCATTAAAAGATGCCCAAAACGGGGCGCTTTTTGCAGGCTTTTTAAAAATAACGCCTGTATTCTTAATGGTATTACCGGGTGTTATAGGATATATACTCTGGCAAAAAGGTGCTTTTCAATTATCTAATATTGAAGGAACAGACAAGCCGGATTATAATACCATGCTTCCGGCTATGGTAAATTACCTGATACCTGCAGGGCTGAAAGGGTTGCTGGCAGCAGGAATGGCTGCTGCATTAATGAGTTGTATGGCTGCAGCTTTAAACAGTTGTGCCACACTTATTTCACTGGATATTGTAAAACGTGTACGTCCTGCAACCCCGGATAAAAATATTGTTACAATCGGCCGTATCTCTACAGGAGTAATTATGGTATTGGCAATTTTATGGTCAACCCAGGGGGATCAGTTCGGGACTATATTTGAAGCCATCAATAAAATACCCATGACATTTGCACCGGCTGTTACCACTGTTTTTGTACTGGGCGTTTTATGGAAGCGTGGTACTAAACAGGGAGCCATGACAACTTTATACCTCGGTTCATTTATTGGTGTAATTTATTTTATTTTAGATATGCCTTCTATCGGAAGAAGATTACTGCAAATTGCGCCCTCGGAAAATTTTATGGGATTGATCAGTGATACAGAACATGGATTGGGAATTCCTTTTATGCTGGTCGGGCCGCTACTGATGGCGCTCTGCATTATTATATATGTAATCGCCAGTTTGCGTACACCTGCTATGGACAGGAATGAAGTTGCAAAAGTTTGCTGGGATCACCCGCTTGCCTTTTTAAAAGGAAAGATAACAGGTATCAGTGATCCAAGGATGATCACCCTGATCTTAACGGCAAGTGTTGCTTTCCTGTATATACTTATCCAGGTCTTAGGTTAAGAAATTGAATTATGCATTATAATCTGCTTGGCAATACCGGTCTCCGTGTTTCATCACTTAGTTTTGGAGCATCTTCTCTAAGTGCTGTTTTTCATCCGGTTAAAGAATCTGATGCTATTGCAGCTGTGCATGCTGCACTGGATACCGGTATAAATTATTTTGATGTGGCTCCGGCTTATGGGGGTACCAGGTCAGAATCTATTTTGGGGAAAGCTTTAAAAGGTATTGCCCGTAACCGTTACTATATCTCCACCAAAGTTGGAAAATATACCGACCCATTGGTTTATGGAAAAGATGAACTGGATTTTTCTTCAAAACAGATACGCCAGTCTCTTGAAGAAAGTGCCGAAAGATTAGGTACTGATTATTTTGATATCATTCATCTGCATGATATAGAATATCAAAACAGGAGACATACAGAATGGGCATTGTCAGAAGGATTGGAAACTTTAAATCTGTTAAAACAGGAGGGAAGGATCGGCGCTGTAAGTTTTGGTATTTATCCAATGGATTTGTGGGAAAGGATTTTTAATGATTATAGAATTGATGCCGCATTAGTTCACAATCATTATTGTTTGCATGATGTTTCGTTGCTGCAGTTGATGCCGCTTGCACACGAAAAAGGTATTGGGTTGATCAATGCTTCGCCTTTCGGAAGTGGACTATTAACTGAAAGAGGCCCTGCACACTGGCATCCGGCAAATAAAGCAGAGCGTGCCTTTTTTTCAGATGCGGCGGAATTATGCAAACAGTATGGCACTTCAATTTCCAGATTAGCTATGCAGTTTTCGTCTCAGAATGCCGCCATCCCTACCACTATGTTCAGCTCATCAAACCCAAAATCAGTATTACAAAATATACAGTGGAGCCAGGAACCCCTGAATCCTGAACTGCTTGCTAAAGTGCAGGAGCTATTGAAACCTGTGATGAATAAACAATGGGAATACTAAAGGGTAATAAACTATTGATTTGCGGATCATCATACTGAAATTATTAACTACTTTAAAACCTTTGAATAATTCCTGTAAAAATCAGGTACATTGTAGAACTTTTATTTTCACAAGTACACAAATTTGTAAAAGATGGCAAAATATATTCTCTCATTAGACCAGGGTACAACCAGCAGCCGTTCCATTTTATTTGATCATAATGGAAATGTGGTGAACATAGCCCAAAAAGAATTTACACAGATATTTCCGCAGACCGGTTGGGTAGAACATGATGCGGAAGAGATATGGGAAACACAATTATCCACCGCAAAAGAAGTAATTAATAATGCTAAGATTTCTGTTGGCGAAATTGCAGCCATTGGTATTACCAATCAAAGGGAAACAACGTTGGTATGGGACAGAAATACCGGCAAACCTGTTTATAATGCCATTGTATGGCAAGACAGGAGAACCGCAGGTTTTTGTGATGAACTTAAAGTAAAAGGGTTGGACAAAACCATTCAGCAGAAAACAGGACTGGTAGTAGATTCCTATTTCAGCGGAACAAAAATAAAATGGATATTGGATAATGTTGCCGGGGCAAGAGAGAGAGCAACAAAAGGAGAATTATGTTTTGGTACCATTGATACATGGCTCTTGTGGAAATTGACAAATGGAAAAATTCATGCAACAGATGTAAGTAATGCCAGCCGCACTATGCTATGTAATATTGAAACCTGCCAATGGGATGGTGAACTGGAAAAAATATTAGACGTGCCGGGCAATCTATTGCCTCAAATACGCAGCAGCAGTGAAGTGTATGGCAGCACAAATTTACTCGATGATAAAACAGAAATTCCTATTGCAGGTATTGCAGGCGACCAGCAGGCAGCGCTCTTCGGGCAATTGTGTACGCAGCCGGGCATGATAAAAAATACCTATGGTACCGGCTGTTTTATGTTGATGAATACCGGCGAAAAAATGATCCCTTCAAAAAATAATTTATTAACGACTGTAGCATGGAAAATAAACGGCGTTACGCAATATGCCCTGGAAGGCAGCGTGTTTATTGCCGGAGCAGTTGTTCAATGGTTGCGGGATGGATTGGGTATTATTAAAACATCTGCTGATGTGGAAGCATTGGCAAAAAAAGTGGCAACAACTGACGGCGTGTATGTTGTTCCTGCTTTTGCAGGACTGGGCGCCCCATACTGGAATCAATATGCAAAAGGAACCATTACCGGCCTCACAAGGGGCAGCACTTCGGCTCATATTGCCCGTGCTGCCGTTGAAAGTATTGCCTACCAGACCATGGATGTATTGAAAGCCATGGAGGCAGACAGCGGGATCAGCATTAAAGAATTAAGGGTTGATGGTGGGGCCACAAAAAATGATCTGCTCATGCAGTTTCAGAGCGATATGCTCAATACAAAGGTTGTGCGGCCAATCGTTACAGAAACCACTGCACTGGGTGCAGCATACCTTGCGGGGCTGGCAACCGGTTTTTGGAAAAACATTGATGAGTTGCAGCAACAATGGCAGGTTGAAAAAATATTTTCTTCTGAAATAACAGATACAAAAAGAGAAGAGTTAACAAAAGGATGGCAGAATGCCGTTAAAGCATCTTTATCAATAGCAACGGGCAATTAATGAAAAGAAAGGAACAGTTAGATAAACTCATAACACAAAAGGAGTTTGATATTATTATCATCGGTGGAGGCGCTACCGGCTTAGGTTGCGCTGTAGATGCGGCAGGCAGGGGGTACAAAACTTTGTTACTGGAAAAATATGATTTTGCAAAAGGCACTTCAAGCCGGGCCACCAAATTGGTGCATGGCGGTGTACGTTACCTGGCCCAGGGTAATATCCGCCTGGTTAAGGAAGCGCTTTTGGAAAGAGGAAGACTTTTAAAAAACGCTCCACATGTTTGTCACAGCTTATCTTTTGTAGTGCCATCCTATAAGTGGTGGCACAAATGGTATTATGGTATTGGTTTATGGATATATGAATTTTTATCAGGTAATTTAAGTCTTGGTAAAACGAAATTGCTTTCAAAAACGAAAGCATTGAAACTGCTTCCGGATCTATCGCCAGATAATTTATCGGGAGCTGTTTTATATTTCGACGGGCAATTTGATGACAGCAGGCTGGCTGTAAATCTTGCACAGACTGCAATTGAGCAGGGTGCTGTAGTTATTAATTATTTTTCGGTTACGGGGTTCATTAAAGATGGAACAATTATTAAAGGAGTTAAAGCAAAAGATGAAATAAGCGGAAATGAATTTGAGATAAAAGCCCGGGCTGTTATTAACGCAACAGGTGTTTTTGCTGATGATCTTTTGCAGCTGGCAGAGCTGCACAATGAAAAAACAATTGCCCCGTCGCAGGGAATTCATCTGGTAGTTGAGAAAGATTTTTTTAAAGGCAATACAGGGATGATGATACCTAAAACAGATGATGGCAGAGTCTTGTTTGCAATTCCCTGGTACGATAAACTGGTATTGGGTACTACCGATACACCTGTAGAACAAATCACAGCAGAACCAAAACCCCTGCCTGAAGAAATTGATTTTATCATTAAACATTTCAACAGGTATACTGCATCAGATATTTCTTACAGGGATGTAAAAACTGTTTTTGTCGGCCTGAGACCATTGGCAAAAGTCAGTGATGAAAAGAAAACGGCTGTTATGCCAAGAGATCATGTGATTCAAATCCTGCCATCGGGGCTCATTCATGTTACTGGTGGTAAATGGACAACTTACCGCAATATGGCTGAACATGCCGTTGATAAAGCCATACGATATGCAAAACTGAAAACAGCTGCCTGTACAACCAGGCATATGAAAATTCATGGATGGTCAGATGAAAAATCAGACAGTCATTTATCGGTATATGGGGCCGATGCAATTGCCATAAAAAAAATGATGGAACAAGATAATTCATTAACAGAAAAAATTCATCCTGCATATCCCTATACAAAAGCAGAAGTAAAATGGGTAATTGAAAATGAAATGGCTATAACTTTGGAAGATATTTTGGCAAGAAGGATACGGTTGCTTTTTTTGGATGCCAAAGCTGCAATGGAAGCAGCCCCCGTTGTTGCTGACATGTTGACTTTATTAACAGGTAATGATGCAGCCTGGAAAGACGAGCAGGTTAACATCTTTAACAAACTGGCAAAAAATTATTTACTCGATCAATAAAACTTAAAATCAATTTTATGTCTCCATTTTTAGCAGAATTACTGGGCACCATGTTCCTGATCGTATTAGGTGATGGTGTGGTTGCCAATGTTGTACTATCAAAAACAAAAGGAAATAACGGCGGCTGGATCGTAATAACTTTTGGCTGGGCCATTGCGGTTTTTGTAGGTGTGTTTGTAGCATCACACGGAAGCGGTGCACATATAAACCCTGCCGTAACATTGGCTATGGCTGCCTTTAATGATTTCCCCTGGGCTGAAGTACCCATATATATTGCCGGGCAATTTGCCGGTGCAATGATTGGTGCTGCATTGGTTTGGCTGGCTTATCGTCAACACTTCGACGAAACAGAAGATCCTGCTTTACAGCTGGCCACATTTTGTAATGCACCTGCAATCCGCAGTACCGCACATAATCTTATTACAGAAATGATTGGAACATTTGTTTTGGTATTGGCTGTTTTATTTATTGCAAAACCCACAAATGCTTTAGGGGCATTAGATGCACTACCGGTTGCTTTATTGGTCTTGGGTATTGGCCTCTCCATCGGAGGGCCTACCGGTTATGCCATCAATCCGGCAAGAGACCTTGGACCCAGGATAATGCATGCCATTTTACCAATGAAAGGGAAGGGTACAAGTGATTGGGGTTATAGCTGGATACCGGTTATAGGACCCATTGCCGGCGGCTTACTGGCCGGATTAATATTTAAATCATTTATTCATTTATAAAGTAAACTATAGCCTGTTGGAAAACATCCAATAGAAATGTTAAAAATATTATGGATGGCTTTTATGTGAAAAACTATTTGCAGCAAGATCATTTATCTGATCTTTAACCTTTACATTTGCCATCCTGATTTATTTTAATGGGTTTTATAAAACCTGAATAATCAGTTATAATAATCAAGTTACGGTTGGCGATGTTGTTCAAGGTTTATAAATGATATCATTTCCATCCATTTAAAATAACTAAAATTATGGTTGTCCTTCGGGATTAACCTGTTACCAAAACTAACTGCCCTGTTTCTTATTAAAAGTTATAGGGCAGTTTTTATTTAATATCAATTGAGGTTTGGCAAAAAAATAATATGAAGTTCAATATCCCGTTCAGGAAACATAAAAACAATACAAAGCAGAAAAGGAATTTTATTATTCCTCAATATATTTTCATACTGGTATTACACTTACCATTTGTTTTTGCAAAAAACAAACCGGTAACTGAATTGAAGCTGCAAGCCTTGCCAGCACAAAATTATTTTCCAGTAGATTCTTCAGTTACAAATAATAACAGCGAGCCTGTTACAAAGTTCTCAGTTTACGATAGTTTGAAGCTGAAGCAGATGGGCCTTCCGGAGCAAACATTTAATTATGCCATCAGGGGTTTTAATTACCTGGTAGCAAAAGGAAAACTCGCTGACAATAATATAATTTCTATTATTGATTTTAGTCTGCCTTCTACTGTAAAAAGATTATTTGTGATTGATATAAAGCGGTATAAAGTTTTATACTGTACCTATGTTGCCCATGGGGTTAATTCCGGAAAGGAATATGCAAAGCGGTTTTCAAACAAGCTGCAAAGTAATCAAAGCAGCCTTGGTTTTTATAAAACAGAAAATACTTACCAAGGCGGGAATGGATATTCGTTAAAGCTCGAGGGGCTGGAGAAAGGAATTAATGATAATGCCATGCGCAGGGATATTGTGATACATGGGGCTGATTATGTTGATGAGTCATTGATAAAGAGCCAGGGTTATCTTGGCCGCAGCCTGGGATGCCCGGCTTTACCACAAAGACTGCATAAGCCAATTATCAATAAAATTAAAAACGGAACCTGCCTGTTTATTTACAGTGCCGATAAATCATACCTTAACAGATCGGGGATATTAAATGCCGGCAGCCAGGATGCTGTTGTTTTCAACCGCCGCTGAATTATTCAGTTATCTTAATAAAACGTGAATTTTTCTTTATCAAAAATCCACTTCTTCTCAATAACTTCACGCAAAAATGGTTTATGAGTTTACGTACGCAATTGCAGGGTACCGGGGTGGCAATCATTACGCCGTTTAAGGCAACTATGGAAGTTGATTTTGATGCTTTGGGAAAACTGATCGATTTTATAATTGAAAACGGGGTTGAATACATAGTAAGTTTGGGTACTACAGGAGAAACCCCCACGCTGGATACAGAAGAGAAATTTGATATCATTAATTATACATATGAAAAAGTAAACGGCAGGGTACCGGTTGTTGTTGGTATTGGTGGTAATAATACCAAGGAGGTAATGGAGAATTTACAAAGCTATCCTCTGGAGAAAGCAACAGCTGTTTTAAGTGCCAGTCCATATTATAACAAACCATCGCAGGAAGGAATATTTCAGCATTATAAAAATATTGCCGATGCCAGCCCGGTACCTGTAATACTTTACAATGTACCGGGCCGGACCGGAAGTAACATTACTGCCGAAACAACTTTACGTCTGGCAAGGGAAGTGAAAAATATTGCTGGCATAAAAGAAGCCAGTGGCAATATGGTTCAATGCATGCACATCTTGCGTGACAGGCCCGAAGACTTTTTAGTGGTAAGCGGGGACGATCATATAACGCTGCCTTTAATTGCCTGTGGTATGGATGGGGTAATCAGTGTGGCAGCTAACTGTTTTCCAAATGATTTTTCAAATATGGTGCGGCTTTGTTTGCATGGTGATTTTGCATCGGCAAGACCATTGCATTATAAATGCCTGGAAGGAAATGACCTGCTTTTTGCCGAGAATAACCCGGCCGGGGCAAAAGCTTTTTTATATGAAATGGGATTGATCGAAAATGTTTTAAGGTTGCCGGTTGTACCATTAAGCGATGCTGTTCATCAAAAAGTTAAAACCTATCTCAATAAATAAGAATGAAATATTCGCTGTGCTTCCTTTTTTTAATATTCACCTGCCTTTTTAGTGAAGCACAATACCAGGTTGTTTTTAAATTGGGAAAATACCCTTTGCAACATGCTGCAGACAGCATCTTTATCGCCGGTAATTTTAACAGCTGGGATCCCCGGAACAGTTCATACAAGCTTTCAGCCACCACCGAAAGTGCTTTTGAAATAGCCGTTCAACTGGCTGCTGGTACGTATGAGTATAAATGTACAAGGGGCAGTTGGAAAAAAGTTGAAAGTCTTGATCATGGCCAGGACATAGAAAATCACCTGTTTGAAATAAACAGTGATACAACCATCATAATAAATATTGAAGCCTGGAAAGATGATTTTGCTGCTGTTCGCAGGAAACATACTGCCAGCAAACAGGTTCATATTGTTGATACGGCTTTTTTTATTCCGCAATTAAACAGAACAAGACGCATATGGATTTACCTGCCTGAAGGATATGCAAAAAGCCAAAAACGATACCCTGTTCTGTACATGCATGACGGGCAGAATCTTTTTGACGCAGCCACATCAGGATTTGGAGAATGGGGTGTGGATGAATGTCTTGATAGTTTGATAAAGGCCGGGAAGCCGGCAGCTATTGTTGTAGGTATTGACAACGGGCCTCAGCGCCTGAATGAATATAATCCCTACGAATTTCAGAATTTTGGAAAAGGAGAAGCTGATCAATACCTTGAATTTTTAGTACAGACATTAAAGCCGTTTATTGATAAAAAATACCGCACACTTGCCGATAAGAATAATACCATTATTGCGGGCAGTTCAATGGGGGGGCTGGTTTCTTATTATGCCATTTTACAGCAGCCGGATGTTTTTGGAAAAGCAGGCATTTTTTCACCCGCTTTCTGGACGGCGCCTCCAATTAAATCGCTGACCGATTCGTTGGCAGCTAATGTAAAAGGTAAACTTTTCTTTTATGTTGGAGGAAAAGAGGGAGAATCTTATATAAAAGATATGGAAGAAGTGCAGGAAATTTTAGGAGAAAAATCTTCGGCAATGATTTATTCTGTTGTTGATCCGGTAAGCAGTCATAATGAGAAGGCCTGGCATAAATGGTTTACTGAATTTTATATCTGGATAACAGCAAACGGGTATAATACAATAATTAAAGTAAATAATTGACTTAGATAATGTAACAACTGCCCTGTATTGCCAGCTCTGTATTTTTAAAAACTTCTGTAGTTTCACTTAAAAACTCATCAAGCTCTTCATATTTTGATGAAAAATGCCCGATCAGTAATTTTTTTACTCCTGCTTTATGGGCAATAGCTGCAGCCTGTACCGTAGTACTGTGAAATCTTGCAGCCGCCCTTTCGTGTAAATCTTTCAGGTAGGTTGTTTCGTGATAAAGCAGATCAACTCCTTTCACCTTTTCAGCCAGGCTTTCGTCATATATGGTATCGGCAGCGTAAGCATAGCTTTTTGGTTTTGTGGCAGCACTTGTTACTTCTTCATTTGGTACAATGGTCCCTTTTTTGGTAACATAGTCTTTTCCCTGTTGCAGTTTTTCATAAAAGGCTGCAGGTATTTCATAAATTTTTGCTCTTTCAGCATTCAGTTTCCTGGGATTTTTTTTCTCCCTGAAAATAAAACCCCAACAATCAATCCGGTGCTTTACTTTAAAACATTCCACTGTCATTTTATTGCCATTCACAATTAACCCTTCGTTTTTTAAACTGTGAAAATGCAATTGATAGGATAGATGTGTTGAAGCAAAATTTAATTGAAGGTTTATCAACTGCTCCAGTTCGGGAGGGGCGTGCAGATGAAGGTCCTGTGTACGGTTAAGCAGGCTCATACTTGTAAGCAAACCAATCAGCCCAAAATAATGATCACCGTGCAGGTGTGAAATAAAAATGTGATTTATCTTACTTCTTTTGATCTTATACTTCGAAAACTGCATCTGGGTGCCTTCACCGCAATCAATTAAAAAACTTTCCTCCATGGTTTGTAAAACCTGGGCAGTGGGGTTTCTGTCGAAAGCCGGTATTGCAGAATTATTTCCAAGTATAGTTAGTGCAAGCAAACTGTTTTATTTTAGGTCTAACGAATTCTGTTAACTGATTGTTGTGATAAGATGATACGTATGGCGGATATTTTGTATTGAGCAACTTTTAATAAATGGGAAAACTTATTCATCACCCAGTAATTCCCGTTCAATTTCTTCCATTTGTACAATATCCCAGGCCTCACTTTCAGATGGGGTAACATTCATAAATTCAAGCAGCTCCTTCTTTTCTAACAACAGTTCAATATCCTTTTGAAGACTGCATATAACAAAGGAGCAGTTTTTTTCATAAAATTGCTGTTGAACCTGCACAATATTTTCAGCCATCAGATCGTCAATGGAATTTACATTCTGCATATTAAGCACAATATGCGGTATGTCTTTTTGCAGGTGATCAAGCAACAATTGGTTAAGTTCTTCTGTCATATTAACAGATAAATGGGCTTCATCCGGCGTAATAACAGTAAATCTTTCTTTGGTATCTATTTTGACATTCATTATATTATAGTTCAAATTTATAGTTTGCGTTCTTTGTAAAGTAAAGGAAATTTTGTTATTGCACAGTGGTAAAACCCCTGGATTTTGGTAATCCGCATGACAATCCCTCTAAATAGTTTAATGAAAATTGTTAAATTGTATCAGGCAGTGTTCGGGTAAATGAATCGTAAGGAAACCAGTTTTAACTTTTTAACATATTAACATTTCCTGGTTGCTGCAAACTATATCTTTGAAATAATCGTTATTATTGTACAAGCTAAATTCAATATAAAATGGATAATAATTTTTCAGCTCAAGTAAAAGAGATCATCTCATACAGCCGGGAAGAAGCACTCAGGTTAGGAAATGATTTTATTGGAACAGAGCATTTGGTTTTGGGATTGATCAGGGATGGTGAAAATACTGCTGTTAAAATATTGAAATCACTCAATATCGATCTTTTTGAACTTCGCAAAGAAATAGAAATTGCAGTAAAAGATAAGACCGGTAAAAATATTGCAAACATCAACTCACTTCCATTAACCAAGCAGGCAGAAAAAGTGATCCGTATTACTGTGCTGGAAGCAAAGGCGCAAAAAAGTGCGTTGGTTGAAAGTGAGCATCTGATGCTTTCCATCTTAAAAAATAAAGAGAACATAGCCACACAAATTTTAAATCAGTTTGATGTGGATTATGATGTATTTAAAAATGAACTGGGCTTTGTTACCAGTAACCCGCCATCTGCAGAATTCAGTGATGAAGGTGAAGATGATTTTGACGAAGAAAGAAAATACTCTGGTGGAGGTCAGAAATCGCAACGTGCCGGAGCAGCCAATCAACCCAAAACAAAAACACCGGTGCTTGATAATTTTGGCAGGGATATAACACGTCTTGCAGAAAATGGCTCTCTTGATCCGATCGTAGGAAGAGAGAACGAAATTGAAAGAGTGTCTCAGATCTTATCACGCCGTAAAAAGAATAATCCAATTTTAATTGGCGAGCCTGGTGTTGGTAAAACCGCTATAGTAGAAGGTTTGGCATTAAGGATAGTACAAAGAAAAGTTTCCCGTGTTTTATTTGATAAAAGAGTGGTGAGCCTTGACCTTGCTGCATTGGTTGCCGGTACAAAATACCGTGGACAGTTTGAAGAAAGGATGAAAGCCATCATGAATGAACTTGAAAAAAACCGTGATGTTATTTTATTCATAGATGAGATACACACCATTGTTGGGGCAGGGGGCGCCAGTGGCTCACTGGATGCTTCTAATATTTTTAAACCGGCATTGGCAAGAGGTGAGTTGCAATGTATTGGTGCATCAACATTAGATGAGTATCGTATGCATATTGAAAAAGATGGTGCACTGGACCGTCGCTTTCAGAAAGTAATTGTGGAGCAACCTTCGGTTGAAGAAACGATTGAGATTTTAAACAATATTAAAAGTAAATACGAAGATTATCACAATGTAAATTACAGCCAGGAAGCAATTGAAGCCTGTGTTAAGTTAAGCGACCGCTATATGACTGATCGCTTATTGCCTGATAAAGCGATAGATGTGTTAGATGAAGTAGGTGCCAGAAAGCATATTAAGAATATTAATGTTCCGCCGGAAATTATTGAACTGGAGAAAAAAATTGAAGACATCAAGCTTGAAAAAAATAAGGTGGTAAAAAGCCAGCGTTTTGAAGAAGCGGCTTCCCTTAGAGATACTGAAAAACGTTTACAGGAAGAACTGGAAGCTGCAAAAAATGCATGGGAAGAAGAAAGCAAGCACAAGCGTTATCCTATTGAAGAGGAAGATATCGCCGAAGTGGTTTGTATGATGACCGGCATTCCGGTAAAACGTATGGTACAGGCCGAAACGGAAAAGCTGCGCCGTATGGCAACCGATTTACAGGGGGCTGTTGTGGGGCAGTCTGAGGCCATTTCGAAAGTGGTAAAAGCCATTCAGCGTAACAGTGTTGGGTTGAAGGATCCTAAAAAGCCCATCGGTACATTTATTTTCCTGGGACCAACAGGTGTTGGTAAAACAGAACTAGCCCGTTCTTTGGCCAGGCATATGTTTGATAGTGATGATTCGCTTATTAGAATTGATATGAGTGAGTACATGGAAAAATTCACGGTAAGCCGTTTAATAGGTGCTCCTCCGGGATATGTTGGTTACGAAGAAGGCGGGCAGTTGACTGAAAAAGTACGCCGCAAACCTTATTGTGTAATCCTGCTGGATGAAATTGAAAAGGCCCATCCGGATATTTACAATATTTTACTACAGGTTTTAGATGATGGTCAATTAACAGATGGTATGGGCCGCAAAGTTGATTTTAAAAATACACTTATCATCATGACCTCCAATATTGGCGCACGCCAGTTAAAGGACTTTGGTGATGGAGTAGGTTTTGCCACAGCCAACCGTATGGAAAATGTTGATGAAAATAACAAAGCCGTGATTGAAAAGGCATTGAAGCGTACATTCAGTCCCGAGTTTTTGAACAGGATTGATGATGTGGTGGTGTTTAACTCATTAACTAAAGAGCATATTTTTGAGATCATTGATATCCTGATGCAGGGTGTGATGAAGCGTTTGACAAACCTGGGTTTTTCCATGGAGCTGACAGAGCCGGCTAAAAATTTCATTGCAGAGAAAGGGCATGATCCGCAATTTGGTGCCAGACCGCTGCACAGGGCTATTCAAAAATACCTGGAAGATCCGCTGGCCGAAGAGATATTGAATATGAATATCAAGAATGGCGATGTAATGATTGCGACACTTGATGAAGCTGCAGAAAAAATAGTCTTTACACTTAAACCTGAAGAAAAGAAAAAGGAAAAAAAATCGGAAGCATAAGCTTGTACGATAAAAATATCAAGGGATTGTGTAACAACACAATCCCTTTTTTTCTGCAAGTAATTAATATAGCCATTCCCGCTTTAATTAGTTAAAATACCGGCTTTGCCTTTTCTGGTTTGGTATATTGACTGCATTTACTGATGAAGTAAAATATAAATTCTATAAAAAACGGCATGGCTTGTTGCTAAGTGATTATTTTATTTAAACTTTGCAATTGATGAAAAAAATTATCATAGCTATAGATGGCTGGTCATCCTGCGGTAAAAGTACCATGGCCAAGCAATTGGCTAAGGAGTTGGGATATATTTATATAGACAGTGGTGCTATGTACCGGGCTATAACATTATATTTCCTGCGTAATCATATTGACTGGACTGATGTTAAAAAAGTAATTACCGCTTTAAAAAACATAACTATTGAATTTCAATTCAATGATAAATCACAACAATCTGAAATATTATTAAATGGTGAAAATGTAGAGTATGTAATACGTGACCTGGTGATTGCTGAAAAAGTAAGCGACGTGGCAGCGATTGGAGATGTAAGGGCTTTTGCGGTGGCCCAGCAGCAAAAACTGGGGCAAAAAAAAGGCATAGTTATGGATGGGCGGGATATCGGTACAACGGTGTTTCCTGCTGCAGAGCTTAAGATATTTATGACGGCCGATGCAGCCGTAAGAGTTGAACGGCGGTTTAAAGAACTTTACGCTAAAAACCCAAATATCACTGTTGAAGAGGTTAATAATAACCTTGAAATGAGGGATTATATAGATTCAAACAGGGAAATAAGCCCTTTACGCAAAGCAGCTGATGCAGTTGAAATTGACAACACGAATATGACCATGGAAGAGCAGCTAAAAATGGCCCTGGCTTTGGCCCGAAAAGTAATTAAATAGAATCAATTTTGCTGTTTTGTAAGCTGTATTTCAACTATAAAAAAACTATTCAGGCAAATAAATTATTGAGCTGAAATAATCAGTTTTGTATTGCGTAAATAAAAACTATCAGGAAAATCTTTGGATTTTTAAAATAAATACTATAGGTTTGCATTTCTTACCTCTTATTAAAGACCGCCTCTGTACCCCTAAATCAAACTTTTCCATTAAATCCTTTATTAATTAAACATGCAGGTATTTGTATTTATCCTGGCTGTTTTGTAATGATGTTGTTTTAAGCTGTTTTCTTGTTTATAATTTTGCTGCCAATACCTCTGAATATCTTCTATACATCCCCCTAAAAGATTTTCTGTCCAATCCTTTCAAAGGCTCAATAATTTATTTATTGAACGCTGTTATTTTTTGAAACTTTAAAAAACACACAATGAAAAAGAATTCTACTCCAACTATCGGGGTGTCATTTAGAATCTGTTTGACACTTTTACTATCAGGTTTTTTTATGATGTTTAGTAAAACATCTTCCGCTCATGAAGTATTACGATATGATGTACCTTGTTTTTTGCAGGGAGAAACAGTCAGTATCAGGCCAACGGTTATTTTTACCGGTTACAATACTTATTTTCACTGGCAATACAGACCATCACCCGGTGCTGCATGGGTATGGCTTGCAAATGGCAACAATACCATAAACGGGCATACATTTAAAGTTACCGGTGCTTCTCAACCTTCTTTTATTGATAATTATACTCCTGACCTGGTTATAACAAATGTCGGGCCGTCTTATACAACAGAACTTGATAATCTCGAGATCAGGGTTTTAATGACTGACTTTGGGTTAGACCCCGAATTAAATCCGGGGGTTGCAATTTATGGTGGAGAGGAATTTTTTGATAATACATCAAAATATATACGGATCAGGACCAAGCCTGCTGCTGAAAATTGTTATTCAAGTTGTACGGGTAATGTACTGGTAGTAAACCCTGCAGCCGTGCCTCCGCCTATAACCGATTATTATGGAGGATTTGAGATTGGTGGGGGAAACAGTACAGATAATTTCAGTACACCTGGGGCAAATGGTACAACTGCAAAAGCTTCTACAGATCTGCTGCAATGGACAAGTGGGGAACTGGGAGCAAACCCGGGATACCGCGTAATTAATAACGCTGACTCAGCAAACGGTTTATATGATGCTTTTGCCCCGCATTCCGGTATGCAAATGATGATTGTAAATGCAAATAATTCATGCAGTAACCGGGTTTGGTATAAAACCACAACTGTTTCTAATACTGTGCACTATTACCAGGGAACCATGACTTTTAAAGCCTGGTTTGCAAAATTGGATGGAGATGCTGATCAAACTGTAATGCTTGAAATTAAAGGTGGAACTGCTGTAACATCTACCCCCGGTTCTTATACATCATTAGGCAGTATCACCCAATCTGTAACGGGTACATCAGGTACCTGGGTACAGCTTAGTTTAACTGTTGTGTTGCCCGTAAACGTATATAAGAAGTTGGAGATCAGTATAAAAACACCTGACGGATGTAATGTTCCGGCAAATATTGCTATTGATGATCTTTGTTTTATCGAACCTGTAAGTGGTACATTACCGATTGTGCTGACTCCTTTAAAAGGATTTTATTCAAATGCAGTAACCCATCTTACCTGGAGCAGTTTGCAGGAAAGTAATTGTAATTATTTTGAAATTCAACGCAGTACAGATGGAATTAACTATAGCCCGATTGGAAAAGTTAATGCTAAAGGGAATAGTGACATTGTAGTGAACTATAGTTTTGATGATATTAAGACAGCTGCCGGAATTAATTATTACAGGCTGAAACTTCTGGACAAAGATGGCCGTTTCCAGAACAGTAATATTGTAGCATTGAATGTAAGCATTAAAGGAATTAATGTTACCGGGATTTATCCTGCTCCCTTTACTGATAAGATAAATGTTACCATATCTAGCGAAATAAAAGACCAGGCCATCATCAGTTTATTTGATAACACAGGTAAATTACTGGTTACACAGCAAAATGCTGTAAGTAAAGGTGTGAATAATCTGGCTCTTGAGAACCTGGATAATATCTCAAAAGGATTTTATATCGTTAAAATTCAGGTAGGCGAAAGCGTAATTGTTAAGAAAATAATTAAATAATAAAAGGAATTTAAGAAGTAGATAACCAAGCACAAACAAAAGATGTCCCCCGCCCTAAACGGGGGCTCTTTTATTATGCAAAATGTGTAATTAATTCTTTGGCTGATACACCTGTCGGGAAAAATGAAATAAGTTTATTAATTACTTCTTCTACTAACGCATCCGGGCAGCTTGCCCCGCTTGTAATTAAAACAGTAAGATTTCTTGTTTCGGGTAAAAAGTTTTTCATAACCGCTTCCTGTTTTTTATGCAGGTTAAAATGTATGATTTCAGTTGAGGATATTATTTTATCTGCAGAATTAATAAAATAGGTTGGTAGTTTTCCTTCGCACAGTTCCACCAAATGAGAAGTGTTACTGCTGTTATACCCACCTACTACAATAGCAAGGTCGGCAGGGGTTTCCAGTAAACCATAAACAGCCGATTGGTTGTCATTGGTAGCGTAGCATAAAGTATCCCTGGTATCAGCAAAACGTTCTTCAATATTGTTATCATTCAGGTTATATTTTTTTAACATCACCTGTTTTAAAAAATCTGAAATCTCCTGCGTATCGCTGGCCAGCATGGTTGTCTGGTTAACAACGCCTATACGGTCAAGATTCCTGTTTATGTCGAAACCTGCTGAATACTTCCCCGAAAATTCTCTTTCAAAATCAGTTGCATCTTTTTCACCGGTAATATATTTGCTTAAACTGATAGCATCTGCCATGTCATTTACAATTACCGTTGGCGTATGTGCTGAAGCATGTGAAAAAGTAGCCCTGGTTTCCTCGTGTGTTGGTTTGCCATGTACAACTACTGTATAATTATTTTTTGCGATCTGCTCACTCCGGTTCCATACTTTTTCAACAAACGGGCAGGTGGTATTGTATTTATGTGTTTCAATCCCGATCTCTTCCAGTTTTTTTTCAATTGCCAGCGTAGTGCCAAAAGCGGGAATGATCACAATATCTTCACTTGTTAATGAATCAAAAGGAATCACCTGTTTGCCATTGGTATCCTGCAGAAATGTTACACCTTTTTCCAGCAGATTGGCATTTACCTGGGGGTTGTGGATCATCTCACTCAGTAAAAAAATACGCTTCCCCGGATTTTCTTCAATTGTGCGGAATGCAATTTCAATTGCATTCTCTACGCCATAACAAAAGCCAAAATGCCGGGCAAGGTAAATCCGCAGGGGGCCAAAATCCAGCAGGGTAGGGCTGAAATCTTTTTTCATCTTATCTTCCTGCCTGCGCTTGTTTTTTATTGCCGCAATTAAAGGACTACGATAAATAATGGGAACATTAAATTGTTTCATGGTATTATATAACAGCTGCAAAGGTACATTGTTGAAACTTAAATCTGTATCCTGTAGTTTTTCGGAATGCAGTGCTTACATTTGAATTGTGTTGGACAAGCAAAAGGTAATGCTGAATTTTAATTATAAACAGAACTGGTGTATGAATAATGATGTATATAAAAGAGCTGATTGGATAAACAATACCAATATTTATGAGGTTAATTTAAGGCAATATACTGCTGAGGGTACTATCAAGGCATTTGCCGGAGAATTGCCCAGGTTAAAAGATATGGGAGTAGAAATACTCTGGTTTATGCCGGTACATCCGATAGGTAAAATAAACAGGAAAGGTAAACTGGGCAGCTATTATTCGATCATGGATTTTAAGGCTGTTAACCCTGAATTTGGCACAGCAGATGATTTTAAGGAGCTGATTAAACAGGCGCATGGGCTGGGGATGAAAGTAATCATGGATTGGGTTGCCAATCATGCCGCCTGGGATAATGTCTGGACAAAGGATCATCCCGATTATTTTGAAAGGGATGAAGCTGGTAATTTTAAGCCACCATACGACTGGACTGATGTTATTCAAATCAATCATTCAAACCCGGCGGAACAGGATGCGATGATTGATGCCATGAAATTCTGGGTTGTTGATTTTGATATTGATGGTTTCAGGGCCGACCTTGCTCATTTAACACCCCTTGCTTTTTGGAAAAAAGCCAGAACAGCGATCGAACCTTTAAAACCTGATTTATTCTGGCTGGCGGAATCTGAAGAGATCAGTTATCATGAAGTTTTTGATGCGACATTTACCTGGGAATGGATGCATATCACAGAGGACTTTTATAAAAAGAAAACTGGCCTGGATAGTCTCTATCATGTTTTACAAAAGTATCAAACTGCTTTTCCTGCCGCAGCTTACCGCATGTATTTTACCAGTAACCACGATGAAAATACCTGGAATGGCACAGAATATGAGAAATATGCTGAACTGGCGAAAGCGTTGGCTGTATTCAGTTTTACCTGGAATGGAATACCGCTGATCTACAGCGGACAGGAAAAGCCTAACCTGAAAAGGCTTGCGTTTTTTGAAAAAGATAATATAGACTGGAATGCTGAATACAGGTTGCATGATTTTTATAAAACATTATCCGGGTTGCGAAAAAGAAACCCTTCACTGCGGGCTGCAGATGCTTCAGTTACTACTTTTTTAATTTCAACTTCTGCCGGTAAACCTGTTTTGTGTTATCTGCGAAAAAAAGAAAATGATGAAGTGTTGGTATTAATAAACCTTTCTGCAAACAAAACAGGATTTACAATCAATGACCAGGCAGTCAATGGTTTTTTTATAGATATCTTTTCTAATGCTGAAATGCATTTAAGGGCAGATACATTTATAGAAATGCAACCATGGGCATTTTTAGTATTTGAAAAAAAATAAACACTATAAAAAAAGAGCGCCTGTAAGCGCTCTTTTTTTATATCAAATTAAAAAGTCCTATTCTTCACCCAGGGAGATGGGGTATTCATAAATACCATCATAGCCAGGATAAAATCCGCTGAGCGTAACACTCTTACCTGAACCAATCACTGATTTCATTTCATCCACGCTCTTCACTTCCTTATCATTTATTTTTAAAATAATAAAGCCATCTTTCATTCTTGTCTGATCATTTAAAGCGCCGGCATTGATCTTTTTTACAATAACTCCGCCCGGTACACCATATTCTGAAGCTTTCTTTTTATCCAGTGGGACAAAATCAGCTCCAAGTACTTCCAGTACGGCATCTGCCTTAATAATTTCAAAGTTTCCGGCTTTGTTTTTCAGGGTAACTGTTACGGTATTTTCTTTTCCGTTACGTAAATAAGTTACAGGTATTTTGTCACCGGGTTTGTACCGGCCAATCAGCCCAAGCATTTCGGCCCCGCTTGCAATTTCCTTATCGCTTATTTTCTTAAGAATATCGCCTTTACGGATACCGGCAGCATAAGCACCTCCATCGGTTGGTACATCAGAAACATAAATACCTTCTGTACCGGCGGGAACACCTGCTCTCTTTTTATCTTCTTCCGACAGATCATTTGCAGAAAGAAAACTAACCCCCAGATAGCCTCTTTGTACGCTACCGAATTTAATCAGGTCATCAACTACTTTTTTTACAATATTAACCGGAATAGCATATGAGTATCCCGAATAATATCCTGTTGGCGAAGCAATGGCTGAATTTACACCTACCATTTTCCCATCTGTATTTACCAATGCGCCGCCACTGTTACCCATATTAACCGCTGCATCTGTTTGTATAAAGGATTCAACTCCCGATGCCCGGTTTCCATCCTTGCCTTTGTTTAAACCCAGGCTTCTTGCTTTAGCGCTTACAATACCTGCAGTAACGGTTGTTTCAAGGTTAAGTGGATAGCCAATGGCCAGCACCCACTGCCCGATCTTCACTTCATCTGAGTTGCCATATAATAAAAATGGTAATCCTGCTGCTTCAATTTTAATTACTGCCAGGTCATATGAAGGGTCGGTACCGATCACTTTGGCCTTGTAGGCTTTTTTATTACTTAATGTTATAGTTATCTCATCAGCATTTTCAACAACATGGTTATTGGTTACAATATATCCGTCTTCGCTGATGATCACTCCCGAGCCACTGGCCTTTTGTTCCGGTATAATTCCGCGGCCCCTGCCACCAAATAACTGGTTAAACATATCATCGTCTAATAAATCGCTGAAGGGATTATTAGGTTGCTTTTTTGGTAAATTATTATTTGCCTGTCTGGCATTTGTTTTCGTTGTTATGTGCACAACGGTTGGCGTGGCAGCTTCTGCAGGAATGGTGAAATCTGGTACATTGGTCGGGGCTGTATTATTTGCACCGGTAAGGCCTGCATATTTATAATTGGAAGGTATCACACCTTCCTGCTGTCCGGCATAGCTGTTAGCTTTTCCGTAAAAAGTTCCATAACCCCATATTACTGCAATTGTAGTTACTGCACTAATGGTTACGGTGAAAAAAATTTGTTTCCATTTCATTTTTCGTAGGTTTTATTTAGTTCAACAATTTTTATTAATGTTTGTTTTATTCAGACACCCGTTTATCTATCAACTCTCATGCCTGCTGTTACAAAATAACGAAGCAATGACAAATTGTTATTTACCAACTGCCATCTTTAACAATTAATTAGGAAGAGTTTCGTAGATGAAAAAATAATAGAATTCAACAAGACTTTATCTAACGAAGCACCTACGCTTCCTACTTCGCAACACCCTCTCCCTTTGGAGAGGGTGCTGCAAGGTCATAAAGTTAATAAAAATTGCATCGTGTCAGTTCCATCGGCGTAATCCATCAGTGACGGGCTTTGTGCCTGCCCGAATGCAAGACCTGAATATCCGGTAATGCATTGTATATCCTGGTTCGATGTTAGTTTTTCACTTATATCTTCCATATGCTCATAAAAACTGTAATTCAACTGGCTGATGGCTGAAAAAATGGCATCGTTCTCTATTAATAATGCACTGCCATTAGTCATATAATAAATATTATTCAGCAGGGCAATGGAGAGCTGGTAGTCGTAATTATTTTTAAATTTATGATGGTCTTCAAAATATTTGTATTTATCAAAAGCGCTTAACAGCGGAACAAAATCATACCCGGTTGGTACAAATAATTTGCTGACATTTCTGCAGCCTAAACCAAAATACTGATGCACATCATCCGACAGGTTATTTAACGCTTCAGGTGTTTCTTCCCCGGTTAATACGGCAACTGCAGTACGGTTCCGGCGAATGATATTTGGATATTTTGAAAAATACTGTTCAAAATACCTGGCAGAATTATTACTGCCTGTTGCAATATAAGCATTACATCCTTTTAATAATTCTGCAAAGCTGATCTGCTCTTTTAAACCAGGTTCCCATTCAATCATTTTTGCAGCCAGGTGCTTTAACAGGATATCATCTTTTGAAGATAATTTGATGGTTTGTTTATGCCCGCTGATAAATACGCTCAAAAAATCATGAAAGCCAACCAAGGGAATATTGCCGGCCATTACAATCCCAATATTTTTTCCGCCTACATTGTCATCGAGATGATAATGGGCTGCCCATTTTTCCAGTTTTTCCTTTTGTAAAAAATGCGCACAGATGTTTTTTACAGCCAGGTCAATAAATTCGGGGGTAAACCATCCATTATGAAAAGCTGCTTTGATCTTGATCTGCTTCCATTCCTCTTCATCAGTCAATAAATATTTTTGTAAGCGTTGTAATAATTCAATTCGTTTTTGTAAATTCATGTTGTTATTATTAAATTGCACTGACTTCCATATGGAGGTTTAAAAATTCAAAAATACGATAGATGGCAATAAAGATCACAGAAGAATGTATAAACTGCGGTGCCTGCGAACCGGAATGTCCTAATAATGCCATTTACGAAGGTGGTGTAGAGTGGGCTGTATCAGATGGAACAACCATAAAAGGTATGTTTACTTTAATGGATGGAACGCAGGTTGATGCTGATCAGCGTCATGCGCCGGTAAGCAATGATATTTATTATATTACACCTAATAAATGTACCGAATGCCAGGGTTTTCATGAGGAACCGCAATGTGCTGCAGTATGCCCGGTAGATTGTTGTGTACCTGATGAAATGTATGTTGAAACTGTAGAGCAGTTAACAGCTAAGAAGGACAGAATGCATATATAATGCATGCATTATAATGAAGAGCCGTGAATAGAAAGAGTAACTCACGCTCATCATACACATTTTTATAAGGCTGAAAAGCCTGTTACAGGCAGGTGATATTTCCTGCTGCAGGGCGATGGTATTTTTTAAAATACTTTCGCCTTTTTTAATTCCATTGAATTTTATTACATTGTTGTATGAATAGATTTTTACTTTTAGCCTGGACGACGGTATTTTTTGTTTCCTGTAATTTTTTCACGAAAGAAAAAGAAGTAACCACCGACCCGATGGACAAGTTAAATATGATGGAAGCTGACAGGGCTTTTTCTAAAATGAGTGAGGAAAAAGGGATGAAGGCTGCGTTTTTAGAATATATTGACAGTAATGGTGTGTTACTCAAGCCAAACCGGTTACCAATAGTTGGTGCAGATGCTATTGATTACCTTATTCAGCAAAGCGATACGGGCTATACTTTAAAATGGGAGCCCCGTACCGGTGCAGTTGCACATTCTGGCGAGTTGGGTTATACCTACGGTATTTATGCACTAACTCCAAATCACCAGGATACTGTTATTTATGGCACTTATGTAAGTATCTGGAAAAAGGAAGTAAGCGGAAAATGGAAATATGTTTTGGATTCGGGTAATGAAGGAATTGGTGAGGTTATTATTGCACAATAACCGCAAAAAGGGTTAAAAAATGTTAAATTGATAATAAATTATCATCAGCTAAGTATAAACTTAAAACCATAAGCGATATTTCGTTTCTTTGCTTAAATAATACTTCAAAAACGAATGAAGAAAAAAATAGCCCTCATTACCGGTGGTTATTCCGGTGAAGCAGTTATCTCTTACAAAACCGCCATCACAATTGAAAAAAACCTGGACCCTGATAAATGGGATTGTTATAAAATTGATATCCAGCCCAAAGGGTGGAATTATATAGCACCCGAAGGAGAAACATGTCCCGTAGATAAAAATGATTTTTCGATAACTGTAAAGGGCAAAAAAATTAATTTTGATGCAGTACTTGTAAGTGTACATGGCACGCCCGGCGAAGACGGGAAATTGCAGGGGTATTTTGATACATTAAATATTCCTTATACTACATGCGATACAGCTACCTCTGCGCTAACATTTAATAAACGGTATACCGTGGCAGTTGCGGCTTTTGCAGGTATAAATGTTGCCCGGTCAGTACATTTGTTTAAAGAAATCCCTGTAACTGCCGAGTCTGTTTTACAGGAATTAAAACTACCCGTTTTTGTAAAACCTAATAATGGAGGCAGCAGTATTGGTATGAGTAAGGTAAAACTGGCAGAAGAATTGCAGCCTGCAATAGACAAAGCATTTAAAGAAGATGACCAGGTACTGGTGGAAGAGTTAATAAAAGGAAGGGAATTCACTATTGGTGTTTTTAAGGCAAAGGGTAACATCATTGCTTTGCCCATGACTGAGATCATTGCAAAAAATGATTTTTTTGATTTCCAGGCAAAATATGAAGGAGCCAGAGAAGAAATAACACCTGCAAAAGTTGATGTATCTGTTTCAGAAAAAGTAAAAGGCGAAGCCAGGAAAGTATATGCTGTTTTTAATTGCCGGGGTGTTATACGCATCGATTTTATTTATGATGAAGAAACAGGTAAACTCTATATGCTGGAAATAAATACGGTTCCGGGGCAAACAGAGGCAAGTATAGTACCCCAGCAGGTTATTGAAATGGGCTGGACATTGAAAGCATTTTATTCAACATTAATAGAAGAATGCTTGTATAAAAATCGGTAAAATAAATTTTTCATTTAAAACAGAACTGTGTTAAAATTCATAACAAACCGCCCGTTTTGGGTAAACCTGCTGGCAGTAATTGCCATAGCGTTAGTGTTTTTGTTTTTGGTTTTAAAAATGCTGGGTTGGGCAACAAGGCACGGCGAATACTTAACAGTACCTGCGGTTAATGGAATGCCAACCAATGAAGCCATTAAATTACTGGAGAAACAGGGTTTTGATGTGCAGATACAGGATTCAGTGTTTACCGATACTGCAGCCAGGGGAATCGTTTTAAAACAATTACCTGATCCCAATGCCACTGTAAAAATAAACAGAACCGTCTTCTTAACCGTTAACAGGTTTGTACCTCCCATGATTGATATGCCAAAACTGGAAGGGCAAAGCCTTTCTGCTGCCTTAAAGATGCTGGACCGTTTTCATTTAAAATTGGGTGATACCACGTACCGGCCTGATTTTATGATGGGGTCGGTTCTGGAGCAGTTGCATAACGGGATAAGAATACGGGAAAAAGAAAAAGTACAATGGGGCAGCAGGATATCATTGATAATAGGTGGAGGATTAGCCAGTAAACAGATGCTGGTGCCCAATTTAACCGGGATGACCTATGCTGAAGCAAATACTTACCTGGATGAAAATGGCATTGGGCTCGGTGCTGTTATTTCCGAAGGAAAAATAACTGATACAGCAACTGCTTTTGTTTTTAAACAAAGGCCGGAAAGATTTGATACAGATAAAATTCCGCGTTTTATCCAGTCGGGCCAGGTAATGGATATCTGGATATCGCAGGTTATGATATTTCCTCCTTCTGATTCTCTGACTGTTAAAAATAAAAATGAATTACCATGACAGTAATAAATGTTGATGAAGTAAAAAAACGCATGGATGCAGGCGAAGCATTGCATTTAGTTGATGTAAGGGAACCGGATGAACGTGCTGAGTATAATATCGGAGGCACTTTTTTATCCCTGGGCAATATACAGGTTATGCAGATAGATGATATAGAGGATTTGAAAGGAGAAGAAGTGATATGCTATTGCCGCAGCGGTAACCGCAGTATGCAGGCATGTATGATGCTGGAAACTTTTGGGTTTACCAATGTTAAAAATCTGGAAGGCGGGATGAACAACTGGAGGGAAAAATATCCTTAATACAAAAGTTGCAAGCCGCAAGCCACAAGGGTGAAGATTTTATAGCAAAAGATTTTCTTCATAAAAAGCAGTTAGCATTTGTATGCTTCTCCCTTGTGGCTAAACCCTTGCAGCTATCCTGTCGTTAAAATTTCAAATTAACCCCCACCATAAAATTAAATCCCGCCATCGGAAAGTAGAAATTTTCAGTTGTCAAATCTCCACCATAAATATAGCTGAAGCTGTAGCCATTGGGTTCATACTTTTTGTTGAATACATTATTCAGTTGCAGTATTAAATTTGTTGCTTTAAATAATTTATCCTCTACCAGGTAGCTTAACCTGATATCCTGTAAATAATAAGCATTAAGGCTTCTTGATTTTTGCGAAGTATTATCCAGGTACTGCCTGCCAACATATTTGCTTATCAGACTGATCTCTCCGTTTTTAACGGGGATAAAATTTACACTTACTCCACCAATCACCGCCGGCGAAAAGGAAATATCTGTTTTACCATAGAATTTTGTTTGCTGTCCGCCATTGTCATAATCATCCAGGTATTCAGTGTAATTTTTTATTTTGTTTTCGCTGAAAGTAATATTTGCAGTTCCATTAATCCAGCCTGCAATTTTCACATTTCCCTGCAGTTCAATACCGGCCCGGTAACTTTTGTCAATATTGGTTCTTGTGTATGCACCTACATCATTTATTTTACCCGTTAATACCAACTGGTTTTTATAACGCATGTAATATATGTTTGCAGCAAAAGAAAAACCGCTTTCTTTCTTTTCAATACCAAGTTCTATATCATGCAGGCGCTCAGGTTTTGGCTGCTCGGTATTACCTGCTTCAAAATCATCCCGGTTAGGTTCTTTACCTGCCAAAGCATAGGAAACATAAGCCTGCCAGTTTTTATTACTATACGTAACTCCTGCTTTCGGATTCAGGAAAGCATAATTTTCATCAACTTGTAAAGCCGGGTTGTCACGGAATCCATGAATGCGGTAATCAATATGTCTGAACTGAATATCTGCAAAACTTTGCCAGTGACTACTCCATTGCTGCGTCCATTTATTGTACAAAGAAAAATCTTTTTTATAAGCTGTCAGGTTATACCAGCGGTAATCTTTGGGCACAGCAGGTTGAACAGCAGCCCATTTAATTTCGCCATAGTGTTTGCCATCATAGGCATTATATCCGCCGCCAAAAATATAATGTGTTTGTTTTTTCTGATACTGAAGCGAAAAGACAGTTCCATAAAAATAATTATCAAGCCAGAGCCTTCTCACCAGGTCGGTCCTGGTAATGGTATTTGTTCCGTCAAAATAATTCGGTAAGCCGTAGTCACCTAATTTTTTATCAGCCTTATATTGTTCATAATATCCTTTACCGCGTGTTAAAAAACCGGCAACATTGGCTTTCCAGAAAGCATTGAATTTATGATTATAAAAAAGCTGGTAATGAGTTTGCGTGTAATTATCTGTTTCATTATCGTATGGCTCTCCCGCTTTTTCGGTTCCGCTCGGATTATTGGTTCTGTTGCTTGCCAGTAAATATTCTGCCACACCGTTCCATGCCTGGTAAGTTTTTTCTTTACCTGAAAAAATATTGAAACGTACCGAGTTCTTTTCATTTACAAAAGCAGTGCTCAGGTAAAAAGATTTCAGGTCAGACTTTGCCCGGTCGATATATCCATCACTGCTGATCCGGCTTAACCTGCCATCAATGGTAAAATGGTTACCTATAATACCACTGCCAAACTGGATATTGTTTTTCCAGGTATTGAATGATCCATAACTGTTGCTGGTTGAGGCATGAAAATGCTTATTCATTTCATTGGTAAATAAATTTATGGTGCCGCCAAAACTGCCAGCGCCATTGGAAGAAGTTCCCACACCACGTTGTACCTGTATACTGTTTGTTGAAGAGGAAATGTCGGGCAGATCCACGAAAAAAGTTCCCTGGCTTTCGGCATCATTATAAGGAATGCCATTGAGGGTAACATTAATGCGGCTGGCATCAGTGCCACGTATGCGAATACCGGTATAGCCTACGCCATTGCCTGCATCGGAATTAACCACTACCGAAGGAGTCTGGTTCAGCAGGAAAGGAAGATCCTGCCCGAGATTATTTTTTTCAATATCTTTTTTACTGATATCTGTTTTGGCAAAAGGAGATTTTTCTGCGGCCCTGATTGCCTGTACTTCTACCGGCTGCAGGTAAGCTGTATCATTAAATTTTTTTGTTTTTTGCGCCTGTACAGCAATACCACTGATGCATAAACATGCAGTTACAAATAACTTTGTCATCATAAAAAATTGAGCTGAATATCCGGGGGAGAATGACCGTTCAGGTTATTCCTCAAATAGGTATCATAGAGGAATTGCATTTTCTCCCTTCGCAGGCATTATCCTGTGCAGGTTCTCGGGTATTATCTCAGCTTCCACCAGTTGGTGTAGGCACCCCGGAAATTCAAACGGTTAAAAGAGCTTTAGAAATGTAAAGTTAGGGGAGTTTAATTAATTTCTAAAACTATTGTAACATATCTGTTCCCCGGTTCGTATAAACAGGTAAGTATAGCCATGAAACTTTTTGCGGAGGCATCCGGCTTATGTAATTTTCCGGATGTTTTTGCAAGTGGGTTTCATCTTTTAAACATTAAAATATAAACAAGATGAAAAAATTATTTCTTTCCCTGGCCTGTTTTCTTTCCCTGGCTGTTTTTGCTCAGGATACCAAAGTTATTAACGATGCCAATGCAGTTGTACGCAGCCTGAATGGCAGTTTTACCGCTATCAGTGTTTCCAGCGGGATTGACCTGTACATAACGCAGGGTAATGAAGAATCTGTTGCAGTAAGTGCATCGGATCAAAAGCATCTCGACAGGATGAAGTCTGAAGTTGTAAACGGCACTTTAAAAATTTATTATAATAATAAAGGCATCACCTGGAAATCGGATAACAGGAAATTAAAAGCTTATGTATCTTTTAAAACACTGGAAAAATTAAATGTTGCTTCCGGTTCCCAGGCAAATGTAAATGGCAGTATCAGTACGCATAAGCTGGACCTGCATGTGAGCAGTGGTGCAGGGTTTAAAGGAGCAGTAAATGCCCGGGAAATTTCGGCAGATGTAAGCAGTGGCGCCGGTATTAAAATTTCAGGAAAGGCTGATAAATTAACAGTGGATGCAAGCAGCGGTGCCGATTTTAAAGGTTATGATTTTGCAGTTGATTATTGTAATGCTTCAGCAAGCAGCGGGGCTGCTGTGCATGTAACCATTAATAAGGAGCTGAGTGCTAAAGCGAGTGGCGGAGCAGATATCAGGTACAAGGGAACTGCGCTCATCAGGGATATAAAGACAAGTGGTGGTGGTGCGGTTAAAAAATCGTAAGTTTAAAACTGTAAAACAACAACAGATGAAAAAGCTAATTTTGGCCATCATGATCTGCTTAACTGCAGGTATTGTTTCTGCCCAGGATGTAGTTGTTATAGATCCCAATGCATCGGTTAGAAACCTGGATGCAGATTTCAATAAGATAAAACTATCCGGAGGTATTGACCTGTATCTTTCGCAATCTGCTGAAATGGCTGTTGCAGTCAGCGCAGTGGATGAAAAGAATACAGCAGGTATTAAGACAATTGTAAAAGACGGGGTACTGAATATTTATTTTGATGGAGATAAAAACTGGAAAAACAGGAACCGGAAATTAAGGGCTTATGTTTCTTTTAAAGAACTGGAAAATATACATGCTTCCGGTGGCAGCGATATCATTGTTTCGGGAACTATTGCAGTCACTGCTTTGGAAATACAATTGTCTGGCGCCTGCGATTTTAAGGGTAAGGTAACTGTTAACAGGTTAAAATTGAACCTGAGCGGCGCTTCGGATGTAAGGATTTCAGGTACTGCCGGCAGGGTGGATATTGAAAGCAGTGGCGCCAGTGATGTTAAGGGTTATGACCTGGTTACGGATATTTGCAATGCCAATGCATCGGGTGCATCTGATATAAATATTACCGTAAACAAAGAGATAAGTGCACATGCCAGCGGTGCCAGCGATATACATTTTAAAGGTGAAGCGGTAATAAAAGAGATGCATGCCGGCGGTTCCAGTTCTGTAGTAAAAAAAGGTAAGTAAAATAAATCTGTTAGAAATAAAATTATTATTGATAAACAGCCCAAAGGGCTGTTTATTTATTTTCCAAAGGCCCAGATTAAAAACCCGGGTAACTGTTTGCTCCATGCGCTGTAATCATGTTTTCCGTTTGGGTCTTCATTAAACCTGATATCATCAGGCAGACAAACATTTTTATTTTTTATCAGTTCAACCAGGTCTTTGGTATCGTCAACCACATCAATAATTCCGTCTTTGTCCCGGTCGCCATCCTCTTCTTTATCACCTGCATAAAACCAGTATTTTAAACCGGGCTTTTTCCTGGATGCTTTTAATTTGGTAAACATCACCCTGTTCTTATCATCAGAATAATCTGCTGCTTTATCATCTTTATCCCTCCACCAGAACGAACCCGAAAAAACCCCAACCTTATCAATCTTATCAGCCCGGTTCCAGGCAATGTCAAAAGCAGATAAACCTCCCTGTGAACAGCCCGCTATGGCTACGGATTTAAATTTACGAACCGTTGCATTTTTTTTGGCAAAAGGATAGAGTTCATTATTAATAAAATCGTCATAATGATCGGCCTTATCACCCCGTTTCAGGTAATCGGGGTAATTAGCTACTCCGTATTCTTTCATCCTGACTCCGGCATGAACCCCAACAACCAGTAATGGTTTAATCAGGCCTTTTTTGTGTAAACTATCCACTATTGCTTTTATCCTGAACTGGCCCATATCCTGCCCGTCATTCAGGATCAGTAAATTAAGTTCATTCTTATCATCAGGCATGGGTGTGCTGATGATGGTTAATTTCACATGCCTTTGCAGATGCCGGCTGTAAATTTCATCATCCTGCTGTTTAATTTTGCTTTTACAGCCAAAGGCTGTAATCAGCAACAGTACTAAGGTTAAAGCCTGGAGGTATTTTTTAATCATGTTCAAATCTACTAAATCAAAGTTTATTATTTGGCTACGAAGCGGTAAAACCTTAGTTTTGCACCGCGAAGTAGAGCAGCGGTAGCTCGTCGGGCTCATAACCCGAAGGTCACTGGTTCGATCCCAGTCTTCGCAACTAAAAAATCAGAAAAGGCTCGATTGAGCCTTTTCTGATTTTAAATAAATTTTTATTCTCAGTTTAAGTTTTATGCTGATGAATTTGATTATCTCCTCCATTCTTAAGCATGTTTGTGATAATCAATTTATTTTAAATGATCACAAATAATGAAATCAGGTTTTGTAAATATTTTCGGTAAGCCAAATGCAGGCAAGAGTACTTTGCTAAATGCACTGATGGGAGAGAAGATGGCCATTGTATCACACAAAGTGCAAACAACCCGGCATCGCATCAAGGCAATCTTAACTGAAAAAGATTACCAGATCATTTTTTCAGATACGCCCGGTATTATCGAACCCAAATATAAACTGCACGAAAAAATGATGCAGGCTGTAAAAGGCAGCCTGGAAGACGCCGATGTGGCCTTACTGATAACAGATGTAAGAGAAAATACAGATGAGAGTCATGCGGTTTTTTCTGCTTTACATCTTAAAGCTCCGGGCATTGTTATTTTAAACAAAGCCGATACGGTTAATGCTGAACAATTAAAAACGACTGCTAAATTCTTTGAAGCACAGCCTTATTGTAAAGAAGTGGTTTCCTTATCAGCCCTGAAAAAAACAGGTATTGATGAATTGTTAAAAAGCATACTTAAGTATTTGCCGGAGGGGCATCCCTTTTATGAAGGTGATGACCTGAGTGATATGCCTACCAAATTTTTTGTAGGAGAAATGATAAGGGAAAAAATATTTCTGTTGTACGGGGAGGAGATACCTTATCATGCTACTGTGTTGGTACAGGAATTTAAAGAAAAAACCACGCTGACTAAAATCAGCGCCGAAATTATTGTACAAAGGGAAACACAAAAGGTTATTATACTTGGCAGTGGAGGCAGCATGATTAAAAAACTGGGCACCGATGCAAGAAAGGATATAGAAGCATTTTTGGGAAGAAAAGTCTTTCTGGAATTATTTGTAAAAGTGCGGCCTAAATGGCGGGATAATGAAATGCAGTTGAAGGAGTATGGGTATTAAACCCCCTCCGCCCCCTGAAGGGGGAACTGGAAGCTTTCAATTGAAAGAAGAATTAAAGTTTCAATCAGTTTAAATTTAGAAGCTGATTGAGAAAATTATAAACATTAAAACTAAGTTCCCCTTTAGGGGACAGGGGTATGAGTTTCACATTAGCAATAACAGGCAGGCCCAACGTGGGTAAAAGCACATTCTTTAACCGTTTGCTGGAGCAGCGTAAAGCCATTGTTGACGATATCAGCGGGGTAACCCGTGACCGTCAGTATGGTGTAGCCGAATGGGCAGGAAAAACTTTTAACGTAATTGATACCGGCGGTTTTGTTGCCGATAGTAACGATGTTTTTGAAAAAGAAATCCGCAAGCAGGTTATCATTGCCATTGAAGAAGCCAATGCTATTATTTTTATGGTAGATGCTGCAACAGGTATTACAGAGCTGGATAATTCAATGGTTGATCTGTTACGCAGGAGTACCAAACCCGTTTTCCTGCTGGTAAATAAAGTAGATAACCACGACCGGCTTTTGGAAGCCAGCGAATTTTACAGCCTCGGTTTCGAAAATATTTTTTTCGTTTCATCCATCAGCGGCAGCGGTACCGGCGAAATTTTAGACGCAGTAACTGCTTTGATCAGCGAAGAAGATTCGGATGAAGCTGCAACAGAAACCCAGCTGCCCAAATTTGCCATCATTGGCCAGCCCAATGTTGGTAAATCATCTTTATTAAATGCATTGATAGGACAGGAGCGTACCATTGTAAGTGATATAGCCGGAACAACACGTGATACCATTCATACCCATTACAATCTTTTCAACAAAGAATTTATGCTGATTGATACTGCAGGTATCAGGCGTAAAACAAAAGTGCATGAAGACCTGGAATTTTATTCGGTGATACGGGCCATAAAAGCGGTAGATGAAGCAGATATCTGCCTGTTGATGCTGGATGCAGGCAAAGGTATCAGTGCACAGGACCTTGCCATATTTGCACTGGCAGTAAAAAAAGGAAAGGGGGTTGTAGTACTGGTAAACAAATGGGACCTGGTAGCGGATAAGGAAACCAATACAATAAAAGATTACGAAAAGGAATTAAAAAAACGCCTGGCACCGTTTTCCGATGTGCCCATCATTTTTATTTCGGTTACAGAGAAACTACGGATATTTAAAAGTATTGAAGTTGCACTGGAGGTTTTTGAAAACCGCCAACGCAAAATACCAACTTCCAAATTAAATGAGGTAATGCAAAAAGCTGTTGACGCTTATCATCCTCCGGTTGTACGGGGTAATTCAATTAAAATAAAATACGTAACACAGCTACCCACCACCACACCTACTTTTGCATTTTTCTGTAATTATCCCGATGATATTAAAACACCTTATAAAAATTATCTGGAGAACCAGTTAAGAGAAAAATTCAAATTCAGCGGTGTACCCGTGAGACTGTTCTTCAGGAAAAAATAATTAACGCTTAAGTTTTTTAAATTACTTAATGCCGTAATTCCCTAAGCCTCAGGAAACTATTCACGGGGCAGGTTATGGAAATATTAAACTGCTCTGTAAAAATTTGTATTCATTTTAATTGCGCCTATATTTGCGCCCAATTATTAATTAAAAATCAAAAAACACCAATGAAAAAATTATTTGCAATTTTAGCTGTAGCAGCTGTAATGACAGCTTGTAACAACACTACAGAGAGTAAAGAAGCCGGTGCTGATTCTTTAAATACAGAATCGCCGCTGATGGATGCTAAAAATGTTATGGACAGTGCCGGGAAACTAATTGAAGCCGGTAAAGACAGCGCCGGGAATTTGATGGAAGCAGTTAAAGACAGTGCCGGTAAAGTGGTTGAAAAAGCAACAGAAGCAGTAAAACATTAAGCTGTTCTGATATCAAAAACTTATAAAAAAATCCTCTGGTTTACCGGAGGATTTTTTTTATAAGTTATTCAGATCTTATTTCTCAAAAACCGGCTTCATACATGCTATCTCCTGCTGTAATACGGTAACCAGTTTCTGCTGCGAACTGATGATCCTTCGCTGGTTTGCTATTTCTTCATCCTTTAATAATAACAGGCTTTTCATACTGTCAAACAAACCCTGGTTATTATCTGGTGCATCAAGCGTTTGATTGGGCAAAGTCACCCAATCCAGGTCTGTATAAGTAAACGGGTCCTCCAGGTTTATGTCAAACAGTGTTTCAAATTTTTTGTAGAATATCTCTGTAACAGGTTTATTGCCGTGCAGCATTTGCGACAAATACGAAGAAGATATCTCCAGTGCCGCAGCAACATCTGCATTATTTCTTACACGTTCTTTTCTTTTCAGGTATAGTATTGCTTTTTTAAATTCTTGCAGTTTGCTTGTTTTTTTCATACAATTCAAAATATCTGAATGTTAGAATAAATGTTTTTTGCAAATTACTCCAATTTTTTGAAAACAGTTTTATCAACCTGTTGCCTGTTAATGAGTTATTTATATCAATAACAAGCCAATATTTCATTCGTACCCGGTCTCATAAAACGAAGAATGATTGTTCTGCAAACAGTAATTAAAGAAAGCAGACGACGCTATTATGGTAATTTTTCTGTATAAAGTGGGGAAATACCCTCAGGGTTTTACTAAAAATAGCCGCTCAATGTAGATTTCCTGTATTACGGGGAAATAAAATATAAAATTACCCGTTGTAATTGATTAAGTGATAATACTTAAAATCAATATTTCTCTAAACCAATAATTCGGCAATATGAAAAACTTTACTTATCTGGTTAAGTATCCGTCCATTTTATTTTTCTTATTTTTCTTAGGGGCTTGTGTGCAAATGAATGAGGATAACGAAAAGAAAGAAAATGATATGTATGACGGGCCGGATAAGGCTGCCGAGTATGAATATAATATTACCAAAGATCCTGCAACCGGAAAAGTGCCCAGGGAAAAATTACTGGCAGCGGTTGACAGGACCATGACTGCACAAACTGAATCTTCATCACTGATATCTGCATTAACCTGGACCGAAAGAGGGCCAAACAGCGATGTGCCCGGTCCGTCAAATGGTAATACAAGGGCTAATAGTGGCATTACTTCTGGCAGGATAAGGGCTATCATGGTTGACTCAACCGACGCTACTTACAAAACAGTCTGGATTGGAGGCGTGGATGGCGGCTTGTGGAAAACAACAGATATAACGGCATCGCCTGCAACCTGGACGATGATCAATGATAATTTAAGTAACCTGGCTGTAGCAGATATATGCCAGGATCCCAGGCCGGGATTTACCAATATCATGTATTTCTGTACCGGCGAATCCTATCTTAATTTAGATGCGGTAAGGGGTAATGGTGTATTTAAAAGCACCGATGGCGGAGCAACCTGGTCTCACTTATCCAGTACAAGTACATTTGTTAATGGCACAAGGGTCCTTTGCGATTACCTTGGTAATGTTTACCTGGCAACAAGGGGTGCAGGTTTGAGGCGCTCAACCAATGGTGGAACTTCCTGGACAAATATTACCCCAACAGGAATGAACACAAGTATTTGCGACCTGGAGATAAGTTCTACCAGTGCTGCCGGAAGACTGCATGTGGTAGCAGGTATTTTTAATACACAATCATACCGTTATACCGATATAGCTGCAACCGTCAGTTCAGGAGCCGGATGGAATGCGCCTGCAACAGCTTTTCCTTCTTATAATATGAGGGCCGAAATTGCCTGCAGGGGCAATACATTATATGCATTGCCTGCCGACGGCAGTTATATGGTTCCAACAATTTATAAGTCAACTGATGGTGGCGCAAACTGGGCTGCAACAGGCGGGCAACCATCAGCAGGCTGGGCCAGTGGCCAGGGTTGGTATGCTTTGGCTGTTGAAATTGATCCCTCAAATTCAAATAATTGTATTATAGGAGGCTTAGATACCTGGAAAACCACGAATGGCGGAGCAAGCTGGTCGCAGATCTCCACCTGGGTGGGTACTTTTCCTGTCAATCAGTATGTACATGCCGATGTGCATAAAATATTGTGGTTCGATGGCGGTAATAAACTGTTGTTTGGCTGTGATGGCGGTATTCATTATTCAACCGATAAAGGAGCTACGATCCGTGACCGTAACGCCGGGCTCCGTATCAAACAGTTTTATTCAGTTGCCATACATCCAACCTTAACCAATTATTTTCTGGCAGGTGCACAGGATAACGGAACACATCAATTCAGTAATGCCGGTTTAAGCAGCACCATTGAAGTGCAGGGTGGAGACGGGGCCTATGTAGCCATTGACCAGGATGAACCGCAATACCAGTTTGGGTCTTATGTATACAATCAATACCGCCGCAGTACAAATGGCGGAGCCACCTGGAGTGCTGTAAATTTATCCAGCAGTACAGGACAGTTCATCAATCCCTTTGATTATGATAATACCGCCAATATCATGTATTGCAGCGATGCTGCCGGTTCTTTCCGCAGGTGGACGAATCCGCAGACCGGAAGCTCTTCTGCAGTTGTGAACATAACGGGTTTTAATGCAGGCAGTGTGATGTCGGTGAGTGTTTCGCCATATACCGCCAACCGCGTATATTTTGGTACCAGTAACGGACGGGTTGTACGGGTTGACGGAGCCAATACCATCGCATCGGGTTCGGCTGGTACAAATATTTCCACGGGTTTACCGGGAGGTACTGTTTCCTGTATCAACCAGGGTACTGATGACCAGAACCTGATCTGTTCTTTTTCAAACTATGGCTTAAACAGTGTCTGGGTTTCTACCAATGGCGGAACTTCCTGGACATCGTTAGACAATAATAATATTAACCTGCCTGATATGCCTGTACGCTGGTGCATGTTTTATCCCGGCGATAATACCAGGGCTTATATAGCCACCGAAACAGGGGTTTGGGAAACCGACCTGATCAATGGAACATCAACCGTATGGACTGCCAACAGCAGCTTCCCCACGGTACGTACCGATATGATAAAATACCGCAGCAGCGACCGCACCATTGCAGCAGCTACACATGGCCGTGGTTTATGGACCGCTGTTATACCGAGTGTAAGCACACCCGACCTGCAGTTCCAGGACCCTGCTGGCTCGGCCACCGAAGCAACTGCTTTTACCAGCGGCTGCAGGGGTTATACCGATTATACGGCAAACATGGTGATCTTAAATGCGCCAACGGGTAATGCCACTGTTACACTGGGCATTGCCGGCGGGGCAACAGCAACACAGGGTGTAGATTATGCAGTTACCACCAACGGGGATTTTGTTTCACCAAGCATGGTACTTAATTTTCCGGGTGGTTCAACTTTGGCACAGCCCTTTACCATCCGCGTTTATGATGATGCGGCGTTAGAACCTGCAGAAACATTCACCTTAAATTATACCATCTCGGGTGGCAGTAATGCGCAGGCAGGTGGCTCCAATCAAACCTATACATTTACCATCAACAGTAACGATGCAGCGCCATTTATTTCCGGATCGGGAACCAGCGGCACCATTGGTGCACTCAATTATATTACCAGCGCCGGGCAATCCTGCTTTTTCAGTTCAAATACAAGACATAAGATTCAGTACCTGGTTACCAGGGCCGAACTGAATGCAGCCGGCATAAACGCAGCGGCAGATTTTAACAGCCTTAAATTCAGGGTGTTTACAAAAAACAGTACAAAACCATATAGTGGCTTTACGGTATCGCTGGGCAATACGGCTGTTTCTTCATTTTCAAATTTTATCTCAGGAGGTTTTACACAGGTTTATACAGGGGCATACTCAACGGTGGCAGGAGATAATACCATTAATTTCGCTACAAATTTTGCATGGGACGGCACTTCAAATATTGCAGTAAATATCTGTTATCAGAATGCCACGGCCGATGCCGGGGATGATATTATGGAAGCAGATGTACCTGCCATTGCAGCCAGTTATTCGGTGTATGCAAATTATACCAGTGGCGGTACGGCAGGTTGCAGTTTGTCTGCATCCTTCCTTTCGGGCCTGCGGCCCAATATGGCATTTGGTTATATCCTGGCCGGCACTACCATCTCTACGGTATTAAACAGTACCAGTACTGCCTACCTGGGGCCAAATGATGATGTATATTTTTACGATGGTTCAGGTAATATCATGGCGAGGATCAGGAACCTGACTGCATTTGATTATGGCTGTACGCAGTTAACCATCGACAGGGCGGGTACTTCCACCGTTAATTTCTGGAACAGTAATGTGATCAATAACCTTTTATCTAAAACTTTAAAAGTAGTGCCCGCCAACAATACCACCACCGGGCATTACCAGGTTACGTTGTATTATACCGCAACAGCCGTAAACAACTGGCAAACCGCCACGGGCAGGCTTTGGTCCGAGGCCCAGGCGGTAAAAGTGTCGAATGGTTTTTATATACCTGATATAACACCGGCTGCGCCGCATTCATCCAGTGTAACCGTAATAACGGCTACAGCCGCAACCTTTGGTTCGCATTATACCTTAACCGGTGATTTCAATAACACCGGCTTCTCCGGTTTTGGTGCAGGAGTACCCGGCTTCAGTGTATTACCGATTAACATCAATTATTTTACCGGCGCCAGACAGGCTGCAGGCCATTTACTCAACTGGAAAGTTGACTGCAACGCCACGCCAAGGGTTACCATTACGCTTGAACGCAGTACCGACTCCCGTAATTTCAGCAGCCTCTATGCTGTTACGGCAGATGCCCTGCGTTGTTACCAGCCATTTGATTTTACCGATAACAGGCCATTAAGCGGTATGAATTATTACCGCCTTAAACTGCAGGACATAGATGGTAAAATAAGTTACAGCAGTATTGTTGCATTGCTGAATGCGTTCAGCGGTTTTGAAATTATAAGTATTGCACCCAACCCGGTAACCGGTGGCAATTTTAACCTGAATGTAAGCAGCGCCATTGCTGATAATATGGATGTATTTATTACTGATAAACAGGGCAGGCTGGTTAAAAAATTAAAACTTGCTTTAACTGCCGGCTTTAACAGCATCCCCGTTAATGTAAGCAACCTGGCTGCAGGCAGTTATACGGTTTATGGCATGATGGGTAATACCCGGTCGAAGGTTTTGCATTTTATAAAACAATAACACGTAAATTTTTATACAAGCCCCCCGATTAAAAATCGGGGGGCTTTTTTTATAAAATATATTAACAATGGGCACCCATTGTGGAAATCTTAATGATTTATTTATGCTGTATGTGGCAGCATTTTTAAATAATGAAGTATCTTGCAGGTAATCAGGCAATTGAATTGCCTCTCAATATCCTCCAAAAGACTGTAAAATCACCCCTTTAAGACGCACTGACCGGTGCAGGTTGTATAACCTGTCGGTATCTTTATTTTTAAAACAGAATTTTATTATCATGACTATGAAAAAAGTTTACGTTTTTTTATCGATTATTTTGGCAGGGTTTATTACAAACGTTAATGCTCAGATAGCGGCTTGGGATTTTAATGGTAATTTAGGTAGTGAAGTAACTGTTGCTGCTACGACCTTAAATGCTAACCTAGCTGCCACATCTGTAAGCAGGGGTGCAGGATTAAATGTTAGTGCTTTAGCAAATGTTTATGGGGCTACTGATTTTACTTTGAATGGAACATTTACTGACGCTGTTACAAATGGGGATTATATACAATTTATAATTGCCGCCAATGCAACTTATAAAACATCACTTTCGACGCTGGATGCAAATTTCAGAAGATCTAGTACAGGACCAAACACTTTTCAATGGCAATATAGTTTGGACGGTTTTGCAACTGCAGGTGTAAATATTGGTGCAGCAATTAGCTTTACTAATACTGCAACAGCAGGAATAGCCCAAACACAAATTGATTTATCTGTTTTTCCTGCACTTCAAGATGTTACTAATCCTGCAGTAATAACATTTCGACTTTATGGATATGGTGCAACAAATATTGGTGGTACATTTGCTTTAGGCAGGCCTACTACACCACTTAATGATTTAGCTTTAGGAGGTACAGTGGTTGTTGCAAGTGGAACGCCACTAATTACTGTAACACCAGCAACTCTTACTGGATTTCAGGCTTTATCAGGTGTACCTTCTGCTGAGCAAGCTTATTCAATTACCGGTTCAGATCTTACCAACGATATTATTGTTACACCACCCGTAGGTTTCGAAATTGCAACGGTAACAGGCGGGCCTTATACAGTAAATCCTGGCTTTATAACACTTCCGCAAACTGCTGGTGTAGTTGGGCCGCTTAATATATATGTTATAATGAACTCCGCCACATTGGGCCCCAATGCCGGTGTTGTAAGCAATACCAGTACAGGAGCCACTACAAAAAATGTGGCACTGTCGGGTAATGTGCTCGAGGTTGAGCCAACTGTACAAAGTGCAATAACATTTGGAGCAATTACAAACAGTACCATACAGGTTAATTTTACTGGTGGTGACGGTGCTCATCGTATTTTGGTTGCTAAGGCATTAACTGCAGTAAACAGTGATCCTGCAGATGGTACAACCTATACGGGTAATTCAGTTTTTGGAGCAGGTTCAAATTTAGGAGCAGGTAATTTTGCAGTTTATACTGGCGATCTTAATACAGTGCTGGTATCGGGCTTAACAGCAGGTACTACTTATCATTTTGCTGTTTATGAATATAATGATGGCGCTGTGGCCGGTGCAGAAAATTATTTATTGCCGGGAGGAATTGGTAATGAAACTACTATTGATGTTCCGGTAACTTATACCTGGATTGGTGGCAGCAGTACCTGGAATACAGCAATCAATTGGGCGCCTGCCAGGTTATTCCCTGCCACAAATGATATACTTTTATTTTTAGATGGTACCACAGAAACTGTTACAGCGGTGCCAAATGAATCAATTGGCCAGCTGCATGTTACATTGGGTACTAATGTAACCTTACAGGCTGCGGTTACTGCAACTGCATTAACTATAAACGGTACGATCGCATTGGATGATCTTACGGTTGATGCAACCTCTGCATTGAATATAGATGGAGCCAATGATTATATTATTAACCTTGCTACCGGAACCACCGGTCTTATTGATGGTGACATGACATTTACCAACGGGGCACATAAACTTACGGCTGTTGATGCAAGTGCCGTAACATTTACCAATGGCTCAACGTTCAGGACGGGTATAGGATTTACCAGTAACCCATTTGGAACAGCCAGCCTCAATTCAATCATTTTCAACAACGGATCTGTGATGGAATATTATACAGGGTCAAATCCATTTGGAGCAGCACAACCAAATTCTGTTGTTGTTTTCCAGGCTGGAAGTTTGTATAAAGTTGTTGGCCCGGGATATTCTCCTGCATTTTCCGGAAGGACTTATGCAAATGTGGAATTTGCCGGAACCGGAACTTCTTCCATGACGGGAGGCAGTGCAGTATCAATAGATAATTTAACAGTTACTTCCGGTGTAGTGAACATCGGTATGACCGGAACTCCCGGGCATGCTATCAAAAGAAATATTTCAGTGGCTGCAGGCGCAGAATTGAATTTTGCACCCGCTGCTGCAGGTACTATTAATCTCAATGGTACTGTTCTGCAAACCATCAGTAACCTGGGTATACTAACTTCGGGAGTAAATCAGACATTAAATGTTGATAATGCTGCAGGGGTTACATTAAATGCACCTGTTACGATTTCAGGTACGCTTAATTTTACTACAGGTATTGTAAAAACAACACAAACCAATTTGCTGACCATGGCAGCAGGTTCGTCAGTTACGGGTGCATCCAATGGAAGTTATGTAGATGGACCGGTCAGGAAGATTGGAATGACAGGTTTCACGTTCCCGGTTGGTAAAACAGGTTTTGGTTATGTGCCTATCGGCATAAGTAATTTTGCCGGTGGTGCTGCAACTGATCAATTTGTTGCTGAATATATGCGGGGTAATGCAAGATTGCTTGGCCCTGTTGGCGCTCTTTCATTACTTGATCATGTGAGTGGTTGTGATTACTGGACACTGAACAATACCAATGGTACACCAACTGTAGATGTTACCTGTTACTGGAGTGCAAATAATACTTGCTTCGGGACTTATATTGATAATCTTGCAGACCTCGCAATCGGACACTTTGATGGTGCCGAGTGGAACAACAGCAGTGTTGGATTAAATCCTGCACCAAATGGAACTATTGTAGCAGGGGATATTACCTGGCCGGGTGTAACAACATTCAGCCCTTTTTCTTTAGCCAGTTCTTCAGTAGATAATCCTTTACCAATCACCATCAACTACTTTAATGGTATCAAACAAAACAACACTCATGTATTAAACTGGAAAGTTACCTGCAGCAGCACGCCTTTTGCAAATATTGAAATGGAACGCAGTATTGATGGCAGGAACTACAGCAGCATTTACAGTATTTATGCAACCGCTTTACGCTGCCAGCAGCCATTTGATTATACCGATGCCAGTCCTGTTGCCGGTGTAAATTATTACCGTTTAAAAATGACCGATGCCAATGGCAAAATAACCTACAGCAGTGTAGTTAACCTGTTAAATGCCAGCAAGGGAATTGATATCCTGAATATTGCACCTAACCCGATCGTGGGCGGCAGCTTTGAGCTGAGGGTAAGCGCTGCAAAAGCTGCACCGATGGATATCATCATCACCGATATGCAGGGCAGGCTGATGCAGAAAAGAACAGTGAGTATGATCGCAGGCTTTAATGCCATACCGGTAAATGTGCGCCAGTTTGCTGCAGGTACTTACCAGGTTTATGGTACTACTGCCGATGGCAGATCGAAACTGCTGCGTTTTGTGGTTCAGTAAAATTGTACATAACGCCTTGATAAAAACTTAATAAAAGTCCCGCCACATGGCGGGACTTTTTAGTATATTTATATAAGCCCTGATAGATTACCTGCGAAGCCTTTTATTCAGTAAACGGAATTATGAAAAAGGTAAATTCTATATTCGCTTTTCTTTTTTTTATTTTCAGCTTTTGTAGTCATGCACAGGTTTCAGAAAATATTTATCCAGCTGATGGGATCAATGCTGAAATAAATGATGCAGTTATTGATCATGTAGCAAAAAATTATGCTACTGCACATCTTACAGTTTCTCCCGACAGAAAAAAAACAGCAACAGCTTTTTCTTTAGTAACAGATTATTTCCGGTCGGTACAAACGGGTAACTGGGGTGCAATAAGTACATGGGAATCTTCACCCGATAATGGTGTTACAGCCTGGGCGGCGGCTACATTAACGCCCACAAGTGCATCCAATACCATACAGATAAGAAACGGCCATACAGTTACTGTTTCTACAAACCAGGATATGGACCAGGTGATTATTGAAAGTGGTGGAATATTAGTACACTCTGCAAATACATTGACCGTGAATGATGGGGCTGGCGATGATATTATTGTACAGAATGGGGGGATATTTACCTTAGCTGTTAATCCCTCTGTTACATTTTCTGCGATAGCAACTGCCAATATTAATACGGGAGGAATGTTAAGGCTGTCTGCAACAGGGTTAATGGCTGCAGGTACAGGCGTGCATGCAAACAATTATATTTATCAGCATGCATCCATTCTGGAGTACACGCTTAGTTTTCTTTTTTCTACAGATGGGGTTACTGTTTTTCCTAATGTTGATGCAGTTACCATACCGGTTTTTAGAATAACAGGTAATATAGGAGCCGTGGGAGCATCAACTACAACAACGATCAACGGTTTATTTGAAGCTAATGGTAATATTACTTTTCAAAATACAGGCACAAAAATTTTTAGAAACGGGATAATCGGCCCAGGGAATGTTAATGGCTCCACCTCTGGTAAATTTATTATCAATGGCAGTACAGCAAGTTTGGGCGGAACAGGTCTATTGACACTGCCTGCAGCAGGAATGGATATTGGTAACACGACTACAGTTACTATGGTTTCCAATAATTCGGTCGCAGGGAATATAAATTTATTGTTGAATGCATTGGTAATGCTGGGCACATTTAATTTAACCATAACCGGGATTATAAACGGTGGCTCAGCTACTTCCCATATTGTTACTAACAGTACCGGTAAACTGGTGATCAATAATATAGCCGCAACGCCTGTAATTTTTCCTGTAGGGGCAAATACAACTACTGTAAACCCGATGGCAATTTTCAATGGCGGGGGTTTAAATTATGGAATACGTGTAGCAATTGGGATCAATCCAAATATAGCGGTCCCCTTACAGGCAGTTAACCGTACATGGTTTGTAACACCCACGGGAGGAACACCGGGTACTGTAAATACAAATTTCTTTTATTATGCAGGCGATGGGAATGCTGGATTTAATTATGGAAACAATTTAGAACTTGGACTTTATACAACGGTTTGGAATGTAATTCAGACGGGGCTGATGCCGGCAGGTATGTACCAGGTTCCAACAACAATAAGTAATTTCGGTAATAATATTGAATCGCCATTAGTATTGGCAAATCTTGGTGCAATACTCTCCAGCAGTAATTCAGTTTCCGTTGATCAATTTACCGGTATCAAACAAAACAGCAATCATTTATTAAACTGGAAACTTACCTGCAACAGTAGTTCTTTTGCAGATATTGAATTGGAACGCAGTACTGATGGACAAAATTATAAAAACATTTACAGTATGCATGCAACAGCCCTGCGTTGCCGGCAACCATTTGATCATACCGATGCCCATCCTGCTGCAGGTGTAAATTATTACCGCTTAAAGATCAGGGATGATCATGGTAAAATATCCTACAGCAGTATCGTGAGTTTACTGAATGCTGCTACAGGATTTGATATTTTAAACATTGCACCAAACCCGGTTGCAGGCAGCAGCTTCGATCTTAAAATAAGTGCCGCTAAGGCGGCACAAATGGAGATCATCATCACCGATATGCAGGGCAGGCTGATGCAGAAGAAATTACCGAATTTAATTGCCGGCTTTAATATAATAACGGTAAATGTAAGCCGACTTGCAAAAGGTACTTACCAGCTTTACGGAAACACGGCTGATGGCCGAACAAGGGTATTGCGTTTTGCAATTCAATAGCTTAATTGTTAATATGTTAAAAAGTAGTTCCATATTAGTTGGGCTACTTTTTTATTTTTAGATATCGATTCCTTTTTTTTATTTACTGATAACTTTTAATCAGGTTTTATGAAAACATATTTACTGCTGATCTGTTTTATTTTTTCGCTGCAATTTTCGTTTGCGCAAAATAATATCTGGCAGGGCGCTACCATGAGCAACTGGAACAATGCGGCTAACTGGTCGCTTGCAAGAGTGCCGCTCACAACCGATACAGTAATATTCAATACCGGAAATGAATGTAATGTTGATATAGATCCCGGCATCGCTTCTCTGAGAGTGTCTGGGGGAGGCATTAATTTATTTTCTACAGTAACCAACCGTATCATCAGCATTAATAACAATACTGCGGCATCACCGGTATTGCAGGTGGCAACTGCAAGTACACTTACTTTGGGTGGCACAAGTGGCAGTGCCGGGGTTTCTGTAACTACTTTCGGCTCGTTTGGCAGCAACAATGCACAGGTGCAGGGAGTCTTGCTTTTCGGCAGGGCATCAAGCTGGACTGTTTCCAGCGGCCCTGCTACCACCAATATAGATGTTTCGGGAACTGTGGTGGTAACTGCAACTTCAACTGCAGCCAATGTATTCATAAGCAGTACAGTGGCAACTTTACGTTTTTTAAACGGCTCCAGTCTTTTATGGTCAAGAAACGGCGGTTCTGTTCCTGTATCAGATTTTATGAACGGGTCATCCATTTTTGTTTCAGCCATAACTAACAGTATGGTCTCTTTCAATTCCAGTTCGGTTTACAATGGTTTAATAACCTGGTCCTGCGCCGGTCAGACTATTTCAGGAGCATCAGCCGTATTACTTCAATCCGCATCAGCAAGCATGGATAGCATTCATATCATATCTACCGGCACAGGTACACTGCGTTTATCAACCGAGCCACAGGGTTATACACTGGGCCATGTGGAAGTGCAGGGTGGAACATTGGAGTTAAGTTCGCCAATTACCGGTTTCAGATTTGGCACTATAACCGGCAATCTTAAAATCACCGGGGGTAATGTTATAGGTAATGCAACTTTTGCCGCCGACGGAACATCGCCAAACCGTTACCCCATGACACTTACGGTGAATGGTGGTTTTATAATGACTTCCGGAACTTTTGATCTTACCAACCGGCCTCCTGTATTAAATCCCGCCGGTGCGTTTCAAATGAATGTAAAAGGCGATGTTGTACAGAGTGGAGGTTTGGTAACAACCACATCGGCTTTCGGCTCTCAAAATTACATCATGCTAAACGGAACAGTTCTGCAAAACCTGGAGCTTACAAATTTTACCGGGCCTGCGTCGTTGATCGTCAATAATCCTGCAGGTGTATTGTTGCAGAATGATCTTTTTATTTCCTATGTGTTGCAATTCTTATCCGGTGTACTGACAACCAGTGCTGCCAATCTGCTTACGATGGGGCCAGCTTCACTGGTCTTTGGTGCATCCAATACCAGTTTTGCAGATGGGCCGGTATCAAAGACCGGTAACACAGCATTTACATTTCCAATTGGAAAAACCAATTGCGGTCCGTCAGGTACAGTTAACGGATATGCGGCTTTGGAAATTGCAAATTTTTTCGGGACCGTATTACCAACGGATCGGTTTACAGCCGAATATAGAAGAGGAGATGCACTTGCTTTAGGCAGTAATATTATGCCCCCGGGGCTTAATCACGTTAGCCGTTGCGATTATTGGACACTTACAAGAGATGTTGGAAATAGTACTGTAGATATTACTTTATCGTGGAATGATCCGGTGAATAATTGTATTAGCTCTGCCCCTTACGTCAATAATCGTCCATCTTTAACAGTTGCGCATTTTAATGGAGCCGCCTGGGATATATTCGGTGTAGCAGGTGTCACTTCAGGTACCAATGCTGCCGGCTCAGTTACCTGGGGCGGCGGCAGTCCGCAATCTTTAAGCTTTGGAACTTTTACGATTGCCAGTGTTGACTTCAATAATCCACTACCAATAACCATCAACTATTTTACCGGTATCAAACAAAACAATGCCCATGTATTAAACTGGAAACTTACCTGTAACAGTAGTTCTTATGCAGCTATTGAAATGGAACGCAGTACTGATGGACAAAATTATAAAAGCATTTACAGTATGCATGCAACTGCCTTACGCTGCCAGCAACCATTTAATTATACCGATGCCAATCCTGCTGCCGGTATAAATTATTACCGCTTAAAAATGAGGGATGATCATGGTAAAATATCATACGGCAGTATCGTGAGTTTGCTGAATGCTGCTGCAGGATTTGATATTTTAAACATTGCACCAAACCCGGTTACTGGCAACAGCTTCGATCTTAAAATAAGTGCAGCAAAGGCGGCACAAATGGAGATCATCATCACCGATATGCAGGGCAGGCTGATGCAGAAAAAATTGCTGAACCTGATTGCCGGTTTTAATACAATACCGGTAAATATAAGCGGATTTGCAAAAGGTACTTACCAGCTTTATGGAAATGCTGCTGATGGCAGATCAAGGGTGCTGCGCTTTGTTGTTCAATAATTTTTTAATATTATACTGAATTACCTGCTGAACCAGGTTGCAGTTCATCCCTTATTTTTATCAACCTGTACATAAACAGGTACCTGTTTTCCTGTTGGCAGATATCTTTGTTCTGCATTTTAAAACCAGGTTCATGAAATATTTATTCTTTATTTTATTGATCAGCTGTTACACGGTAAACGGACAGGTAGTTCAAAAAAAACTTGATAAGGGCAGTTTAATGCCGGGTACTGAATATACAGAAGCTGCATTGACTAAACATGATACACACCGGTATACTGTGCAGGTAGATAAGGGAGGGCAATATGAATTTTATGTGATGCAGAAAGGCATAGATATCATGGTTAAGTTTTACAATCCGGCAGGTAAAGCTATAGTGGAAAAAGATTCACCCAATGGTACAGCCGGTCCCGAAAATTTTGAATTAAATGCAACTGATAAGGGAACATATATCCTGGAGATCATTCCATTTAGTGATGCAGGGGCGGTTGATTCCGGTAAGTACAGCGTGTTTTTGAAAAAGCTTACCCGGGAACAGGTAAAAAGAAAAACTGCGATAAAACTTGAGCTTGCTGAAGAAAATAAAAAAAATGTACTAACACTGGATATTGATCATTTCTGGGATGCATTTGATCATCTGGAAAAATGTAAAACATTTAAAGACAGCGTAAGGTCTTTCCAGGAACGGTATATTGATAAAGCAACCGATGGCTTTCTGGATTTTTTATCTTTACGGAGATTTACTGCAGAGGAATATACCCGTATCGTTGCCAGGTTCCCGAAGTTTTACAATTCTATCCGTGCAAATACATACGAAGTTAAAAAGGCAGTGCCGTTGATTGAAGAAGTATTTGCAGGCTTTAAGAAACTTTACCCGGGGTTTAAACCCTTCAAAGTCTGTTTTGCCATTGGTACCATACGTACCGGCGGTACTACTTCTAAAGACTTTGTACTGATCGGTACAGAGATCACTACATCAACAAAAAACAATGATCTTACTGAATTGATTAATACTGCTATGGGGAAGGTGCTGGCAGGTGACAGTGATGTTGTGCAGAAAATAAAAAATATTATAGCTCATGAATGTGTGCATACACAACAGCTTTTTGCACCTGATTCAACTGCTGAAAAATGCGACCTGCTTTATGCAAGCCTGATGGAGGGCAGCTGTGATTTTATTGGTGAACTGGTTGCCGGCAACCAGATAAATAAAGCAACACAGGAATATGGTAACGCTCATGAAGCCGCTTTATGGAAAGAGTTTAGCAGTGAGCTGTGTAATAAATCTATTGATAACTGGCTGTATAATTATTCACTGGTAAAAGACAGGCCGGCAGACCTGGGTTATTATATTGGATATAAAATATGCCAGGCCTATTATAACCGGCAGGCAGATAAACAACAGGCGATCACTGACATGCTGGAAATGAAGGACCCCAAAAAATTCCTGGAGTTGAGCGGCTATGGAAAAAACTTTTCCAGAATTGAAAACATTGGAGGCAATTAATTTTTTACCCCACTGATGATATAATAACCAAAATGTTTCCGGTACAGGCCCAGTATCATACCAAGTAATGGTGCAACTACATTGTTCCATCTTTCTTTTTTTAGTTTAAAGCTTTTAGTTGTCCATAGCTCTTTTGCAAAAAACTTTACACAGGTCCAGGGCACATAGGATACAGATGCTGCAATGCGCAGACTTATTTCTTCAGTTTTTATTTCCGTTAATCCGTATTTTGGAAGGGCGGTTTTAAATTCGTTTAAGTTTCCAAAACAGGGCAGGGCCCAGCAATCGATGATCCTGCGGTATAGTTTCCGGAAAAGCCAGGGTAATTTTTTGTCGTGCTTTAAGAAGCCGTCCGCAATGCAAAAACGGCCGCCGGTTTTCAGTATCCTTGCCATTTCGGCAATAAAATTTTCCTTGTTACTGCCACCGGCATGACAGGCGCTTTCTAATGCATAGGCAAAATCAAAATGCTTATCCGGAAAACTGCTGTTTTCAAAATTGTCTTTTACCAAAACTACCTGCCCGGTTAGTTTTTCTTTGTTGATGAATTCATTTCCTTTTGTTATCTGGTAATCAACAATGGTGGTTCCGGTAATCTGCGCCTGCTTATATTTACGGGCAGTATATCTTGCTACGGTACCTATACCACAACCCAGGTCAGCAATATGGATATTTTTACCGGCAGGTAATTGCAAACGCTTCAATACCTCATCGTTCATCCGGTTAAGCATTTTCTCCAGCGAAAAAATATCTGTAAAATATTTGCAGTAGCCAAAATGCATGTTAAAATTCCTGCTCCAGGTTTCGTAATCCGGCCCGGCAATATTGTAGTAATCCTGTATGGGGTTGTAAGCATTTGGAAAGGTGGCGGGTTGGTGCTTTTTTAGCTTGATGGGCTTTGTTAAGGTTACCATAACGGTATTTTTATACCGTAAAGATAAGTTGTTTATATTATATTTTCAAAAAATATTGAAAGTAAGAAAAATAAATATAGCCTTGTTGGTAGTGGAAAGCAGATACCGCGAAAGCAGATTGCTGGTTAGCCGGTTACCCCGAATTTTTTTATAAGTACATAACAGATCACTGCCAGGATGAGGACAACTGCTATGGCAAAATAAAGCCAGGGTTCTTCTTTAAGCCGGCGTTTTTCTTTTTTCTTCTTCTTTTTGCTGATCTGTTTTTTCAGGTCTTTATTAAGTTGCTGTACATACAGCGAAAGGTCTTTTTTGTTTTTGAAATTTTCAAGTCCCTCTACCGCATCATTCATAAATTCATCTGCTGCCATCTGCTTTTCCACTTCATGTGCTTCGGCAGCCGGTAGTTTTTTATTGAGATAGTCCAGCAGTTTTTCCTGCTCTATCTCGTTATTCAGATTAGATAATATGTCTTTCAGGTCATCGCTCATTACTCAATTGTTCATTGTTCATTGTTCATGGTTCTCTGTTTTCTCCATGATTATTTTTAAATTCCGTTTCCCGTTTTGTATATGGCTCTTTACCTGCATGATACTGAAGCCGGTTTCTCCGGTTATATCCTGGTAGCTTTTCTTCTCCAGGTAAAACAAAGTTATACATTGCTGCTGCTCGTTGTTCAGTTGCTGCAGGGCAACGGCCAGCTTATCCAGTGTCTTATCTTTTTCAAGATACTTATTCTTTTCTTCAGGTTCTGCAGGTGCTGCCGTTAATCCTTCAATTAATTCCACATGCAGCCTGCCCTTGTCACGCAGTTTCATCAGGCAGTGATTTTTGGCGATCATGTATATCCAGCTTTTAAAATAAGCCACTTCATATTTGTGCAGTTCGCTGATGGCCTTTAAAAATACCTGCTGTACGGCATCCTTTGCTTCTTCTTCGTTTTTAAGGTACTTCATGCTCACACCCAGCAGCAGCATGGTGTAGCGTTCCATTAAAATACCCAGCCATTCATTATTATGATCGGCATAAAATAGGTGAAGCAGTTCGGCATCGCTGATATGGTTGTATTTGCTGCTTTTCAAAACACCGGAATAAATTTATTTTAAGTAAGATGTAAACATACTTTAAATTCCATAATTTCGGCGTAACGAAAATGAGAACATGAGTTACGCTGTTTGTTGTGTACCTGTTGCCCCTGTACGAACAGAACCCGATCATAAGGCAGAAATGGTAAGCCAGTTATTATTTGGCGAATGCTGCATTATTACCGTAACTGAAAAAAGCGGCTGGGTAAAGATTGTAAATAAACTGGATGCTTACACCGGCTGGTGCCTGTTATCGCATTTCCAGGAGATAGATGATACACAGTATTATATTGAAGAAAATAATTTTACCGCAGGCTGGGTAAATGAAATTACTTACAACGGGCACCGGATGTGGGTTCCGTTTGGCAGCTCCCTTACTGCCATGAAAAACGGAAATGTTTTCTGGCGAAAGAATACGGTAGATTACAAAGGCGAAGTATGGAATCCGCTCACGGCAAAAAAAGATGCGAAAGCTATCAAACAACTGGCGTTTAAATTTTTAAATACAACTTATTTATGGGGTGGTAAATCGGTATTTGGTATCGATTGCAGCGGCTATACCCAATCGGTGTATAAACTGCTGAATATTCATTTACTGCGTGATGCACAGCAACAGGCTACGCAGGGTGAACTGGTTGGCTTTCTGCAGCAGGCACATTGCGGCGATCTTGCTTTTTTTGATGATGATGAAGGCCGTATTATTCATGTTGGGATACTGCTGAATGCCAATGAAATTATTCATGCTGCCGGAAAAGTGCGGGTTGACAAGATAGACAGCCAGGGTATTGTAAATGCAGATACCGGTTTAAGAACACAAAGGCTACGCCTCATTAAGCGTTATCTCTGATCAGTTCCCTGTTTTATGTACAGTTGAATTTTGTTGTGCAGTTACAGCCGTGTCTGTTTTTTTTGCCTTATCAAAAAAAAGCATTTTAACAGCGATCACCAGCATCAGCACAGCAAATATTTTTTTAACCGTTTCCTGCGGCAGGCTTAGTGCTATCTTGCTGCCGAAATAACTTCCGAATAAGAATGCAACAGATATGATAGCAACCACCCGCATGTCGATATAACCTTGTTTATAATACTGAATAACACCGAGGATGCCGATGGGCAGTAAGAGTATCCCAAGCGAAGTGCCCTGCGCCATTTTTTGCGAAAAGGCCAGGAAGAACACCAGGGCCGGAACAATGATGATACCGCCGCCAACACCAACAAGCCCGCTGAGCATGCCGGCACAAATACCTACTGCAAGCAGTATTAAAATAGTCTGCATATCCATAGCTGATTTTTTTGGGGTCATTTCGAAAAATTGGTTTTGTAAAAACTGATAGCTTCTTCAATAATTTTATAAGCAGCTTCTTTGTCCTGGAATTCATCGATCTCCACTTTTTTATTTTCCAGCACTTTGTATTGTTCAAAATAATTACGCAGAACGGCAATAAAATGTTTGGGCAGTTCATTCACACCGGAAAAATAATTAACGCCGGGGTCCCGGGTTGCCACGGCAATGATCTTGTCATCTTTTTCACCGTTGTCGATCATCTGCATATTACCGATCACCGTTGCTTCCACCAGGCAAAGCGGCTGAATGCTTTCACTGCACATCACCAGTATATCCAGCGGGTCATTATCCTGCCCGAGTGTTTGCGGAATAAAACCATAATTAACAGGGTAGTGAAAGGAAGAATAGATAACGCGGTCTAATTTTAAAAGACCCGTTTTTTTGTCTATCTCGTATTTGGCCCTGGATCCCTGCGGGATCTCAATCAGCGCATTTACAATCCTGGGCGATTTATCGCCGTAATGTGCGCCGTGCCATGGGTGTAGGGTGTGCATTGAAAAAAGTTGAAAGTTAAAAATCCGTCATGCCTGTTCCTGTATTTCAATTCTTCATAACCAGCAAGTATCCCAAAAAAGTTGCGCCAATGCCCAGGATAATGCTTAATAAAATATAGGTAACTGCCAACCCATACTTTCCACTTTGCAGCAGCCCCATGTTTTCCAGCGAAAAAGCAGAGAAAGTGGTAAAGCCACCGCAGATACCGGTTGCCAGAAATAATTTCCAGTTATTTAATAAGATTTCTTCTTTAATGCTCATGGCAAATACGATTCCGATAATAAAACTGCCTGTGATATTTACTGCCAGGGTAGCAGAAGGAAATAATTTTGACTGTATCAATAAACTGCTGCCATACCTGAGCATTGATCCAATACCGCCGCCTAATCCTACCAGTAATAAATTTTTGATCATTATATAGCTACTAATTTATTGGGAATGTATACTTGATATCAACGAGCCATTTATTTTCAATTCTCAAAAGTTTTAAAACGGTCGTGTCTTTCCTGTTGTAACTGTTACTGTAGTTAAAAATACAGACACTGTCAATATCGTTATTGATGCCGTTGACAACAATATCAGATGCTTTATACTTTTGAAGCAAATCCTTGTCCAGTGTTTTATAATTTTGCTGGAACCTGTCATAGATCTGCAGGTTTGTTTCATCTTTAAGCAGGTATTGTTCAGCTTCTTTTAAATTATTATCCAGTATGTCGCGTACAAATGCCCTGGCTACTTCAACATTGGTAACCGGTTCTTTTTTAGCTGAATTATTGCAGGAGCTGGTTGCTGCAAAGAGCGAAAGGAGGAAGATCATTTTTTTAATCATAATTAAAGGTAAACATCTTTCTATTATGCATAAAAAAAAGCACCCGGTAATTTCCCGGGTGCCCAAACTGTTTTTTTGAAATTCTTGTTATTGTTTCGCTTTAGCAATTGAATCCATTTTTTCGAATGCCTTAACACCTTTATCAATAAGGGCTTTTAAAGAATCCCGGTCCATGTTTTTTATTTTTTCCATACCTGCCTCAAAGTCTTTCCGTTCGGGCCCCATATTCCCCTTCATGCTGTTAAACATACCATTATTGTCCTTGAATAGGGAAATTTTCCAGGCGCCATCTTCCTTTACGAGATTAAATGTATGACTCTCTGTTTTTTCATTTTCTGTAACTTCTGCATCCACGGTGGCTTTATCACCGTTTATCTTTTCGTTTTTCAAAGTATATTTTATGTCTTTCACTTTCTCCTTAAATTCATCACCCATTTTGGTTTTCATCTTCTGTACAGCTTCAGGTGCAATACCTGATGCAAATTTTTCAGCTTCTTCTATGAACGCAACATCTGACTTTAAAATAAACTTTTTAATATCCTCCATATTGCCGTTTTTCATGGCAGAAAACATACCATCAATGGTGGAAATTGGGGAACTCTGATCGCGGCTGCCGCTTTTGCATGCAGTAAAACCTGCTAACAGGCAAAGGAAATAAAATACTTTTTTCATGTTGGGGATTTTTTGAGTAATAAAAATAATTTTAATTTTCCGTTTGCAGGAAATTATTATACAGTAACCGGTTAATAATATTGATTAACGGCATGCTGCATAAAAAAGAGGCACCCAAAGGTGCCTCAATATGGGGACGGGTAGTAAGCGTTACGCTTTATCGGGTTTCTTCTGCTCAGTTATCCTTACATCATCTTTATTGTATGCCTTGATGATCTGTTTTACCAGCCTGTGCCTTACCACATCTTCTTCATCCAGTTCAATATGTGCAATGCCTTCTATATTTTTTAAGATACGGGTGGCTTTAAACAAACCGCTGGATTGATTTTTCGGCAGATCGATCTGTGTGGGATCGCCGGTGATGATGGCTTTTGCATTGGGCCCGATCCTGGTTAAAAACATTTTTATCTGCAGGTCATTGGTGTTTTGTGCCTCATCTAAAATGATAAAGGCATTGTCCAGCGTACGGCCACGCATATAAGCAAGCGGTGCGATCTCGATGGTACGGGTGCTCATATAATAACCCAGCTTATCAGCAGGTATCATATCATCCAGTGCATCATACAACGGCCGTAAGTATGGATCAATTTTTTCCTTCAGGTCACCGGGAAGAAATCCCAGGCTTTCGCCGGCTTCAACAGCAGGCCTGGTGAGGATGATCTTTTTAACCGTCTTGTTTTTTAATGCCCTTACCGCCAAAGCTACGGCAGTGTAGGTTTTACCGGTACCGGCGGGGCCGATGGCAAAGAGCAGGTCGTTCTTGTCGCAGGCTTCCACCATTTTTTTCTGGTTGGCCGTACGTGCCCTTACGGTTTTTCCGTTGGGACCAAATACCAGTACATCATTGGGATTACGATCCATAAAATTGTCGATGACACGTTCATCATCGCCGCCCAGGATCTGTTCAAAATAATTGGCACTCATGTGCCCGTTTCTTTCAAGGTAACGGAGGATCAAATCAATTTTTTCCCTGGCGCCTTCAATTTGTTCAGGGGCCCCGCTCAATTTTATCTGCGTGCCTCTGCTGAGAATTTTTAAAAGGGGAAATTTCTTTTTCAGGATGTCGAGTTTACCGTTGTTGACGCCGAAGAATTCGATAGGGTTTACGGTTTCGAGGTTGATGATGGTTTCTGTCAAAGTTTTTCAGTTTTGCCACTGTTTCTGTTATACTTCTTCTTTCAGGGTATACATAGCAGCGGTTAGTGATCAATTAAAATACAATTGGTACTGCTAACTTGTCTCTTTTTCAAATGTAACGAATTGCACCTATTAGTTTGCAAATTTACTTATACACACAACGTGTATTTCAGTGGAAAAGTCTGTGAATCAGAAAATTTAACAGAATTCTTTTAGCAGAAAATAACGATGACAGAACTGCTGTGAAATTCTGATATTTTTTAGTAAGAATAATTGATAAAATTCTGTAGAAATTCTATGCTGTTTTATTTCCTGATTAAAATGTACCGGACTTACCTGAAGATGCCATGGGGATAATTTTCTATCACATCAATAATAACAGCAGGCTTGATAACTTTTAATTTAAACTGCATGGCTCCTTTTCCTGCCGGCCAGTTCTGATCCATGGTAGCAAGCGGATCGTGATCTTTTAACGGAATAACTTTAATCAGCTTTGTGCCCGGCCGCAGGTATTGATAAGCCGCATTGCTGAGATCTGTTTTACTGATCCCTTTATTTCTTTTTTGTTCAAAACTGTGTTCGGGAGCAGAGGTATCGCCAAAGTATTCCAGTTCTGCGGCAGCCGGCATCAGGTTAAGCTGTGCAAAGGCAGCTCCCTGGTCCAGTCGTCCTTTAGCAAAACCCAGGCTGTGTTCCAATTGTGCCAGCGATTGATTGGCTATAAATTCTCTGGGAACAATAAAACCCCTGACATTACACTGAAAATTTTTACGATAGAAATATTTGTTTTTAAGTTCGCCGGGCATAAAATTAATTTTAAGCTGTTTTAAATATAAAGCACTACTAATTTATATTTTTATCAGCTTATTTCAAACAGGTTTCTTTGATTATTTCCTGCAACATTCAATTAAATTTCAACAGCATGCCTTACGCTGGCCAGGTGAGTCGGATAAAAAGAATTAATCGGGCACATATAAATTAACAGACGGCAACTCAAAAATGATCTGCCTGTTTCTAAAAAACGATTCGAGTAAATGCCAGACCTGGCTGCTTAGTATGCGTTCGCTTACTGCGATGTCTTTTGTTGTTACAAACCTTCTGCATGCAAAGCACAGATCAAAATAAGAAATTAATTCTCCGGAAAAAATAAAAACGGCATGATGTGGTTCAAAACAAAAAACAGTATTGATATCCCGATCGTTGTTAGGGCTTAACAAAATTCCGGTAAGACTGTCAATGGATATTTTGTCCAGTTTTTTTATTTCACGGATGATGCTGTAATCAGGTTTGTTTTCTTTTACCAGCTCAAGGCGGATACCCGGTTTTCCGGGAGGCCCGGATAGTACCAGGGATTCGTGGCTTACAATGATAACGGAATCGGCATACCTGAATTTCTGTAATAGATTACTCTCCTGGCCAAAAGCAGGTAAAGAAAAAGAAAGAAGCAAGGGTAGCATGTGTTTCATGATAAATTATTTATCCATCCATGATCTTAAGATATCAGATTGCAAAGAATCCATATTGTCCAGACGATAAATGGTATACTTTTTCCTGCTCCCTTTTTTAGATTCTTCAAAAGAAAGAAATGTTCAAATACAGCTTCAGAAGCAATGCCAACAAATTTTATTCAGTAACTATAAATTTTTCTCTGTCAACACGACCATTTATTTCAACTTCCACTATATACAATCCTTTTGCAAAAGAACTGATGTCGGGTTTAACCCTACTTGTATTCTGCCTGCTGTAAAACATCATCTTCCCGTTCATATCAAATATTCTCAATGAAACTGGTTGTCCGTTGGTATTGAGTTGTATTACCAGTTCACGACGGGCAGGGTTGACAATACTGAGGATCAGCCGGTCTGCTTTATGTTTTACCACAACAGTATTTGAGTATAAAATTTTTCCGTTGATATCAACCTGCTTCAGCCTGTAATAATTATGGCCAGCAACAGGATCGTAATCGGTAGAGGAATAGCGGCGGATTGAATTGCTGTTGCCCGATGCTGTTACCTGTCCCTTGTAGAGGAAGCTGACCGCATCAGTACTTTTTTCAATCTCAAAGCGGTTCGAATTAAATTCCTGCTGTGTTGTCCATTCAAGGCAGATATTTTTATTACAGTGTGTTGCACTGAGTTGCATGCCGGTGACCGGAAGTACTACAAAAGATGAGCTTGCACTGGCATAACCATCATCATTTCCGCCAAAGAATTTTCCCTGTGCATTAACCGCAGTAATAAACAGGAAAGAAAAGATTGATAAAAAATATTTTTTCATATGAAAATGTTTAGTCGTTTAATCGGTTGTTCTTACAAGCCTGCCCGAATCGTCGTAATACCTTGTATTGTAAAATGCTGTTGCCACAATACGTGATGATATCCGCAGGTTTGGTTGTATAGGGTTGGGAAAATTAAAACCGCCGCCACGATAACCACCGCCGCCCACGGCCGTATTAACACCGATGCCCGATGTATAACCGGGCCAGTCGCTGTTGCTTGCATTGCCGTTTGCCATCAGCGAACCATCGCCATGTGTACCCTGGTAATTCCTGCTTTCAGTTCTTCCAACACTTACGCAACGTTCCCAGCAATGGCCGCTCATTTCCATAATACCCCAGTACGTTGCACCGGCACTTACACGCCCGGTATTAGACGGGTGTGCAGAAAAAATACCTACCCTTGTTATCCTGTCAAATGCCCTGGTCTGGTCGTACCAGGCATTGCCCACGGTAGTACTGTAGTTTGCACCAATGCTTTCATTTGGAAGTCCCTGGTTATTGATGGTGAAATAAGTTGCATTTGCGATGCCGGTTGTGCCCCATGCAAATTCGCCGGTAACAGGTGCCGCAGATCCACGGCATGCTTTTTCAAATTCCAGTTCGGTCATGGGCCTGAGTCCCGACCAGTCGGCATACGCAACAACATCGTACCATTCAATATAAACTGCTGCAAGGTTAGGAGTTACAGTTGTCATGTTTGGATGGGTGCCGGTAATATTATAACGGGTTGCAGTATTTCCGCCGTGGGATGTTGTGTAGTTGGCGGCATCGTACCTGGTTGCAAATTGGGCAGCAGTAAGCTTGTTAAGAAAATCAACATATTGCCCCTGGGTTATTTCATACTTCATACAGTAAAACGCATTAAAGCCTTTTGGAAAAGAAGCAGGAAGTGTTTGCGGAGTAACATCATCAAAATCATCAATGCTCACCCCGGGAATGGAAAATAACCCGTTGTTGGCCATTCCAGAACGGTTATTATTTCCCAGGCTGCCTGCACTCCCACCACCCAGTATAACAGCATTTTCGGAATTCACCTGGAAAGCAGTGCCGGTAATACCTGCTTCAAACTGCCCGTTTAATGATGCTATGCTTCCATCGCCAAGCCAGAAACTTCCGCCAGGCACATAAACCATTTCAATTGCAGAGAGAAAAATTTCTGCCGATACAAAATCATTTACGCCGTCAGCACCGTAATCCCATCTCAGCTCTGCCGCTGTATAGTTTACAGTGCCGCTTCCGTTTGCTGTGCGGTAAATAAATGCGCCCTTGCCATCTGCAGGAATCGTATATGAACTGCCGCCCGGAGAAATATGGCCCGTGCTGCTTAATGTGGCATGCCGCCAATCCGGTTCTCCCAAAATGTGAAACTTGATAAATATCCAGGCAGCATCACGGTTCTCAGCATCCCGCCAGGAATTTTCCCAACTGATGTTAAACCGTATCATGGCAAAATCGGAAACTGTATTTACTGAAGATATACTTACGTTGCTTACAGTTATATTATTAGCGCAGGCAGAAAGTATTACCAGGTTGAACAATAATACTGATAAAATTTTTTTCAAACGGATCATACATTTGATTTAAACGGTTAACTGTTTACAAGGGGTTTAAAAAGGTAAGTTATAAAACTGATTCAGTTATCTGTAATTGTTCCTGTTCTTATTTGATATGCAGGATAAGAAAAATTCATAAATGCAGCTTAAGTGATATTGGTTTAGAAAACAAGATACAAATTTTCAGCTCTTTTGTGTGCTGGTTCTTATTATTAATACCTGAAAACAGGTTTTATAAGTATAATAAAAACGGATAATTCCGGAATCTATTGCTTATTAATAACCGGCTCACTTGGATGTATTAACAGCTAAAATTTCGGGCTCACATCAAAGCGTTGTATTTTTATAGCTGACTTTTTTAAAAGATATGGGTATGAAAATGTTTGCTCTTCATAAAAAAATATTTTTTTTACTTCTCTTTAGTATCAGCTATGGTTTTATTTTTTGCCAGGCAGTTTCGGAAAAATGCCTGACCAATCATAAAGCTGATGACCGTTCTGGCAATTATTCACCTGACGGAAAACAGATAATCTTTGAATCGAACCGTGATGGCAACTGGGAAATTTACCTGATGGATGCTGATGGGCAAAATCAGCGCAGACTTAGTTTTAATGACAGCACAGACCGGCAGCCTTCCTGGCATCCAAAAGGGAATAAAATTATTTTTGAGTCGAACCGGAACGGCAGGTTTCAATTGTTTGAACTGGTTGTTAAAACAGGTAAAATAAATCAATTGAAAATTGCAGACAGCGGGAATGAAACCCTGTTTGCACGCTATTCTCCCGACGGTAGTAAAATTGCTTTTTCTTTAAAGGAATCTGAGCAGGTATCGCAAATTGTAATTGCAGATAGGAAGTGGAAGATCATCAGGCAATTGACAAATACAACTCATCGTTCTTATTATCCTTACTGGTCAAAGTCGGGAAAAGAAATCATTTATTTTTCTAGAAAGGATACCGATAACCTGGTTGATGAAATTTACAAAACAGGTATTGATGCAGGTGTTACTGTTCGCCTTACAACATCAACGCATCATAAATTTTGTCCTGCATTTTCGAATGATGGCAAAAAGATCGCTTTTGTTTCTTCCATGGAAACAATAAGGCCGGAGATATTTATAATGAATGCTGATGGCAGCGGAGCATTTCGGATCACCAATAATGAAGATGGAGAAACAATGCCGCACTGGTCGCCAGATGATAGCAAACTTCTTATAACCGCCTTCAGGAATGGCAACTTTGAAATTTGTGAACTCTTATTAAAATGAAGCATTGCCATTAATTTGGGATGTAAAAAACCGACATACTGTAAACCTTTTAAAAGCTTCATATTCCCGCAAACAATTTTTATTACCTGCTATCCTTATATTATAATTTCTGTTTTATACAAGTATTAACTTACTGTAAAAGTATAAGTCATGAAAAAATTAATCTTCCTTGCAGGGTTTACCTTGTTGGTATGTTCTGCATTTGCACAGGTAAGCCATACCTCAATAAGCAATAATGATAAGAATGCTGCATCACTTACTGCAGCCGACTGGCAGAGCGATCTGCATTTTCTGCAACAAACTGTCCATAAGGATTATCCCTTCCTGTTTAAAAACATTTCGGCAAAGGATTTTGATGCCGCAGTTGAGAAGCTCAATAAAAATATTCCCGGCATGCAGCCGCATGAAGTGCTGGCAGGCATTGGCCGCATTGTTGCTTCTTTCAAATACGGTCATACCGATATCAGTTGGCGGGAATCACCGGTAAAATATCACCTGGCTCCGCTTAACTTATACTGGTTCAGCGATGGAATATATGTTGAAGGCACTGATAAAACCAATGCTGATATTGTTGGTGCAAAACTGATCAAGGTTGAAGGCGTTCCGGTGAAGGATGCCCTTGCAGCAATCAAGGAACTGGTGCCGGCTGAGAACGATCAGTACTTCCGTGCCTATGGCCTCGATTTTTTAAATATTCCTGAAGCATTGCATGCGCAGAAAATTTCAAAACAACTTAAAGAAACGATTACCTACACTTTCGAGAAAGATGGAAAGACTTTTGATAAAACCATTGCTGCAAGAGATGCTTTTCGCCTGCCCCGCAAATACGGGTTTATTAATCCCGGAACCGATTGGGTGAGTGTACGTGATCAATCAGCAACACCAAATTATATAAAAGACCTTGACAAGATCTATTATTTTGAATACCTGCCGCAAACAAAAACCTTGTATGTGCGGCATAGCCAGATACAGGACGAAGCCAAAGAAGCCATACCTGCTTTTTATAAAAGGGTATTTGATTTTATTGACAATAACGATGTGGAAAAACTGGTGCTGGATGTGCGGTTGAACGGTGGTGGAAATAATTACAAGAACAAACCTATCGTTACCGGCATCATCCAGAATAAAAAGATAAACCAGCCCGGAAAATTATTTGTCATCATTGGCCGCCGCACTTTTTCGGCCTGCCAGAACCTGGTGAACGAACTCAGCAATTATACCAATGCCATGTTTGTTGGCGAACCTACTTCGGAAAATATAAATTTTTATGGCGATAACAGGAGAGTGGTATTACCAAAATCCGGCACACCGGTTTTTTTATCTTTTGCCTGGTGGCAGGATAAACCGCAGTGGGAAAATGCCGACTGGCTGGCGCCGCAACTGGCTGTGGATATGAGTTTTGATGATTACCGCAGCAACAGGGATCCGGCGCTGGAAGCCTGCCTGAATTTTTCGGGTAAGGATATACTACTTGACCCGATGGCACATTTACGGGAATTGTTTGAGGCACGTAAGCTTGATGAAGTGGAGATAGCGGCTAAAAATATGGTGGCCGATCCAAAATACCGCTATATGAATTTTGAAAGCAAGCTGAACCAGGCTGGCTACGATCTGCTGAATGGAAAACAGGTGGAGCCTGCACTATATGTTTTTGGATTGAATACCAGGTTATATCCAAAGTCGGCCAATGCATGGGATAGTTTTGCTGAAGCAAACTGGAAAGCCAATAAGATTGATAAAGCCATAGAGTATTATAACAAAGCGATTGAACTGGATCCGAACGGTGTTACCGGAAACAATGCAAGGAATATGCTGCAGCAGATAAAAAATGCAAAGAGCCATTAAATATTTATCGGTAATTTAAAAATATGAAACTGACTGTATTTTTTTCTTTGCTGATAATCCCGTTGTTTACCTGTTGTCAAAATTCAGGAGAACCAATAGGATTATCAGCAAACTTTTCTAAACAGACAGCAAGAGCCGACAGCGCCATAAGGGCCGGAGAATTTGGTGAGCTGCATAGTTTAGTCATCATGCAGCATGGGAAATTAATTTTTGAAAAATATTATAATGACTGGAAACCCGATTCGGTACAGCAGTTACAGTCGGCAACTAAATCTGTAGTGGCCACCTTGCTGGGCTGTGCATTGCAACAGGGATTTATTAAATCGGTTGATGAAAAAATTGAAAACTATTTTCCTGCCGGATTTATTACCGATCCGTTAAAGAGAACAATACGCATCAAAGACCTGTTAACCCAGCAGCATGGTTTAAAATGGAAGGAAGCTCCATGGAACGATCCCGATAATACCTGGCGAAAAATTCTGGCCACACAGGGCAATTGGTATAAAGATATCCTGCAAGCGCCCATGGATACTTTACCGGGAACAAAATTCAATTACAGCAATGCAGCACCTGTATTGGTAACAGCCATTATTCAACATGCAACAAAAATGAATATAGATGATTTTGCAAGGCAGTTTTTGTTTGCGCCACTGGGTATCACAAATTATAGATTCTGGCAGGGAAACGGCGGACCGGAAAATAATGGGATGGCGCTGTTATACCTCACGTCAAAAGATATGGCAAAGATTGGGCAGCTTTACCTGCAGAAAGGAATCTGGGGAGGAAAGCAGATCATAGCTGAACAATTTGTACAACAGGCAACTTCGGCTATCGTAAAGGATGTTGGAATGAATGGTATTTACAAAAGTTATGATTACGGATATTTCTGGTGGAGTAATCCAGTTCTTCAGGGGGCCGATAAGGCAACAGCTATTTTTATTGCCCGTGGTGCAGGCGGACAAAATATTATTGTTTGGCCGGCAAAAGAAATGGTTATTGTAATTACTGCCTGGAACATGCAGCAGCCAAACAAACCCCAGGCTGTATTTGAAAGGTATCTTGTTGCGGATTGAGAAGATACAAGGGCATCAGCGATGCAATTGGCCAGATGAGAGAGACTGGAAGGAAAAAGGTTCATACGCTTGCAAGAACATCAACGGCGAAATTATTGGGAAGTTCTCAATCTTTAGGTTCCCATAATTCAACTTTGTTTCCTTCCATATCAATAATGTGAACAAACTTTCCGTAATCATAGCTTTCTATTTTGTCAACAATTGTTACGCCTTCTTTTTTTAGTTCTTCAACCAGTGCTTCCAGATCAGCGACCCTGTAGTTGATCATAAAGTCTTTTGCAGAAGGTTCAAAATACTTTGTTGTTTCGGCAAATGTACCCCATGTTGTAGAGCCTTTTTTAGTTGAGTCATCTGCTTCTCTCCACTCAAAATTTGCTCCATAGTCGTTCGTGTTTAAACCAAGATGAGTTTTATACCATTCTTTCATTTTGCCGGGGTCTTTGCATTTAAAAAAGATGCCGCCAATACCTGTTACTTTTTTCATTTTGCAATTATTATTTGTGTTGTTAATTTTTTGCTGTTTTTCTTTTTAAAATAAATGAACTGATAAGCGTTACAATCAGCCCCACAGGCAAAATTTCCAAATAAGTCATCAGTGCATTGAAGAATGGATTTTGATACATCCTGGTAAAGTCTGCCATTTCTTTTGCTTCTTTATCTATTTCTACCTGGCTGGCCCCGCCTGCTTTCAGCTCATCAAGGATGTGGGCAGTATATTTTTCCAGGTAATCGGGAATGAAAAAAAAGTAAGCAATAAGCCATGAGACAGCATAAATAGTTGAAGCGATTAAAACAATCATAATCCCTGTTTTAAATGCTTTGCCAAAACTGATAACACCCTCATTGTATTTATCCCGGTAATTTCTGATACCAACAAAGACCAGGGAAAATGCAATAAGCATAGATGCATAACCGATGAACACACTGATGTTAAAATCATGTATGTTTAAACTGATGGAAAACAGCATCAGAAAGGAAACCACAATACCTGCAATAAGCCCGTAAATGATAATATTCTTTTTCATTTTATTAGTGTTTTATGCTGCAAATATGGCAATTGCTTAACTTCTTCCGCTCATACTTTCGGCTATTTTTTTGTTTTACAGCTTGGTTTCATACTAAAGTCTGCCTGCCAGCAATCAGGTATGATGTTTTAAGATATGAGATTCAGCCTTTTTGCTTTTTCAACTGCCTGTGTCCGTCTTTTCACGTCTAACTTTTCAAAAAGATTTTGAATATGCGTTTTAACGGTACTTAGTGAAACGAAAAGGCGATTGGCAATTTCCTGGTTACTGTTCCCTTCGGCCATTAAGCCCAGTATTTCCAGCTCCCTGGGGCTCAACTCAAGTTTTGCAACAAGTGATTCATTCAGCACGAAATCTTCATTTCTGCTTATATACACTTCTTTTTCTACCACTACCGTTTTAATTTTTGGTTTTGAGAGTTTTAATGCAAGCCATATTCCTAAAGCAGTAAAAATAAAAGCAATAGCCCCGATGTAAATTTCAAGTGAGTAATCAAATAGTATAAAACGAAGTTCTAACCATTTGAGAAGAAACAGCAGCAAAGCCAGGCAGATGCTGTAAACTATAGTAGCCTTATGTAATTTTAAAAAACTTTTAATGTCTGTCATACAATTTAATGTTCAAGGTTTGCAGTCAGGCTGGAGTTAGCAGTTACTAATAAGGTTGTAATATCGAGCGGGGCTTTGTGCAGGCGTAGAATTCATTGAACGTGCAGCCAGCTTTGCGCTATAACACGTTGCTAAAAATAGAATAAATATTTTTTATCACCCTTTTTTTAGTCACGTATTTTTAAATGTGTCCTTTATAGATAGTAACGCAAATACAACAAAAGCTAAGTAAACAATGACTACTTCGTTCAACATATTCCCTTAGATAAAAGCTCCCAATGGTAAGCAGTACAAGTGAGATTATTTTTTTTGGTTTATTAAAAGAAAAGGATAAAAAAACAAGTTCACAACAGTATTAAATAGCATTCCAAATGCATGTCCTCCAAAAAAAATATTGCAATGGTCGGACGAAGACATCAGACCAGGTTTAAAACCTCCCCACAATCTTAAAATTAACCAGCCTGGGTGTTAACCTGTTTGGGATGCTGTACACATTATTTGCAAAGTCTTTAATTAGCTGAAAGGAGATGGTGTTGCGGCGGTCAATCAGGTTAAATACTTCAAAGCTGGCCCATATGTTCTGAAAATTTTTAAAAGGGCTGTGGCTGCGGCGCTTGCTTCTTTCAGCAAGCAACTGTGCACTGAAACCCACATCTACCCGTATGTAGGGCTCAATGATGAGTGCATTGCGGTACTTAACACTGTTGGGAATATTATAACTCATATTGCTGCCATAGAGCATATTCAAGTGTACTTTAAAATTTTTGTTGGTAGTAAGGTAGTCCTCTAAAAATAAGCCGGCGGTAATTAAACGGTCGCTGGGGCGGCGCACAAAACCCACTTCGTTTCTGATGCTGTCCACTGCTACCTGGTCGGTACTTTTTGAAGTGATAATCTCTCCGGCAGCATTTTTATACTGGTAATAATAATCATTGTTCAGGTCTTCTTTGGTTTGCATGATGCCAATACTTAACCAGCTTTCTGCATCTTTTACCAGCTCGCCAAAAAGCCGGGCTTCAAAACCGGTGGCATAGGCTTTGGCATTGTTGTTACCGGCATAGCGGATCTTTACATTGTCGATATCATATACATCCACACTGCGCATACTTTTATAATAGGCTTCGGTGGTAAGCCGGAAAGGACGGTTATCGAGCCCTTTAAAATTATAATCCATACCGGCAACAAACTGGTAACTTTTTTGCGCCTTTACATCTGTATTTAATGTGCCGTCGTATCTGCGCAGCTCACGGTAAAATGGCGGCTGGTTATAAATACCGGCAGCCAGTTTAAATACCACGTCTTTTTTCCATAGAGGCTTCCAGCTAACCTGCATGCGTGGGCTCACCAAAAATTCTTTGTTGAGCGAATTGTAATTGTACCGTACACCGGCCTGCAGGCTGATGTCTTTATTGTTCCTGCCAAGGCGGATATTATCCTGTACATAGCCGCTGTATTTTTGAATGCTCAGGCTGGCAGTTGAATTTAGCGAACGGTATAAATTCAGTTGCGCAGGATTATAGGGTAATGAATATCCTGCACTGTCCTGGTATTCCCATTGTTTAAGCCGGTCGTTAATATCGGTTTGTTCAATGCTGTTGCCAAACTGAATAAAATGTTTGCCGTTTGTATAGCTGCCTTTCAATGCGGCATTGTAAACCGTAATATTAAGTTCATTGCGGCCATAGTTCTGGTAATAACCTGCGCCAAGCGGATTTACAATCTGCCCGAAAGTACTGCTGCTTTGGTCAAAGTCGCGGTCGCCAAATAAATAAGCCCCGGCAATATCAAAGTTTTCGTTTTCCTTATTCTGAAAACGGCTGGCCATCCATTTTAATTTTAATTGTTTACTGGCTGTATGCACAATGCTCAGCCCCACAAGGTTTGTATTGTAGCGGTCTTTTTCCTGTCCTTCAAATAAAATATCGAGACCAAGATTTGCTGTAAAGAAAGGGGAGAAGACAGCGGTTGTTTTTTGTGCTGATTCCGGATACAAAGTGAATTTCGTTACAGAATATGTGCCCAGGAATTCAAGCTGAATTTTTTCACTCAGTTTGTAACTGATGGATCCCTGCATATCTGCAGAAGACGGAATGTATGATCCTAAAGTTTCCTGGCTTTGTAATAAATTTTTGTTACTGCGGTTTCTTATGCCAACCAGGTATGAGAGCCTTCCTTTTTTTGCAGCACCTTCCAGGTGTAAACCCTGTTCCAGCAAACTAACATAAGCTGAGCCGCCAAAGCCTGTTGGTTTTTTATACTGGATATCCAGCACGCTGCTCATCTTATCTCCATACTTTGCCTGGAAACCACCGGTATAAAAATTTACATTCTTAGCCAGCTCGGGGTTTATAAAACTCAGGCCTTCCTGCTGTCCGCTGCTGACGAGGTAGGGACGAAAAATTTCAAAGTCGTTGATGTAGATCAGGTTCTCATCGTAATTGCCACCACGTACACTGTATTGCGATGTAAGTTCGTTATTGCTGCCCACCAATATTTTTATCAACGCTTCCACACCACCGGTGGTACTGGGCAGGGTCAGTGCATTTTTAGGATTTATTTTGGTAAGCCCGGTTTCAGTGCGTTCCTTATCATCACTCACCACAACGGTTTCCAGGGTCTTGCTGCCCCGTTCCATCAATACGGTTATTTTTTCTTCTTCATCATCACTCAGGTAAAAATTCTTTTGCACTTCATTAAAGCCGGTAAAAGAAAAAACAAGGGCGAAAGATCTGCCGGCGGGTACTTTTATCCTGAAATAGCCGCTGTCGTTGGTACTGAGCCCGGTTGTTTTTCCGAGAATGATAACTGAAACATTTGACAAGGGCTTTTCATTTTCGTCAATGGCTTTACCGCTTACCCAGGCAGATTTTTTTTGAGAATAAGAAAACAATGAACCGAGCAGTAAAAAAATGGTAAATGCAGTTCTCATTATATGAAGATATATCATTTATTCTACTGCAATATCCTAAATTTGAGGCTTAAAAATAACAGCGTGACAAAAAGAATTTTTACAGCAACGATTTTATTGGCAACTTTTTTTTCGTGCAATGATGCAGAAAAAAAGAGCGATGATAACAATGCAGAAGCAGTTAAAAACACTACTGAAAAAGGCCACAGCGACAGACTGGTATATTTAGATACTGCCCGCAACCTGTACAACCTGCTTTGCCAGGATTGGGTTAGTGAAGATGATGCAGATGCACTGGAGGGTATGACAGAGGATTCAAAATTTGAAATTCCTTACCGCAGTATATTTTTTGCACCCAACGGAACCTTTGTAAAAAACCCACGTAATGCCATGGACTACGGTAACTGGGTTTATGATGATGCAGCAAAAACGATCACCCTTAACTATACATCCATAAATGGAAAGGATATATATAAGATAGCCGAACTGGGGCCCGATAATCTGAAACTGAAAAATACCCTTATCAATACAACAACTATTTTGCCATTTGTTGGTTCAGGTAAGCGTTTTAAAGATATCAATGAAGATCCTTTTTATATTGAGAACAACCGCTGGCGCATAAAGCCATCAAAGAAGGAGACAGATGCAGAGATACATCAACGGCTGAAAGATAACATTCATTTTTTTGTTTTGTATTATAAAGCGGTGTTGGTAAAAGAAGAAAAAAACGTTTCTTTCTGGGGACTGCCGTCATGCATTAAATTTTTCAGCAAGGCTATTTTTATTAAGAAGCCGGAAGAACTGAAGGAAAACTGGATCAGGTGTTTTTATAATAAAGAACAGGCTATGCAGGCTTATGCACTTGCAGATAAACTTCTGGAGCAAAAATATACATGGCCAAAGGGAGATAAGAACTGGATAGAACAAAACCTGGCTGTGCTTGAGCAGATGTATAAGAAGGTTGATGAACTGCGTTGATAGAATCCATTCACACTTTTATTTATGCATGTTACCTGCCCGAATGATCGTTAATTATTTCCAGCAAATCCCCGGGAATTTCCATTGGCTTCAACGGCGGAACATTTGCCCCGCCTGTATTACCCACCGGAATTTTTCCAACAAAAGATTTAACGCCACCAACCAGCAGGCGTGGCAATTGCCCGGTAATTTCTTTTCGGTTTTTTAATTTTATTCCAAAGCGCAGCATTTTCCAATGTACGGCGGTATGTTCAAAAGGGTAGGGCTGGGCAAGTATATGTGCCCTTTCCAGGTGCTGCCAGCTTTGCTGATAGTGCTTTTCTGCAAATGTTTTTTTTGCCTGTTGCAGTTCTTCCCTGTAAAAAGTTTTTAACCTGCCCGGCATTGTTGTATTAAATTTCATAGTTGTATCAATTAATGTTCGTGTCCGCCTGTATTGTTCATCTTGGCTAAAACAAAGAATGCGCCTTTGGTTACTATTTTTGAATTTTTTGGAATTTCTTTTAATAATGTTATCTCTGTGAATCCAATATCGCTGGTACCTTTTACCACGGGAATTTTTTCAAAAACAGTTTCCCCGCCATGATCATGTTCTGCTGTGCCGGCCCCGGGTTTTTCATCTGCATGGTCATCTTTTACTACAAAAATAAAATCCTGACCGGCAACGGTAACTATGGCTTCGTTTTGCACAGCAGGAACTGTGGCTTTATTGAGACTGATAAGGGCTGTAATGTTCATCCCGTCAATCAGCCAGGTTTTATCGCCTTTTACTTTGGCATGAACAGACACTGCTTTACTTTGGTCTTCGAATGAAGAACCAAGAGAATAAATTTCTGCATCGTATTCTTTGCCGGGGTTATTGGTTACCGTAAAATGAATGAGCTGGTTGTTTTTTAATTTCGACATGTCTTTTTCGTAAACAAAAAGATCAACATGCAACTGGCTGTTATCAACTATTTCAGCAACAGCCGTGCTGATGTTTACATAACTGCCCATCTGAACATTTACTTTACTGATAACACCGTTGATAGGACTGGTGATTGCCAGCACGGATATGAGTTTCCCGTTTTTAATTACAGCCGGGTTGATACCCATCAACCGTATCTGCTGCTCGCAGGTTGACCTGGCAGTCCTCAGTGTGTTCAGTTCTGTTTCGGCTGCCTGCAGATTTTTTAAAGCACCGGCATTGCCTGCGTTCAGATCCTGTTGCCGTTTTACTTCCAGTTCCACCAGGCTTATCCTGCTAACTGTACGCAGGTATTCACTTTGCACCTGTATAAAATCAGGATTGGAAATGGTAGCCAGCGTTTGCCCTTTGCGGACAAAATTTCCCGGCTGTGCAAACAACGATTTTACAACACCGCTATAAATGGAATTTACTGTTGCCTTATTCTGATTGGGTACCCGCAGTACACCGTTTGCTTTCAACGATGCGGTGAGCTGTTTTTCCTCGATGCTGCCTAATTCGATACCCACACTTTTTAATTGTGCAGCCGTAAGTGAGGTTGTATTCTCTTCATGCTCATCTGCAGCAACAGCTGTTTCAGTTGCAGGTTCGGTTTTACCGGCACCGCCGCAGGATAACAACAGACCCAGGCTGGCAGATGCGATGGCTGTTAAAAAATATAATTTCATGTTTATTTTTTTATTGGTTGATATAATATGAATACTGAATGACAGATTGATTGTATGCATTCAGGTTATTTAAATAATTTTTTTGAATGTCGATGGCTTGTGTAAGAAACTGCGACATCTCTGCAAAGCTGATCTCCCCGGCACGGTATGCCAGCGACGATGCTTTAATAATTTCTTCGGCCTGTTTTAATCCGGATAACTCATAGAACGATAACATCATTTTATTTTTTTCAACTTCCTGCCGCATTTGCAGCTGCTGTGTTGTTAAAACCTGTTCCCGGTACATCATTTGTTTTTGCTGCAAACTAAATTCGGCTTCTGCTGCTTTTATTTTGTTCTTATATGCACCTGCACCAAAAAGGGGAAATGCTGCCGTTACAGAAAAACCCGTGAAAGGATCTTTGGTTCCATACAATCGCTGACTGAAAAACCTCCCCGAGAATTCGGGTCTGTTCTCATTTTTTATAACCTGGATACCTGCATTGGCAATATTTATATTTTGTGATTGTAATAGCAACAATGGGTGCGTACTGTCGGCGTTTGATCCGGGCATTTCAAGTTTTTCCAGCGGTATCATCAACGGCAGCAGCGGGTCTTTTGTATACAGCAACTGCATCAGCGATTGTTGCAGTATACCAATTTCAATATGGGTTTGCAAAAGCATAGCCCGCATTTCACTCATTCTCACCTGTGCGGCAATACTGTCTAATCCCGGGCTGTCGCCGGTTTTTACTTTTACCCTGGCAGCGTTGCTTAATGAAAGATAAATACTGTCGAGGCGTTTGTACAGGTTTTGCTTATCCTGTAAATACCAAAGCTGGTAATAGGTTTGCCGTACATCTCTTTTTAATTCCAGTGCGATGTTTCCTGTAGCAGCCTGGAAATATTTTGTCTGCTCATTGTACAGGTTTTTCTGCGCCTTATATAATCCGGGCCAGGTAATACTTTGCGACAAACCGATTTTTAGAATGCCCGAATTGTCGCCTGGCCGCAGGTCTTCATTTTCTGCAAACACGCCCATCTTGCCAAATACAGTTGCAGTTTTCGCCTGTACATTGCCTTTATTTATCTGCTGATTGTTTACCTGGTATTGCAGGTTATTTTTTGTAAGATCAATCGCATCGGAAATACTGATCCTGTTATTTACCGGTTGCTGTGCGTTTACTAAAGCCGGAAGACTCAGAAAAATCATGAGTACAGTAATTGTTGCTGCAGGTTTCATGTTCAATTTTCTTTTTCCTGAAAAAATGATATAGAGTAGCGGGAGTACGATCAATGTAAGAAAGGTTGCAGTGATCAATCCGCCGATAACAACAGTAGCCAGCGGCTTTTGCACTTCGGCACCAGAACCGGTTGAAAGTGCCATTGGGATAAATCCAAGCGCCGCTACCGAAGCCGTCATCAGCACGGGCCGCAGCCGTATCCTGGTTCCTTCCATCACCCGTTGCAGCAAATCTTTAACCCCTTCTTTTTCCAGTTGATTAAATGTGCTGATCAGCACAATGCCATTTAAAACAGCAACACCAAACAAAGCGATAAAGCCAACACCTGCCGAAATGCTGAAGGGCATTCCTCTTAATAACAATGCAAATACACCACCAATAGCACTCATAGGTATAGCCGTAAAAATTAAAAGTGATTCTTTAACTGAGCCAAACGCAAAATAGAGCATTAAAAAGATCAATGCCAGTGCAACAGGCACTGCAATCTGTAATCTTGCTGTTGCCTTTTGTAAATTTTCGAAAGTACCACCATAGGTATAATAATAACCTGTTGGCAATATATTAGCACTGCCTAATTTTTCCTGTATCTCATCAACAACACTGGCCACATCACGGTCTTTAACGTTAAAGCCCACTACAATTCTTCGCTTACCTTCCTCACGGCTGATCTGTGCCGGGCCTTCTTTAAACGATACCGTTGCAACCTGCGATAACGGTACCTGGCTGCCATCTCCCGTGGAGATAAATAAATTGCTTACATCGCTGATAGAAGTGCGGCTTGCACTGTCGAGGCGGACAACCAGGTCAAATTTCCGTTCGTCTTCGTAAACCACACCGGCCGATTCACCTGCAAAAGCTGTACTGATGGTATGGTTGATGTCTTCTATGTTCATTCCATAACCAGCTATCCTTGCCCGGTCGTATTCAATATTTATTTGCGGCAACCCGGTTGTTCTTTCTACCTGGGTTTCTTCGGCGCCTTTTATTAACTGTACAATTTTTGCAACTTTTGGTGCCAGTGCAGCAAGCGTATCAATATTTTCGCCAAATATTTTTATCGCTACATCCTGTCTTACGCCGGTCATCAGTTCATTAAAGCGCATTTGTATGGGCTGATTTATTTCGAAGAAAACTCCGGGAATTATTTCAAGCGATTCGTAAATGGCTTTACCCAATTCGGTAAAGCTTCGCTTTTCCTTCCATTCACTTTTTGGTTTCAGGATGATATACATATCTGTAGCTTCAACGGGCATCACGTCGGTAGGAATTTCGGCCGTGCCCGATTTACAAACCACTTTTTCCACTTCGGGAAATGTTCTGATGAGCCGGGCAGCATGCATGGATGTTTCAATGCTTTGCGAAAGTGAACTTCCTTCGGGCAGTATGCAGTGAAATGCATAATCGCCTTCCTGCAGTTGCGGAATAAATTCGCCACCCATGCGGTTAAAGAAAATTAAGGTAATACCTAAAATCCCCGCCGCCAAAGCAACTACAGCGTATTTCATTTTTACAGCCCAACGCAACGAAGGTGCATATAAGCGTTGAAAGAAATTCATTAAGCGGTCAGCAATTGTTTTTTTAGCGGTGGCTTTCTTCGAAAGAAATAATGCCGACATCATGGGGATATAGGTCAGTGAAAGTATCAATGCGCCTAAAATTGCAAAGCCAACGGTTTGTGCCATGGGCCTGAACATTTTTCCTTCGATGCCCTGCAATGAAAGAATAGGCAGGTAAACAATGAGAATGATGATTTGACCGAATACGGCGGAGCTCATCATTTTATTAGTGCTGACGGCAACTGCGTCATCCATCTGTTGCTGGCTGAGTTTTGTGCCCACATTTTTTATCACTAAATAATGGAGTGTGGCTTCCACAATGATCACCGCACCATCCACAATCAAACCAAAATCAATTGCACCCAGGCTCATCAGGTTGGCGCTTACGCCAAACACATGCATCATACCCAAAGCAAATAACATAGAAAGCGGAATAGCTGATGCTACGATCAATCCGGCACGGAGATTTCCTAAGAATAAGACCAGTACCAGTAACACGATCAATGCACCTTCAATCAGATTTGTTTTTACTGTACTAACTGCACGGTTTACCAGGTCTGTCCGGTCAAGGAATGCCTCCACTTCAACATCAGCAGGTAAGGTTTTTTTGATGATCTCCATCTTGTCTTTTACCCTTGCCACCACCGCTGCACTGTTCTGCCCTTTCAACATCATTACAATACCACCTACCACTTCTTTTTCACCATTATAGCTTACCGATCCATATCGAATGGCGCTGCCGAGTTGTACTTCTGCCACATCACGTATCAGCACCGGAATATTGTTTACTTTTTTGATTACGGTGTTTTTAATATCGTCCATCGAGCCAATTAAACCAATCCCTCTTATAAAATAAGCATTTGGTTTTTTGTCGATGTAGGCACCGCCTGTGTTCTCATTGTTTTTTTCGAGGGCTGTAAAAATTTCGGCAATGTTGGTGTTCATGGCTTTTAACCGGTAAGGGTTAACGGCAACTTCATATTGTTTCAGCAAGCCGCCAAAACTGTTTACCTCGGCCACTCCCGGTGTACCATAAAGTTGCCGGGCAACAATCCACTCCTGCATGGTACGTAATTCCATAGCCGAATATTTTTCTTCAGCTCCTTTTTTTGGATGAATGATGTACTGGTATATTTCGCCGAGCCCGGTACTGACCGGTGCCAGTTGGGGACTGCCTATCCCTTTAGGAATTTCTTCAACCGCTTCTTTTAATTTTTCGCCAACAAGCTGGCGGGCAAAATAAATATCTACATCATCGTGAAATACCACGGTGATAACAGAAAGGCCAAACCGGGAAATGGAACGCATCTCTTCCAAGCTGGGGAGGTTGGCCAGGCTTTGCTCAATGGGATAGGTAACCAGCTGTTCAGTTTCCTGCGCCGCTAACGTTGGGGTTAAGGTGATGATCTGAACCTGGTTGTTGGTAATATCCGGAACAGCATCAAGCGGTAATTTACCGGCGCTCCATATTCCCCATATGATGAGTGCCAGGGTCATTAACCCGATGATGAGTTTATGCTTTATACTGAAGTTGATGATCTTATTCAACATGTCTTTATGTTTTTGAAATGTACGGGCCGGTTTATAAACTTGCCAAACTATAACCGGAGTAATGCAATAACTATGATGTGAATCAGCATGAATGCCGATATTGGTTAGCCGGGCTTAAACGCACAACTTTTCTCCAATAAGGATTTCAATAACAAATTCAACAAAGGTTTATCCGGTTATTTTAGGCGGCTGCCAGATGTTGGAAAGATTCTGAGAAAGAAAAAAATCGTTGAGTACGGTATGCTCGTCGGGATGAAATAACGGTTTCGTTGCCTGTAGTCCGGTATCGTTTTGACTGATGACTGATGCTGCACAACAGGTACAATAGCAGAACGGAGTACATGCTTCGGCACCATGCTGGTGGTTTTGATGATCCACAGCGGCTGTAACAGCCTGTTCAACCTGTGTAGTACATTCCTGCATATCACCACAGGGGAGGCAGGAAATGAACAACAGGAAAAAACTCAGTATAAAAGAAAATATTTTCATTGCCAGCAAAGATAAAACCCAAAACCGAAAGATTTAAATGTAAACGGCAGTATTAATACAACCTTGTTGTAAATCTTAGGGCTGTATTTAATAATGTCAGGTTAAAACAAGGGTCAATCACCAAACTCTGGTATTTAATATTTAAATTTGCATAATGAAAACAATAATGAGTATGATTAAAAAATTCATCATTGCTGTACTTGTTTTTACAGCTATCGGCAACAGGTCATTTGCAAATGTCCTGAATCCTTTAACGGACTCAACCATTACTATTAAAGTAAAAGGGGTAACCTGCAGCAATGACCTTAAAACACTTTCGGACAATGTAAAAGAATTGAAAGGCGTAAGCAACTGTGTTCCCGGAAAAGCAGGGCCCACATCTGTTTTTAAGGTTACTTATAATCCGGCGTTGGTAGGCATAAAAGAAATATACAAAGCCTTTGAGGATACCGGCGGCTGCAGCGATCCCAATGATAGACCTTATAAAGTAAAAGGAAATTGATGCTGAAGTATTTGATTTATTTAGGTTTATTGTTACCCGTATCCACTGCTGCGCAAATTATTAAGGGCAGGGTTGTTGACTCAAATGGCAATCCACTTCCAGGCGCTTCTATACTGTGGCTTAACAGTAAAAAAGGAGCAGTTGCATCTGGTGATGGCAGTTTCTCTATCAAAAAGCAGGATGCTAACAGCAAACTGGTGGCAAGTCATACAGGCTACACAACAGATACCATTGATGTAAACGATATGGCAAACGTTTTGTTTGTGCTGAAAGCAAATGGCAGCCTTGAGTCAGTAGTTGTAAATGCAGAAAAGCCCGGAATGGTGATGTCGAACCGGAGCCCCATCAAAGTGGAAATACTTACTTCGGTTGAATTGAAAAAATCGGCCTGTTGTGATCTGGCAGGTTGTTTCGAAACACAATCATCGGTGCAGCCACAAACAACCAATATCATTACCAATGCCAAAGAACTGCGGATACTTGGTTTGTCGGGCGTATACAACCAGGTATTGATTGATGGCTTTCCCATGATACAGGGACTGAGCTTTACTTACGGCATCAGTGGTATTCCCGGTACATTGGTTGACAATATTTATATTTCAAAAGGCGCAAACAGTGTATTACAGGGTTATGAAAGCATCAGCGGACAGATAAATGTAGAAACAAAAAAACCAAATGCATCGGAAAAATTATTTGCGAATGTTTACATGAACAGTTTTTTAGAAAAACATGTAAACCTGGCAACCAATTTTAAAAAAGGCAAATGGCATAGCTTACTGGCTTTTCATATGGTGCAGCCTGCCAATAAAATAGACAGGGATAAAGATGATTTTTTAGACCTGCCATTGCTTACCCGCTACATGATCATGAATAAATGGAAGGTGGGCAAAGAAAATGACTGGGGCTGGAGCAGCGAAATAGCCGTACGTTTTTTAAATGAAAACCGTGTTGGCGGCCAGATTCATTTTAATCCCGGTGAGCACAAAGGCAGCAGCAGCATTTATGGCAATACGGTAAAACTTAACCAGCCCGAAATATGGGCCAAAACAAATTACCGGTTTAATGATGTACACCGGCTTACCCTTTATACATCAGGCTTTCATCAAAACCAGGAATCGTTTTTTGGTTCCCTTTCTTATAAAGCAAAACAAACCAGTACATTTATTAACCTGCAGCATGAATTTAAGTATGCTGCAAACCACGATTTAAAATCGGGTATAAGTTTCAAACACCTGGATATTAATGAAGATATTGTTTTTACGGATAACATCATCAACCGCAACTATGATGGAAAATATAACCGTGTGGAAAATGTAGCAGGATTATTTACAGAAAATACCATGAGTTTTTTTAAAGGAAAACTAACCTGGATTGCAGGAATAAGGGCCGATAATCATAACCAGTTTGGCTGGGAAGTTACAGCAAGAACATTATTGAAGTACGACCCGACAGCCAGACTTACTATCCGTGCAAATATTGGTACAGGCTGGCGCACCGTTAATTTTTTCAGCGAAAATATCGGCCTGCTGGCAAGTTCAAGGGATATCATCTTTACCGAAACTTTAAAGCCCGAAAAGGCAGTGAACATGGGCATTAATATCACCCAGAAGTTTGAGAAAGAAAATGTTTCCGGTTATATCAGTCTGGATTATTACAGAACAAATTTTCAAAACCAGATATTCCCGGATTATGATACCGACCCAACCAAAGCCATTGTAAAAAACTTTACCGGTAAAAGTGTAAGCAATGGTTTTCAGACAGATTTTTTTTTTAAACTGTACAAGCGTTATGAATTTAAAACGGGCTATAATTTTTTAGATGTTTACAGAATAAATAATGGAAGCAAACAAGTGCTGCCATTTAATCCACGGCATAAAGTATTAACTACATTCAGTTACAAACCTGTCAATAATAAGTTTCATGCAGATGTTAATATTCATTGGTTTGGAGAGCAACGATTGCCTGATACAAAATCAAATCCGGTTCAGTACCAACGACCTGATTATTCACAGGATTATACAACGGCAAATGCCCAGTTCACTTATGTCTTCAAAAAATTTGAACTGTACGCCGGCTGCGAAAACATTTTCAATTTTCGTCAAAACCAACCCATCATCAGCTGGCAAGATCCGTTTAGCCCTTACTTCGATATTTCATCGGTGTGGGGCCCAACAAGGGGAAGGGAATTTTATGCAGGAGTAAGATGGAAGCTGAAATAAAGGTATAAATTTTTTAAGGCTGCAATAGGAGCTTTAGGATGAGCCAGTATGTCTTTCAGTAAATCAACCGGAGAGTTACTTTATTCCATAATGATCCTTAATTGATTTTAACTCAAAACCTTTGGGTACCAAAAATTCTTTTTCTGAAACATTTTTAGCGATGTCAATTTTCTTCAGTTCCAGTACCAGTTTCATTTTTTTGGTTACAAACATGTCAACTTTTACAGGGAGGCCGTTTATGCTGTTAAGCAGAGAGAGTTTTTCTTTGTATTTCATTTCATTTGCACAATAGATAAAGCTATCAGCCAGTTTATAGTCAGGGAAATACCATACTGTTACTGTATCAGCTTTAGCATTTAGAAATTCAGTTATTAATAAGATTTTTTTACAGTTAAATCCATTGATAATTTGTTGCTCGTCACTGTATTCTATTTTGGGAGTTATAACAGGTTCTTTCTTTTTCCCATAAAGAGAATCCAGGTATTTTTCTACAGCTGCAGCATCTTCTTTTGTTGCAATGGTGCCATTTTTAAAACCAAATCCTTCATTAAGCCTTGTAACACTGCTATTTTGCCTGTTGATTAAAAAAGTTGTTCTGCCTCTTATTACTTCCACTATTTTCAGGTAGGAGGGATTAAAAGAGATATTTAAATCAATTCCTTCATCTTCAAAAGAAACTAAAGTACTCTCCTGCTGCGGAATTACAATTCCGGATGGCGGCGGAGGAGGGGGAGGTGGCAGGTCTAAAGTATTTTCAGTAATATATTTCACATTATACATCAAATAACCCTGAGTAATAATTTTTTGTTGTGAAATAACTGCATTACTTACAGATATTAAAAATAATAACAGGGTACTTCTTTTCATAATGAGAATTTGAAACTGTTAAAATAAACTACAGGTTTTTCAAAGCCGCAATGGTTGCAATAGGATCTGCCGATTTAAAAACAGTATTCCCTGCAACCAACACATCAGCTCCGGCATCAATGATTGATTTTGCATTTTCTAATGTAACCCCGCCGTCAATTTCAATCTTTACATTCAGAGATTTTTCATCGATCATTTCACGCAGTTGTTTTATTTTAACCAATGTATGTGGTATAAATGATTGTCCGCCAAAACCGGGGTTAACACTCATTAAACAAACAAGGTCAATATCTGCCAGAATATCTTTTAGTGAATCAACCGGTGTGTGCGGATTAACGGCCACACCAGCCTGCATACCCAAACTTTTTATCTGCTGAATATTGCGGTGCAGGTGCGGACATGCTTCAATATGTACTGATAAAATATCGGCACCGGCTTTTTTAAATGCTTCGGCATAGTTACCCGGCTCTTCAATCATTAAATGCACATCGCAAACTTTTGTTGTCGCTTTCCTGAAAAAATCAATCAGCATGGGGCCAAAGCTGATGTTGGGAACAAAGCGGCCGTCCATCACATCCAGGTGAAACCAGTCTGCATTGCTTTCATTGAGCATTTTGCATTCTGATTCTAAGTTTAAAAAATTGGATGCTAATAAGGAAGGAGCGATGATTGCCATTATTTAGTTATGAGTTATGAGTTATGAGTTATGAGTTATGAGTTATGAGTTATGAGTTATGAGTTATGAGTTATGAGTTATGAGTTATGAGTTATCGTTTTACAGGATGTAAAGTTAAATTATATTTACGCACTCCTTTTACCTATTTTATTTTCCCTCCAGTTTTGTCAACGCATCTTTGGCTTCAATATAACCGGGATCGTAAAGCAATGCCCGCCGGTAACTTTCAGATGCGGCTTCGTTGTTGTTTAATTTTTCAAAACACTGCCCAAGCCAGTAATAACCTTCATCAAAATTATTCTGCAGGGTAACGGCTTTTTCCAAAACCTTTACTGCATCCAGGTATTTGTTCTGGCTGTAAAGTGCAATTGCTTTTTCGCGGTAAGCAAACATGAATGTATAATCCAGTGCCAGGCATTTATCAAAAAAAGCAATGGCCTGTTTTTTATCACCGGTATAAGAAAAGTATTCGCCTTTAATAAATAATGCCTCTTTTGCAAGATCGGTGGATTTGTCTTCCAGCAATATATCTGCTATATCCAATGCTTTTTTATTTTTGGTTTGGGCATACAGGGAGCCAAGGGGTACGGTATAACCAGGGACAGGTAAAAGATTTGCTGCGGTCTCAAAAGACGGTATTGCGTTCATTGTGTCCCCATTTTCATACTGAAGGGTTGCTTTAATTCCCCAGATACGGGCATTACCACTGTCCTTTTGCAGGGCTTCATTTGTTATGGCCAGGGCTTTGTCATAGGCCCCGTTCTCCCGGTAGTATTGTATCAGGGTTTCCTTAAGCAGCAGTGAATCGGGGAATTTTAAGATATCATCTTTTATTTTAGTTTCAGCAAGCTGTGGCTCTGTTTCGGTGGAAGTTGGTTCTTTCTTTTTGTTATTACAGGCCCAAAAAATTAGTGCAGCGGATAATATCAGTATGCTTTGTTTCAACATAGCAGCAAAATTAAGGACTAAGCACTAATGCACATGACAATTTTCTGACAAACTAAAATCCAACATCTTATATCTTTGCCGGTATAAAAAACACAGCATGAAAAGAATGTTTCTGATTACTGTCATTGCAGTAATGGTGATTTCCCTGGTTTCCTTTACAAAGAGTCACTCATTTTCAGGTATCAGCGGTAATATTTCTGATACTGTTTTATTTGAAGGAGAAAAACATTTTGCCAATGTGCAACAATTGACATTTGGGGGCGATAATGCGGAAGCCTATTTCAGTTTTGATGGTAAGTATATCATCTTTCAGAAAACAAATCCAAAAGAAGGTATCATGTGCGACCAGATATGGATGGGGAAAGTACCTGCACCCGGAGAAAAATTTGAACCAAAACTGGTTAGTACCGGCACCGGCAGAACAACCTGTGCATATTTTTATCCTGATGGAAAACATATCGTTTATGGCTCTACGCATTTAGGCAGTACGGATTGCCCGCCTGTGCCTGACCGCAGTAAATACGGTAACAAATACATCTGGCCTATTTATGAAAGCTTCGATATTTTTAAAGCCGACCTGAACGGGAAAATTGTAAAGCAGTTAACCAAAACCAATGGTTATGATGCAGAAGCAACCATTTCTCCAAAAGGCGATAAGATATTATTTACTTCTATGAGGGATGGCGACCTGGAATTATATACCATGGACCTGGAAGGGAAGCATGTAAAACGCATTACTAACGCCCTGGGATATGATGGAGGTGCATGGTTTAGTCCTGATGGAACAAAAATATTATGGCGGGCATCAAGGCCAACAACCCCGGAAGAAATAAAAGAATATAAGGATCTGCTGAAAGAAAACATGGTTGCACCAACACATATGGAAGTATGGATTGCCAATGCCGATGGAACAGATGCACATCAAATTACGTTTCTTGAACAGGCAAACTGGGCTCCTAATTTCACTGCAGACGGAAAGCATATTATTTTTTGCAGTAATCATGAATATAAAAGAGGTTTCCCGTTTAATATGTACAAAATTGACCTGGATGGAAAGAATATGGAGAAGATAAGCCGGGATAAAGGTTTTGATGCTTTTCCGATGTTCAGCCCTGATGGTAAGAAATTTATTTTTTGCAGCAATCGCAATAATGGCGGTACAAGAGATACCAATATTTTTATTGCAGATTGGGTGGAGTAAGGAGATTTAAAATGTTTAATGCCCGCCCGTCTGAATGTTGTTCGTACGTGGTTAAATATTTTAGAGTAGTAAATCAATCCTTTGGCACGATATTTTCGTTTATAATCCAGTAAAACCTTATACTATGATCACCAGGATTCAGAAAGCACTATTATTTTTCAGTTTATTAACGGTTAGCTTTTCAGGGTGTAAAAAGTCTGATACCATTTCCAATCTTCCTTCAATCAACGATGCCAATAATAAAGTTGTTGGCGCTTCTGCCAATGACCTGCTGAGTGCTGCAAAATACAGTTCTATAAAAATAGAAATACAGTATATGCCGGGCTTTCAGCCAGATGCTGCGGCAGTGAATAATCTTACAGCGTTTTTAAATGCACTGATCAATAAACCGGGTGGGGTTACGGTTGTTCAAACACAAATTGCTTCTGCAGGTAAAACTGTTTATACACTGAATGATATTGCAACAATAGAAAAAGACAACCGTACGGTTTATACAACAGGTAACCAGTTAGGTGTTTATTTTTTATATACTGATGGAAATTATTCCACAGCTAATGTATTGGGTCTTGCTTTCAGAAACACATCGATGAGTATTCTGGGAAAAACCATTCATGATAATTCAGGAGGAATAGGGCAGGCGAGCAGAACAAAATTAGAGAGTACCGTACTGGAACATGAGTTCGCTCATATACTGGGACTGGTGGATATTGGGTCTGCTATGCAAACCAATCACAAAGATGCGGCCCATGGCAACCATTGTAACAATACAAACTGCCTGATGTACTATGCATCGGAAACTACAGATATACTTGGTGTTTTATTGACAGGGAGTATTCCTGTGCTGGATGCAAATTGTAAAGGCGACCTGACAGCTAATGGTGGGAAATAAAACTGTTATTTGTTCTGCCTGTAAAATATCTTACCGACAATTTTCCATCCGTCTTTTGTTTTAAGAAGGCTCATGATATCGTGAAAATAAAACGTTGGGTATTCAATAGTAAGCTTTGCGGAAGCTGCATTGCCATATACTTCCACATGTTCAATCTTTGAAGTACGGTTTTGCTTTTTACCGGTGTTTTGCATGCGGGCCATAAAATCCTTTAACAGTACAGATTGAATCGTGTCATTACGCATGTACTGCATCAATCCTGCAGGGTGAAAAGCTTTTGAAAACATAGCACTGTCGCCGTTGGTGCCGCCATCCAGGTAATAATTACATACCGTTTTAACGGCTTCAATTTCCTGTTCGGGAGTTTGTGCTACTGCAAGTTGAAACAGGCAGAAGCAGGAGAGTATAAGAAATATTTTTTTCATGATTTACAAGTTTCATTAAAGATAATGAACAGGAAATCAGTTTCAGGGGTGGATTTTATGAACGGTTATTACTCAACCCGCAGCATCAATTATATCAATACATTCACCACGGCTTTCATTTCTTCACTGGTGCCAATACTTAATCGCCGCCAGCCGGTTCCTTCCTCAAAGGTTCTGCAACCGATGATGTTATTTTTCTCCAGCAGATTTCTTACATCTTTTGGATAGGCAGCTGTATCAAAGTAAACAAAACTGGTGTGTGAAGGGATGAATGGCATTCCGCTTTTTGTAAGTGCATCAGTAAATGTTTTTTTTGCTTTTTCATTCTCCGTTCTGCAATGCTGAATAAAATCTTTATCGTTAAAGGAGGCAAGGGCGCCTGCAAGGGTTACTGCGCTGATACCGGCATTGGCCCAAGGTTGCAGGTCGGTCATTTTTTTTATGGTGGAAGGATGTGCAACGGCATAACCTGCCCTTGCACCGGCCATTCCGTAAATTTTCGAAAAAGTTTTAGCCACAATCAGGTTGGGATAATCATTTACACATTTTATCATGGATGGTTCGTCGCTGAATTCGGTATAGGCTTCATCAAGTAAAATAATGCAGGTTGGTGCAACTTCCTTAATAAATGTTTCCAGTTCGTTGGCGGGAATGATATTCCCGACAGGGTTATTGGGATTGCACAGGTAAACCATTTTTGTTTGTGCAGTGATGCTGTCCTTCATGCGCTGCAGGTCTGTGTTTTTATCTTTTGTCAGCGGAATTAATTCCACCGGCAAGCCCACTGTTTTTGCCGCCGGCATCCACAGTCGAAATGTAGGGGTTGGCGCAATGGCATGTCCCTTTTGTAAGGCAGCCATCAATGAAACAGTACCCAATAACTCCGATGAACCGGCACCAACAACAACATGCTCTTTGGTCAGTTGATAAGCGTCAGCAATTTTTTCCCTGAGTTGGGTGGTAATTTCCCAAGGATAACGGTTCGATTGGTTAACCATTTCCAGCATTGCTTTTTTTGCCTGTGGCGAAGGGCCATGCGGGTTTTCATTGCTGCTTAGTTTTATTACCGGGCCTGAGTTTTGGTTTTGAAACCGGAGTTTATTTGTTTCAGCGGCAAAAAGGTCGCGGCTGAATGCAAAAGCTGCAGCGGCCAGGCCGGCCTGTTTTAGTAATTGACGGCGATCCATAATTATATTTTCAGAAAGATACAAATTTGATTTTATCTTTTTCCAAGTTCTATTACTTCTGCATCTTTCATTTCGTTACCGTCAATCACAAAGCGGATAATAGTACGTACTTTATGCCAGCCATGTTTCCCGGCTGCTCCGGGGTTCATATGCAGGCAATTCAGTTTATCATCATACATGATCTTTAAAATATGCGAATGGCCACTGATGAACAGTTGTGGTTTATGAATCAGTAGTTCTTTTTTAGTTTCGGGGTTGTATTTAGGCGGGTAGCCGCCGATATGCCGTATCATAACTTTTACACCTTCGCACATAAATATTAGCTGTTCCGGAAATTCTTTTCTTATATCCTGCCCGTCAATATTGCCGTAAACCCCTCTCAACATGGTCTGACGCCCCGCCTGGCCATTAGTGGGAATATTGTTGTCCAGACGGGACTCCAGACGATGTACCAGTTCCAGGCCGCCAAAATCACCTGCATGCCAAACCTCATCACAAGCTGCAAAATGCTCAAAGATGTTTTCATCCAGGTAATGATGTGTATCAGATATTAAACCAATTCTTGTCACACTTTTTAAAATTATAAGCTGTAAATTTACTGCAACAAGTTTAACGAATGCCATTTCACCGCAACTTCACATATTATATTGATAAGCGTAACTGGAAATATATTTTCCTGTTGGCTTCACTTGATCTCTGCGTCGCTTAAGAATGATTTTATTCTGATGAATTTTTCATTTTTAATTCTAAATTTTTAATTCTTATGGCACATTATCATACTTTAGGAAGCATTCCTCATAAACGGCACACACAGTTTCGTAAACCCGACGGGGAATTGTATTCCGAGCAATTATTTTCTACCGAGGGGTTCAGCAACGATTATTCTATTTTATATCATTGCCATCCGCCAACAGAGATCATTAAAACCGATGAACCGGTTAATGTGCAACCCAGAATTGCTGAGGAGAAAATGCTGAAACACCGCAGCCTTGAAGGGTTTAACATCAAGCCGGAAAAGGATTATTTACAAAGCCGTAAGGCTGTTTTGATTAATAAAGATTGTCATATTGTGCTGGCAGCGCCGCAACAAAGCATGACAGATTATTTTTATAAAAATGCCGATGCTGATGAAATGATCTTTGTACATGAAGGATCAGGCATTTTAAAAACACAATACGGTAACCTGGATTTTGCCTATGGTGATTATTTAGTTATTCCACGGGGATCTATTTACCAGATAGAATTTGCAACGGATAAAAACCGTTTGTTTATTGTAGAATCCTTCAGCCCGATCCGCTACCCTAAAAAATATGTAAGTAAACTCGGGCAGTTGATGGAACATTCTCCGTTTTGTGAAAGGGATATCCGCCAGCCTAAAGATTTGCAAACCATTGATAAATCTGGAGACTTTTTGATCCAGACAAAAAAGAAAGGTATATTATATGGCCTGCATTATGCCCATCATCCTTTTGATGTGGTTGGCTGGGATGGATGCTGCTATCCATTTGCTTTTTCAATTCATGATTTTGAACCCATAACAGGAAGGGTGCACCAACCGCCACCGGTGCATCAAACTTTTGAAGCAAATAATTTTGTGGTATGTTCTTTTTGTCCACGTTTATTTGATTATCATCCGCAGGCAATACCTGCTCCATACAATCACAGCAATATAGACAGTGATGAGGTATTATATTATGTAGATGGTGATTTTATGAGCCGTAAACATGTAACCCGTGGAATGATTACCCTGCATCCGGCCGGTATACCACATGGGCCTCATCCCGGTGCTGTAAAGAAAAGCATTGGTGCTAAGGAAACCAATGAACTGGCCGTAATGGTAGATACTTTTCATCCACTGCAATTAACTGTTGAAGCTTTGGAGATAGAGAATGAGGGTTATGTGATGAGTTGGGCAGAATAAAGCCCCCTCCAGCTCCCCCGGAGGGGGAGAGTTAATAGGTTCTATTGAATAAGAATTATTACCATAGATTTTTTTAGTTTGAATAAAACTGAATAATCATTTCTTAAAAAATACTATATTGGGTTACTAAAAAACAAATTACTATGATACATTTTCATGAAATTAAAGTAGGTGATTATTTAATAGCCGATAATGACGGAGATAAGAAGCAAGGTGAAGTGACAAACTTAAACGGAAACGAAAAACAGGTTTGTGTAAATACCGGTACACAGGATTTCTGGTATGAAACAGAACAGTTAAGTGCGATACCCCTGGATGACGAACAACTGATGAAACTTAAATTTCATAAACTGGATAACAAAGATGGTACAGTTAAGTACATGAAAGGCGCATTCAGGATGATGTTACCTGCTGCAAATGATTTTTCGAAATTTGAAATATGGTACCGCGATGAGCACCGCCAGATTTTGCAACCCATTAATATACACCAGCTGCAGAATCATTTTTACGAGATGACAAAAGTGCACCTAAATGATGAATCATTTGATTGAATTAATTTTATAACCTGAATAGAAAAAGCTGTTTACTTAAAACAGCTTTTTTTTGTTTTAAGCTATAAATCTGTGTTATACACGTAATTAACTCCCGATAGTAAAAAACAGCTGCGGATAGTAGTTTTACGCTTCAAATACTGCTTTATTCAAATCTTTTTACGATCTCAGGTATCAATTTAAATATTTGTACAATAAGATAAATATCCGGTCGTTAAATCAGTATCCAAATCCAAACCCAATATGAAGAAACTTTACTTATCGGGTATTGCATTTTTGGTAATTATTTTTTCTTTGGTTCTACCAAAAATTGCTTTTTCTCAAACCTGTGCAACAGTAACTGCAACATATGTAATAACCGAATCAAGATGCGCCGCAACCGGCACTGTTCAAATAAACGCTTCCGGCGGCTCTGGTAATTACCAGTATAAGGCAACAGGCCCGGTTAATACCAATTATACATCCAGCAGCCTTATTACCGGCTTGTCTGCTGGCAGTTACCTGATCACTATAAAAGATGGTACAACAAATTGTATTTACGCCAATGACAGCGTTACTGTACCAGGTGATTACCAGGCACCTACTTTTTTCATGGTTTCAACAGATGTTACCTGTATAAACGGAAATGACGGAACAATCACAGTAACCGGTCAAAGTTCAGGCAGGGCTCCTTTTTCTTACCAGATCATTGCGCCGTCTGCTTCCGGTGTTGGTACGGTAAGTTCCACCGGCGTATTTACAGGATTGATCAGCGGGGATTATTATATTCAGCTAAGTGATTCATGCGGGGCAATACAGACAAGAGGCGCTATTATTCAAAATTATGACTGGTATATTAAGAACTATGCAGTTACCAAGATTGGTTGCGATAGTATTTCTGTAACTATTAATCTTAAAGACAGTAAGGGTAATGAAACACCAAATCCGGTCTTTAATGGGTTTACTTACGGGGCATCGGCAAATGCCGGCGACACTACCTGGTTTACAGCAAATACATTTCATTACTATATTGGTAATAAACACACAGTAAAATTATTTGTAAAAGATATTTGCGGTAATATAAAATCAGTTGTGTGGACGGATAACTCTGTACCAAATGTTGATGCCGCAGTACTTATTACCAATAGAGCATGTTCAACTTTTACTGCTTCCATAACAGGCCAGGTAAATCTCAGCTCGCCATCTTATTGTATTTATGACAACAATGATGCATTGTTAAGCTGTAACAACACAGGTGTGTTTTCCCTGTTGCCATATGGCAGTTACTGCATCAGAATAACTGATATCTGTTATGATACAACAATTACAAGATGTTTTACAGTTGCCATACCAATTCCATCTGTTGATCCAAAGGTAAAAATTGATCCAAATTGTAAGAATTTTACAGTTACAGTAACCGGGCAAACAAACCTTAATAATCCTAATTTCTGCCTGTACGATGAATTCAATGTTTTGATGTACTGCGATTCTACAGGTGTATTTCCTAATCTGCCCTATGGTAGCTATTGTATAAAAATATTTAATGACCCTGCCTGTTACGATACAATGATCACCCGTTGTTTTACCGTTACAAGGCCCGTGCCGTCAGTTGGGTTGAATGTTACTATTACAAACCGTACCTGCTCTACCTTTACAGCTATTGTAGGAGATACAGCCAATTTAAATAATCCCCAGTTTTGTTTATATACTGCTGCACATGTTTTAATAATATGCAACAGTACGGGAATATTTGACAGTTTGCCATACGGCACTTATTGCATTGATGTTATTAATTCGCCCAGTTGTTATGATACTACCATTACCAGGTGTTTTTCAGTATTTCCGCTAATACCTTCTGTTGCTGCAAACGTCAATATCGGCAGTAAAACCTGTACTGATTTTAAAGCAACTATAACCGGGCAAACCAACCTGAATAACCCGAAATATTGTATATACGATAACCTGAATACACTCCTGAGTTGTAACACCACTGGAGTTTTTACAAATCTTGCCTACGGCAGTTATTGTATCCGTATTCAAAATAATCCAGGCTGTTATGATACATTAATAAGCAGGTGCTTTACCGTTCTGGCTCCAATTACCAACATAAATTTAACTGCAAAAAAATCATGTTCAACTATCGGAACTGCCGATATAAAAGTTTCTGTAAGTTCTGGTATTCCGGCATATTCAATTTCACTGTTTTCGCCAACAGGTGCTTTAATGCAATCAGTAACAACTAACAGCAATAATTATACTTTTTCGGGACTTCCCGGGTTGCCATCTCCCGAAAAATATAAAGTAGTAGTGGTTGACCAATGTGGTAATAAGGACTCTGTTGAGATTGCACCGGTTATCAGTATTGTAAGTCCGGTAATCAGCATTACACGGAGGTGTCCATCTGGTATCTGGCCTAATGGATCTGCTGACGTGCTGGTAAATATCACCAATAATAATATTGGAGGTAATATAATACCAAAAATTATTAAAAAGGACGGACTGGCTGTTTCAATAAATCCTTCTTCAACTTCGGGATATAATTTTACTTTTTTAAACCTTGGCCCGGCTGTTTATGTATTCGATTCTTATATTGAGGACTGTAATAAGCATCTCTATGATACAGTAACCGTAAGACCTTATATCTATCCTGTTCTGTCTGGTTCAAATGCATACCAGTGCGATAATAACGGATTTAGTATTGGTGTAAATGTGGCCGGGGGGATTCCGCCATATATGTATGAAATTATTGGAAGTGTACCTGCCTCGCCAAGTATTATCACGCCTCCGCAGGCAAGCCCTGTTTTTACATTTAATAACGGCACGACTTATTCTTTAATAAGGCTCAGGGCGGTTGATGGTTGTGGTAATGCCGGTTTATATGATGTAAGCGTACTTCCGTTAGCTAATTTTATTGTTACTTCTGATTCTCTTGAGTGTATCAATCACAGGCTTACTTTGCGGGTTGACTCTATTGCCAATGCAGTTTATACCTGGTATAAGCGGATCATACCAAATGACAGTACGATTGTTGGAACAGGTCCGTCTTATACCATTCCAATTTTATTGCCATCAGATACGGGCAGGTATTTTTGTAAAATAGTGGTGAATAATGGTTGCCTGGTAAGATATGCAAATTACGTTGTCACCGGTTTTTGCGGGGCAATACTACCTGCTGATAATGTGCTTTCCGGAACAAAGACAGCAGAAGGGAATAAGTTATTCTGGAGTGCAGGTGCATCGGGTACCAGGGAGTATGAGTTACAGAAAGCTGTTAACAGTATTTCAGATTTTAAAACGATAAGCCGAATTGATAATACCGGGGCTGCTTCTTATTCTTATATTGATAAAAACCGGGATGCCGGGAACAGCTATTACCGGCTTAGGATTATCTCTGGAAACAGTATGGCCAAATACAGCAATATAGTTTTGATTAAAGATTCCCAATTTGATATAAATGTCTATCCTAATCCGGTACATAATATGCTGTACATTGCTTTGAAAGCCGGTTCGCAAGGAAATTACCTGGTTGAATTAAATACGATGCAGGGGCAAAAGATTATGTCCAGAATATATTCTAATATCCAAAACCACATAATTGAATATCCCAGGGATCCGGCAATAAGCAATGGAATTTATATTTTAGCGGTTACTGATCTGCAGAATAAGCAAAAGCAGAATTTTAAGCTTATTTACAGGTAGGGTATTGAGGGGTTTATTAAAAGCAAATGTCTGTGAATCATTATAAACTCTTTTTAAAGGACCCTTTTTGTAATTTCCTGTAAATGACCGGGAAATATTGATTTCTCAATTTTAATATTAGAGAGCTGATTTTTGAGAAATCACCTCTTTTTCTGTTCTAAGCCTGGTAAATTGAGCAGGATACCCCTTTTTTTGTGGAAAAACTAAGTATTTGTTGGTAAATACAACTGTTTTTTGCTGTTAATTAAATTATTCCTCCTATCTTTGCGCTCCAAAAATTATGGCTAAACAGGCACTTATTAAACAGGATGGAGTAATAGTTGAAGCATTAAGCAATGCTATGTTTAAGGTTAAACTGGAGAACGATCATGAGATTTTGGCCACGATTTCCGGAAAAATGAGGATGCATTATATCCGTATTTTACCGGGCGATAAAGTGGGGGTGGAAATGAGCCCTTATGATTTAACAAGGGGCAGGATAATTTTCAGATACAAATAAATAACAGGAATTTTTTAATACTAAAATCAAGTAAAATGAAGGTCAGAGCTTCAATAAAAAAACGCAGCGTGGATTGCAAGATTGTAAGAAGAAAGGGAAGGCTGTATGTGATCAACAAAAAGAATCCACGTTTTAAGCAAAAGCAAGGGTAAAAAAATTGGCAATTGGCAGTTAGCAATTGGCAATGAATCAAAATCGCAAATTAAAAATCTAAAATAAATTATGGCTCGTATTGCCGGTATAGATTTACCAAAAAACAAAAGAGGCGAAGTTGGCCTTACTTATATTTACGGGATTGGCCGTTCAACTGCACAGTATATTTTAACCAAAGCAGGAATTGACCACAGTAAAAAAGTTAATGAGTGGAACGACGATGAGCAGACTGCCATCCGTAATGTGATCAATAACGAGTTTAAAACCGAGGGTGCTTTGCGCAGTGAAACCCAGATGAACGTTAAGCGTTTACTGGATATAGCCTGTTACCGCGGGTTACGTCACCGTAAAGGATTACCCGTTCGTGGACAACGTACACGTACCAACAGCCGCACCAGGAAAGGTAAGCGTAAGACAGTAGCCGGTAAAAAGAAAGTAGCTAAGAAATAATTAATACAGGCTTATATTTTTGAATCAACACCAGATTGCTTAAGCCGGCAGGAGGTTAGATTCAGTCCCGGATAAATCGGGATACATTTTTTAAAGATTACCTATCTAGATTAAATTATGGCAAAAGCACAAGGCGCAAAAGCAGCCGCTAAAAAAAGAGTAGTAAAAGTTGACAGTTACGGCGATGCGCACATTACGGCAAGTTTCAACAACATCATTATCAGTTTAACCAATAAGCAGGGCCAGGTTATCAGCTGGAGCAGCGCAGGTAAAATGGGTTTCAGGGGTTCTAAAAAGAACACACCTTATGCAGCCCAGATGGCCGCAGCAGATGCAGCAAAGATTGCTTTGGATGCAGGTTTAAAAAGGGTGGATGTATTTGTGAAAGGCCCGGGTTCAGGCCGTGAAGGAGCTATCCGTTCCTTATCTCAAAATGGTATCGAGATCAATATGATTAAAGACGTTACACCTTTGCCGCATAATGGTTGCCGTCCTCCAAAGAAAAGAAGAGTCTAAACACAAGTTGGCAATTGGCAATCTGCAGTTGGCAACTATTTTTATAACTGGGTGCATTATTCATTTTAAAAGGTCTTTATAATGATGCACCGACACTAAAAGACCACAACAATAATTATGGCACGTTACACAGGCCCCAAAACAAAAATCTCCAGGATCTTCGGAGAACCCATTACAGGTAATGGCAAATGGTTAACCAAGAACAGCAACCCTCCGGGAATGCATGGCGCTAACCGCAAGCGTAAAACTTTAGGTGAATATGCATTACAGTTAAGGGAAAAGCAAAAAGCAAAGTACACATATGGTTTACTTGAAAAGCAATTCCGTAAAACATTTGACGAAGCTGCACGCCGTAAAGGTGTAACCGGTGAAAACCTGATCAAATTATTAGAAGCCCGTTTGGATAATACGGTTTTCCGTCTTGGTATTGCGCCAAGCCGCCAGTCTGCCCGTCAGCTGGTATCTCATAAGCACATCACTATAAATGGCGAAGTACTTAATATTCCTTCTTACAGTTGTAAGGCAGGTGATGTTATTGGGTTGAAAAATAAAACTGCTGCTAACGCTAATATCACCGGTAATTTACGTGGCAAGAATGCCAAGTTTAACTGGTTAGAGTGGAATGAAGCAGATTCAAAAGGTACTTTTATTACTTATCCTGAACGTGAAAGCGTTCCTGAGAATATTAAGGAGCAACTGATTGTGGAATTGTATTCTAAATAAAAGCCCCACCTATCCTTCCGCCGAATGGCGGAGAGGGAAATGGAGGAGAACTTAGCAAAGATGTGCAAAACACAATTCAAGATGAATAAAGTGATGATGTAAAAGAGTGCGACGCCAATGAAGTTGAACAGCATTACTTCAGTTTGGTACAAAAAAAAATTTTAAACAATAAAACAACAAAAATAAAATGGGCATTTTAAATTTTGTTAAACCAGATAAAATCGTTCTTCAGAAAGCAACCGAATTTGAAGCCATCTTCGAATTCCGTCCGCTTGAGCCAGGTTATGGCGTAACTATCGGTAACTCCCTGCGCAGGGTGTTATTAAACTCTTTAGAGGGTTATGCTATCATCGGTATCAACATTGCAGGCGCAGACCATGAATTTGCAACCCTGAAAGGTATTACCGAAGACGTAACAGAAATAATTTTAAACCTGAAGCAGGTTCGTATCAAGAAGAAAGTTGAGCATGATGCCAATGTGGAGAAAGTAACCCTTTCTATTAAGAACAAGACTGAATTCACTGCAGGTATGATCGGTGAGGCTTCTCCTTCTTTTGAAGTGATGAATCCCGAGCTTTTGATCTGCACTATGGATACCAGTGCAAAGCTTGATATTGAAATAACCATTGGTAAAGGCCGTGGTTATGTTCCTGCAGAAGAGAACAAAGAAAAGAATAATCATTTTGGATATATCGCTGTTGATGCAATTTACACACCAATCAAGAATGTAAAATATTCTATCGAGAATACTCGTGTGGAGCAACGCACCGATTTTGAAAAACTCATCATGGAAGTGGTTACCGATGGTACCATTCACCCGGAAGATGCAGTGAAGCAGGCCAGCCGTATCTTAATACAGCACCTGATGATCATCACGGATGAGAATATCACATTTGATACCAAAGAGGATAAGAAGGAAGACCTGGTTGATGAACAGACTTTACAGTTACGTAAAGTATTAAAGACACCTTTGGAAGATCTTGATCTTTCTGTACGTGCCTTTAACTGTTTAAAAGCTGCCAAGATCAATTCATTAAGTGAGCTGGTGCAGTATGAGCAGGAAGACCTGATGAAATTCAGAAACTTTGGCCAGAAATCTTTAAGTGAGATTGAGCAGGTGTTACATGAGAGAGGATTGAGCTTTGGTATGGATTTGAGTAAGTTGAAACTGGATGATGAGTAAAAGTCAGTTAGCAGCCAGCAGTTGGCAGTTAACAGTATTATAAAACAAGTACTTCACAATTCCTGACACGGTGTGAGGGAAATTAAAACTTAAATGTCATGCGTCACGGAAACAAAGGAAATAAATTAAGCAGAACAGCATCGCACAGAAGAGCCTTGCTGATGAATTTAGGCTGCCAGTTAATTACGTACAAAAGAATTACAACAACACTGGCTAAAGCAAAAGCTTTGCGTACTTACATTGAGCCAATCATTACAAAAACAAAAAAGAACGAGAGTAAGGAAGCCATTATGCACAATCACCGTATTGTGTTCAGCTACCTGAATGATAAAGCAGCGGTAAAGGAATTATTTACTGTAGTTGCTCCAAAAGTTGCAGGCCGCCCCGGTGGTTACACCCGTATTATCAAATTAGGTGCAAGAACCGGTGATAATGCTGAAATAGCAATGATTGAACTGGTTGACTTTAACGAGATCTACGGTAAAGGAATTGGAGCTGCTGCAGAGCCTGCTAAGAAAACACGTCGTAGTGGTGGAGCGAAGAAAAAAGCTGCAACTGAAGAAACAACTGCAACTGAAGCTGAAACAGCAACTGATACGGCTGCTGACGAAAAAGCGTAGTTCGTCTCCGTTACTATTTTTAAAACTAACAGTTTATACAGAGCTCCGGTATTTATGCCGGAGCTTTTTTTATACAGTTGTCTGAACAGGGATTTTGGCGGATTTATTGATTAAAAGGATTTACATCAATAGGGTTCAATCAGAAAATTCTTTCAATCCACCCAAATCCCCGTTCAGAAAAATTACCAATGTGAAAAATTTTATTTGTTCAATATGCCATTATGTTCTTTTCTTTGCAAAACCCTTTTAACAGATGCCAGATACAAAAACAACCTCAGCCATTTTAATTTTAGAAGACGGAACAATTTTTAAAGGGACTGCTTTCGGGAAAACCGGAACAGCTACAGGTGAAATATGTTTTAATACGGGTATGACCGGCTACCAGGAGGTTTTTACCGATCCGAGTTATTATGGACAGATATTGATCATGAACAATGTGCATATTGGTAACTATGGCGTAAAAGCAGTTGATGTGGAGAGTGACAGCGTGAAAGTAAAAGCGGTGATTGGCCGTAACCTGGAAGAAAAATACAGCCGCTTTATGGCAGATGCCTCTTTACAGGAATATTTTGTAGCACAGCAGGTAGTGGCCATAGATGGCATAGATACGAGGGCTTTAGTTGCTCATATCCGTACACAAGGGGCTATGAATTGTATTATCTCTTCTGAAATTTCTGATATTGAGCAGTTGAAAAAAGATCTGAAAAAAGTGCCTTCAATGGATGGCCTGGAACTTGCATCTTCGGTAAGCACTGAAGCTCCTTATTTTTTAGGCGATGAAAAAAGTGAGCTGAGGATCGCAGTTCTTGACTATGGCATAAAGAAAAATATTTTAAACTGCCTGGTGGAGAGAGGCGCATATGTAAAAGTGCACAATGCAAAAACCAGTTTTGAGGAAGCGGAACAATTCAAACCGCATGGATATTTTATCAGCAACGGTCCCGGTGATCCGGCACCAATGGATTATGCCATTAAAACCGTAAAGCAGATACTGGCTGCCGGTAAACCTTTGTTTGGTATTTGCCTCGGGCATCAGTTACTGGCGCTGGCAAATGATATTCCTACTTTTAAAATGCACCATGGACATCGTGGATTAAATCATCCTGTAAAAAATGTCATTAGCGGTAAATCCGAGATCACTACGCAGAACCATGGTTTTGGAGTTGATCCAAAGGCCGTAAGGGCAAATAAAAACATTGAGATCACGCATGTTAATTTAAACGACGACAGCATTGAAGGCATCCGCATAAAGAATAAAAAAGCTTTCTCCGTTCAATACCATCCCGAGGCTACACCGGGACCGCATGACAGCCGGTATTTGTTTGATGATTTTATTTCACTGATTCGTAACAATTGATAGAACGCGTATGACACCGATCGAACTGAGTTACACAGATTTTTTTCATTCGTGCCAATTAGTGTAATTTGTGGCCATGAAAATTGCAATCATCAACGGGCCTAACCTTAACCTCCTCGGTAAACGTGAAGTAGATATTTATGGCGGAGAATCTTTTGATAGTTATTTAAAGACGCTCCAGAATAAATATGCCAATATTGAAATTTCTTATTTTCAGAGTAATGTGGAAGGCGAGTTGATCAATGAAATTCAGCGGGTGGGATTCAGCATTGATGGAATAATTTTTAATCCTGGTGGCTATACCCATACTTCTGTTGCTATCGGCGATGCCATTGCAGCTATTACTTCCCCGGTAATTGAAGTACATATATCCAATATTTTTGGAAGAGAAGATTTCAGAAAACTGTCTCATGTATCCGGTAAGGCTAAAGGGGTGATCAGCGGCCTCGGTTTGAAGGGGTATGAACTGGCACTGGCGTCATTTATAAAATAACCCGCAGCAATAATGCATATCCCGTATCTTCTTTTGGATTGTCTGCAATACTTACGATATGCAATCCCGAATCGGACCAGACCTTAAATAACTCACCTTTTTTACGTCTTGTTAATTCCCTGTCCAGTTGTGGAAGCATAACACCTTTGATAAACCAGCCTAAATCGCCACCCCTGGCCGCCGAGCTGAAATCGGCACTGTAAATACTTGCCTGTGCAGCGAAGCTGGTTGTGCCGGCTTTAATTTTAGCAATGATACTGTCTGCAAGGGATTCAGCGAAACTGGGTACAAATACGGATGTATCCAGTAAGATATGTTTGACGTGATAGAAAGTATTTGGAGCTTTCATCAAAATTTTTACCAGGATCTTTTCTTTAGGAAATGGCCCATAAACTTTGCCAACCTTTCCATGATAAGCAAGGCTGTCGGCTTTGCCCAAAAACCGTGCAGTGGTATAGACAATAACTGAATCAAGATAAAATTTTTTCTTAAGCACATATTTTACATAACCAACCGGGTTGCTTGTAGTGTCCAGTGTTTTTTTTATCTGGGCAACAGTCTGGCTTTTTACAGAAAATATAATACCGCAAAAAAGAAGGGAAATAAAAATTTTTTTCACACTGGAAATTTGAACGCCAAAGATATGGTTTAATAAAGAAGACAGCTTTTTTAAAAGCTGTCTTCATGAAATATTAACGAATTGTGTTTACTTTAATGCATACAATACTTTTACTTCGAAACGTAATTTTATTTTTCTGTAATCAACACCGTCATCATTAATGCCGTAGTCAGCCTTACTCATTTCTTTCATAAAAGCATTGTTAGCAATAGCCATATTGCTTTTATATCTTCCTGAAAATACATCAGAACTGAAAGATTCTTCAGGCTCTGTAATGGTAATTGCCGCTCCCAGTTGTTCGCTGACAGCATCAGATAAATAAAGTGCTTTTTCTTTCGCAGCTTTTACTGCCATCATTTTAAGCTGTTTCCTGTACTCGATTATTTTACTGTGAGATGTTCTTGTTATACTGAAATTATTAGTTGCCTGGTCATCAAGCCTGTTAACTAAGTCATCGATAAGTTTTGTATTGCTGAATTTTAATTGATAGGCGATAGAAGACAGGAGGTCAGGATCTCTTTTTCTGCGCCTCCAGATATTAGCCATATTATAACCATCATAAGAAGCCACTGAAATATTACTATCGGCAATACCAACAGCCCTGCAGCTGGCTAAAAAATCATTTTTTATTTTATCCAGCTCAACTTTATCCTCACCTCTTCTTTTGTATTCTCTCAGGTCTACCTGCGCATAGATCTCATCCGGGATAATTTCCATTTCGGCACTACCGGTTACCGAAATTGTTTTTGGGAAAGGATAACAGCCCGGTTGTGTTGCCGGCTGGCCTTGTGCAATGAGGAGATTAATAAATAATACAGCTGTAAACAGTAGTGTAATCTTTTTCATATTTTACGTTTTTTTATGGGATGAAATAAATTATGTGATTACACAAAACCAGCTATTTAATTTTTCTGATTGCTGCTTTTACCTGTTTCTTCATAGCTTCAAGCCCTGCCAGCTGCTCTTGAATAAAACTGTTGTCTTCCAGCCGCCCCATTACTTTATTCATTTCTTCTTTGGTATCATAAACCATTTTACGGTACGGGCTGTTGTAGTCTTTAGCCCTGGAATCATAAATGCCTTTGCACATCCATTCCTTAGTGGCCAAAGCCTGGTTTAACAGCTGCTTAAGCAGGGCAGGAGTAAATTGTTTGGGAGTAATATCCAGTATTTCCAGCAGCGAAGTGTATCCATGATTTAATTTGTCTGTATCATATGCAAGCGCCTGTTCTTTATAAAAAGTATGTAGTTCTTCCCAGTCTTTGGTTTTACCCGACTTTATATTTCTTTTCAATTTTTCTACTTCTGTCTTTTGTATCAATTGACCGCCGATATTCAGCCATTCACTACGTTGTATTTTGGCCGACAGACTTTTTTTAAGGGCATTAAAACCGGCAGGTTTGTTTTTCTGGATATGTTTTAATATTTCCATCGTGCCATAATACCTTATAAGTTCTTTGAACAGCGCTATCGCCTGCGGGACTTTATGTACTTCTGTTTTCCGGCTGCTGTTTTCCCAGCCATCAACTTCGGCAACACCTGTCGGGCTGAGCTTTAATTTTCCCAGGATCTTTAATGAATCAAATAATTCATTTATGGTGTCGGGAGCCAGGTAATCATATTCTATGAGTTGTTTCTTTACTGTTCTTCTGTCGCGGTCTACATATTTCCAGGCATTACGGGCAAGTGCATACATATTGTACATGAACCAGTAGCCGGGCATCACAACCAGCTTATCATGCGAAACATCATTGCTTAATAAGCTAAAAGGAACCGGGATATTTAATTCAGCAGGAAAGTCGCCTTTGGCAATAATGGTAAACGATGCAAATTTTGAATTGTGTTTTAAGCTGACACAAAGTCCCGGCCAGAAGCCCCGGCCTGCAATAATTTCACCATCTGCCGCACGGCTGTTATGATTGCTGCCGATAGTGGCCCCGGCCGCCATATTACTTTGTCCCATTACAACAGCGGCACATAAAAAAGAATTGTTATGATGCTGTTCATGCGAAGGAAAGATCAATGAGTTCAGCACTTCACAACAGGAGATGGTGGAATTATTGCCCAGGTATGAATTGATAAGCCTTGCTCCATATTTCAATTGGGAATGTGATGACATGATAAAGCGTACTGCCTTAACCCCATAAAAGATCCTGCAGCCATAACCAACAATCCCATTCACCATTTCGCAGCCTTCACCAATTTGTGAAGTGCGTTTTTCGTCGCTGTTAACCGTTATGTTCTTTAATTTATTGGCGCCTTTAAAATACGCATCTGTACCAACCCAGACATCTTTAATGATCTTGCAGTTTTTAATAACCGTCCTGTCTCCAACTTTTCCATAGTAGCCACGTTGTTTATCAAAACGTTTTTCAGTAAACTCTTTAAATTTATCCAGCAATGCCTTGTCATCCCTGTATTTACTCCAGAGCCAGGCATCACCTGCAAGCATACCATTAAATGGAATAACACTTCTGCCCCCGGCCTCATTACAAAGCTCCATCCAGACCCTTACTTTTTCATCTTCGCCATCTTTGATGATACCGTTACCGAATTTTGCATGATCGGTACAGGCTAATTCATTAACATTAGCAATCATCACTTCGTTGCCTATTATATAATGGCTGAGATAAGTTACATTGTCAATACAAACATTATTGCCAATATCGGAACTGATGATGGTACTGTTATATATGCCAACCGGCATGCGCAGGTTATGAAATTCAAGATAGAAAGGTTCTAGTTTTCCAATGCGGACCAGGCCATGGAATTTGCAATTGCGGACGAGCTCGGGATTAAATTCCCTCGAGACAAAGATCTTGTCCCAGTCATCAGATGTATTGCGGTTACGGATCAAAGCTTCAATATCCTGTGCTGTTAATCTCCGGTAATCAATGCCATTTTTATTTTGAATATTACGGAGATAGTATTCGTCTTTACCTGCGGGAATATATTTTTTATCTACAAAGTTGTATCCAAGATTATTAACCGGGTGCTTTTTTATTATATTCATCAGGTAATTGATAATTATTTAATTAATAAGGGATAGTATTTCCAGTTCCAAAATACAAGCAATAATGGATTTATAAAATAATTTTAAACTCAAAGGCATTATCAATTATCCACTATTAAATCATCCATTGAAGTTATTCCACGGTAACACTCTTTGCCAGGTTCCTAGGTTTGTCAACATCAACTCCTTTGGCAATACCTACATAATAACTTAATAACTGCAGTGGAATGGTACTTAGCATGGGGGCAATAATTTCATCTGCAGCCGGCACAAAAAACACATCATCGGCCATATCCGGTATTATTTCATCACCCTCGGTAACGATGGCGATAACTTTACCCTTACGGGCTTTTATCTCCTGAATATTACTCACGATCTTTTCGTGGTAAGAATCTTTGGTAGCAATAAATACAACCGGTAAATTTTTATCAACCAGTGCAATTGGCCCGTGTTTCATTTCGGCAGCCGGATAGCCTTCGGCATGTATGTAAGAGATCTCTTTTAATTTTAAGGCACCTTCCAGTGCAATAGGGAAATTATATCCCCTGCCTAAAAATAAAGCATCGGCAGCTCCTTTGTATTTTTCGGCAATCGTTTTAAGTGCTTCAGCATTTTTTAAAATAGAACTGACTTTTTCGGGAACAGCTTCCAGTTCAAATAATAAATTACTGTATCGTTCTTCACTAATGGTTCCTCTTTCCTTTGCAATTTTCAATGCCATCATATTTAAAACAGCCAGCTGGCCGCTGAATGCTTTGGTAGAGGCAACCCCAATTTCGGGCCCGGCATGGGTATAAGCGCCGCCATTGCTGATTCGTGCAATAGAAGAGCCTACCACATTTACAATACCGAAGATAATAGCACCGTTTTCTTTTGCCCTTTCAATGGCTACCAGCGTGTCGGCCGTTTCACCGCTTTGCGAAATGGCTATTATAATATCTCCTTTGTTGATAATGGGATTTCGATACCTGAATTCTGAAGCATATTCCACCTCAACCGGAATGCGGCAAAGTTCCTCAATAATATATTCGGCTAATAACGCTGCATGCCAGCTTGTTCCACAAGCAACAATGATTATGCGGCTGGCATTTTTAAAATGCTCAATATTATTTTCAATACCACTCATTGTTATAGTCCCTGCTGCAGCATCCAGCCTTCCCCGTAAACAATCATGAATGGTGCTGGGCTGTTCAAAAATTTCTTTCAGCATGAAATGGTCGTAACCGCCTTTTTCAATAGCCGCCAGTTCCATATCCAGCTTAGTAACAAAAGGGGTTATTTTTTCGTTGCCGAGATTCTTCAGGATCAACTCATCAGGTTTTACGATCGCCAGTTCATAATCGTTTACATAAACCACTTCTTTGGTGTATTCCAGCATCGGCGATGCATCGGAACCGAGGAAATGTTCTCCTTTTCCAACACCGATAACCAGTGGACTGCCTTTTCTTGCTGCTATTATGGTATCCGGATTATCTGCATCCAGTAACAGAATAACATAAGCACCGGTTACTCTTTTTAATGCTACTCTAACTGCTTCTTCCAGGTCACATTCATTATTTTTTTGGATATCCTCAATAAAATTCAACAACACTTCAGTATCCGTTTCACTGGTAAAAACATACCCCTTATTACTCAGTTCTTTTTTTAACTGGGCATAGTTTTCAATAATGCCATTATGTATCATGGCTAATTTGCCACTTGCTGAAGTATGCGGGTGTGCATTTATATCACTGGGTTCGCCGTGCGTTGCCCAGCGTGTATGGCCAATACCGGTATTTGAATGCAGATCTTTTCCAATAATTGCATTTTCAAGCTCGGCTACACGGCCTTTCTTTTTATATACTTTTAAGCCACTGTTCAATAGCGCAACTCCGGTGCTGTCGTAACCACGGTATTCCAGCCTCTTCAGGCCTGTTATTACAATCGGGTATGCTTCTTTTGGTCCTGTATAACCTACAATTCCACACATAAATAAAGGGTTTTATTTTTTTGGCTGAGTCTTGCCATCTATTATCTGCGCAATTTAGCAAAATTGTGCTCATTTGAGCATTTTGGCATCAAACTTAGCAGTATTTACAGTGTAATAACTTAATTTAAAGTTGTAAATTGTTTTTATGAAATATTTATTGATTTTTTTAGCAGCTATTTCTTTTAGCGATTGTTTGACTGCCCAAGAGGCATCAGACGTTACCAAAGTATTTATTGTGCGCCATGCGGAAAAGGAACCGGGCAGAGATCCTGTATTAACAGCTGCAGGTAATGTACGGGCCGGAGATTTATTAAGGGCATTAAATTCAAAGGGTATTCAGAAAATTTATGTAAGCCAGTTCCTCCGCACCCAAATGACTGCTGACAGCCTGCGGATACAGATGGGTCTGGATACAGTTCATTATATGGCGGATACCTTATGTGATAACCTGGTCAATTCAATCATGCAGCACCGGGATTTTGGAAAGACTATTTTGATAATCGGACATAGTAATACCATTCCACAAATTATCAGAAAACTTGGAGTGAAGGATTACCCCTATGGAGATATACCCGATAATGATTTTGATGACCTCTTTTTAATTACCTATAAAAACGAAAAGGCCAGGGTTAAGAAAATGAAATACGGAGCTAAGTCTGGAGTTTCTGCAGCTATGAAGTAACTATAACAAAACACCAGAAAGAAAAAGATAAGCCACAGAAAAATAAATGATAATTCCGGTTACATCAACCAATGTTGCAACAAAAGGCGCAGAAGAAGTGGCCGGGTCAAATTTCATACGCTTTAAAAATATGGGTAGCATAGAGCCAGCCAATGTACCCCATAAAACAACACCTAAAACAGAAACACCGGTAACCATAGCCAAAAGAAAAGTATGCGTGCCATACAAATGTGGTTCAATATAACTCCACATGTATGTCCTCAAAAAACCAACCAGGCCTAAGATGCCACCTAATACAATACCACTTTTTATTTCTCTTTTTAAAATGGTAAACCAATCGGCAATTGTAATCTCTGCTTTGGCCATTGCCTGAATGATTAATGTTGATGCCTGGCTTCCGGTGTTACCGCCACTGGAGATTATAAGCGGCACCAGCATATTCAGCACGAGTACTTTTTTTATTTCATCTTCAAAAAAACTCATGGCACTGGCTGTCAATAGCTCTCCTGCGAAAAGTATAACCAGCCAGGGAGCCCTTTTGCCGATCAGTTTCCAGAAGGGCATATCCAGATAAGGTTCATCCAACGCCTCAGTACCACCAATCTTTTGAATGTCTTCACTGAACTCCTCTTCTGCCACCCAAAGAATATCATCAATGGTTACTATACCCAGTAAAATATTATTATCATCAATAACGGGCAAAGCCACACGGTTATTCATTTTAAAAACCTCACTGGCACTTTCCTGGTCATCGTTAACGTGTAACGAGATGAAACGGCCATCCATGATCTCATTTACTTTTGTACCGGGCTCGGCAAGGATAAAATCACGTATCCTGATATGGTCCTGCAGTTCTCCTTTATCATTGATCACATAAATAACATCAATGGTTTCGCTTCCTTTGGCATGTTTGCGGATGGTTTCAAATACTTCGGCTACGGTGTTCTCCTCATATACATATACATAGTCCGGTGTCATTATCCTTCCCATGCTGTTTTCCGGATAGCCCAGTAATTCCAATGTATCCCTGCGTTCATCAGGGTCTAAAGTCTTAATGAGATCACGTACAATGCTAGTGGGTAATTCTTCTAGAAAAGCAACACGGTCATCGGCAGGTAATTCATTCAGTAACTCGGTGGTCTTTATTACCGGCAGGTTTTTTATTATTCTTTTTTGTGCAGATAATTCAAGTATCTTAAAAACGCTGGAAGCCCGGTGTATGGAGAGCAGTGAAATGATCTGTGTTTCATAATCTTCATTTTCGTAAATGAGTCCGGCCACATCACTGATATTCTGGTCATTCAGAAAATTCTGAATAGCCAGTTTATCTTCAGAAGCAATCACTTCTTCAAACTGCTGCTGTATTGATATTTCGTCCAGCTCCATCGGCATCGGCACTTTGTTGTTAAATTGCATTAGAAATGTGACGCAATTTAACCCATTTATTATTAATCAAATCTAATGCTGATGTCTTATTTATTTGTAGAGAGTACAGCTGAAAAGGGGAGAGGTGTTTTTACACATGAACGTATTCCTGCCAACACCGTTATTGAGATTTCGCCTGTAATTGTTATGCCCATAACCGACAGGGAACATATTGATAAAACATTGCTGCATGATTATATTTTTGAATGGGGAAAGGATAAAGAAAAATGCTGTATGGCACTGGGTTTAATTCCTGTTTATAACCACAGTTATAAAAGTAACTGCGAATATTTTATGGATTTTGAAGACGATACCATTATGGTAAAAACAGTAAGACTGATAGAAAATGGCGAGGAGCTCACCATTAATTATAACGGTGACTGGAATGACGGAAAAAAAATTTGGTTTGATGTAAAATAAAAGCTGCTGCAAACCTGCAACAGCTTTATAAATACACATCAAAAAACTTAGTCTGTATACCTGTGGCCCGCTGCAATCCAGTCGAGTATTTTCTGTTTATCTGATGCAGATAGTGCTGTGTTAGGAGGCGGTGGCATGGTAGACGGGTTTCCATCAACAGCCCTTGCCTTAATCCTGTCCCAGCTGCCTACGATCGTGCAATCCAGTGTAAAGTTTAAACCTCCCGTAGGGGCAGGACCACTATGACAACCACTTAAAGCACAGTTATTTTGCAATATGGTTCTTACTGCTGAAAAGTTAATACCCGCAGGGCCTTCACTAACTGTGGCATTCCCTGTTTTAATACAGCCATCGGCATCTTTAGCTGCAATGGTATATGTATTGGGTGCCAGCCCGGTAAATATATTTGAAGCCTGAAAAGCGCCGCCATTTAAACTATAAGTGAATCCGGTTCCGCCGGATGCCGTGATGGTTATAGTACCGGTACCGAATACCGAGCATTTATCGTGCCCTGTTGTAGTTGCACTTATTGTTAGATTTTTACCTATGCAGGGATCAAATGTTACGGTAAATGATTGGGATTTTGTACAGTTATCCAAGTCTTTTGCAGTAACAGTATAATTACCTGCAGTTAATCCTGTAAATGTTCCTGAAGCCTGAAAAGTGCCGCTGTTCAGTTGGTAGGTGAATCCGGTACTGCCATTTGCAGTTGCCATAACAGATCCATTTGATGCGCCTGCCGCAGGCCCGGCATTTACAACTGTACCGGTAACCGTAATATTTTTAGCCGAGCAAATATCCATTACGCTGAAGTTCTGAGAGGTTAAGCAACCATCAATATCTTTTGAAGTGATTGTATAAATTCCAATTGCTAACCCTGTAAAAGTACCGGTAGCCTGAAAAGCACCGCCGTTAAGTTGATAAGTAAACCCGGAGCTCCCGGTTGCAGTTGCTGTAATAGCCCCTGTTGATTGCCCCACGGTGGTATTTACAACTGTTCCGGTAATGGTTATTGTTTTGGTGGAACAGATATCAACTATACTGAACGTTTGAGATTTTGTACAGCCGTCGGTATCTTTTGCGGTTATTGTATATGTTCCAATTGCTAACCCCGTAAAAGTACCCGTGGCCTGGAAAGCTCCGGCATTTAGCTGATAAGTAAATCCGGTACTGCCGGCGGCTGTTGCTGTTATTGATCCTGTTGATTGCCCTGCTCCGGTATTTACAACCGTACCAGTAACGGTTATATTTTTTATAGTACAGGGATCATTAACAACAAAATTGCTTGAACCCGTACAGCCATCAGCATCTTTTGCAATGATAGTATAAGAACCAACAGCTAAACCTGTAAAATTACCTGATGCCTGGAAACTACCCCCATTAATATTGTATGTGAAATTGCTGCTGCCACTTGCCGTTGCATTTATTGCTCCAACTGACTGGCCGCTTGTTGTATTGGTAACAGTACCGGTAACAGTAATTGTACGGCCTGCACATGGGTTTGGCGGGGTTGGATTTGAGGCTGGGCTTTTACCTCCGCAGCCATTAATGAAAATCAGTAAAATGCATGCAGGTGTTATTAAACTTAAAAGTCTAATTTTTTTCATACAGAAATTTTTAGCAGTGTTTAAATAATTAAGTTGAGATATTGCGTAATACTTTTAGTAACGGAGAAATTGTTTAACGGGTTGCTTATCGGAAAAAGATATTTGCAGAAAATTACAGGATTGCTGAAATGAGCTGACAGGAATTTTAAGAACAGGCTGTGCTGCTGTTATTTAATACGTTTCAATGCTTCTCTTTTGCTGAGTGCTGACAGCTCATGTTGTTTTACAAATTGTATTACCCAGGCAGCATCAGTTTTACTGTATTCCCTTAAGGCCCAGCCAATGGCTTTTTGAATGAAGAATTCTGTGGAATGTGAATGCTTTAAAATATATTTACTTAACAAGATTGTATCAGTTTCTTTTTTATATTGTTTTTGAAACATGATACTGCTGCGCTGGAGCCAGAAATTATCTGAGCGGTTCCAGTTACCGGTAATTTTATTTATTTGTTTTGGAAACGATTTAAAGTACGGGCCTGTTAAATCGCTGGCAGCATGATCAACCGTATCCCACCAGCTTTTATTTACTAAAACAAATTCGATCAGATTTATGATGTCTGTTGTCCATTGTTTTTTCATTGCGGCCATAAGGTCAATTGCGAAGTATTGGAATTCTCTTTCCGGGAACTGCCACAATTCTTTAACAATTATTTCCAGTTCAGTATATGCAGGTAATTCTTTTTTCATGTAATTTTTGCTGACGCTTTGCCTGGTTGCAGCTTTTATGCCAAAATATTCAAACTGGTTACGCATATAAGCCCTGGCACCAGCAGCATTTTCAGTATCTGCTGATTGCTTAAATAGTTTCGTTATCGGTTTTATATAAGAATGCATGGGCGAATATAATAAAATAAAAAAGCGAAATCCAGATGGATTTCGCAGCTTTCAGGTACGTAAATTATTTTTTGAATTAGCCCTGCAATTCAGGCACTTCAACTTTTTCTATCAATTGAATCTCACTCATAATTCTTACATCTTCACTAACGACCACGCCGCCAGCTTCGGTAACTGCATTCCAGGTAAGCCCAAAATCTTTGCGGTTTATTTTACCGTTGATGGTGAAACCAGCCTTGGTATTACCGTATGGGTCTTTTACAACGCCACCGAATTCAACAGATAATTTTACATTTTTGGTTAAACCATGAATGGTTAAATCACCGTAGAGGTCAAATGAACCATCATTGTCAACTGGATCAGCTTTTGTAGCGGTGAATTTAATCTGGGGGAATTTTTCCACATCAAAGAAATCAGCACTCTTTAAATGTACATCCCTCTGTTCATTATTGGTTGAGATGGAATTTACGTCTGCGGTAAAACTGATCTTCGCTTTGGTAAAATCTTCTCCTTCGGTTTCTGCCGAAATATTAAAAATATCGAAACTGCCTGTAACATTTGTTATCATCAGGTGTTTGATCTTAAACTGTACTTCACTGTGTGTTGGGTCTAATGCCCAGGTTTTGGTTGCCATGATTTTAATTTTTAGAACACAAAGATACAAATTAATGTTTAAACATTGAATATTTTACTTTAAGGAATTGTTAATAAAAAATCCCTGGCGGTATTATTGCCAGGGATTTAAGCTTATTTATCAGAATCAGCCTATTTACTGTTCTCGAACTCTTTTCTGATGATATTCAGTGCAGCACCCGCTTTAAACCATTCTATCTGTTGCTCATTGTAGGTATGATTAACATTGATGGTATCTGATGTTCCATCGGCATGGTTAAATACCATTTGAAGCTGTTTGCCAGGTGCAAATGTTGTTAAACCGATAATATCAATACTGTCGTCTTCCTGAATTTTGTTATAGTCTTCCTTATCAGCAAAGGTTAGTCCCAGCATGCCCTGCTTCTTCAAATTGGTTTCATGAATACGGGCAAAAGATTTTACCAAAACCGCACGTACACCCAGGAATCTGGGTTCCATAGCCGCATGCTCTCTTGAAGAACCTTCGCCATAGTTTTCATCGCCAACTACAACTGTACCCACACCAGCAGCTTTATAAGCTCTTTGTGTGCCAGGCACTGTTCCGTATTCACCAGTCAGTTGATTTTTTACAGTATCTGTTTTTTCGTTAAAGAAATTCAATGCGCCAATCAGCATATTGTTGCTGATATTATCAAGGTGTCCACGGAATTTTAACCATGGTCCTGCCATAGAAATATGATCAGTCGTACATTTTCCTTTTGCTTTAATCAAAAGTTTCAAACCTTTAAGATCTGTTCCTTCCCATGCTTTAAATGGTTCCAGCAATTGCAAACGATCAGATGTTGGTGAAACAATAACGTTCACAGCACTTCCATCTTTGGCCGGTGCCTGGAAGCCTGCATCTTCTACAGCAAAACCTTTTTGAGGCATTTCAATTCCTAAGGGTTCTTCCAGTTTAAATTTCTCCCCCTTATCATTTGTTAAATAATCAGTTAAGGGGTTAAAAGAAAGTGAACCTGCAATGGCCAACGCTGTTGTAATTTCAGGCGAAGCCACAAATGCATGTGTATTGGGGTTGCCATCATTTCTTTTTGAGAAATTACGGTTGTAAGAAGTAACGATTGAATTTTTACGATTGGGATCGGTTGAATGCCTTGCCCACTGGCCGATGCAAGGCCCGCATGCATTTGCTAAAACAACACCGCCCATTTTTTCAAAAGTGTCTAAGTAGCCATCTCTTGCAACGGTATAACGAACCTGCTCTGAACCAGGAGTGATTGTAAATTCGGCCCTGGCTTTATAACCATTCTTTGTTGCCTGTTCGGCTACCGAAGCAGCACGGGTAATATCTTCGTAAGAAGAGTTGGTGCATGAACCGATCAAACCTACTTCCATTTTATCTGGCCAGCCATTTACTTTTACCGCATCGGCAAATTTTGAAATGGGCCATGCAAGATCTGGCGTAAAAGGTCCGTTTATATGAGGTTCCAGTTCGGTTAAATTGATTTCAATTACCTGGTCAAAATATTTTTCGGGATTTGCATATACATCAGCATCGCCAGTCAGGTGCGCTGCAATGGCATCAGCAGCTTCGGCAACATCAGCCCTGTCGGTTCCTTTTAAATATTCAGCCATTTTTTTATCATAGCCAAAGATGGAAGTGGTTGCACCAATCTCGGCACCCATATTACAGATGGTTCCTTTACCGGTACAGGACAATGACGTTGCACCATCACCAAAATATTCCAATATGGCTCCGGTACCACCTTTTACGGTAAGTATGCCCGCCACTTTTAAAATAATATCTTTTGAAGCTGTCCAGCCACTTAATTTGCCAGTTAGTTTTACACCAATCAGTTTTGGAAATTTAAGTTCCCATGGCAGGCCTGCCATCACATCACAGGCATCGGCACCACCAACACCAATCGCCACAATGCCCAACCCGCCTGCATTTACAGTATGACTATCAGTTCCAATCATCATACCACCAGGGAAAGCATACTGTTCCAACACAACCTGGTGAATAATACCAGCGCCGGGTTTCCAGAACCCGATTCCATATTTATCTGAAACCGAAGCCAGGAAATCATATACTTCTTTATTTTGATTTTTCGCCTTTGTCAGATCAGCAGTGGCACCAACTTCGGCCTGTATCAGGTGATCGCAATGCACAGTAGAAGGTACGGCAACCTGCTTACGGCCAGCCTGCATGAATTGCAACAGGGCCATTTGGGCAGTTGCATCCTGCATCGCCACACGATCCGGTGCAAACTCCACATAATCTTTTCCTCTTTCAAAAGCAGTAGTAGCTGCTCCCTGCCAAAGGTGGGCATAAAGAATTTTTTCAGTTAAAGTAAGCGGTTTGCCGGTTGCTTTACGGGCAGCATCAATACGGCTGCCAAAGTTGCTGTACAACTTTTTAATCATGTCAATGTCGAAGGCCATGGTATTAATTTGGTGATTTGGAAATCTATTAATTTGGAAATGGGGTGCTTTTTATCACATTATTGATGTTCAAATCAGCAGATTATCATTTGCTCCAAACTGGAAAGCAAATTTACGAAAACAAAGGCATTTTTTAAAGCCTTTGTTTTTATGCCGATATACCAGTAAAATGGTTAATCCACTTGTCAATCGGCATAATACCATTTAATATTTATGCACCGTCCTTCGGACTTTTTAATAAATAAAGATGGTATTAGTTTAAAAATCTGTTTAATTTAGCAGGATGAACCGGTTTAAACGTTTTATTGAATGGCATGTATTTGGTGTTTGCTCTGCCATAGGCGAAAAAATGGGTATTGCCACATCAACAATCCGTAAGTATTTTATTTATATGTCGTTTATGACGTTCGGCTCTCCAATAATAATCTATCTTTTTGTGGCTTTTTGGATGAATATTAAGCGGTATATTTTGAATGGGAGGAGGAACCCGTTGAAATATCTGTAGCCTCACCCCCAACCCCTCTCCCAGGGAGTGGGAACCCGAAGGGGCATTCTTTACAATTCACAATCTTTCTATCATGATTACGAAGTATAATTTCGATCTTTAATTATATCTTCCAGATTTCCCTCCCTTCGGGGGAGGATAGGTGGGGCTTATATCGCTTTTCTTATCCTCACCAGTTTCTCCAGCAAACCTTCCAGCAGATCAAGTTTAAGCATATTAGCTCCATCGCTTTTTGCTTCTGCAGGATTTGGGTGCGTTTCTATAAATAAACCATCAGCACCGGTTGCAATGGCAGCTTTTGCAATGGTTTCAATCAACTCTGGATTACCACCTGTAACACCACCAGTTTGATTAGGTTGTTGCAGGGCATGTGTACAATCCATGATCACAGGTACATTAATATCTTTCATCCAGGTAATGTTGCGGTAGTCTACCACCAGGTCGGTATAGCCAAAGCTGTTGCCTCTTTCTATCAAGCCTACTTTATCATTGCCTTCGTTTTTTATTTTCTCTACCGCAAATTTCATTGAAGGGCCGCTTAAGAATTGCCCCTTTTTTACGTTTACGATCTTACCTGTTTTTGCTGCAGCAACTAACAGGTCTGTCTGACGGCAAAGAAATGCAGGGATTTGTAAAATGTCAACATATTCAGCAGCCATGACGACTTCCTCAGCAGTATGTATATCGGTTGTTGTTGGGATGGAAAAATGTTCTCCAGCTTTTTTAATGAGTTTTAATGCATTTTCATCACCAATGCCCGTGAAAGAACCCGCCGATGTACGGTTTGCTTTTCGGTATGAGGCTTTAAAGATATAGGGTATTTCTAGTTTCTTACAAACAGCAGTAACCTTTTCGGCAATGCCCATCACAATTTCATCACTTTCTACTACACATGGTCCGGCAATGAGAAAAAAATTATTTTCGTTGTATTGTTGTTTGCTGAATAAATCTTTTAAATATTTTTCCATCGTGTAAAGTTACAATATTCAATATTGAATTTTACATTTACAGTTTATAAATGACTTGCTATGGTAAAAGAAAGAATATTAGTTATTGGTGCTTCGGGCCAGATTGGTGTTGAACTTACACTGGCGTTGCGAAAAATATACGGCGATGCCAACGTGATTGCATCAGATCTACGGGAAGAAAACGAGTTGCTTAAAGGCACAGGGCCTTATGTAAGCCTCGACGTAATGAATAAGGAGATGCTGCATGTGCAGGTAATCCGCCAGGGGATAACCCAAATCTATTTATTGGCAGCTATCCTTTCGGCCACAGGCGAAAAAAATCCAAACCTGGCCTGGAGTTTAAACATGCAGAGCCTGTTGAACGTATTGGATATTGCTAAAGAAGAAAACCTGCATAAGGTTTACTGGCCCTCTTCCATTGCAGTGTTCGGGCCTACATCACCAAAACAAAATTGTCCGCAACAAACGGTAATTGAACCAATAACGGTTTACGGTATCAGCAAATTTGCCGGCGAGTTCTGGTGCAATTATTACAACCATCGCTATGGTATTGATGTAAGGAGTTTGCGTTATCCGGGCTTGATAAGTTATAAAAGTGCACCGGGTGGGGGAACAACAGATTATGCCGTTGAGATTTTTCATGAAGCACTGGAAGAAAAAAAATACGAATGTTTTTTACGGGAAGATACTTACCTGCCCATGATGTATATGCCTGATGCCATCCGGGCTACCATTGAACTGATGGAGGCGGATGCTTCAAAAATATCTATCCGAACCTCGTACAATATTTCAGGTATGAGCTTTTCACCTAAAGAGATTGCTGCTGAAATAAAAAAACATATCCCTCAGTTTTCAATCAGTTACGAACCCGATTACCGCCAGCCGATTGCTGATAGCTGGCCACAAAGCATTGATGATACTGTTGCCAGGAAAGATTGGGGATGGAAGGAGGAGTTCACTTTGGCCACTATGACGAATGATATGTTGGAGAATTTAGAGAAGGAGTTGGGAGTTATCAGTTAACAGTTGGCAGTTGGCAGTTGGGGTTAATTTAAGTTGGTAAAGTTATAGCCAGAGGTTCTTAGATTAGTTTATGCTCATAAGCATATTTAACCAGGCCAATTACGCTTGAGGTATTTGTTTTCCTGAAAATATTTTTACGGTGGGTTTCAATGGTACGTTCGCTGAGGAAAAGTTCTTCAGCAATTCGTTTATTACTGAATTCTTTTTCTATTAGCTGTACAATCTCAACTTCCCGGTTGGTTAAACGGGCCTCCTCATTTTCTTTTTTCATTTCACTGGCCCGGGTCATTTCCTGCAAAACTTCTTCGCTGAAATAAATGCCACCGCCTGAAATTTTTTCCAAAGCTTTAATGAGTTCCTGTTTGCCGATATTTTTTAACACATAACCGGCAATATCTGCATCATCAATCATCTGGTTTACCAGGTCGCCTTGCCCGCTCATAGAAAGTGCCAGTATCTTTATTTCAGGAAATTGCTGATGAACGGCTTTAGCAAGTTCCGCACCATTCATACCGGGCATCATTATATCTGTGAGTAAAATATCAATTGGATTTTTTTTGATCAGCGAAATCATTTCAAGTGGCTGGGTGCTTTCTATGCCAACTTCAAAATGTTCGTGGCCATGAAGAAGCGATTTTAAGCCATCAATTACAATCTGGTGGTCATCTACAATTCCTAATATGATTCTTGCGTTTTTCATGGTGGTTCCTTCCTTAACAACAGGCCAATTTATTTAAATGTAACAAAAAAAACTAAGATACTGCGGGTACATGTATGGCAACAAGGGTTCCTTTGCCTGGCGAACTGTCAAAATCAACTGTTCCTTTTAAAAATTCAACCCTTGATCTTATATTTTTTAACCCAATTCCTTCAGTTTTTTGCCTGTCCATCGTGTCGAATCCCCTGCCATTATCTTCTACGGTTGCAGATATACCATCATTATCCTTTATCAAAGAGATGTCAAGGTTATTAGCTCCTGAATGTTTTATTACATTGTTCACACATTCCTGTATAATACGATATAGAACGGTTTCGGTATTGCCGTCAAGCCGTTCATTTAAACCTTCAGTATACAGGTTTATTTTGATGATGCGGTTGTCTATTTTATCGATAAATTCCTTTACAGCGCTGGCAAGCCCGTTTTTTAACAGGGCATTTGGCATCATCTGGTGGCTCACACTCCTGATCTCTTTACAACTTTCATCAACCAGGCCGATCAGTTTATCAAAATAAATTTTTTGAGCATCATCTTTGAATGTTATCTCATTTTCAAACGCCGATAAATTCATTTTGGCCGCACTCATTATCTGCCCCACGCCATCATGCAGGTCGGCAGCAATCCGTTTGCGTTCATTTTCTTCAGCATTAATGATGGCTTTGGTAGCCAGGTCCTGTTGCTTCATCACTTCAGCCTGTAAATTTATTTTGTTTTGCAATTGACGTTTCCGGTAAAAGCTAAAGCCGGCAATAAGCAATAATGCAACAGCAGCAATAAGACTCCATAGCAGGTAATTCTTTTTGGTGATTTCGGCCTGCTGCAGTTTTAACTGCTGTTCTTTTTTTTCGGTTTGATAAACAGTTTCCAGCTCTGCAATTTTACTTTCGGTATTTTCATTGATGATGCTGTCCTTAATTTTGTATGACAGCTTTATTGCCGCCAATGCATTTTCGTGTTGATTGGTTTCATTAAAAACATCACTCAAGGTTCTGTAGGCCATGTAAGTACCCTGTTTATAACCGGTTGAGCTGGCCAGAACTATTGAATGCTTTAAATAGGTTTCGGCATCGTTATATTTTTTCTGTAATTGCATCAATGTTCCCAGGTTAAGGTAGGTATCCGACATCTGTTTCCGGTTCTCAAAAGAAGAATCAATATTGAGGCATAGCAGAAAATATTTTTTTGCTTCTTCAAAACGGTTGCTGTACATATAGCAATTGCCCATATTATCGTACAGCGCCGACTTCAGGTAATGTGCTTTTTCCTTTTCACATATTACTAACCCGATACTGTCGAGTTCAAGCGCTTCCTTAAATTTGCCTTCCATGCCATATATATTGGCCAGGGTATGGAGTGTATTGATCTTAATTTTTGCCTCACTTATTTGCGGAAATAAAAGAATCGTTTCCTGCAGGATTGACTCTGCTTTGCCTGTATCATTTTTAAGCTGATATATCTGCGACATGAAAACTTTGGTCTTTAATATGCCGTTTATATCTTCTCTTTTTTCAAACAGTTTCAGGGCTGTCAAAGCTTTTTCTATAGCCAAATCATAGTTTCCTTTATTATAATTATACGAACTGATTGAAATCAGGCTATATGCCTTAAGCGAATCGCTTTTCAGGTTTTCAGCAATTGAATAAGCCTTCAGGGCATACTCATGCGAAATTTCATACCTGGATTTTGTTCCGTTAGCCAATGATAAACACAGGTATGCAGAGCCGATCCCAAACTGGTAATTTTCTTTTTCTGCAAGCAATAAGCTTCTTTGTGCCAGTGCGATGGCACTGTCAGCATTGGTGGATCTCAATTCTGAAGCAAGTATATTACTGGTGTTTATTTTTTCCCTGGTGTCGGTAATTACTAAAAGCCGTTGAGAGAGTGAGTCAAGTTTGTTTTCCTGTGCCTGGCAGATAATGCAGAAAATAAAATTAAAAATTGCAAGCGAAAAAAGTGATTTCATCAGATCAGGTAATATTTAAAACATCTTTCATGGTAAAAATTCCTTTCTTGTCTTTTATAAATTCAGCCGCCAGCACTGCTCCCAAGGCAAAGCCCTGCCTGCTGTGGGCGGTATGAATGATCTCAATATCATCAACTGCCGAACTGTACTTTATACTATGGGTGCCGGGTGCAGGGTCTTCTCTTTTACTGATGATAACCAGTTCCTGCGGATTTTTAGTTTCATGATTTACCCAGTTTTTTTTACGGGGAATTTCATGCTGAATCTGTTCGGCCAAAGTTATGGCCGTGCCGCTGGGTGCATCTTTTTTCTGCGTGTGATGAATCTCTTCCATGCTGATTTCATGATCCTGCAGTTTCATCAACTGCGCCAGTTTTTTATTCAGTTCAAAAAAAATATTTACACCCACACTGAAATTACTGGCATACAAAAAACTTCCGTTCTTTTCTTTACAGGTTTTTTCAACTTCGGTCCAGCTATCCAACCAGCCTGTGCTGCCGCTTATCATAGGAATGCCGGCAGCTAAACATTTCAAAATATTTTCTTTAGCACTGTGTGGCCCGGTAAATTCTATGGCAACATCACATTGCTGCAGATTTTCTTTTGTAAAACCGGCAATACTGTCGATGTCTATTTTCAGGTCAACAGTATGCCCCCGCTCTATTGCAATGGATTCAATTGTCTTACCCATTTTGCCATAGCCGATCAAAGCAATTTTCATTATTGTAATTAAAGTTGAAAGATTCTTTTAAACAGGTTGAAGGTAATTATTTTGTGTGGGATTTACCGATGTTCAAAATAAGACTGATGCCATTGGTGTTGGCCATTTGGCTGTAACCCGGTTTTATCTGCAGGCTCAGGTTATCACTTACATCAAAAGTTTTCAGGTGTGCGTCCACTGTTGCATCAGCAACATTCAAACCCCAAAAAAGAATAAAGAACAGTACGGTGTAATCAATATTCTGTCTTACCTGGTTTCTAAAAGTCCGGATCCTTTCCGGTTGATCTTTAATTGTAAAATAGGGCTGGGGGATAAGGTAATCATTCGAATCTATGCCGTCAATGGCATTTGCATAGGCAGATTTGGCCTGGTTATATTGGTTTATGTTATAAAAGAATATATAAGCGGTGGTTCCCAAAGCTGCATATACTATGGGTATTTTCCAGTATTTTTTGTTGGTAGCCTGGCCCCAGCCCGGAATAATAGCAGACCGGATGATTGCCCGGCGGGGGCTGTATGCTTTTGAACTGTCATACTTTGTAAATATGCCGGTATTCTTTTTTATCGTGCTGTCTTTTGAGCCAGGAGAAACAGTTTTTTGCGCAAATACATTATTGCAAAAAAGAAAAACAGTGATGAAGAAAATGGATGTAAAAACTTTCGGCATTAATTTACTTTAATATTCAGTTTATCAAGCAGGGCATTAAGCTCTTCAACAGAATAGTATTCAAACAAAATACTTCCGTTGCCTTTTTTGCTGTGCTTCATTTTAACCCGGGTGTTAAAGGCTGATGCTAAATTATCTTCTATCTTTTTAAAACCCGATGGCAGTTCTGTTTTTACAGCAACTTTAACAGCGGTTGTGTATAATTTTCTAACCAGTGCTTCAGTCTGGCGTACTGAAAGGCCGTGCTTTTTAATTTCATTAAAGATGAATAATTGTTTATCTATTACATCCACATTAATTAAAGCCCTTGCATGCCCCATGCTGATGACAGCCGTACGCACCGCCACCTGTATATCGGGTGGTAATTTTAACAGGCGGATATAATTGGTAACCGTACTTCTTTCCTTACCCATTCTTTCGGCTACCTGTTCCTGTGTATATTCCAGTTCATCCATCAGGCGTTTATAACTTAAAGCAATTTCAATGGCATTAAGATCCTTGCGCTGCAGATTTTCTAAAAGTGATAATTCTAAAAGTTCGGTATCGTTGGCCTGTCTTATATAAACCGGAACATCTTTTAAACCGGCAATTTTAGAAGCCCTGAACCTGCGCTCACCTGCAATCAGCCTGTATTTACCATTGGCTAATCTGGTAACCGTAAGCGGCTGGATGATGTCATGCATTTTTATAGAAGCAGCCAGTTCATTCAAAGTCTCATCATCAAAATCACGGCGGGGTTGTTTGGGGTTCACTTCTATCTGGTTCAGTGCAATACGCAATGAAGCAGTGGTCCGCTCACCAATCTCGGTTTTTAAATTACCTGCGGTGTTCTTTAAATCAGTATCAATGTTCTGTAATAAACTTCTGATTCCTTTTCCTAAAGCGTCTTTTTTATTTGGAGTGCTCATGTTTTAGCTTTGAACTGTGAGCTGTGAGCTTCGGGCAGCGGCCAATGGCTCGAAGCTCGTAGCTCACAGCTAACAGCTGTTTTATTCAATTATTCTGTCTGCTTCTTTTATTTTTGTCATGTTGTTTTTCTGCAGTATCTCTTTTGCAAGGTTGAGGTAGTTTACGGCCCCCTTACTGTCCGAATCGTATAATATAACCGGCTTGCCAAAACTTGGCGCTTCACTTAACCTGGTATTACGGTGGATGATACTGCTGAAAACAAGTTCTTCAAAATGGCGGCGCACTTCGCTTACTACCTGGTTACAAAGCCGGAGCCGGCCATCGTACATGGTCATTAAAATACCTTCGATCTTTAATTCTGTGTTCAGCCTGTTCTGTACAATCTTTATTGTATTTAATAATTTTCCCAATCCTTCCAATGCAAAAAATTCAGTTTGTACGGGAACAACTACACTGTCAGCGGCTGTGAGTGCATTAACGGTTATCAATCCTAAAGAAGGGGAGCAGTCAATCACTATAAAATCATATTCATCCCTTACAGGATCCAGTATATTTTTTAAAACGGTCTCCCGGTTGGGATAATTGATCATTTCAATTTCAGCGCCTACCAGGTCAATATGCGATGGCAGTAGGTCCAGAAACGGAATGTCAGATTTTAATATCAGGTCTTTTGCCAAAGCGTCGTTTACCATACAGTCGTAAAGACTTTGGGTGATATTATGCAGATCGAACCCGGTACCGGTGGTACTGTTGGCCTGCGGGTCTGCATCCACCAGCAATGTTTTATATTCGAGCACAGCAAGGCTGGCTGCCAGGTTAATGGCTGTAGTTGTTTTACCTACACCACCTTTTTGATTTGCTACGCCTATTATTTTTGCCATAAATAAATTTCCGGTCTCCCGTTTTACAATTCAATTGTTTCTCCAATAGCAGGAAGTTTTAAGTCCAGCTCATTTCTTTTAAACAGCTCAACTGCTTTTTGATGATCAATTCTAATAAAGCCAAAGGTATCGTAATGTACTCCAATTACCATTTTAGTTTGTACCATTTTTGCGGCTTGTACCGCATCTGCTGTACCCATGGTAAAATTATCTCCAATGGGCAGTACGGCGAATTCAATATCGGCAAACATCGGAATTAATTGCATATCCAGCGTTAATGCGGTATCCCCGGCATAATAAAAATTCTTTTCATCATTCATGATGATAAACCCCAAAGGATTTCCGCCATTGCTTCCGTCGGGTAAAGTTGACGAGTGAACGGCATTTACACATTTTACAGTTCCAAAATCAAATTTCCATTTACCACCCGTATTCATGGGCTGGTATTTTTCGATGCCTTTAGCTGCAAACCACATCGCCACTTCATAAGCGGCAATAATAGTAGCGCCCGTTCTTTCAGCTATTGCTTCAGCGTCTGCTACATGATCACTGTGGCCATGACTTAACAGAATATAATCAGCTTCAATACTGTTGATATCAATATCCTTTGCCAGCTCATTACCTGTAATAAACGGATCAAACAAAAGATTTCTGCCGTTGACTGAAACACTGAAACAGGAATGCCCGTAATAAGTAAACCGCATGTTAAAATATTTGCTTATCCCAACCGTCTGTTACTAAAACCCGTTCTTTGTCTGGGCAGTAAAGCTGTCAGGATGGCAAATTTAGCCATTCGGCATAAAAATGGACAACAAAGAAGCATCTTAATTGTAATATTGAGAAATTAAACAGTAAACCGGGGTGTATATATGATTACTATTATATCGGGAACTAACAGAAAAGACAGTAATACCTTAAAAATTGCCAATGAGTACCAGCAAATAATGCGATTGAAAGGTTTTGAGGCAGGGATTTTGTCGCTGGAGAATATGGATGTTTTGCATTATGATGACGAATTTAAAAGAATTGAAAACGAAATACTGATACCTTCCGCTCATCTTATCATTGTTTCTCCGGAGTACAACGGCAGTTTTCCGGGTGTTTTAAAATTACTTTTCGATAACAGCCGGTCGCATGAAATGTGGTTTCATAAAAAAGCATTGCTAACCGGTGTTGCCACCGGCAGGGCCGGAAATCTACGGGGTATGGATCACCTGGCCGATGTGCTGAATTATATAAAAATAACCGTGCATCCGAATAAACTGCCCATCTCCGTGGTTAACAGTGTGGTTTCAAAAGAAGGTAAAATAATTGATGCAAATACTTTACGTGCAATAAATCAGCAGCTCGATGAATTTATTTTCTGGGGCGATTTAACGCCAGGACAGAAGCCTGTGGAAAAACCCGAAACACAAAATCAATAACCCTTAACCTTAGTTCATGCGTACACCTTTAGGAGCAACTATTTTTATCCTTATTGCCATTTTAATGGATACTTATATTTTCCAGGCAGTAAAGGCAGTAAGCCAGTCTGTATCTCCAAAAACCAAAACAATTATTTATGCAGTGTACTGGGGCTTGTCTGCGCTGGCAATCATCAGTTTTTTAATATTTCTTTTTACAGATCATAATTTCCTGGGTAAAAGATTCCGTACCTATTTATTTGCCACAGCCATTGGATTGTTTTTAGCAAAAATGGTAGCGATTGTTTTTTTCCTGGTGGATGATATACGGAGAGTGATTCAATGGGTTGCCGGGAAAGTGTTTTACAATAATCCCGAAATAAGCGATATGACCAGTGATGGCATCAGTCGTTCTGTTTTCCTGAGCTGGCTTGGGCTGGCGGCCGGAGGAACTTTGTTTGGCAGTTTTGTTTATGGTTTCAGCAATAAATACAATTACAAGGTAAAAAAGTTGCAGTTGGCTTTTGATAATTTACCTGCCTCATTCAAAGGTTTAAAAATTGTACATATCAGTGATATACACAGCGGGAGCTTTACCGATAAGAAAGCCGTGCTTGCGGGAGTTGAAAAAATAATGAATGAGCAAGCCGACCTTATTTTGTTTACAGGCGATATTGTAAATGACCGTGCCGATGAAATGGAGGAATACAAAGATGTGTTTAAACTGTTGAACGCACCAATGGGTGTGTACAGCACATTGGGTAATCATGATTATGGTGATTATGTGGGCTGGCCTTACAAGGGCTTATCAAAAGAACAAAACCTGGAGAATTTGAAAAAAACACATGCCGATATTGGCTGGCGCCTGATGATGAATGAACATGTGGTATTGGAAAAGGGCGAAGACAAGATTGCCTTACTTGGTATTGAGAACTGGAGCAACAAAGCCCGTTTTCCAAAGCATGGCCGTATGGACCTGGCACATGCAGGTACCGAAAATTATCCTTTTAAAATACTGATGAGCCACGACCCCAGCCATTGGGATGCAGAAATAAGGCCAAAATATAATGACATTGATTTAACCTTAAGCGGCCACACACACGGTATGCAGTTTGGCGTGGAGATACCCGGTTTTAAATGGAGCCCGGTACAATATATGTATAAACAATGGGCGGGTTTGTATGAAGACGGCAAACAAAAACTGAATGTTAATCCCGGCTTTGGTTTTATTGGTTACCCCGGCAGGGTGGGTATTTTGCCGGAGATAACAGTGATAGAGCTGGTATAAAAATTTGCCGGGAAGGCGGGAAGACGTTTTGGGTTTTTATTTCCCGTCTTTCCGCCTTCCCGGCATTGTAGTTTTAACCTTTTGCTTAGGGTTTTGTTTTTATCTTACCCGAAATAAAACTCTATGCAACACTTCATTGCAATTATAGCTTTCGTTTTTATTTTATCTTCTTGTAGTAATAATTCAAAAAGTAGTCTTTCAGTTTTTAAGGCCACATTAGATGGATTTGAAAATGCAAATAAGACTATTTCATTTAATAACATCTTATTGTATCAGGAATTTGAAAATAAGCTTTTCGATGCCAGGTTTGACGACAGAGCCAAAATATGGAACCCTAAGGTTATACGGATCAAAGAACTGTGTTCGCAATTAAATATATATATTCAAAAACAAAAAGATCAACTAAAAGATACTTTGGGAGTGAAGCGTGAGAAAGAATTGTATGAGACTGAGAATTTTGACGCAGTAAATAATCTGTTTATAGGGAAAGGCGTTGGAGAAGAATTATTATTGAAGCTTAAAGAATTTAAAAAGGAAATACTAAACGTAGATCCCAAAATAAATAAAACTTTTGAAAACAGAATAGAGTTTGCATCTAAAGGGTTTGAATCTTCTGCTGTTTCCAATAATAATTTCTCAAAAATATATTTCAATCACTTACCTGTCATAGGAGCTTTAGCATTGTTAAGTAAATTCGAGAATAATGTGCTGATCTTAGAGAATCAACTGGTTACTTTTTGCAACTTACAACAAGGTTATATCGACGAATACTTTTCAACTATCAGTATTCTTATTGGACAAAATAGTAATTATTTAAAAGGCGGGGATGAACTTGAAATAACTGCAGGCATCTGGGCTTTTTCATCTACCGTTAAATCAGAAATCATGATAAATGATAAACCTATTCAAGTTGTAAATGGTGTTGCTGTTTACAAAATCAAAACTCAGCAAAAAGCCGGTAAGTACTTTGTACCAGTAAAGATTGAATATGTCGCAGAAGATGGCAGAAAAGAAGTAGTAATGAAGAATATTTCTTATACTATACTAGAAGTAAAATAGAAATGATATAAATATGCCGGAAAGCCGGTAAGACGTTTGAGATTCTCATTTGCCGTCTTTCCGCCTTCCCGGCATTGTAGTTTTAACCTTTTGCTTAGTCTTTTATTTTTATCTTACCTGAAATAAGACTCTATGCTACGCTTTATTCCTGTTATCGCTTTCATTTTTATTTTTTCTTCTTGCGAGGATAAATCAGAAAATAGTTTGACAGTATACAGGACTGCTGAAGAAGGGTTGCAGCAATCAATCAAAAGTATCTCCACAGCTTCTAATATAACATATCAAGCAATTAAAGAGAAAAAAGAACGAGATTATACGAAAGCATTGGCAGAGATTTGGGATATTAAGGCCATGGAAGTTAAAATGCTTTCTCAAAGTATAATTAATTATATCCAGAAGCTTAAGGATGAGCTTAAAAAAGAAACGGGTGCAAATGGCACAAATTCCGGAGCAGTTGAATGGGAAAATAATACAACTGCAACAAATCACTTATTCGAATCGCAAGGTAAGGGAAAAGAATTGTTTGAGAAACTGATAAGGTACAAGCAAACAGTCCTCTCAGTTGACACTAAGATAAATAACCGGTTTCGGGATACCGTCAATATCTTTTCAAAACGATTCAATTTTGAAAATACCAATGCCAAGACATTTACAAGAACGTTTTTTGCTAATATACCTGTAATTGCTGCTTACGTAATGTTGAGTAAATTTGAGAATAATGTAAAGATTATAGAAAATGAAATAGTTATATTTTGTTATAATCAGATTGGCTATCTTGATGGAGAAGCAATGGTAGATCAATATGGTTTCCTGATAGGGCAAAGTAGCAAATATTTGAAAGCCGGATCTGAATTAGAAATAAGTGCGGGAATGGGGTCTTATTCTATTGAAAATAAACCTGTAATTAAGTTTGATGGTAAGCTGATTCCTTTAAGAAATGGGGTAGCGGAGTTAAAGTTTAAAACTCCTAAAAAGGCGGGCAAATATTTTGTTACAGTAAAAATTGATTACACGAACAGAAGAAATGGGAAAAGAGAATCTCTTACAAAAACCATATCTTATACATTAATGGAATAAAAAAAGCCCCGAATTCTTTCAGGGCTTTCAAAATTTTATCAAGGATTATCTTCTCTCTCTCGGCGCATAAATCCTCTTCCTTCCTTCGTTTCTGTCGCTTCTTCCACGCTCATCACTCGGTCTTTTAAAACCACCATCGGCTTCATTCATGCGTATGGTACGGTTATTATATTTCTTACCGTCAATAGATTTTATCATGGTGCCGGCGCTGGCCTGGTCAATCTCTACCCAACTGTTCATATCCCTCATATCTATCTTACCCAGCACTTCTTTTTTAAGATTGCTTTCATCTAAAATGAATTGTAAAAAGCTGGCCTTATAAAAACCATCCTTGGTACCCAGGTTAATAAATAATCTTGTGTATCCGCTATCACGGCGGTTAAAGCTGCTGCGTTCTTTGCGGCTGCCGTTGTTCATATCGCCACGATCGCTTTGCCTTCTTTCACCACGGCCATCATTACGGTTCAGGTCTTCAGCATTTTCGTAATACTTTAAGAAATGGCTGAATTCCAAAGCAGCTACTCTTTGTAAAACTTCTTCTTTGCTTACATCAGCAAATTTTTCAACCAGGTCAGGCATATAAGTTTCATAGTCACCATGGCTCACATCTGCCTGCATTAATTTTTCCATAAAATGGAAAAACTGTTTGCGGCAAACATCTTTACCGGATGGTACATCAACCTTATGAAATTGTGAGTTGATCATTTTCTCCAGCGAACGGATCTTAAATGATTCCCTGCTGTGGCAGATGGATAAACAGATACCTGTTTTACCTGCACGGCCGGTACGTCCGCTGCGGTGTGTGTACACTTCCATATCATCAGGCAGTTCATAATTAATAACATGAGTGATACCATCCACATCAATACCTCTTGCAGCCACGTCGGTTGCAATCAGCATTTGTAAATTTTTACTGCGGAAACGGCCCATTACTGCATCACGTTGCTGCTGGCTCAGGTCGCCATGTAATGCTTCAATTTCGTAACCTGCTTTTGAAAGCTTTTCAGAAACATTATGTGCATCGGCTTTGGTACGGGTAAAAATGATTGCATACATACCCGGATTAAAATCTATCAGGCGCTTTAATGCTTCATAACGTTGATGGGCGGGCACAATAAAAAACTGGTGATCGATATTTACATTACCACTGTTTTTACGGCCAACAGTTACTTCTTTAGGCGTATCCATATAATTCCTGCTGATAGCCCTTACTTCGGGTGGCATGGTGGCACTGAATAACCAGGTGCTTTCCCTGTTGATGGTATTCTTCAATACAAAATCAATATCATCACGGAAACCCATGTTCAGCATTTCATCCGCCTCATCCAGTACAACATATTTTACTTTTTGCAGGTCAATGGCTTTTCTCTCTATCAGGTCAATTAAACGGCCTGGAGTTGCTACAACAATATGTACACCTTTTTTAAGGTTACGTATCTGCATCATGATGGATGCACCGCCATACACCGCTTCAGTTGCAATTTTGCGGCTGTGCTTTTTAAAAGTTTCCAGGTCATTGGTTATTTGCAGACACAGTTCACGTGTAGGGCAAACGATCAGTGCCTGCGGATGACGCTGGTCTTCATCAATTAATTGTAATAACGGTAAACCAAAAGCAGCGGTCTTGCCGGTACCGGTTTGTGCCAGGCCGATAAAGTCGGTGGTACCCGATAATAACACCGGGATAGCTTTTTCCTGTATTTCTGTCGGGTTTTCAAATCCAAGATCGGTAACAGATTGTACCAATTGTTCGTTCAGGCCAAGGGCCTCAAATGCATTCATTCTAATTTGTTTTGCGATAGCCACATGTAAATCAGCGGTTCCTTCAAGTCTCGAAGACTGCTGTCATGCTTTTGGCCGTTGGAAGTGAACAGGGAGATCAAATCATCCCGAAAGAAAAACTATTTGCAACAGCAACTGAGCATGTCATGTAATTCTCAGTTTTTAAATAATGGGCGCAAAGGTA
>Ga0138256_10000029_pt1 | contig 187932 bp, 162 predicted proteins | sample KNB2016incub_MG_FD_105486 | JGI IMG/M metagenome (GOLD analysis project Ga0138256, IMG submission 105486) | Active sludge microbial communities from wastewater in Klosterneuburg, Austria - KNB2014incub_MG | ecosystem: Engineered > WWTP > Activated sludge > Unclassified | place: Austria...
ACTCATCTCTGCAAATCCAAGATCGACCGTGATACCACGCCGCTTTTCCTCCGGCAGACGATCGGCATCAACGCCAGATAGAGCCTTGATCAGCGCGGTTTTACCGTGATCGATGTGACCGGCCGTGCCGACGATTATTTCCATAGCGATGCAATGTCCATGGAGCTATTTTCTGGAGATGACGTAAATAAAGACGGCTGTCGGCACGAGTGTTATCAAAAATGTCAGAACCGTCGATACTGCTGAATAAACCCAGGCTGAAGAACCCGATCTTATCTTAAGGATGGCAAGCATGATGCGTTTTGCTGCAAGCAGTAGAACAGGCGGGATGATCAAAGCAAGAGCGATACCAATAACATAGGCGCTTTCAGGAGCGTCGCTGCCGCGGCCAGCGGGGCCCATGACCATCATGAAAAGGATGAGCATAATAGCCCCGACGAGAAACGAACCGATCGTCATGCTGACGATGTTGCTCGTTATAACGAGAGCGGCTGCACGGCCAACGGTCGTCCATTTTTTCACGACCAGCCAACCGATCTCGCCTGCCATTGCCCCAACTAGAAGCAGGAAAAAGACCAATATAACCAGCCATTCCAATGTTGTAGCGGACATGAAGATCTCCTTTTAGCTAGTTATCAGTAATATCATCCTCGTAAATTTCCAGCTTGCGATAAAGCGTTTTGCGGCCTATATTTAGCAGGCGTGCGGCCTGCGATTTGTCGCCGTCGGTGTATTCGAGCGTGGCCTCGATCACGTGTTTTTCGATCTCGTCCATGGTGGACGGCATTTCGATGGTGAGGCCGACGTTGCGGCCTTCGCCGGCGGCTGAGGCTCGTTCGAAACGGGCGTGGGCGGACGAATTCTCGGCAGTGCGACTGATGGCTTCGGGTAGGTCGTCGAGTTCGATCTGGCGGCCCGAGGCGATGATGACGGCACGTTCGATCGCATTTTCCAGCTCACGGACGTTGCCGGGCCAGTTGTAATTGACGAGTGCACGCATCGCTTCTTTTGATATTCCGGAGATAAAGCGGCCGGATTTTTTCTTGTATTCCTCGAGGAAATGAAAGACCAGCAGATTGATGTCCTCGACCCGTGTCCGCAGCGGCGGAAGCGAGATCGGGAAAACTGACAGGCGGTAAAAAAGATCCTTGCGAAACGTGCCGTCCTCGATCGCTCGTTCGAGATCGGTGTTGGTCGCGGCAATGACGCGGACGTCGGTTTTCAGGACGTGCTTGCCGCCGACACGCGTGAATTCGCCGTCCTGCAAAACGCGCAGCAGACGCACCTGCGCCTGCAAGGACATTTCGCCGATCTCGTCCAAAAACAACGTCCCGCCACTCGCTTCCTCAAACCGTCCCTGCCGCTGCGAACGCGCATCCGTAAACGCACCTTTCTCGTGGCCGAAAAGTTCACTTTCGAGCAGGGTTTCCGGTATCGCACCGCAGTTTATCTTGACGAAAGGCATGCTTTCGCGGCCCGAGTTGTAGTGGATCAGATTTGCGATCAGCTCCTTGCCGGTGCCGGATTCGCCAAGGATCAGAACGGTAGTGTTCGTATCGGCAACGTTGAGTCCGAGCTCGATCGCACGCCGAATGCCCGGTGCCTGGCCGACGATCTCGCTCTGTTTCTGGTGCAGTTCGCTCTTGAGCCGCATGACCTCGGTCGAGAGTTGGTCGCGTTCGAGCGCAGTGCCGATCTGGTCGGCGATGCCCTCGATCAAGGCGATGTCGTGGTCCTCGAACGTGCTCTGCTTGCTCCATACAAAGCCCAGCAGCCCGAACGCTTTGCCCGCAACGTGTACCGGCGTCACCAACGCCGCCTTGCCGCGAAGCTGCGTGTTAAAAAACAGGCGAATCGCGAACGGCAACTCAGAATCGGCGAGTTTCAGCGTCTTGCCTTCCCGCAGTAGTTCGCCTAGCTTCGCAAACGAATCGAGAGCAAGCGATTTGTTGTGCTGCTCGATCATTTTCAGGATCTTGCCGAGTTTTATGCCTTCGGCAGACTTGAAAGTGGCGAGCGAAATGCGTGTTCCGGATTGATCCAGCACACCTAGAGCTCCGTAATCGGCACCGACAAGGTTGATCGCACGCTCCATCACGAGTTCCGAAACTTCTTTGAAATCCGAGTGCGAATTCAGCGTATTTGCGATCTCAAGCAGGGCGTTTGTCCGGCGGCTTTCCTGTTCCTGGGCGACGTAGAGGCTCGTGTATTGATAGCCGATGGCGAGCTGGCGGGCGATGGATTCGAGAAAGGAGACCTCTTCGTCGAGCCATTGACGCGGCTCGTGCGTGTCGTGTAGGCCGAGCAATCCGAGCACATTCCCATTCAGCATGATCGGGATCACCAGCAAAGAGCGTGTTTCGAGAGCTTTTGCAAAGAACTTCAGAGTCGGATCTTTCGCTGCTGAGGTATCGTTGATGCGGATGGGTTTTGTGATATCAAAACGCTCGGCGAGCTTTGCCGTGTCGAACGGTATCGTCGTGCCGTGGCTTTTGGGGACCGATTTGTCCTTTCGCCATTCGTGGCTGATGACAAGGTCTTTGCCTTCGCTGAGCTGGAGCAGGTCACAGCGGTCGGCGTTGAGCATGCGGCCGATCTCGGAAACGACAACGTTCAGAAAGCGTTCGAGGTCGATGTCGGTCGGCAGGTCGCGGGCCAGGCGGTCGATGATCGCCTCGCGGGCCTCGTGCATGCTCATCCGGCGTTCGAGTGATAGCGCGGAGGACGGTTCGGTATGTCGGTTGGATCGTTCGCCAAACATATGAAAAGCTAACGATAATGTGTCGCTTTGTATCTACGATGTCAAGTTGACACACTTGTGCCAGGAAGTGTGTGTTTTTGCGTCATCCTAACGCAGCTACGGTTTGCCGGGAACGGTTCTCGGGCGGTCATCTTTGGGATCGCCTTTCTTAGATTTTGGCTCCGGTTCGGGCTTTTTGGGTTTAGTGTTCGCCTCGGGCGGTCTAGGCGAAGTGGAGTTAGACGGCATCGCCGAATTTGAGCTTGAGTTCGAATTAGAATTCGAGTTCGCTCCTTTTCCTGTGACGGCCATGTTCGAGTTTTTGTCGGTAGAAACGTAATCGACCCGTTTTTTGCCCGCTTCCGCGTCCTCCAGCAGATCTGCGGCACGGCCGTTGGAGCTGTCGAGCTCGATCGCCTTTTTTAGCGGCTTGATCGCTTCGCTGTATTTGGCGAGCTTTATCAGGATACTGCCGAGCTCTGTCTGATATTCACTGTCTTCCGGTTTGAGCTTGACGGCTTCCTGAAAGGCTTCCTCGGCATCGTCATCCTGCATTAGCTTCGCGTAGGTGCGGCCGAGATAATAGTAGGCGTTATCGTCTTTCGGGTTTTTGGCCAGCCATTTCTTATACGCTTTGACCGCATCCTCAAAAGCTTTTTCCGATTTTGTCTTTTTCGCTGCTTCCTTTGAATTCGAAGCCGGTTCCGTCACCTTGCCCGACTGCTCGTTCTGCATCTCGAGCAATGCATAAGCAACGCCGAGCTGAAAATGAGCTTCGGCGAGGTCGGCGTCGAGTTCGACCGCTCGTTTTAAAGCTTCGATCGCCGTCTCGGTCTGATTTTCGTCAAGCAAACGCTTACCCTCGGCCAGTGCCGCGTTAGCGTCGGTGATAGACGCGAACTGTGAGACGGCCGGGGCCGTGTTGGTGTTTTCAGTTGAAACAGCAGCGTTGTTTGCATTTGACGGCGCACCGCCGCACCCCGCCAATGCGAGCGACAAACATCCAATTAATACAAGGATCGGTTTCATAACAATATTGGAAAAAATGCCGCCTTAGCCCGGAGGGAAGATGAACTGTCGGCCTGCAAGCAGGTGTACGTGAAGGTGAAAAACGGTCTGTCCGCCGTCTGAATTAGTATTGATCACGACGCGGTAGCCATCCTCGGCAAAGCCCTGTTTCCGCGCGATCTCCGCAGAGGTCGTCAGCAAATGTCCGAGAGCGGCCGAGTGTTCCGCACCGGCTTTGTCGAGCGAATCAATGTGTTCACGCGGAATGACCAGAATATGCGTTGGAGCCTGCGGACTTAGATCGTTGAACGCCACGCACACGTCGTCCTCGTGGACAAGCGTGGACGGTATGCGGCCATCGGCGATCTTACAAAAAATGCAGTCTTCAGCGCTCATATTTCTATGACGCTATTAAACCACAGACGGTTGGAATCGTAAATTATGGACGCGTCTGACAGCGTTGCGACCTGGAGCTTCACATCTCAGATTCTCACTATGCCATGCCCGGGAGATCGTAAAGTCCCACCTGATCAATAATAAGTGTTAGAAGTTCCTGAAGTTTTTCAGGCGGAGCTTGATCGATTGATCTATAACCAGATGCAACTAGACGTTCATCTATGTATAAATTGAATTGGTAGGCATCTTTAACGACTCTACTATCCATAAATGAGATCGTTTCAGTTTTTCTGATTGTCTCGGAGAGCCTTCTAAGGGCACTATCAGAAAGCTTGACCTTCTTCGGTGCATAATGCTCGTTGCGGGTAATTTGACTAGTATCGAACACGGCTATTTCAGGAACTCTGGCACTCGCCAAATTTGGATTTGCCATGTGATATACACCAACAGAATAGTCAAGTGTTCCGTCTAGTCCAATGTAAATTATATGTCCGTTGCAACAACCGCCCCTTCCGATTAACAGCAATATTTGGCGTGGTAAGGCGTTTTCAACTTTGGTTACATTCGAAGGATAGATCGACGACAAATCTCCTGAGTCTCTCTGGGTGGAAGTTTTCGAATCACATCCAGCAAAGACCAAGATGGTGAGCATAATGCCTATCGTGATTTTATCCATAACGCAATATAAATGAATGAGTCAGCGTCCGATGTTAGCCTGCCGCCTCGGTCGCGGGGATGCCTTCCTTGACGCGTTCGATATCGGCACCGAGCGATCGCAGCTTGCGGACGATCGTTTCATAGCCGCGGTCGATGTGGTAAACGCGGTCGATCGTCGTCTCGCCTTCGGCACACAGTGCTGCCAGAACGAGCGAAGCCGATGCTCGAAGATCAGAAGCGATAATGCGGGCGCCCATAAGCTTTGTTTTGCCGTGAACGACCGCCGTATTGCCGTGGATAGTGATGTCGGCGCCCATTCTGATAAGCTCCGAGGCGTGCATAAAGCGGTTTTCGAATATGGTCTCGACCACCTTCGATTCGCCCTCGGCCTGCGTCATCAGCGCCATGTACTGCGCCTGCATGTCGGTCGGGAAACCCGGATGCTCTTTTGTGGTGATATCGATAGCCTTCAAGCCGCCGCTGCCGACCTTTACGAGCAGCGTGCTGGAATTAAGTTCTTCGATATCGACTCCGGCTTCGCGAAGTTTTTCGATGACGGCGGTCAGATGTTCGGGACGGCAGCTTTTGATCTCGATCTCGCCGCCGGTGATCGCGGCCGCGACCATGAATGTTCCGGTCTCGATACGGTCGGGAATGATCGTGTGCTCGGCTCCACCGAGAGCTTCGACACCCTCGATCTCGATCACTGCGGTTCCGGCACCCTTGATGCGGGCTCCCATCTTATTAAGCAGGTCGGCGAGGTCCTCGATCTCGGGTTCCTTGGCGGCGTTTTTGATGATGGTTTTGCCTCTGGCGAGCGAGGCGGCCATCATCACGTTCTCGGTTCCGGTGACGGTGACCTTTTCAAAATCGATGATCGCGCCGATCAATCGACCTTGTGGAGCGCGAGCGACAACATCGCCCGATTCCAGCGAAACCGTCGCTCCCAATTGCTCAAAAGCCTTCAGATGCAGGTCGATCGGACGCGTTCCGATCGCACAACCGCCGGGCAAACTCACCTTTGCCTGCCCGAACCGCCCAAGCAGGGGGCCGAGAGCCAAGACGCTCGCGCGCATCGTCTTTACCAGCTCGTATGGAGCTTCGAACGTCTCGATCTTTCCCGCTGTAACCTTGTGCGTACGCAGTTCCGGTGTGAGAACGGTTGCTCCCAGATCCTCAAGTAAACGACGCTGCGTGATCAGGTCCTTAACATAAGGCACGTTATGCAGCGTCACCGTTTCCGCCGTCAGCAGCGTCGCCGCGAGGCATGGCAGGGCTGAATTTTTCGCTCCGCCGATCTCGATCTTTCCTCTCAGCGCATTGCCGCCGCGTATCTTAAACTTATCCATAAAAAATCACTGCATTCAGTATTGCTGATAGATAGTACAAGAAAAACTTATTGAGTAAAAGTCGCCACCGCCATAAAAATGGCATTAACATCGATTTATAGCAACGATTTGTAAAGCGAGCTACATCACACTAATGACTTCAGACGTGCCGATAGTTCGCTATGATGAAATATTGTTTGAAGTCGTTCCCCGGCTGGATACACCCTCCATTCAGCCGGGTTTTTTATTGCTGGGACGATGTCGTTTCTAATACTGCGGTGATCGCAAAAATTTTTTCGGGTCGACGGCAAGGCTACTATTAGCCAGGGATTCCTTTAGCTGCGAAGCAGCGTAATAATGTTAGCCCCAGGTAAAGCAGAGCGGAACCTGGGGTTGTCGCATTTATGGTTTATCAAGCCTGTGTAACAGGCGATAGAAGTTGGTCGGGTCGCCGTTACGCCCGTTTTACAAGCCCTAACCTAAACGACACGATCTACATGTTCCGCCAAAGGCTCCACGCGTAGCTTTTATTATGTCGGCTGCTTCACAGGCTTGGGAATATGGATGTTTTTTGGCACATGACCACAATCGACCATCCTTTAGCGACATCTTAACTTTGCGGACTTTGCCCCCTTTGCGACTTTGCGGGAAAACAGCCAGGAACCAAAGATCAAAGATCTAAAATCAAAGATCTATCCCCTGACCTTCGCCAACAAACGTTCGATCTGGGCTGCGTGCCGATGTTCGTGGAGGCCGGCCATGACGAGCCATTCGCCGGCGTTTAGCGGGCCGAAGAATGGGTGTGGAAAGGTATGGGCCGAGAGGTCGTAGCTCTCAAGGTCTGGCCGGAGCAAGGCAAAAGCCTCGGTTGCCGCCGCGAGCGTGGCGAGAGCCTGGCCGATGCTGACCTCGCCGGTCGGGTGAACGCGTTCGGGGGCCTCGACCTTTGTGTCGGCGATGGCTGCCGCCCGTTCGCCAAAATTCGCGGACAATTTAAAGCTGCCGTCAGATGGGATGTTGCCTTCCCTTGCACCGGCAAGCAGTTTGGCGCATATCTGCGATATCCCCGATCCGACGATCGAAACGTGCTCAACGATCTGCTGGATGTTCCATTTCTCGCCCTCGGGCAAAGCGGTCGCTTCGTCGGGCGAAATACCGCTTACGGTTGCGGCAAATTCATCCCGAAACTTCTGGTTTGCCGAATAGATATCGGCGATCGATTCGTATCTCATGGTCTATTTGATGTAATTGTCGGTTGAGCTGTAAATATCAGCCGGTGCCAGCGGGCAAAGCTGCGTACGCTGTCGGCCTCGTTCTTCATGCGTTTTAGATACGCGGTCTGCAGATAAAGCGTGTCTTCGGCCGTCCAGGCGATCTCGACGATCGGGTTGTAGGAAACGAGCAGTTTCTCATCGGGCAGCGTCGAAAGCGGCTGATCCGGCGTCGCTTGTGCCTGTGTGTTTGCGTCAACATTGGCATCGCCGCCCTGTGAGATCCGCTGCTGATTGCGGTCGTACGCCTGCGACGAGATCAAGAGCTGATTGCGAAGCGGTATCGCCGCCTGTGTGGGGTTAACACCGGCCGCATCGTAAATTCGCACCTGCGTATCAAAAGCCGCCGCGACCTTCGTCGAATCCGAAGACCAGACCGGCCTGACTGACGTTAAATTGTCATCGAGACGGCGTTCGCGCCCGTTCTTTTCGATTATCCGCGGACGTCCCTGCGGAACGAGTGCCTCGCCCTTGCTGGCGGCCATGACCTCGAGATATTTCCATTCGCGAGCTGTCGCAGCCAGAGCCACGAGCATCGTGCTGTCGGGCGACCAGGCGTAGTAAAAGTAGATAATTCCTTCGTTCTCCGTGATCGCTTTTACGCCCGTTCCGTCCGCCGTGCACGTGTAGATCTGCTCGGTACGAAACGTGAGAATTCCAGTCGGTGCGGCCGGTGTCGGTGCGGCTGGTGCCGTCACGTCGGCGGTGTTGCCGTCAGGGGCAGTGTTCGCGTTATCAATTGGCGGAACAACAGGTGCAGGCGTCGGCAATGTTGTCAACCCCAGATCCGGAGCAACAACCCGTATCATTGCAACAAATGCGAGCGACGAAGAATCAGGCGACCAGACGATCGTATCCGGAAAATGCACTGCCATCGTGTCCGACGTCAGCTTCTTCAACAGCTTGCCGTCCGCCGAGTACATATCGAGCCGATACTCCGAGCTGTAGTCCGTGACCTTATGATAAACGGCTACGATCCGCTTTTTGTCAGGCGACGCGATCGTTTTGTCGAGTATTTCCTGCGGCCGAGCATTATCAAAATCAGCCTGGATCGCCTCGCTCCGCGTCTCCGCCGCAGGCTTGCCGGCATCAGCCGCCGGAGCCGGAACATCAGCCTCATACCGGAAATTCAACCGAACCGCCGGCACACTGCCAACCGTCGGCGGCGCGACATTCTGCTGCTTGAACATACTGCTCTCACAACCCGCCAACACCGCGACAAAACACAGCAATACCAAAACCCGATATGGTAAACGACCCAAACGCATCAATGAATAATACCAAGTCGGCAATCGCTTGTCAGTAGCGGCCAAACAATGAACCGTGGACAAGAAAAGGAAATGCGAAATTAACTGACCCCATTTTCTCGATGTGACGAAAGGTAATTCAAAGACTTATCATGCCCAAACGATTTAGGATCATCCAGCGTTACTCGAGTCCTATTAGATCCACATCCGTCAAACTTACGGTTACATCATTCAAAACTTGTGGAGCAAATCTATATCGTTTGCTGGAAGCTGTCACCGTATAGTCGTCGTAGGGTATAACGTTCTCGAATCTGTACAGTCCAAATGAACTAGTCGTTGCAAGTCTGTACCCACCATTTGAGTCGGTCAGTTTAACCGCTATATTAGATAGAGCTATGCCGAACGCATTTGTTACTTTGCCCGAAATAGTTGTCTCAAGCGAATAGGCGATGCGGTTAGGCGATCCGTTTAGATTTCCGGATATTTCGCCCTTCGTTGACCAATCGATCAGCCGCTGTTTTATTGTTGTGGGGCTAGCGTTAGGGTCGGCCTCACGCATCAATGCCACAACCCCTCCAACTAACGGAGTTGAGGCTGACGTTCCATAAAAAGAGGTGGTCGCGGTGTCGCTCGTATTGGTCGTGCTGGTTCCGCCGCCCGACGCAAACAGGGTTACGCAGCTACCATAGTTCGAATAGCTGGTTAAGTATTCGGCACTATTGATATATAACGCACCCACAACAATTGCGTCGAGTTGAGTTTGCGGACACGCATCTGCTGAATCGTTGCCCGCAGCGACTACCCAAGTAACCCCCGATGAGATAGATGTATTAATCGCAGTCACCTCAGCCGCGCCGAAGAACCTGGAATTGTAAGAGATAACGACGACAGCCGGATCAATCCTATTTGTTGTAATCCAGTTGGCGGCAGCAATAAGTGGATTTGGGTAGTTTGGCGGCGGTGAGCAATTCGAGACCAAATGAATATAACTGCTCGTGGCTGCACCGTACGAAGAACTGCCCAATAATCCCGCAACCATTGTTCCATGATTCAACCCAGGACTTGAAGGGTTCAAATTGCATGGATCGTAAACGATATCGGCCCGTCCGCCGAATTCTTGATGGGTATAGCGCAATGTGTCATCGACAAGGTAAGTGTGGATGCCGCTTCCTGTTCGATCATAAGTATAGGTACTATCGAGCGGTAAACTACGCTGGTCGAGTCGGTCGATAGGATACTCTACGGCTTTGATGCAAAGCGAGAGACACAAAAAAGACAAAAATAAAGTCAATATTCTCGTAGTGGTATCCTCGGAAGCCTTAGATCTGGCTTCCCGTTATTACATTTCTGTTTAATAAAAGTTATGAGTTACTGCTGACCGACAAAGTCGAAATCAATCAAAGTATCGACGAATTGAAGTATGCGTGGCGTAAAACGATATCGTCGCGAATTGACCCCAATCGTGTAAGAGCGACCTGCTTCGATATCGGTAAATCGATAGTGGCCAAAAGAGCTAGTTGTCGTGATACGACTGATGCCATTTGCGTCGGTGACCACAACGATAGCATTTCTGATCCCGCGGCCATCCGATGTAAGAACTCGCCCCGAGACTTCGACTCCGGCCGCGGCTGCACCAACTACAACATACCCTGGTTCGTATGTGGCTGGAAGTAGGACTCCCGTTGCATTAGAAACACTTTGCGGTATCGGAACGCTAGCGAACGCGATCTGATAGACGCCGACCGGGGCATTCCCCCGAAATGTAAAAGTGACACTAGCAATATTTCTTGTACCGGTGCTGTAGGTGTTCGTCGAGTCAATACGAATGCCGATCTGACCCGGTAAAGTAGTGTTTGTCGCGATAGAAGATTCGGCAGGAACCCCGCTGCCGATTCTAATGACCGGGTCGCTCAGCACTGTCTGCGGATAGTAGAAGCTGAAACCTACCGAGGATTCGTCACCCTGAGCAACGAGCTGAAAGTTAATTGTGACTGGAGTCGCGAAACCACCGGGTACTGACACATTTGTCGCTCTAATTACACGTTCACCTTGTGCTTTTATTGACTCAGTCAAAAAACCCGAAGCGGCCAAACCTAAAACAACCCCAAACACCAAAATACGACAAGATATAAAAGACGTTACTGTAGATTTTTTCATTTTTTTAGCCCCTTATTGAGAAATTGTGCCGTTATGTTAATTATGAGGCGGAAATCAAGTGGGTCAACAACTATTCTTGAGCCAAAACAACGGATTCTGAGCCAAAACCATCATTCCTGTCCATTTTCGCTTTTGTGGCGGTGTCTTTTATGGAAAAGGCTGCGGTATTGAGTCGGCGTAAGGCGGAATTTCTTCTTGAAGTCGCGGGCAAAATGACTGGGGTCAGGTATCCCGACGTGGATGCCGATCTGGTCGATGTGGTCGTACGTTATTTCGATGAGATGTATTGCTTTTTCCAGACGCTTTTCTTTTAGCCAGGCCGCTGGCGAGTTTTTGAGAACCCTTTTGAAGGCTACGGGGAAATGAGACAGCGAGATACCAGTCTTTTTAGCCATCATCTCTACCGTCCAATCTTCATCCAAATGTTCGAGCAAGTGTTCCTGAAAATCTAAAATTTGTTCTTCCACCGTGAGAGTCCTCCAGTTAGGGATTGAAGAATGTTCAGCAAAAAAATATACAATCTATGCTCTCGCGGGAGAGCCGGAATGTCTTGCGATAGAAAGGTTGCAGACGATCAGAGAGGCAAGACAACCGTGGAAAAGGTCGCTTTCAAGCTTTTTGAAAGTAAAAATCAGAATATTCCCTTGAGATGTGAAATGCAAGGAATTCTTCCTTAACAGCTTCGCTCTAAAGTATAATCCGCGCGTCTAGCAAAGACCTTCGACCAATCTCCCAAATACCTCTACCAAACTTCGTGAAACAGTGAAAAATGGGGTGATTCACCTCTACCAATCGCACGGCTGTTTTTGCCTCCGGCGGCGACGGAAGAGTGGGCAAAAGCCAGTATTTATGAGGGTCTCAGCCTTGGTATCGGTAAAAGTGTGAATCGATTCACAGTTTTTATTGGGTAATTCTTGGTAAAGTTTGGTGAAAAGTGATCTTACACAGAAGTTCCACTCGCGGGGCTCCGATTCTGAAGCAAAAAAGCCGCTGCCTGAGATCCGCAGCGGCTTCTATTTTCTGACAAATATCGACCGGTTTAGAGGTCACCGTTCAGGTACTGTTTGTAGAGTTTCTTCTGCTCTTCGGTAGCGCCGGAAATGACAGAGAAATCATATTCCTGTCTCTTATCATTTCCCAATTTGAAATCGATATCGCGCAGCTTGTCGAACCGGAAGATCGTGAGCTTGACCTTGTCGTTCGGCTTCTTTTCATTCAGATAGCTTGTCATGAACTGAGTACTCGCCCGATAGCCGTCGATCGCCACGATCTGGTCACCGGTGTTGAGGCCCTGATCGTAAGCCGGCGTTCCGGCCGAGATCGAGCGGATGCTGAGAACTCCGTTGGCTTCGGCGGTGTCGGCACCGATATAGGCCTTGGAAGCGTTCGGCGTCTTCATGTTCAGATTGAGCCCGAATGGGTTAGCGAACGCGTTGTAATCGATCTCAGCAACGCCGCGAACGTATTTCGCAAAGAAATCATCGAGACTCTTTCCGGCCATCGTTTCACATGCCTTCTGATAATCGGCGGGCGTATAGTTCTTGCCTTTCTTGAAGAATTCCGTATAGAGATGCCGCATCACATCGTCCAGCGATTTCGCACCGCCCGACGAGGCCCGGATCGCCATATCGAGCATCATATTTACGATCTCGCCCTTGTCGTAGTAAGAGATCTGGTTGTTGACCGCGTTCTCATCAGGCCGGTAATACTTGATCCACGCATCGAAACTTGCGGATTCCACGCTGGTCTCGAGCCGGCCCGGCCGATTCTGCAGTGCCTGGATCCCAGCCGCTCGCTGACGTAGGAACTCCTTATCTGAGATAAGCCCGGCACGGACGAGAAGCAGATTCGAATAGTACTCAGTTCCACCCTCGGCGACCCAGAGAAGCTTGGTGTAGTTCTCGTTCTCGTAATCGAAAGGCCCGAGAGCATCGGGGCGGATGCGCTTGACGTTGAAATTGTGAAAATATTCATGTGCAACGAGGCCCAGAAAGCCCTTGTAGCGGGCGTCGGGCTTGAATCCGAATCGGTTCGTCTGAAGAGCAGTTGAGTTCAAATGCTCCAAACCACCACCGCCGCGTGTATTTACAATGAACGTATAATTGTCATAAGCCAGCTCGCCAAATATCTTATAGCTCTCCTCAACGATCTTGGCCGTGTCTACAGCCAGCTTTTTCAGATCATAATTGCCCTCGCCGGTGATGACAAACCGGTGCGATTTTCCCTGAACATCGAACTTGTATTCCTTGAAATCACTAACCTCAAATGGCGAATCATAAAGAACATCGTAGTTTTCTGCCCTGAACGTATTTGCCTGGCCTTCGACCGGCGGAAGGCCTGTTGCGACCCGCCAATTACCGTACGGGTTAACCTTTACCGTCGATGGAGCAGCCAAATGATCTTTTACAAAGAACAATGCTGCTGAGTTATTCCAAAAGGCGTGTTCATCATTCACCTCGTTGGTTCGAACGGTCAATTCATTCGAATAAACAAGGTACTTCGCAACTATTTCCTTTGCGCCCTTGGTATCGATAGCCCAGGTATTTTTGTTCGATTTTGCCCACGTGAGCTCGTTGCCCGAGGCATCTTTGGCCGAGAAATTCTGCACGTGACGTGCATATTCCCGGATCAGGTAGCTGCCCGGCGTCCAGACCGGCATTTTCAGCTCGGCTTTCTCAGGCATTTGTGCCCATTTGACCTTCATCTCAACCTCGAGCAGATGGGTCCAGGGCTTGGACATCGAGACCGTATAGCTGATCTCAGGCGGAACCGCCTTAACAACAGGCGCCGGCGTCGGCTTTTGAGCCGGCTTTTTTTGAGCAGGTGTTTCCTGATTCATAGCAAATAAAAATGCGGCAAGCAGAACAAGAACAATCGTGGATTTGAACATTCGATATATATCTCCGGCAAGCTGTGGTTTACTGAAACAATATTCTACTATGAATCAAAACTTTGCTAAAATTTGAGTATGGGTTTGCCAAAACTAAAGACCAAGCTCAGCGTTGAGGACTATCTCGAAGGAGAGAAGGTAAGTCCGATAAGACATGAGTTTGTTGATGGCGAAGTCTACGCGATGGCGGGTGGTAGTGACAATCATAACCGAATAGTAGGTGAGATAGTCACAACGCTTTCGATGCATCTTCGCGGGTCAAAGTGCGAGCCCTTTTTCGGCGATATCAAAGTTAGAGTTACAAGCAAGGTTTACTATTACCCTGATGTATTGGTTTCTTGTGAGGAAACCCCGGACGATCCATACTTTCGAAACAACCCAATACTCATCATTGAGGTAACCTCGCCTTCGACCAAAAAGATCGATCGCCGCGAAAAGCTTCTTTTCTACCAGCAGATGCCGAGCGTTCAGGAATATGTGGTTGTCGACCAGCACAAGATGAACGTTGAGGTCCATCGCCGTCAGCCAAATGGCGGTTGGATAACTTATTATTTCAATGAAAAGAGCGATATTGTCGAGCTAGCCTCAGTCGATCTAACCATTCCCCTTCCGGATCTTTACCGCCGGGTTCAGTTTGATAAAAATGCAAGACGAGACGAAGACGACGACTAACGAAAAATTCTTCACCGCCCCACTTATAATCATTTTCGTTACGATCTTTGTTGATCTGATCGGATTTGGAATGGTGATCCCGATCCTGCCGTACTACGCGAATACCGACCCGTACAATGCGACACCTTTACAGATCGGGTTTCTGGTCGCGACCTATTCACTAATGCAGTTTTTCTTTTCGCCGATCCTGGGCCGATTATCTGATCGGTACGGACGGCGCCCCGTGCTGTTTATTAGCATTTTGGGTTCGGCGGCCGGTTATTTTGTCATAGGTTTTGCAGGCACATTGCTCCTTGTATTTGTTGGCCGGATCATTGGCGGGATAACAGGCGGGAATATCTCGACCGCCCAGGCCTACATCGCTGACGTTACATCGAAGGAAAATCGGGCAAAAGGAATGGGGCTCTTCGGTGCGGCATTTGGGCTAGGGTTTGTTTTCGGGCCTGCGGGTGCGGGGATCCTCAGCAAATATGGCGTCCACGTACCATTTTTCTTCGCCGCCGCGCTGTCGCTCGTTAACGCAATAGTTCTCTATTTTATTCTTCCCGAATCGCTAACCCCCGAAAAGCGGGCTGAGGCACCAAAACGGAAGAATCGCTTCCTGGAGATATTCGAATCGTTTGCCCACAAGGAGTTTAGAGAGATCAATATCGTCTACTTCCTGCTTGTCACCGCGTTCTCGATCATGACCTATGCTTTTGTACTCTACACGGCATTTCGGTTCGGCTTTACGGCGGAGCAGAATGGTTATTTATTCGCCTTTATCGGGATAATCGCAATTATTGCTCAGGGCGTTCTATTCAATCGCCTGGTACAAAAATTCGGCGAGTCTACATTGGTTGTTGCGGGGTGTTTGATGATGGTGGCGAGCCTTTTCTTGGTTCCGATCGTGGGGCCCGGATATGGAGGAGTTACAGTTCTTTTGCTCGGAACCGCGCTGCTCGCATTTGGAAATTCCCTGGCATCGCCGGGCCTGACAAGTCTTGCGTCAAAAACGGCTTCTGAAAAAGATCAAGGCCGAACGCTCGGAATCATGCAGTCCGGAGCATCTCTGGCCCGCGTGATCGGGCCGGTCCTTGGCGGCCTGCTTCTGAATAATTCGCTGAATCTGGTTGATGATTCCACGCTGTACCGCACATTCTGGACGGCTTCAGGGATCATGTTCGTGGCTTTTCTGGTTGCTCTGTATTTTGCGAGAACCGCAAATGAAAAGATGATCGCTTAGCTTACCGCTCTTTGTTTGATAGCATCCTTTGCGGCCGGAAAGATAAGGCGAAAAGTCGTTCCTTCACCCTCAGCACTGAAAGCTTCGATCGCTCCATTGTGTTCCTGAACGATGCCGTACGACACGGCAAGTCCGAGGCCCGTTCCGTTTCCGACGCCCTTGGTGGTGAAGAACGGATCGAAGACCTTTTTGAGATTCGCGGTCGGGATTCCCTGTCCGTTGTCGATCACCTCGATAACCACGCCGTAGTCGTTTCCGGCGAAAGTGCGGAGCCTGATGGTACCGTTCTCAAACATCGCATCGCGAGCGTTGAGAATAAGATTGGTGAACACCTGCTGCAATTTACCGCCGCTGCCTGAGATCATCGGCAGATCTTCTGAGTATTCCTTAACGATCTCGATACTCGATTTGCGAAGCTGAGGTTCGAGCAGCTGAAGCGTATCATTCAAGAGCTTGTTGATCTGGATCTCGCCAAACTCCTCAGCATTGCCGGTACGGGAAAAATTAAGTAGATTTCCCACGATGTTCGAGGCACGGTCCGTCTGGCGCTGCATTTTCTGCAGGAGGGCGTGCTTCGGATCGGTCTCGGGTATCATTCCGAGCAGCATTTGCGTGTAGCTGGAAACGCCTGTCAGCGGCGTGTTCACTTCATGAGCGACGCCAGCCGCGAGCAGGCCGATGCTTGAAAGTTTTTCGCTCTGCTGTAGTGTTTCTTCAAGCTTTACACGTGACGAGACGTTTTCCAGGACGATGATGGCTCCAGTTTGTTGGTTTGAAACTGATCGGAGCGGAGCGACGGCGACGTTTAGAATGAGCGATTTGCCGCCCTTGTCGTAGGTATGCAGCTTGTAAGCGTTACGGATCTCCGTTAAGTGCCACCGAGATTTGCCGAGGATATTTTCGAGATTCAAAGCAAAACTTTGGTCAAAAATATCTTCAACAACGCGGCCCACAACCTGATCGCGATCGAGGCCCATCATCTGCTCGAATGGCGAGTTGCATCGAATGATTCGGCCGTCTTCGTCAACCGCAAGCAGGCCGACGTTGACCGATTCTACGATCGACTCGTTAAATTCCTTGAGAAGGGCGAGTTCCTCAGTATGTTGTTTTTGCTGGCCGTAAAGACGGCTGTTTTCGATTGCAACGGCGATGTATCCTGAGACGGTTTTTAGGATATCGAGATCTTCTGAAGAAAGCAGCGAGCCGTCCGTCGCTCGTCCCAGGCCGATAACGGCTATCATTTGTCCGCCCGCTAAGCACGGGACAAAGTAATGAAGCTCCTGCCGAATAACGGCTTTACTGTGGCCATTTCCATTTACGTCTGCCAGCGTAATGTCGAATTCTGGTGCATCAAATTCGTCTGCTCGAACAACACCCTTGGCCGCCGATTTTTGGCGGATCATCGTGCGAAAATCGTTTGGGATCTTATATTCCTCACTTAAGCCCACCGATTTCGCCAGGCGATAATTTTCAGGTGACTGGTCATCCTCGATAAAGATCGCGACCTTTTGCACATCCAGAACCTGCCGCAGCCGCTGAGCGAGCCCGTCGAGCAAAGGATCAAGAGCAGTAGTTGCTGACAACGTTCTGCCAAAATCGAGAAGGCTGCGCCGCAGATCGTAACGCTCGCCGTAGAAAAAGCGATCAGCACGTTCCTGCAGAAATTTCTTAAGCGGCTCGCTGAGCAGCACGATCGCTCCCATTGCCACGATCGCGATCAGGGCTCGAAGCGTGATCTCGGTAGGCGAGAGATTGTTGCCGACCGCAAGGAAAACCAATCCGAGAGCAACTGCTCCGATCATCATGGCGATTGCGACCGTTGTCATCGCGTAAACGAGAGCCCGCCGAACAACGACATCGACATCCATCAGCCGATAGCGAACGACCGAATGGCCAAAACTTAACGGTATCAGAGCGAGCGGCAGCGTTGTGATCGCTGCGCTGAAATTATCTTCCGGTATTTGGACCCCGAACCGCGTGATCAGTTGCATTACGACGACTGGAAATATGGCCGCGATCGTTCCCCACATCGCCCATTTCAAACGCTGTCGAACGACCGGTTGGCTGTTCTTGAAGAACCGCCATACGAGCAGCGACGCTCCCGCCGAAACGCCGACAACGAAATGAAAAAAGTTCGTTCGATACAGGAAGCCGAATAGATTTAGGCTGTCCGATACCTTGGCCAGTGCAGCAGTCGTTCCCGATTCCGGCCAGAATTGAGGCACGAGCGACAAGAAAATGAGAGTTACAGAAAGTAATGCGGCCGGAACGTAGAGAACGTAAGTTTTCCAACGCTGACCGAAAAAAATATCGCTCCTGACCGGATACCTTATGCAAAAATGCAGAAAAAGCGGAGAGAAAAATGCTAATGCGATGTTGTCGAGCAGATCGATCGCGAGATCAAAATCGCGGCCGATGCCGATGGAACGATATGTGTGAAAAACGAATGCCGCGAGGCATACCATCGCGAAATGGAGAACAAAAGGGGAACTGCTGCCCTGTTTGAAAAGAACAAATATTCCTACTCCTAGCCAAACGAACCCAACGATGGTCAGGAAAATTATTGACGGAGTCCACCTTTCGACCGAGTCAATATTTCGCAGATCGGCGACGTAATTATTGTCCGCGGAGGTGTAAAACGGCTTCTGAAAAGAGTACGTGAGGCTGCCGCCAACTCCGGCTGCGTCGAGATACATCGCGACATCTGCGACTGAGGTGATCTCCTCCAGATTATCGCTATCCAGCCCGATGCCGGTAAGTTTTGCACCAACCGGGATACCGGCTCGCGATCCGGCAAGAGCCGTTGTCACTTTCTCGGCATACACCCCGTCTGCACGTTGGCTCCAGAGCACGCCATCCGTGGGGGGGAGGTTTTGAAATGCACGCTGAGACAAGCTCAAAGCCCCGGCTGTAACGAACAGCACGGACGCTAGAAGCCATATAAGGCTCCAACTTGTCAGCATTTTTTCTTTCATCCTAAAAAGGCATACTGCGCCAATGGATTTACAACGCAAAATGCGTTCCAAATGCAAAAATGTTCAAACTTTGTTTGGGAAGTCGATTTTGTTCGAAAAATGCCGGTAAATCCGACGGGAAAACTAAATCGTGCTTTGCGGGAATTCAGCATTTTGCTAGAGAATCCAATAATTTGGAAAAAACAAAATCCGCATTGATAACAGCGCCACAGAGAAGGAAAATCTTTCTGTGCAAAAACCGTCTTCTCTGCGGATGTTTTTAGAACCTAACTTGGATGCCGCCACGCACCATTCTACGGTGAGCGTTTAGCCTCAGGCCGCCTTCTTCACCGAAGACACCCGATTGAAAATCGAAAATATTTCGTGCGTCAACGATCGCTTGGGCACGGATCGGAAGCCCCAAAGTCGGCAGCGATTGCGTAACGAAAACGCTCAAACCCGGATCGTAGATGGCGAGCCGCCCTTTGAAGGGATCGATCGCAAAAACCGTCGCCTGCGGCGAAAGTCGATATATCGTTCTGACGCTGGTTCCGGTTTTTAGATCCGCCGCAAGCTGAGCGAAAAACGTCTGAAAGAAATCGTTTTCAAAGAGTTTGGAGGGTGAGGTAACCGCCGCCCCGTTCGATAGCTTTTGACCATTTCCAGCTGAATAACCGACCGAAGCCGATAAAATATCACTAACGCGGCGAGAATAAACGACCCGAACTCCTTGAGCCCGGCCCTGTTGGTTAGCAACGAAGTCACCAAAACCGTCGCCGCCGAGATTATCGATAGCAAAGCTATTGATACCGACGCCGCGCCCAAGCGTTGTGTCAAAAAATACGTTGGCTTCTACGCTTGACCGGTTATCGATTATTCGCTCGATCCCAAATTCCAACCTGCGGCTGCGATTGATCTGCGGCTTGCCATACTCCACGACAAGGTCTTCTACGGCAACCGGGTCTGAAAACGCAACATTCTGCCCTTCGAGATCGATCGCGTTTGCCCAGGTCTTTTCTTCGGTCTGGGTGGTGAAGGCACTGCGCAGGCGAGTCTTTGCGTTTATATCGAACTGCAGCCCCACTCGCGGAGAAAGCGACGAGTCATCGCTGCCGCTGAAAAACCGTGAGTAGTCGAGGCCATATACCAGGATCACTCCTTCGCGGATCTTCCACTCGTCGAGGCCTTGTATCGAGATCTGGCCGAGCTGTTTTGTTTCATTACCGACCGCGACGTTTCCGAGTTTCGCGACCGACGAATTGAATCGTAACTGATGCCCGTCTATCGGATTTAGCTTCAGCGAAGTTTCCAACCGTTGCGGCGAACGTCCGCCAATTCCGGTTTGGCCAGCAACTACAAAATCCGTGGTTTCGCCGACCGGAATGAAGGTCGCAAAATTTATACCCGAGTAGGAGCCACGATCGGAACCCGCGAAATAAGTCTCAAAAACCGTCTGCCCTTTGCGATGGACCGTGCGATCATCTGTATCGTCATTTTCCGCTACAGCGTCGTCATCGATCGGCGTGCTGCCTTCCTGATTCTGATAGATAGCCCGCTGCATCTGCGCGGCACGTATCCGCCATTTGGAACTGTTCTTGTCGAGGCGTTTTTCAGGAAGCGTATTACCGTTTCCTGCTCGTTCCAGTTTGAAACCGTAGCTGATCTCAGTAGAACGTCCAACATCAACACCGAAAATATAGGACGGATTAAACCCTTGGGCGACCGCGAGAACCGTGTACGTGCCAGGAACGATCTTGGCCAGGAAACTACCGTCGCGTCCCGCGGTAACCTGCTTTAGAAGTTTTGTTGTACCTGAATGAAAGATCGCGACAGCAGCATCAGCGATCGGGCTTCCGCTATCGTCACGAACAAATCCTCTGACGACACCGAGCGGTCCGGCCTTTTCTACTGTCACATTAATGGCCGCAGACGAAGAAGCAGGTGCGACGCCGATCGCCATCAGCATCACAAATGTCGTCAGGAGCAGTTGTTGTGTCCGTGTAGAAAAAAGCATTTTAAACGGCAATATCGGTAACTTTGGTATTTTGTTCGCAAAAATCAAGCCTGTCAAGGCGGATCGGGGCCGTTCTGTAAACTTAAGATGCGATAAACTTGACAAAGTTTGCTTGTCGGCTAGAATTGAGTTCTGCCTAAATGGCAGGGATGGAGACGTGGCTGAGCGGCTGAAAGCGGCGGTTTGCTAAATCGTTGTAGTCCAAAAGACTACCACAGGTTCGAATCCTGTCGTCTCCGCCATTAATATTAGAAAGGCCGTCAAATGCGAATTTGGCGGCTTTTTGCTTTTTTGGGGTATTGTTGTTCAGAGATGACCTTTCGTAGAAGCATTTTACTTTACGGCGTGGCGATGGCTCTGCTAATGGGGCTGCTGAAGTTTTTTGAATACCGCTTTTTTGTTCGCGGCCTGACGCTCGAACTCTATCTCGGCCTTGTCGCTGTCTTTTTTATAGCCTTAGGCGCGTGGATCGGTTGGCGGCTCACTCACAAAAAACCGGTCGAGTCAGTTCAGACCGACGGCTTTACGCTCGATGTCGAAAGACTAAAACGCCTCTGCATTACAAAACGCGAATACGAAGTTCTCGAAAATATCGCACTCGGCCTTTCGAATCAGGAGATCGCCGATAAACTTTTCGTTTCGACCAGCACGATCAAAACTCACCTCTCCAGCCTTTTTCTCAAGCTCGACGCCCGACGCCGCACGCAGGCGATACAAAAAGCCAAGGAACTTCGCATTCTGCCCTAGAACTTAAGTATGATTTGGCCGTATCGACGCGAATTCATACTTTCGGCCGATTGTATTTCTGCCTGGCTCACGTAATATTTCGCAAAAACGGAGGAAATTTCTATGCGAAAAATTGTTATCACTTACGGCCTCATTTCCGGGGCTATCATCACGAGCCTTTTCTTGATCTCGATGTACCTTTGGTCAAAGGGCATCATCAATTTCGACAACGGCGAATACTTCGGCTACGGCTCGATGCTAGTCGCGTTGTCGATGGTGTTTTTTGGGATCAAATCATTTCGCGATAACCAGAACGGACGGAAGATCGGCTTCTGGAAAGGCGTTTTGGTCGGTTTCCTGATCACGCTGCTGGCATCATTCGTCTATGCATCGAGCTGGGAAGTTTACATGCAGGTCAGCCCGTCGAATAAGTTCGTCGAGGAATATACCGAACATTACGTCAGCCAGCTCAAGCAGAAGGGCACGCCGCAGGCTGAGATCGATAAGACAATGGCCGAAATGGCTTCGATGATGGAAATGTATAAGAATCCGTTCATTCGTTTTGGAATGACGCTGATGGAGATACTACCGGTCGGCATTATCGTGACCCTGCTGAGTGCCGCGATCCTGCGGAAAAAAGAGATTTTGGCTGAATGAATAGAACCGGGGTCTATGTCTTGCCTCGCACGGCTGCTCTGTGCAATCCACTGTCCGACCAGTAAACTCGATAAAGCATTCGACCTGATGGAGTAACGGTATGTTTATTGAGTTTCACCTGGCAATTTTCGAGGCATCGACGTGGACCAATATGTTCACATTGGACGCGACCGCGACATGGGCCGAAAAGATCTTGCGGCCCATGATCGTTTACGCGGTGCTGATCGTGATGATCCGCTTATTCGGCAAGCGCGAACTAGCCCAGCTCAACCCATTTGATCTGGTCGTGATCTTGTCGATTTCGAATACTGTTCAAAACGCAATAATAGGCCAGGATAATTCGCTGATCGGCGGCCTCGTTGGAGCCCTCGCGTTGCTGTTTATAAACTACATCCTCGCACGCCTTAAATATGCGTCACCGACGATCGAATTAATAACTGAAGGCGGGCCTAAAACACTCATCAAGAACGGCAAGCAAGATGCAGCCGCGTTGAAGAGTGAACTGCTGACGAAAGAAGACCTCGATATCATCGCCCATGAAAATGGCCTCGAGGATCGCAACGACATAGACAAACTTGTTCTCGATCCCAACGGTTCATTCCTCGTTGACGGAAAAGATGAGATCAAGGATGCAAAATTCAAACGCGATGTTTTGCGCAAGATCAGCGAGCTTTCCGAACAATTGACTGAACTAAATGCACTAATGCAGAAACCTGTGGGCAAGTAAGCGAATAGCGGCCAGGCTTCGGTAGTGCTTTTGCGTTCTGCTCGTCGATACGGGAAACTACTTCGTTATGACTGTAAGAGTAAGATTCGCACCGAGCCCGACGGGTTATTTACATATTGGCAGCGCGCGAACCGCGCTTTTTAACTATCTTTACGCACGACATACGGGCGGCAAGTTCCTGCTTCGCATCGAGGACACGGACCTCGCCCGCTCAACCGAGGAATCAACCCGCTCGATTCTCGACGGCCTCGCTTGGCTGGAACTGAGCCATGACGAAGAGATCGTTTTCCAATCCGACAACGCCGACAAGCATCGTGCAACTGCCAAAAAGCTCCTCGCTGAGGGCAAAGCCTATCGCGATTTCACGCCCAAGGCGGAGCCGAACGATGCCAACGTTAAGGACACCATCAAAGATCGAGCACGTGCAAATCAGGGCGAAAAGAACATGCGGGATAATCCATACCGCGATTTGTCCGCGCAGGAAAGTGAAGCCCGTGCGAATGCCGGAGAACCCTTTGCTATCAGATTAAAAGTCGCTGTGACCGGCAAGACTTCATTTGAAGATGCGGTTTACGGCCTGCAGGAACGAGATTACACCGAGACGGAAGATCTGGTTTTGCTCCGCTCCGACGGCCATCCGCTCTATAATCTCGCCGTGGTTTGTGACGATATCGAGATGGCGATCACGCACGTCATTCGCGGGCAGGATCACCTGACGAACACCCACAAGCAAGTCCTTATATACGAAGCCCTCGGCATCACGCCGCCGACATTTGCGCATTTGCCGCTGATCATGGCGCCCAACAAAGGCAAGCTTTCGAAGCGCAAACATGGTGAGGTAGTCTCGATGACGACATATCGCGATGCGGGATTTCTCGCTGCCGCGTTCCGCAATTTCCTCGCCCTGCTCGGCTGGTCGGCGGGTGAAGAGAAAGAGATCTACTCGCTCGAAGAACTCGTCCAAAAATTCTCGCTCGATGGCATCCACCGCTCGAACGCGGTTTTCAATTTCACTGAAAACGATCCGCGCAAATGGACCGACGACAAAGCCCAATGGATGAACGCCGAATACATCCGCACAATGCCCGTCGGCGAGCTGCTGCCATTCGTCAAAGCCGAACTAAAGTCCGCCAAGCTCTGGCGCGAAGAATACGAACCCGAAGGCCGTGCCTTAACCGAGACGATCAGCTCAGCCGCCGACGCCGGAGCCGACGAACGCCCAGCGGGAGTCGCCGTCGATCTGCCGGAACACGGCTCGTACGACTGGTTCATCCAAACGATCAACCTTATCCGCCAGCGGTTTTTCACGCTCAAGGATTTCTCTTCACAGGGCCGTGCGTATTTCAGCGAAGACTATGATTTTGACCAGGCAGCGATCGAAAAGAATCTGAATAAGTTCCCGGATCTGAAAATCTGGCTGCCCAAACTCGCCGATCGTTTCGAAACAGAGTTTGCCGACAAACCGTTTTCCGAAGCAAATATCGAAGAGGTCGTAAAAGCCTTCACCGAAGAAAAGGGTACAAAACTTGGCGTTATCATGAACGGTGCCCGAACGCTCCTGACGGGAGTTGCTGTTGGTCCGTCGATGCTTTCGGTTTTTGAGATCATGGGAAAAGACCGGTGCATTTTGCGGCTGCGAAGCAGGGTCGCGTGGAACTAGCTAAAAGTTTTTTGCAGGTTCACGGGCCGTGGTCCGTTCCCTATACGCAAGCAAGCGTATGAAAATCGGAGCAGAGAACATCTTAAGGGCGTGGGCACTCGTTTGTGTATGTTTCGCCGCGGCGGTCACAGCACAGCCTGTGAGCCCGCGTCCGCTGCCGCCGGAGTTTTTCAAACGCCGTGAGGCTGGCTCGGCATTCGAGATGGGCAGGATCTATCTGCGGGAGCAGAAACCGGTTCTGGCCGCCGAGAATTTTGCCAACGCCGCGAAAGCTTATGCCGAGCTTCGAGATGATGGAGCGGTTGCGTGTTCGTATCTCGGTCTCGGTTCGGCATATGCTCAGAATGAGAAAAATGCGCTTGCATCGGAAACCTACGAGCAAGCTCTCGCTATCTTTCGCGCTCTGAAAGGCCGCGATCTTGATGAGCGGTCGCTAGCTAAACTCGGGTTCCTATATGACGAACTCGTCGGAAAGCGAACCGTTTTCAAATACGACGAGCTAGCCATCGTGCCGCCAAAACGCGGTTACGACCGGAACGGAGACCGCCTCGATCCGCGGTTTTCGCAAGGCTCAGAGCGTTATTACGTCCAGTATTTTAATCAGCCGTTCACGGTGTATTACCGCGAGGAGCCGGAGTCGATCTTCAACGATCCCCGAATGGCCGGCTCGAGCGATCAGCCAAAACCGGTTAGCTTTTATCGCGATGTTCTGGCGATCTGGAAGGCAAACGGTATCGAGAGCGTCAGCGTCGCCGTCGGCATCAGCCAGATGGAGTCGTGGGCAAACGCAAATCCAAAGGTTGCCGCCTTCTACGGCAAACAGGCGGTCAACGAATACCAGCAGATCCGCCAGGCGATGCGGCAGTCGAAAGATGTCCGCGTACGAACCTACAATAACCAGCTCACCGACAAGTTCCGCTTTCTTGCAGATCTGCTGATTGGTTTAGGCAGGCTTGCGGAGGCTAACGAAGTCCTGCAAATGCTGAAAGAAGAGGAGTTCTCGGACTTCGTCCAACGCGACCAAAGCGAGATCAAAAGCCTCGGCCGCCGGGCTACTTTAACCGCGAAGGAGCGAGCGCTACTTGAGCGATATCGACACCTCGCTGACCGTGCAGCTGAGATCGCAGCGGATGTGAGAGCAACGCAGGAAAGGAACTTCACTCTCGACGGAGTTCCAACCGCAAAAGCCCAACCCGCGGACGAACAAAAGAAGCTCGCCAAGCTCAACGCTCAGGCTGCAGACATCACCGCAGCGTTCAAACTCTTTCTCGAGAAAGAACTCGTCAACGAGATCGGCACCGACAACGCTGCCGGAGTCGCGGCTGACTCGACACTGCAATCGACCGCAAGGGATCTCGGCCCCGGCGTTGTCTCGCTCTACACCGTAGTCACCGAGCGGCGATACCGCGTCATCCTCACGACGCCGACGATCCAGATCGATGGCAAGACCGAGATCGAAACCGGTCTGCTGAACAAAAAAGTGCGGCGTTTCAGGGACGCCTTGCAGGATACTTCGATCGATCCGCGGCCGCTCGGAAAGGAGCTTTACGACATTCTAGTAAAGCCTGTCGAAAAGGAACTCGCCGCCTCAGGAGCCAAAACGCTTGTCTGGTCGCTCGACGGAACGCTTAGGTACATTCCGATCGCCGCCCTCTCGCCCGACGGCGTGACGTACCTCGGCGAAAAGTACCAGAACGTCGTGCTAACGCCGCGAACACGTGAGCGTTTGTCCGGAAACAGCGCGGATTGGACCGCTCTAGGGATGGGAATCTCTGAAGAACAAACCGTCAGTTTTCCGGAGTCAAAGGGCCAACCGATGAAGCTCGACGCTCTGCCCGGAACCCGCGAAGAGCTGATGGCGATCATTCACGACGAAAGCAATCCGTCCGAAACCGGCATCCTGGGTGGAAAGCGATATCTGGATAAAGATTTTACGCTCAATAAGTTAAAAGAATCGCTCGCCGCTCGAAATGCTGACGGCAAGCGAAAGTTCAATGTTGTTCATCTCGCCAGCCATTTCCGGCTCGGGGACAACTGGTCGAATTCGTTCCTGTTTTTAGGCAACGGAAAAGTGTTGTCTCTCGAAGAGATCGGAAATTCGGCAGACATAGATTTCAGTGACGTCGAGCTAGTTACACTTTCGGCTTGTAATACGGCTCTGACGACCGATTCGTGGGGTTTTGAGGTTGATTCCCTGGCCGCTGCGATCCAGGCAAAAAGCGGTAAGGCCGTACTTGCAACACTCTGGGCCGTCTATGACGAGAGCACCTCGCTCCTGATGCAGAGCTTCTATCGCGAGCGAAAAGACGATCCCAAATTAACGAAAGCTGAGGCTTTGCAAAGGGCCCAAAAGAGACTTATTACCGGCAAGACGAACGGGAAATCGTTCGCCCATCCATATTTCTGGGCAGGCTTCGTCCTGATCGGAAACTGGAACTGACGCCGGCAAAGGCTTAACAAACACAACCCAAGGAGGAACTAAAAATGGCATACATCATCGTATGGCTTAAGGCTACGTCTACGTAAAATTCGAGAAAATCGAGCAAAACAACCGGTCTCTGCTTCGTTTGAATACCCGAAATGCGGAACCATTTTTCGATCGGACCTCAATTGGTCCGGCCATCACATAGATTGGAAAAACATACACAAAACAATGAAAAAGACACTATTAATCATGCTTCTGCTTGCCACATGTGGCACATTCGCACAAGCTCAAAAACTAGGTAAATTCGGTGCCGATCTGGGCAAGAAGAGCATCATGGGCAAAGAGATCAGGCTGCCGTACACGTCCGTTACGAGCTATTATGGCTACGTCAGTGGCGACACGAAACCGGATGAGGAGAAAGGTGGGAAGAAATACTATTACATCTACGTCTGGATTCCGGTCGCGGCGCCGGAGTTGGGGATTCGGATGATCTCGCCCGTTCCCGACGGCGAAAAACCGTCAGCGACCGATTTTATCAGCGGCAACTACGAAAAGAACGCAGCCGACAAAGCCAGCTATTTCGACACCTGGATCGCATTCGACAAAGCGTCGGGGATCTTCAGCTCAGCGGACATCAAATCAAAAGCTAAATCCGCATCCTGGAACACTTTCGACCGCAACGACGACAGCAGCGAAATGCCCGCAAACCCGAGCGGCAGCAAATATAATTCACTTATGCGTTTGACCAGCGAACTGAGCGATCCGATGCGGGCATTGACCGCAGGACTATATCGCATCGGCTTTACTACATTCAAAACGGGCGACGTAAAGGGAGGGTTTCTGGCTCAGATCGGTTCCCCGGTCAACATGCCCGGCATGATCGTAGCTAGTTCCTTAGATGATCTACAGACGAAGCTGAACGCAAAATAGGGTTGCTTGCCTGTTCTCTAAGAGGCTTTTCGACTTGCTCGGAAAGTCTCTTTTCTATTCAGACCTCAATTATTCTTCGCTTCACGGGCGATGACAAAACGATCGTCGTGGTTGTGATGCCATAGGGAACGAGGCGGTCGATGACTTCCTGAAGGTGTTCGACCGAGGCGACGGCGACTTTCATAATAAACGAATCGCCGCCGGTTCCGCGGTGGCATTCGAGAACCTCGGTCGAGCCCTGGACGACCTCGATGATGTGGCTGTAATCGACGCCGGTGATGCTCATGCGGATGAAAGCTGTGATCGGGAGGCCGACTTTCGCGGTGTCAATGTCCGCTCGATAACCGGTGATGATCGCGGCATCCTCGAGCTTGCGAACGCGCTCGATCACTGCCGGAGTTGTTAGTCCGACCCTTCGACCGAGCTCGGCGTAGCTAGTCCGGGCGTCTTCCTGGAGTTCCTTTAATATCTTTCGGTCGATCTCGTCGATCATAAAGCCATTCCTGCTAACAAACTAATAATCTAAAGGCAATTTAGCATAATTCCTTACGAATGCCATTCAACGGATTTGTCATATCCATTAAAATAACTAATTCGAGGATAACTTCTCACCTCTTTGCGACCATCGAACGTATGACAGGAGCCGCTGCACAAATGCTGACCGAAACCTTCCAAACCGCGACCGAGCCCGAAGTCGAGATCGCAAATTTCCGCGTTTCCGATGACGATCTGCCGGAATTTCGTGATCTTAAGTTCGAGAACATCAACGAACTTCACCTCGACCATCCCGGTGCAAATGACAAGGAATACCGGGCACGCCGCGACTATATAGCGCAGTGTGCGAAGAGTTTTCGCGAAACCGGTCAGATCACGGATGTTGACTACAACGCCCGCGAACAGCGCGTATGGCGCTACGTCGCCGAAGAACTCGAGGAATTACAGCAGCGGTATGCGAGCCCTTTTTATCTGCGGGCAAAAAAGGATCTCGGCATACGAACCGACCAGATACCACAGCTATCGGAAATGAACCGCCGTTTGAAAGAGCTAACCGGATTTCGCCTCGCCCCGATCGAAGGGCTGGTCGAAACCCGCGGATTTCTCTCTTGGCTCTCGTACCGCGTCATGCTTTGCACGCAGTACATCCGCCACCATTCGCACCCGGCATACACACCCGAACCGGATATCGTCCATGAGGCCATCGGCCACATTCCGATGTTCACGAACCCGAATTTTGCCGACTTCTCGCAGTTCATCGGACACGGAGCAAGGATCGCGACCGACAAACAGCTCGAAGAACTCGGCCGTCTCTACTGGTTCACCGTCGAATTCGGCATGGTCGAGCACGAAGGCGACATCAAAGCCTACGGAGCCGGCCTGCTCTCGTCATTCGGCGAACTCGAACATGCCTTCTCCGACCAGGTCGAACGCCGACCTTTTGATCTGGAGCAGGTCATCAATCACGAATACACTTACAGCGATATGCAAAAGATCCTGTACGTGATTCCGTCGTATGCAGAATTGAAAGAAGTGACGCGGAAGTATATTGAAAGCTTTGGAAAATAGCGTAGCCTTTTTTTGACAGAGGCGCAGAAAACTTATGTATGCTCGATAGTGAGAGTTTTTAAGTGGAAGTATCTAGACACGATGAAGACGATATTTAAACTTGGTCTGTCGGTGGTTTTAGCATTTTGGCTCAGTGGGGCTTCAGCAGCCCAAATCGATCAGAGAACGCCTTTCTTTGCTAACCCCACGCAAACAGCTTCGGAACCGTTAAGAATCGTACTAATGCCAAAAGCGGAATTTACAGCAGAAGCACGAAAAAATAAGCTTCAAGGTACTGTAAGGTTGGCCGTTACGTTTTTGGCCTCGGGCAAAATTGGGAATATTGAGATTGTCACTGGATTGCCGGATGGTCTATCGGATATGGCAAGGGTTGCCGCTAAAAACATACTTTTCGAACCAGAAAAAAAACAAAACGAGCCGATTACAGTAACGCGGCAACTTGAATATTTATTTAAGAATGATTGGGGCCAACCTGTTGGCAACAATACACCTGTCAGTCAAACTCGAAGTAGTTCTGTCGTGTCAGAACAGCCTCAATTATTAAAGCCGGTTCAGCCAGTGACCTTTTCGCTAACGCCAGGTAACGGAAAGGTGTTTGCTTTACGGCTAACCGAAAATGACATTGTTGATGTCTCGTGGCTAGTTAGCGATGAACTGATTCTTCATTCTGGCATCTTGGACCCTTCTGGAAAGCCACTTGCAATTGGTGGTGATGACGATGCCCTATTATTCACTGCTCCTTCGAGCGGTGAATATACATTAGTTTTAAAATATGATGAGGGTTCTGAGGTAAAAGACCGACAAAACATTACAGTACAGTATGCAGTAGGGTTTACCCTTCCCAATGGGTCAAAACAAAAAGCCTTGCGGAGAATCAACGGTTACGACATTAGAATTTATACGACTCCCGAGGTCGGGGATGAATCCGGTCTGTCAATTGTCGTTTTTGAAAAAGACGGTCTCAAGAAGAAGATACTTCGGAGTTTCGGGCAGGGTTCCGTGGGTTATTCATTTGCCGACGATGTGTTTGTTTCCGCCTTCAAATCCGCGAAAGAAGCATCCGCTCTGATTAGAAATACACTAGATAAGACGGGAGATGGAATTCCCGACGTGATGATTGATTACTATTCGGGCGGTAGTCACTGCTGTTTCACAACATTCTTTTTTAATTTGGGAAGAACGGTTGATTTGATCGAAGAGCTAGACACTCAGCATGCGGGACTTGTTGCCAAAAGTTTGAATCCGGCCGGAGGATTGCGGTTTGAAACCAGCGAGAACAATTTTGCCTACTGGAATGCGTGTTTTGCATGTTCGCCAATGCCGCGAGTGATTCTTGAATTTAACAACGGAGTACTACGCCCAAATTTTGAATTAATGAAAAAGCCTCCCCCGACACTCTCGGCAATTAAGAATTTAGCTAGAACAGCTAGGCTGAAAATCAGCCTGGAGCCATACACGGACGATGGCGAACAATTCGAAGAAGCGTTTTGGGCGGAAATGTTAAATTTGATCTACACGGGTAATGAGGGATTAGCGTGGCAATACTTCGATTTAGTCTGGCCATCTGGGAAACAGGGCAAAGAATTATTTGCTACTAATTTCAAAGAGGTTTTGAGTTCTGGTTACTATGGAAGCCCTGACGCGGCTGCTCAGAACGGATTCCGCAATTATTGGAAGGGCTTTTATAAAATCCTTGATTCTCTTCGAAACAACGTTAATTAAACTTTTTCTATGACTACACAAAATCCACTAGGACTTAAAAAGATCCACCACGTCGAATTCTACGTCGGCAATGCTAAGCAGGCGGAGTTTTATTATCGTAAGGCGTTCGGGTTTTCGCGGGCCGGGTATATGGGGCTTGAGACGGGGAATCGTGAGGTGACGAGCTACCTGCTGAAGCAGTCGAATATCAATTTTATTTTATCGACGCCGATGTCGCCCGAGCATCCTGGGTCTGAGCATATCAAGCAGCACGGCGACGGCGTACATGATATTGCGTTTTTGGTCGAGGATGCCGATCATGCTTTTCATGAGGCAGTACGGCGCGGAGCGACGCCGGTCGAGGAACCGCACGATCACGGCGATGAGCATGGCGTAGTTCGCCACGCTTCGATCGCTACTTATGGCGATACGATCCATTCGTTTCTCTCGTACAACAACAATAACGGCCACAATTACAACGGCGTTTTCCTGCCCGGCTTTGTCGAGCAAAAAGTCGAAGGCGAGCCGACGGGTATCATGCTGGTCGATCACATCGTCGGCAACGTCGAGCTGGGCCAGATGACCAAATGGTGCGATTTTTACCGCGATGTGATGGGCTTTTTCCGTTACATAACGTTCGACGATAACGATATATCGACCGAGTATTCGGCTCTGATGTCGATCGTCATGTCGGACGGCGGACACAATATCAAATTCCCGATCAATGAGCCGGCGATGGGCAAAGGCGGCAAATCACAGATCCAGGAATACATCGAATTTTATCGAGGCGCCGGAGCTCAGCACATCGCTTTGCTATGCCGCGACATCCGCTCGACCGTCGCCAAGCTGATGGAAAATGGGGTCGAATTCTTAACCATTCCCGACACATATTACGACGATCTGTCGAGCCGCGTCGGTGACATCGACGAAGATATCCCAAGCCTCAAAAAACTCGGCATCCTCGTCGACCGCGACGACGAGGGGTATCTCCTTCAGATCTTCACTAAACCGGTCGAAGACCGGCCGACGGTTTTCTACGAGATCCTCCAGCGCAAAGGGTGTAAAGGCTTTGGGAAAGGTAACTTTAAGGCTCTCTTTGTCTCGATAGAGGAAGAGCAGCGTAGACGAGGAAACCTGTAAGAAATTTGCCCTCGAAACCCGCGAAAAGTGCGAAATTAAAGCAAACTTTTTTCGTGAGTTTCGCGTGTTTCGTGGGCAAAATTTTTCTCGGTTCCGATATACTTCGATAAATGGATAGACGAGATTTCATCGGTTTTGCAACGGCTGCGGGTTTGACGTTGATTATGGAGAAGAACGCTTTTCCCGCTACGCAGACCTTCGAGTCGCATAGGCCCGCGATTGGCGATCGAAAGTTTGTCAGTACCGCAGTCGAGCAGCAGATCGCTGCTGTCAAATCTCGGATCAAGGACCCGGAACTCGCCTGGCTGTTTGAGAATTGCTATCCGAACACACTCGACACGACTGTTTTTACTGGGACAAGGGATGGAAAGCCGGACAGTTTTGTCATAACCGGTGACATTGACGCTCTTTGGCTGCGCGATTCGACGGCGCAGGTTACGCCGTATTTACCGTTGGCTAAGACGGACGAGAAGCTGCGGGTTATGATCCGCGGGTTGATACATCGCCACGCGTTTTCGATCCTGCTCGATCCTTACGCCAATGCGTTTCTTAAAGACCCGAACGGTAAGGGCTGGGACGATCTGCCTAAGAATAAGCCCGGCGTTCATGAACGGAAATGGGAGGTCGATTCGCTTTGTTATGCGATGCGGCTTTCGTATCAGTATTGGAAGACGACGGGCGACGCGACGCCATTTGATGCCGAATGGGAGGAAGCGATGCGGACGATCTATCGCACATTCCGCACCGAACAGCTAAAAGACGGCCCGAGCCCGTACCGGTTTATTCGCCGGACGACGGACATGTTCGACGCACCGCCGTTTCAGGGCGAGGGCTATCCGGTAAAACCCTGCGGATTGCTGCGTTCGGCGTTTCGTCCGTCTGACGATTCTACGATACTGCCGTTCCTGATACCGTCGAATATGTTCGCGGTTGTTGAACTGCGTCATTTGGCAGAGATGTTTCAGGCGGTCGTAAAAGATGCGAAATTCGCCGCCGAATGCCGCTCGCTTGCCACTGAGGTTGAGCAGGCGGTAATTAGGCACGCTGTCGTGGACCATCCGAAATTCGGCCGAATTTTCGCGTACGAGGTCGACGGTTTTGGAAACGCGATGTTCATGGACGACGCGAACGTGCCAAATCTGATGTCGATCCCGTACCTGGGTTTCGTTCCGGTCACAAACTCGATCTATCAGAACACGCGGCGGTTTGTGCTGAGTGATTCGAATCCATATTTTGCTAAGGGCAACGCCGCCGAAGGAGTCGGCAGCCCGCACACCGGCAAACGCTCGATCTGGCACATCGGCATCACGATGCGGGCCCTGACCTCGACCAACAGCGCAGAGATCGCCAACTGCCTCGCCATGATCAAACGCACGCACGCCGGCACCGGATTCATGCACGAATCATTCAACCCAGACGACCCTGTGAAATTCACAAGAAAATGGTTCGCGTGGGCAAATACATTGTTTGGCGAGCTGATCGTTAAGCTCGATGGGGCGAATCCGCGTGTACCGATGTAAGAAACTTTAGACTGGGATGAAGTGGATAAAAGAGATCGATCTTACTATCCCTTTTATCTCCTTTATGCCTGTAAATTAACCTATGAACCTCAAATACCAAACTGGTTTTGGCAACGAATTTGCGACCGAAGCAGTCGAGGGGGCATTGCCCGTGGGCCAGAACTCGCCACAGAAGGCTCCGTTGGGATTATATGCCGAGCAGCTTTCGGGAACGGCGTTTACGGTGCCGCGTGCGGGAAATAAGCGTACGTGGACGTACCGTATTCGGCCGTCTGTCATGCATCGTCCCTTCGAGCGGATAGGCAACGGCAAGTGGCAAAGTAAGCCCGATGACATCGACGTCACGCCGAATCAGCTTCGTTGGGATCCGCTGCCGGTTCCGGATGAGCCGACCGATTTTATTGACGGGATCACGACGATAGCTCTAAACGGCGATCTGATGTCACAGATGGGCATCGGGATTCACATCTACACCTTTAACAAAGGCATGGGCGACCGTTATTTTTATAACGCCGACGCCGAGATGCTGATCGTGCCGGAGATGGGAAGGTTAGGTTTCCTGACCGAATTAGGACCGATACAAGCGGGGCCGGGTTCGATCGTTTGTATTCCTCGCGGTGTGAGATTTCGGGTCGAACCGCATCCGGACGACAAAAAGTGCCGCGGCTACATTTGCGAGAATTACGGCTCACAGTTTCGCCTGCCCGACCTCGGCCCTATCGGAGCTAACGGCCTCGCAAATCCGCGCGATTTCGAGACGCCCGTCGCGTGGTTCGAGGATCGCGAGGGCGAGTTCGAACAGGTCGCTAAGTTTGCGGGAAATCTGTGGTCGTGCGAGATCGATCACTCGCCGCTCGACGTCGTCGCGTGGCATGGCAACTACGCCCCGTACCGCTACGACCTGCGTCGTTTCAACACGATCGGTTCGATCTCATACGATCACCCGGATCCTAGCATTTTTACTGTTCTCACTTCTCCGTCAGGCGAGGCGGGCGTCGCGAATTGCGACTTTGCGATCTTCCCAGAACGGTGGCTGGTAGCCGAAAACACCTTCCGCCCGCCGTGGTATCACCGCAACTACATGTCCGAATACATGGGCCTCATCTACGGTGCCTATGATGCGAAGGAAACAGGCTTCGTGCCCGGCGGCGGCTCGCTCCACAACCAAATGTCCGCCCACGGCCCCGACCTCGATGCGTTTGAAAAAGCATCGAACGCCGATCTCAAACCGCAAAAACTCGAAGGCACGATGGCGTTCATGTTCGAATCTCGTTATATAATTCGGCCGACGAAATTTGCGATGGAAACGTCGCAGCTGCAGAGCGAATATTTCGAGGTTTGGCAGAGGCTAAAGAAGAATTTTCACGCCTGAGATCTCGGGCAAATCCTTGCTCTTTCCGCCAAATAGCGGCAAAATATTTCCCATATGATACAGACTGTCGAAGCAGTAATAGATGAAAGCGGTAAGGTAAGAGTGCTGAATGATCTGCTTCTACCCCGAGGACATCGTGCGATCGTTACCGTACTCGAAGAAATGTCCGAACCCGACATCCCGGAAACAGCGTTGTTGAGTGAAAACGCACTAGCTGCCGATTGGCTCAAGGACGAGGAGGACAAGGCTTGGTCACACCTTCAGTTGGAACAGTAGTTCTGGTCCGCTTCCCATTCAGCGATCTGACGGCTTCGAAACTTCGCCCCGCAGTGGTTCTCGCGAACGCTGAGCGAGGAGACTGGGTTTTGTATCAGATAACCAGCCAAAGCTACGCTGACCGTAATGCAATCGGTATCTCAAATGCCGACTTCGTTCGCGGTTCGCTCAACAAGCCAAGCTATGCGCGTCCGGCAAAGCTGTTCACGGCGAACAATAACATCATGATGAAAAGTATCGGTGATCTTTCGACACTAAAGTTGAAGGGGATTCGGGTATCCGTGATCTCGATCTTCAAATAACCTAATTCGTTTACGGATCCATAATGATTTTCCTCAGATCCATCAGTGTCATCGGCGTTTCGGTTTTACTATTTCTTACCACCCATTCCGCACTGGCCCAAACGGAGCCATATGTCTCGGAAACAGATTCCCTTGTGCTCAAAAAACTCGACCAATGGCAGGACTGGAAATTTGGTCTGTTGATGCACTGGGGACCTTACAGCCAGTGGGGAATTGTTGAATCGTGGTCGATCTGCGCGGAGGACGTCGATTGGTGCCGCCGGCCGAAAGGCAGTAATTATGTCGATTACGTGAAGCAATATGAGAAGCTTCCCACGACATTCAACCCGGTCCAATTCGATCCTGACAAATGGGCAAAAGCTGCAAGCGATGCGGGGATGAAGTACGTCGTGTTTACTACGAAGCACCATGACGGCTTCAATATGTTCGATACCAAGTTTTCGGACTACAAAATCACCGCCGCAAACGTTCCGTTTCACCGGAACCCGCGAGCTGATGTAACGAAAGAGATCTTTAAAGCATTCCGCCGCGAGAATTTTGGCATCGGAGCGTATTTTTCGAAGCCTGACTGGCACAGCGACAATTATTGGGATCCATTCTGGGCGACACCGGACCGTAATACGAATTACGACACCACCAAGCATCCCGACAAATGGAATCGGTTCAAAGACTTCACCTATAACCAGATCGACGAACTGACGACCGGCTACGGAAAGGTCGATATCCTCTGGCTCGACGGCGGTTGGGTTCGGCCGGGCATGCCGAAAGATCCGGTCGCGGGCAGCGGCCGCGTGCCATGGCCGCAGGATATCGACATGCCGCGGATCGCCGGGATGGCACGCAAAAATCAGCCCGGAATTATCATCGTCGACCGTGACGTTCACGGGCAATTTGAGAATTACCGCACACCCGAGCAAAAAGTTCCCGACGCACCGCTGCCGTACCCTTGGGAAACCTGCATGACCATGGCGACCTCATGGTCTTACGTGCCGAACGATGTCTACAAACCTTCTCGTCAGTTGATCCATACGCTCGTTGACGTCGTCGCAAAGGGCGGGAATTTCCTCCTCAACATCGGCCCCAGCCCCAAAGGCGACTTCGCCCCCGACGCCTACACCCGCCTGCGAGACATCGCCGCCTGGATGAGCATCAACAACGAAGCCATCTACAACACACGCCCGATCGCCCCCTACAAACAAGGCAAGGTAGCCTTCACGTCGCTGCGTGACGGAACTGTCTTCGCGATCTACATGGCCGACGAAAATGAAACAGCCCCGCCTGCGAGCTTGGTCATTGAAGGGATAGTTGCTGCGGACGGAGCAAAAGTCAGCCTTCTTGGTTTCGACAAAGAACTGTCATGGAAACGAACGGCGAATGGATTTACCGTAGATATTCCTGACGAGTTTAGAAATAGATCAAACGGGAAATTTGCGTGGACGTTACGAATCTCTAAAATTATCCGTTGATGTGAGTTAGCACATTTGCTAACATTTACTATGAAGTTCGAGGTCGGATATTACGATCAACAGCTCAAGGACGAGATCATGGCGTGGCCAGCTGATCTCTACGCCGACTATCTGAGATTGCTGGGGCTAGTCGAAGAATTTGGGCCGATACTTCGAATGCCGCATTCCAGGGCAATGGGAGATGGAATGTTCGAACTCAGACCTCGGGGACGAAGCGGAATTGGACGTGCATTTTATTGTTACCTTTTAGGACGAAGAGTCATCATCATTCACGCGTTCATCAAGAAAACACAGAAAACGCCTGAGAGGGAAATCACAATAGCCCGCAATAGGGTCAAGAAGGTAAAGAAATGACTGATCGTGAATACAAACCGGTAAAGCATGACCATAAAGGGATGCTCGAAGAGGCTTACAAACGGCCTGGCTTCAAGGAAGCTTACGAGGCCCTTGAGCTTGAGTACGAGATCGCTCGACAAATGCTCCGAGCTCGTTCCCGGGCGGGCTTAACCCAGGACGCTGTCGCCGCAAAAATGGGAACAACGAAAAGTGCGGTCTCAAGACTTGAGGGCGTTGGCAAACATAGACCTTCGATCGCGACCCTCAAACGCTACGCCGAAGCCGTCGGTTGTGACCTCAGCGTAAAATTGGTGCCGCAGAAGTAATTGATTGAGAACCGATTTTGCAAAATATAAACTTATTATCTCTGGCTCTGTCTGCGATCCTGACGACTGGGTGTTTGAGTTCAACAGAATTTCAGCCGGAACCCGTTAATGGTCGAGAGAGGATACCGCCTGATTTTCAATTGAATTATTACGAAGGAAACGGTAACTTTTTTATCCCGTTAGCTGCAACCAGATATCTTGTCGAATCAAATGGAAAGGTTACGGTTACTTTCCTATATCCCAAAAAAGAGGTTAGTGAGGAGCGACTTTTGTCTACAGAGCAATTAGAGACCTTGTGGACTCAGGTATCTGAGACTCATCTCTCGAATTTTGCAGAACCTGCCACCGAACTTCGGGACAAATGCAACAAAAGGGAAACCGATCAACCTGCTCGGGTAATTGAACTGCGATTTAACGGCAAGGTAATAAAGGTAGTTGATGACTTCGATCCCAAACGCTGTGTTGAAGTGGAACCACTTGACGCGTTAACCAACAATTTGCCTCATTTACTCGAAGGTGTTTTGTTAAAATCACTTGAGCAGGATCGGCCACGTGAAAAATAAAATGCTCGGACATATTTTATGCCATATGCTTTCGATGAGTTAAGGTTTCTTGCAACGCCTGAAAAAGGCGAAGTCTCTGCAATTCTGATGCGGCCCGAAAATGCGACGCATCTGCTCGTCCTCGGACACGGGGCGAGTTCGAATATGCGAACGCCGATGCAGGCGACGATCGCTGAACGATTGGCTGAGCAGGGCATCGCGACGTTTCGTTATAACTTTCCTTATTCGGAAAAAGGTGGCGGGAGGAATTCGCAGGTGACCTGTACTGAGACGATACGGTCGGCGGTCAGGGCTGCGAGTGAGGCGGCGCCGGATCTGCCGATACTTGCGGGCGGGCACTCGTTTAGCGGGCGGATGACTTCGACCGCGCAGAGTGAGGAGCCGATCGACGGCGTGAGAGGTTTGGTGTTCTTTGCCTTTCCGCTGCATCCCGCAGGTGAGCCGGCGACAAAGCGGGCTGAGCATCTCAAGCTGATCGACATTCCGATGCTTTTCCTGAGCGGCACGAGAGATGCCCTCGGTGAGCTTGATCTGCTTGAGCCGGTCGTGAATGGCCTTGGCAACAAAGCAACGCTTCACCTTCTGGATACAGCCGATCACAGTTTCAAGATCCTTAAAAGAACTCGCCAGTCGACCGAAGACATTTTTGCCGAGATCGCCCGCGTTGTTCGCGAATGGGCGTCGGATCTTTAGTTAACATTGACCACTGTGTCCGATCAGTTCGAAACTTCCTGACACTTCGGGACGTGGAATAACGTTATGTGCAGAAATATCAAAACGCTCTTTAATTTCGATCCGCCAGCGACTACAGACGAAGTAAACGCCTCAGCGATACAGTTCGTTCGTAAGCTATCCGGGTTTACCAAACCGTCCAAAGCCAACGAAGAAGCATTCAACCTCGCTGTCGAACGCGTCGCAGCGGCTGCTCAGGAAATGCTGAATTCCTACGTCACGAACGCCCCGCCCCGCGACCGCGAGATCGAGGCGGTAAAGGCTCGCGAACGGGCAGCTATTCGATACGGCACCCGAACTTGAAGAGGTGAAACGATTGTTATCACATTAACGGCATGACGACGCTAACTCACCTTTTCAATATGCCGCGCTCGCTTGTTTGGATATCTGCATAAGAAGGACACACAAAGGTCCTCAACAATTTTTAGCGGCTCACCATGAAGGCGAGGCGCGGAGCGGTGCAAAATAGGTTCACCGTGAAATATCGCAACGAACTAAAATGGTTGGTCCCGATCGCAGTTGTTTGTGTACTCGTTTTTGCGAATTCGTTGACCGGAGAATTTGTCTATGATGACACGCGACAGATCATCCGCAATACGCTGATCCAGGATAATTCGCTGTTTTGGAAAGCCTTAAGCTCCGACGTTTGGGCGTTCAAGGGCGACGGTACGCAGGCGGCGAGCAACTATTGGCGGCCGACGTTTACGCTGCTGAATATCGTCTGTTTCCGTCTTTTCGGCACGAGCCCCTTGGGATGGCATGTGGTTAACGTGCTGCTGCATACTGGTGTCAGCGTGCTCGCATTTTTGCTTTTGCGGCGTTGGCAATATTCAGCGGTCGTGGTGTTTGTGATCGCGTTGATCTTTGCGGTTCATCCCGTTCACGTGGAGTCTGTCGCATGGATCGCAGGTTCACCGGATCTGTTATTTTCGCTGACGTTACTCGGTTCGTTGTGGTTTGCGACGAGCTATCGCAGCTCGCGGTCGAACAAAGATCTACTTTTGATGATCCTGTTCTATGCAGCCGCTCTCGGTTCAAAAGAGATCGGCATTCTCTGCCTGCCGATCTATTATTTTGTTCTCAAGGATGATACCGACGGTACTGAGGTAAGGCAGAGTTCGCTGAACACACCGTTGCTGGCACTCGCTGCGTCGGCAGTCGCATGTTTTCTTATTAGGCTCAGTATTATCGGTGCCATCGCGAGGCCGCCGGATGATGCGGTGGCGTTGTTTGATGCAGTGATTAGCGTGCCGCAAATGTTTGCTTTTTATCTGAAGCAGATCTTCGCTCCCATCTTAATCGCCATCAATTACCCGCTCTCTCCGGTCAAAGAGATCGGAGGGTTGAATTTTGTCGTTCCGCTTTTCATCTCCCTTGCAGCGATCGCGGGAGTTATATATGTTGCTCGATCGTCAAAACGTGCGATGCTCGCGGCCGCGATCTTCCTGCTGCCGCTCATCCCGGCGATGAACGCGACGGCATTCCCGTCCGAACAGATCGTCCACGATCGCTATCTCTATCTGCCGCTGCTCGGAGCGTTGATGCTGCTCGTGCCGCTCGCGGGGAAGGTGCTGAGCGAAAGGAACTTGCTGATCGCCGGATGTGTTGTGGCGTTGTTGTTTGGTGTTCAGACGGTCAGATACAACTTCGCGTGGGCCAACGAACTCGCTCTTTGGACCTGGACAAAGAACATCGACGATTCGGCGTTCACCTCACTCCAACTTGGAAGTGCTCTCGCGGAGGAAAAAAGATATGAGGATGCGATCGCAGCTTACTCGATGGCGATCGCCAAAAAGCCCACGATGCGTGCCTATTACGGCCGCGGCCGCAATTACAACGCTGTAAAACAGTTCGACAATGCGGAAAAAGATCTGCAAGCTGCTCTCGCAACCCCAGCGGACCAGCAGGACGCCTATGCCACGTATCAGGTGTACGAATCGCTCGGGATAACCTACGTCGAGCAGAAAAAATACGACCTGGCGATCCGGAATTTCCTCGACGCCCGCAAAGATCTTCCGATCTACGCCGCCGCCCTGACCGAAAAGCTCGCTGTCGCTCATTACCAGGCCGGAAACAAATCCGACGCCATGCGCGAACTCGAAAGCTACGTCACTCGAGCTCGCGTCGAAATGCTGCCCGAATCAAAAAATGTAATTCTGCGTTTGGGAATGCTCTACGCCGAAGCCGGCCGCAAAGACGAAGCCCGCGGAGCTCTGAATGAATATCTTCGCTCCACGGCCTCGTATTCGGATAAGAATATGGTTGGATATCGGAATCAGGCGATGAAAGTGTTGGAGACGTTGAAGTAGGCGTCAAACGGGACGATAATTTTACGAACATTGCTCCCGCAAAATACGTTTTGACTTTCAACTATGCCAAAACAGAGCTTGATCATTGTTGCTTTCCTTTTGTTAAATTCTTGTTGGCTAAATGTCTCTGCCCAACAGGATTTAGAGAGGTTGAATGAGACGATACTTGCCAAAGACGCTGCTTTTTGGAGGGCTTATAACAAGTGCGACATTTCTGCATTTGGGCCGATGTTCACGGACGATGTCGAGTTTTTCCATGACAAAGGTGGACCGACAATTGGACATGAGAATTTCATGAACGCTCTGAAAAATGGACTTTGCGGCGATCCGAATTCGCATTTACGGCGTGTAGCGGTTGAACGAACAGTGCAAGTTTTTCCACTGGAAAATGGCAAAGTAATTTACGGCGCAATCATCTCCGGCGAACACGTATTTTACGTAAACCAGAAAGGCAAACCTGAATTCCTCGACGGGCGTGCCAGATTCTTACAATTGTGGCTCTTAAATGAAGGCGTGTGGAAAATGGCGCGAATACTCAGTTACGATCATGGCCCAGCCAGCAAAAAGGGCGGAACAAAGTGAGACACACGCTACTCCATCTCACTCTCATCAATATCAAAATTCGCGTAAACCTTCTGCACGTCATCGTTGTCATCGATGGCGTCGTAGAGTTTCATCATGGTTTTGGCGTCGGCACCGGTTAGCGCGATGTAGTTTTGGGGGATCATTGAGACCTCAGCGGCCTGGGGCTCGATGCCGGCGGCTTTAATTGCGTCGGTCACGGCTTCGAAGGCGTCGGGGGCGGTGTAGATCTCGAAGACATCGCCCTCGTCCTGCATATCATCGGCTCCGGCTTCGATAGCGATCTCGAATAGCTCGTCTTCTGATTTTGCGGCCTTATCGACTACGATGTAGCCTTTTTTATCGAACATCCACGCGACCGAACCGGCTTCGCCGAGGTTGCCGCCGTTCTTCGAGAACAGGTGACGAAGCTCAGCGACCGTGCGGTTACGGTTGTCGGTCATGGTCTCGACGAGGATCGCGACGCCGTTCGGGCCGTAGCCTTCGTAGGTGATCTCGTCGTATGCGACGCCTTCGAGCTGGCCGGTGCCGCGTTTGATGGCGCGATCGATGGTGTCATTGGGCATGTTGAGCCCTTTTGCGTCGCTGACAGCCTTTCGCAGACGTGCATTCGCGTCAACGTCGCCGCTGCCGCCGGTGCGGGCCGCGACGGTGATCTCTTTGATCAGCTTGGTAAATATCTTACCGCGTTTAGCGTCGAGAGCACCTTTCTTGTGCTTAATTGTGTGCCACTTGGAATGTCCTGACATGTGATAAAAAACCTTTGTTTTGTTGAACTAAAATCGAATAAACGAATATATCACGCAACATTATTACGGCGCAAAAATGACTGATGCCTTTAGCTCCACTGCACCTCGCGGATCTGCCGCTCGTCACGCAGGATATTGTGGATCAGATCGCAAAGCCGGCCGCGCGAAGGGGAGTCTTTTGAACCAAATAGTCCCCAGGTACGCGGCTTATCGATGGTGATGGTCCAGCCGGCGTATTCGTCGCCGATCGTTTCGTTCACGATGCCAAAATCGAGGATAAAATTCTCGCCATTTGCGGTGACCGATTCCGACCAACCGTCCGCGCTTTTTACCGGTGTATGAAAGACGAACTCGCTTCCCTTCGATTTTACGATCATCCATTTCGCGAGATCCTCGCCAAAATGCCGGTCGTTTGCAACCGCCGGGATCGTTGCCTGCGTATCGAATAAACCTGACATGAACGAAATTTGATTCTTCATTTTATTAGCTCCTCAAACTTCGATACTGACAGGTTTTCGATCTTAATTCTTTTATTTTTCGAAGTTTCGCCACTGATGATCGAAACTTCGCTCTTAGAAACACCGAAATGCTTGGCAAATAGTCGTATAATTTCGGCATTCGCAGCTCCGTCAACCGGCGGCGAACAGATGCGGACCTTTAGCGAACCGTCGTGTTCGCCAACGATCTCGCTCCTCGACGCACGCGGTATGACGCGGACGGCAACGACGATGCCGTCCGGATGTTCTGTAAGGTTAATTGACACGCTTTTTTAATACCGAATTAACAGGTTTCGGGTTATTATAGCTGACAAATCTGTCTTTTCCGGGAAATCACAATGCTTAAAATATCGCGCGTCCGTTCGGTTGGGGTCCTAGGTTTGATAATGGTCTGCTCGGCCGGCCTTTTGTATTTCGGCATTCCCGGATCGCCAAAGGTCGTGGCTGACGCGATCGAAGAAACTGGCGCCGATCGGAAAACGACGCCTGCGGGACGGCTTATCGCTGACTCTGCGACCGGTATGACCGCGGTTGCTCCGCTTACGGTGAATTTTGTTCGTACGCCGGATAAAACGGGCCCGGATGGCAAAGGCCGGTATTTGATCGCGGTAAACAGCGGCTACGGCGTTCAGGTAAATTCCAAGAGCAAGGCGCAGCAGACGCTTTCGGTCATTGATCTCAACTTAAAGCCGGAACCCAGGGTAATTCAAAACGTTTATTTCCCGTCGCCGCAGAGTGCGAATGTCGGCTTGGTTTTTAATGAAACGCCAAAGGCAGATGGAACATTTCAGCTTTATGTTTCGGGCGGGTATGAAAACAAGATCTGGATCATGGGTTTTGATCCGGCGTTGCCGATGCCTTTGCTTCCGGGTAACAAGCCTGATGCCAAATTCGACGCTCCGTCGATCGATGTATCGGGATTTACTGAAAATGCTCCATCGCCGAATTATAACGGCAATGTCGCCGCCGTCTATCCGACAGGCCTCGGCCTTAGTCCTGATGGCGAGACTCTTTTTGTCGCAAACAATCTCGGCGACACGCTCGGTGTCGTTTCTGACCTGCGAGATTCGCGCCGTTTACAGCGAATAGATCTGCATCGCGCCGGGTCGTCACAGATGCTGTATCCGTACGACGTGAAACTCGTCGTCAAAGGGAAAAAGGTCGCGAAAACCTACGTTTCCCTGTGGGGTGACGCGACGATCGCGGTTGTCGATCCGCTGCGGCCAAAACAGGTCAGGCACATAGCCGTCGAACGCCATCCGACCGCGATGCTTCTCAACCGTCAGCAGACGCGACTCTATGTTGTTAATTCGGACGCCGACGCGGTTTCGGTGATCGATACTGTTACGGACAAGGTGATCGAGACGATAAACGTCCGTCTTGCGGAAACTGCCTTGAACGGAGCGAGCCCGGAAGGTCTAGCACTGAGCGAGGACGAACAGACTCTCTACGTCGCGAATGCTCACGCGAATGCCGTAGCACAGATAAGCCTCGCGAAGATACCGTCTAAGAAAACCCCGTCGAAATTGGCCGGGTTCATTCCAACCGGAAACTACGCATCAGCGGTTGCAGTAGTCGGAAATCAGGTATTTATTGCGAATGGCAAAGGCACCGGAGCCGATAATTCCTCCCATACAAGTAACGATTCCGGTTTTTATCCGAACATGCCGAACGAGAGTTTTCCCGCCGGCCGCAGCAAGACGGGAATGTACAGTGCGGTGGTTGTTTCAGGCAACATAAGTGTGGTGACCGCTCCGGACGAGCCGCAGCTCTTTACTTATACTCAGACGGCGATGCGGAATAACGGACTGATCGGCCGCGAGAAAAAAAGCATCTTTGGCGGCGGCAAATCTCCATTCAAACACGTGATCTATGTCATTCGTGAGAACCGCACGTACGATCAGGTCTTCGGTGATCTTACCGCTGCCGGCAATGGGCAAAAGGCGGATGGCGATCCGTCAGTCGCGATATTCGGAGCCGGTGACGCAGCAAAATCGCCGAGCGGACAAAAGCAAAATATTACCCCGAACGCGCGTGCGCTCGCCCTACGGTTTGGCGTGCTTGATAGATTCTTTGTGAATGCTGAAGCGAGCCCCGACGGGCATAATTGGTCGACAGCGGCTTTTTCGAATGATTACGTCGATAAGGCGTTTCGCTGGAATTATTCGGGCCGCGGCCGTACCTATGATTATGAGGGATTCAATCGTCTGCCTTCGTATGAGCCGCCATCGGGAAGGCCGCCGGTCGCCTTACCTTCGGTTTTTGACCTTCCGGCGAGTGCCGAGGACATTGCTAACTTTCAAAAGAAATACGTCCCATATCTGCAAGGCGATCGCGACGTTGCCGAGCCGGAAACACTTTATCTATGGGACGCCGCCAAGCGGGCGGGGCTAAGCTACCGTAATTACGGCGAGTTTGTCGCAACCGTCTCCGCCGAAGACGTTAAAGAGGTAAATACACGCCAATCCAAAAAATATCCGGATATCTCACCGACGGTCACTGCATTTGCGACCAAGCGCTCGCTCGAAGGGCATTATTCGCCAACGGCACGAAATTATGACACCTCAACGCCGGATTCTATGACCGTCGATTCTTACCGCATGGCGAGGGAATCGGCAACGCAATTCGATCCGGCGATCCAGCCGGACCATGCCGACCCAAAGCTTCGCGGCAGCTCGCGGTTTGGCGATTGGCAAAAGGAATTTCGCGGTTTCGTTGCAGATCAACAGTCCGGAAAAGGCGATACATTGCCAAATCTGTCTATTGTCCGGCTCTCGAATGACCACACGGCCGGATTGAACAAGGGGATTCCGACCCCACAATTCTACGTCGCGGAAAACGACTATGCCCTGGGCCGCCTCGTCGAGGAAGTTTCGAACAGTCCGTATTGGAAAGACACAGCGATCTTTGTCGTAGAGGACGATGCACAGGATGGGCCCGACCATGTTGATGCCCACCGTTCACCCGCTCTTGTTATTTCGGCCTATAACCGCAGCGGGGCTCTCGTCCATGAGTTTCATAACACGGTCAGCCTGATCCGCACGATCGAGGTGTGTCTGGGAATGCCGCCGATGAACTTCCTCGACGCGAATGCGACGCCGATCGATATATTTACAACCACACCCGACACACGGCCGTTTTCCGCGATCCTGCCAAGCGTGGCGCTCGATAACCTCTACCCGCCCGAGAAACCAACGACGGCAATGCTTGAGTTTATGAGAATGACAGACCGGCAGGATCTCGAACATGCGGACATGGCAAACCCTCGCGAATTGAACGAGATCATCTGGTTCTCGGTCAAGGGCGAGGTCCCGATGCCCGGCATCGCACGTCTGCCCGCATTTGAACTGATGACCGCCGGCGTAAAACCTGAGGACGAAGCGGAAGAAAATGAGGCTGAGGACGACGAATAGCCGATGTTTCCTAGCCTCGGACAAATATGTTCAGCACTATCGACTGCAAAAAGCTGATAACCAAAAGCACGAGCATCGCCGAAATATCGAACATCCCGATCGGCGGTATCAACCGCTGGACGGGCAGCATGATCGGGTCGGTTACTTTGATGACGAGCGCAAAGAACGTCTTTTGCGAAAAGACGAACCACGAAGCCAGAAATCGCAGGAAGATAAACAGCACCAGAATGCTAAGCAAACCGTAGAGAATAAAACCGATGATCACCTTAGGATTCCCGGCCATCACACCGGCCGAGAGCCCATCGATCACAAAAAAAGTATTCCCGATTATCTGCGTGAAAAAGTAGGTTATAACAAGCCCGATAAATATCGTCACCAGCGGTGCGAGCCTCGTATCAATGCGGTACATCGCAAAAAACCTCGTCGCCGGATAAACCCACCGCTCAGTCGCCTTTCGCACCTTAAACCCAAACCTGCCGACCTTGCCAAAGGGATTTGGATCGCTGTAATTAAATATCAGCCGCAACAGCAAAATGCCCAGAAACACGCCAAAAACGCACCAGACAATGAGGCTAAATATTGGATAAACTAAACCTGAAAGCATATCGTTACAAAGTAAGCCCTCTGTGTTCTCTGTGGCTAAACTCTTCCTCCAAAAATCGCCGTTCCCACTCGAACGACCGTCGCACCCTCTTCGATCGCGACCTCAAAATCATGGCTCATTCCCATCGAAAGCTCACCGCGGACATTCGAAAACGCATTTTGAGCAGCGAGTTCATCACGGATCGCTCGCAATCTGCAGAAGAATGGCCGAGTCACTTCAGCATCATCGAAAAACGGCGGAAGAACCATTAAACCGTCAAATCGCAGCCGTTTACAGGTTTTCAAATGAGCAACTAATTTCGGCAGTTCACTCTCAGGAATGCCGGATTTAGTCTCTTCGCCCGCCAGATCGACCTGCACGAAAACCGACAGTTCAACGCGGCCTTCGTCAATACAGATACGCTCGAGCCGCTCCGCGAGTTCGATGGAATCGACGGATTGGATAACGTCAAAAAGCTGTGCCGCCTTGCGGGCTTTATTTGATTGTAAATGGCCGATCAAATGCCATTCAACATCCCCGCGGCCGATCTCGCGGATCTTCGATTCGCCTTCTTGGACTTTGTTTTCACCAAAAACCGTGGCTCCCGCATCCATCGCTTCCCGCAATGTCTCGACCGGATGCGTTTTGCTCACGGCAACCAACTTTATGTCCGATGGATCGCGGCCCGAGCATTTTGCCGCATTCACGATACGCTCGCGGATGTCATTCAGATTGTCGGCGAGATGGCTTGGCACGTATCCAATATAGCAAAAATGTCAGAACCGCCTCGCGTAAGCGGGCGGAACGATCGCGATATTACCCAATATCCTCGGATCTCGGCCGCCTTACCGCCCGCTTACGCAAGGCGGTTCTGACTTGTCATCTTGAATTTCTCGTACCGAATTAGTATTCTCAAGGTTCGCCAAACGTGCGGACGTGGCGGAACTGGTAGACGCGCAGGTCTCAGAAGCCTGTGGGAGCAATCCCGTGATGGTTCGATTCCATTCGTCCGCACCAATTTTACGAGTCGGGAGTCGGTACTATGTCGACTCCCGATTTTCTTTGCGTTCTTAGCGACGTTGCGTGAAACTCACTATTATGCGAACAGAATTCATAAAAGGTCTCAGAGATAACCAGGCGACATTCGGCATCGAGCTTGCTGACGACGCCGTCGAGCGGCTCGCCGACTATTACGACCTGATCCAGGAACACAACGAAATCCTCCACCTTGTCGGCCCGTCAACGCCTGAGGAATTTGCGACTCGCCACATCCTGGAATCGCTCACGCTGCTCGAATATCTGCCGAACGGCATCTGGTTCGCCGACGTTGGAACCGGCGGCGGCTTGCCGTCGATACCGTGCCTGCTCGCCCGCGAAGACCTCAAAGCCGTGCTTATCGAATCAAAAGAAAAAAAGTCCAAGTTCCTAACCCTTGCGGTCGAAAAACTCAGACTAAAACACCGCACGCGCCTATCGCCAACGCAATTCTCCGAAACAAACCTCGGCCATTGCGAAGCAGTAACCTGCCGTGCTCTCGATAAATTCACGGAAAAACTGCCCCGCCTGATCAAATGGTCCGGCAAATCCCAACTCCTCTTCTTCGGCGGCGAAAACCTTCAAAAGGCCCTCGAGGGTCAAAACGTCCTTTTCAAAAAGAAACTAATGCCGCTTTCGGAACAACGGTTCTTGTACATAATTAAGATCTTGAGCGCATAACAAATTTGCTTGTTGCGTGTTGGGCAACGGTGTATAGTTAGGTATGATCAAGTCTTTCCGGCACAAGGGGCTCAAGAAGTACTTTGAATCGGGAAGCGTCGTAGGCATTCAGCCGCACCATGCCAAACGTCTCCGAATGTTATTAGCGGCTTTAGATACTGCTCAATCGATCGTTGATATGGAGATTCCGGGTTTTCGGCTCCATCGGCTCAAAGGTCAAGAGATTTCTCGCTGGTCGGTTTGGGTCAACGGGAACTGGCGTATGACGTTTGAATTTCATGACGGCGATGCTCACATTTTAGATTACGAGGATTATCACTAATGACCATGCACAATCCGCCACATCCCGGCGAATTCATTGCCGATATCTATTTGGAGCCTAACAACATAAGCGGCCGCGAGCTTGCAGCAAAACTTGGAGTCGCGGCTTCAACGTTAAGCCGGGTTTTGAACGGAACAAACCGCGTCAGCCCGGAAATGGCTTTACGGCTCTCCAAAGCTCTCGGACGAAGCGCTGAAAGCTGGTTGGCAATGCAGTACAACTACGATCTGTGGCAGGCTCGACAGCATGTCAACCTGAGCGGGGTCGGAAAGGTAACGCTGAGGGCCACATAGATTTGCTTACTCGGGTACTTCGCAAGGTGATCCAATGTGCGTTTCGCAATGGAGTCCCGGAAGATGCCAGCTTCAAACGTCGTCTTGGTGACGGATGAAATGTGGGGCTCGAATGGTGATAACAGGGGATCCATCTGCGATTATCATTTCGCTCTCAATGAAACTTATCTTGTCTTTGCGAACGGATCCGAAAGCGAACTCCGAACGCACGCGTATTCAGATACTCGCCCGCTCGGCTCGTTGTCTAAAGATTTTCTCGACGTTTTAGGAAAGGGAAATCTGCCGATCAAGAAGTTCGAAGCCGAGAAGCCAAAAGTTAGCTCGTTCCGGCGATGGGACTTACCGTTTGAGTTAACAGTTCGTTCTTCGCAATAGTTTTGACCGGTTTCTTTCACGTTACCTCACATCCAGATCATACTCCCTCAACCGTCGATACAACGTCGAAGGCGAAATGCCCAGCAATTCGGCGGTTTTGCCGCGGTGCCAGCCGGTTTTTTCGAGGGCTCCGATTATTTGTTGGCGTTCGACGTCGCGGAGGTTGTTTGATGGGGAATTTTGGAATGTGCCGACGCTCTGCGTTGCCTGCGGGGCGTTGTAGCTGACTGAGACGCTCGGGGTTTCGGTTCGGAATGCGATCTCGGGCGGCAGTTCGCGAGGCGTGATCATGTTGTTGTCGCAGAGCAACAAGGCGCGCTCGAGGCAGTTGCGGAGCTGGCGGACGTTGCCTGACCAGTCAAATGCTGAAAGAGCCTCGATCGTCGCGGGGGACATTTCGGGTGCACCGGCTCCGGCTAGTTTGTGGAGCAAGTGACGCGCGAGTGGCTCGATGTCTTCGCGACGCTCACGCAGCGGCGGGATAACGATCTCAAAGCTGTTGATCCGGTACATCAGATCGGCGCGGAAAATGCCGTCATTGATCGCCTGCTCTTTGTTCCGATTTGTTGCGGCAACTAGCCGAACATCGACCTCGACCTTTTTCACACCACCGACGCGGAAGAACGAACGCGTTTCCAGTGCCCGCAGCAGTTTCGATTGAAGCTGCATCGGCATTTCCATAACCTCGTCAAGAAATATCGTCCCGCCGTCCGCTATCTCAAACAGCCCAAGTTTACGAACCCGTGCTCCCGAAAACGCTCCCGCTTCGTGGCCGAACAATTCGCTCTCAAGCAGAGTATCCTGCAAAGCTGCGCAGTTCAGATCGATAAAAGGCTTGTCCGCACGGCGGCTCAGACGATGGATCGCCTGCGCGATCAACTCCTTACCCACGCCCGATTCGCCCGTGATCATTACCGAAGTATCCGATGGAGCCACACGCTGCACGAGCCGCAACGCTTCCTTCATCTGCCGCGATTCGGCAACGATCTCCGGCAGCGATTGATGTGTTCGAGCGATCTGGGCGCGCAGGCGTTGGTTGTCGACCTTGAGCTGCTGTTTTTCTGCGGCGGCGGTTACAAGAGCCGAGAGTTCGCCGATGCGGTAGGGTTTGGTGAGGTAATCGTACGCGCCGAGTTTCATTGCCTGGATCGCCGATTCGACGGTCGCTTGACCCGTGAGCATGATGACCTCGGGCGGATTCTGGCTGCGTTCGCGTGTGCGTCGGAGCAATCCCATGCCGTCGAGCCGCGGCATATTTATGTCGCACAGCAGCACGTCGAAGTCCTGCTCCTCGAGCATTTCCCACGCGGCTTCGCCGTCAGAGGCGCATTCGACCTCGTGGCCCTGGCGGGCCATTTCTTTTTGAACCACCATTCTAAGGTTCTTCTCATCGTCGACTACTAATAGTTTTGCCATTTGTTTGGGGGTTGGAAGAATTGCGGCTATCTGGCCACTGGAAGGAAGATGCTGAAGGTTGTGCCCTTGTTAACCGTCGAACGAACGCTGATGCGTCCGCCGTGTTCGGAAACAATGCCGTAGCAGACCGCGAGGCCGAGACCCGTGCCTTTTCCGACCTCTTTGGTTGTGAAGAAGGGTTCAAAGATCTTCGACATGTCTTCCTGCGCAATGCCGGAACCGGTGTCTTCGACCTCGATGACGACGCGGCTGCCCTTTGTGAAGGCTCGGAATGTGAGAATTCCGCCCTCCGTCATCGCGTCGATCGCGTTCGTCGCGAGGGCGATCACGGCTTGCTGTATCTGGCCGCCGTCGGCTGAAACGTACGGCAGGTCGGATTCGATATCGACTCGCTGCGAAATGCCTTCGCCGCGTTTTTGGTGAGAAATAAGATTCGCCGTCGAGCGAACGACGTCGCCCACATCGATCGGAGTGCGTTCGCCGGCACGGATGCGGCTGAAATCGAGCAGGTCGGTCGTGATCGTCTTGCAGCGAAACGCCTCGCTTTTGATCAAGCCGAGATACTCGGTCAGGTCGTCGGCAGATTCCGACATTTCGAAAGCACCTTCGTCGATGCGCTGTTCCAAAGCTTCGGCACAGGCGGCGATCGTGGCGAGCGGATTGTTTATTTCGTGAACAACACCAGCGGCGAGACGGCCGACGGCGGCGAGCTTTTCGGCACGGTTGACGGCCTGCACGGCCTCGACACGCATTGTGACGTCTTCGCCGACCGTGATCACGTGCGTGACGTCGCCGTTGTCGGCGTTTTTCATCGGGACTTTGCTGACCATCCAATGCCGCGTCGAACCGTCGTCCGCGACTGTTTGCTGCTCGATGCGTTCGATCCTGCCGGTGCGGAAAGCGCGTTCAAATTCCTCTTTAACGCGTCCCTGCGGGTATTTTTCAAGTACGTCAAAAACGTTCCTGCCGATCGCGATATCACGCGGTATTCCCTGAGCGCCGACCTCGCGGTGGCGGTTCCAGGTGACGATGCGGTAATCGCGGTCGACGACGTAAAGCGAAACCGGCAATGCGTCGAGCACAGATTCCGTAAACTTGCGATGTTCCTCGCGAGCCTCGTTGATCGAATTGTGAAGCGCGAGTTCGTAATGGGCCGAGAGATTCACGCTCATCGCGGCCATCGTGGTCGCGGCCTCGATCAGGCGTGTTTTGCGTTCCGAAAATTCTTGTGCAGTCTCAAATCCGACAATGATCGCTCCGCGTATTTCGCCGTTAATGTGAAGCGGTGAGATATATTCACTCGCATGTTCCTGGCCCGCGATCATGAATTCCGCTGCGTCGGTCTCAGAATACCCAACCTGCGGCGGCATAAAACTCAGCCACTTTTCAAACTTCTCGCGTCGCAGCAAACCATCCTCACACTCGCCATCGCGGCCCATTTCACAGGTGATCAAGCCGATGCTGTCAAGCTCGGCAACAAACACGCACGTCACCGCATCTACTCCATTGAGTATGGCGCCCGCGACGCGGTTCGCGACTTTTTTGGGGTGCACCGTAAAGAGCAGGCTCCGCCCTAACTCCGATATGAACCTAAGTTCATTAGAGTTATCTTCCGCAGGCGCTGCCAAGGCAGAATTGCTCGCGTCTTTTTTCGGCGGCGAAGATGTCAGCATTATTTACGGTCAGCCGGGTGAATCGGATAGATGTGAACGGCCGTTTAGGAGCAAAGTGATATGGGAAGCAATCAGAAAACTTCCTCTCTAATTAAAAACGATATTAAACACTGTGTCAAGAAGTTTAACGGCCCGTGGCACAAGCCCGCGCGTAAGCAAGGGCGAATTACGTGACTGGAGGGTGAGCATCTTGCTCGCCACACCGAGGCATCCGACGGTGAAGATCTTCGGGTGAGAAGAAGATACGCCACGGGCGAGCAGGATGCTCACCCTCCAGTCATTGACACTGCACCCGAACGAGTGAAAAACTAACAAAACATGAGATCTTGCCAAAAAGCGATAATTGCGTTGTTCGTGCTGCTGACGGCGTTCTCGATCCATGCCCAGGAGGTTGTGGACAAAACGGTCGCGGTCGTCACCGATGGGCTGCGCAAACCGCAGCTCATCACCTACTCCGACATTCTCTGGCAGATGGCACTGCAGCCCGGCATCACGCTCGAAAAGCCCAGTTCCGAAGACCTCAACCGTGCGCTACAGATCCTCATCAACCAGCGCATCTTCGCTCTCGAGGCCGAACGCCTGCCGCGCGCGGCGCCTACGGACAAAGAGATCGCCGCCAAGATCGCCGAAACGCTCAGCTATTTCCCGACCACCGCCGCTTTCGAAACGCGTCTCAAACAGGTCGGTTTCGCCTCGGTCAAGGACGACGCCTTCGAAAGCCTGATCGCCCAGCGCGTCGCGATCGAAAAGTACATCGATTTCCGCTTCGGCTCCTTCGTCGTGGTCACCGCCGACGAAGAGCAGCGATACTACCGCGACATCTACACCCCCGAATTCCGCCGCCGCACCCCCGGCCTTCTCCTCCCGCCCCTCGAAGAAAAACGCCCCGAGCTCCGCCAGATCCTTACCAACCAAAAAATAGCCACCGCCATCGAACGCTTCCTCGACGAAGCCAAAAGAAGGATCCAAGTCGAGATCCTCATCGAGGTCTGAAGACCGGAGCGGCACGGTTGCGTTTCGCAACACTGGCAAGTATTTTTTGCTAGAACCATCCCTGGTTGCCAACGGCTAAAAACCCTGACGTTCCCACGATCTAGTATTACCGCCGCCGCCGCATCGCGGCGATCTGATTGTAGCCGTGCGGTTTCTGGCCTGGCAGAACGCGCCCAGTGCTAAAGCGACAACCCACGGTTCGCCGCCAACGGCATCCCCATCGACACCCCCGTCATGGTCACCGACCTAATAATGGACGGCAACCTAGGCCAACCCTTCCTCAGCCAATGCGTCGTGACGTTCGACCTCTCAAACAGTTTGATGTGGATCAGGCCAGAAGCCCACTTGTACTAGGGGTGGTTTTGTTTCCCAACGACTCCGAGCCCCGATACTCTCAAGCCATCAAAGGCGACATAGCGGTCTGCGCATAAATGAGAACTTCTAACCGACTAACGTCGCAATAACCCTTTCAGGTGTACCAATAATATGGTATAAGTCGTATCACATCTATAGGTGATCAAGCTATTCAACCCCGCATGGAGGCTTAGGATAAGATTGAAGTTAAAATATCAGCCGGAAGAATGGGGCGACGTTAGAACCGCTTATTTCAAGTATAAAAAGCAAATTTATTATGATTTGAATGAGGTAATTCAGCGTCGACAGATCGCAATCTTTGAAACCGGACTAAATGATAGATCAACCCCTTCATTTCCCGAGATTTACGGACTTGAAGATGATTCAGAAAAAGAACTGAATTTTCTAAAGAAATTCGACATAATCGAAAAGGCTCTTGAGTCTGCTGAGGTGGGCGGGGAGTTCTTTAACTTCTTTTTAAATCAAATCTCTGCAACCGCATATCCAAAGAAAGTAGTCGCCCCCCATAGTAGCGAGAAAGAGCTAGGTAACTTTGTCACTAATCAACGTATAAGTTCGAAATACGAGGTAACGCGGACCACGATCTTCGCCGAGTTACCGGTTGAGCTTCACATTGTCGCTACACTTTGGATAATGAGATACGGATATAAACTTGATCGGCTACTTTCCCCGCATTGTCTTGGAAATCGGTTGATTCTGACCGCAAGTGATGGCTCCGAGGGCGTTTCAACAGTCGACAGAACAGCCGAGTTAGTGGGTGGAACTGCCTTGTTCAAACCGTACTTTCGTCAATACCAAAAATGGCGGGATGACGGAATGCGAGAGGCGAGCGAACGTTTAGCTAAAGGCGAAAACATAGCAATCTTAAGTCTGGATGTTAAGAATTATTTCTATTCAATTTCAATCAATTTTAGTGAGATTGAAAAGGCGTGTTCCATTCCTGAGAACGATTTCCTCCACGGTTTGTTTAAGGAGATCCACTCTCGATTCAATCAAAAGCTAAAAGAGCTTGATTCAGGTGAATTTTCAATTCAAGATAATGACCGAATAATTCTGCCGATTGGGCTAAATTCGTCATATGTCATAGCGAATTGGTACTTGAGAAATTTTGATGATGCAGTCGTAAGCAATTTGCGCCCGCTCTACTATGGACGGTATGTGGATGACATTCTAATTGTGATTTCGAATCCGGACTTGGCTTTAGATAGCAACGTCGGATGCCAAGGGTCGCAGTTCAGCTTTGAAAATTATACAAAGACCACTAAAAATGATGATGTTGTGGATTTTTCATGGGAGGATTTATCTGAACTAGAACGGTATGTTTTAAGGACTCTCTACCCTTTAGTTACATTAGTTGGAACAAAAAACGCGGATGACAGACGGTTTAAACTCGGCTGCGCGGACGGCTGTTCAGTACAGCCAGATAAGACCCTACTATTCTTCTTCGATCACACTCAGTCAATTGCTGCGTTGGATAAGCTTAAGCACGAATTACGCATTAAATCGAGTGAGTTTAGAGATCTTCCTGACTCCGCGTTGATGGAAGAGTATTTTGAGAAGCAAGCCTATCACCTAATCTTTGATGACTCGGAGGGGAAAATCCGGACCCTTAAAGATTATAAAGAAAATAGATATGGTATGAGCGTGTACCTAGCGAATTCGATTTTTGCGGCGCTTAGAAGAAGTGGCAAGGAGAAAAAAATTGAATCGAGCAAGATTGTTAAGCTTTTTCAAGGGCTTAACACCTTGATTTTTTATCGCTCGTGGGAGAAGGTTTTTACTCTATTGATCATAACTAACGACAGAAAAGGGTTTGTAAATTTTTTCACCCATACGCTGGGAGAGATAGACAAAATCTATCTCGTGACATCTAACCCGCCTCGTCTTCTCAAGCTGATAAAAAGATCCTTGATTCGACATCTTTTTGCATCTCTCGAACTCGCTTTGAGTCTTAATCCAAAATTTGTAGCAGAACATCCGGAAATCAGTCGACGAACAAAGATTTCCTTGCAAACTGAGCGATTTCCATGGCATACGATTGTACGAAGTCCCATTGAAGAATATGGCATCGAGATTGACGAATCTTTCGTTCTTAGGTACCGGCGTAGTAATATGGTCCGGCATAACTATGTAACGCAACCCTTACTAAGCTTTACCGAGGCAGCCGAAGAACTTGATCTAAACCTTGCGGAGCCACTATTCCATGGGAGTGAAAAATGAGGAGATCGCCTTTCAGCTTCTCGCAAAAGTTCCTAGACACATCGCCGCGACCAGTCCATTTTTGGGAATGTTGTCTGTCCACTGCAAACGCTGACGTGATGCAGAATACGTGCACTCCCGCAAACAATACTGATGATTGCGGACGTTCAGCGATTTTTGGAGAATCAAATTATTACCTCGACAGGGCCTTTGAAATCTATGAAAGGATAAATCGCATGCACACGGGGCGCATTCCCGGAAAATCCGCTGAAAAACGCCGAAAAAATCTATTTGTAAGCAATCCCGTTCCGGTTCAGTCATTTTTAGGATCTTCAGGGGACTTCTCGATTCGCGAATTTCAGATTGATCTAGAGAATCAATTCACCGCAAAGCCTCGTATTTCGTTTGCAAATATGAGTCTTGATGAGTCGAATTTCCTCGCAAGTATCGAAGGAAAACCTAAGCTCGACGTTGCACGTTATGATGTGCTTTCAAAACTCCTGAAAGCATCGAGAGTTGAAAACGTTCAAGCAGTCCTCTTACCAGAATGTTCCGTGCCCTATGCTTGGGCTCATGATTTGGCTCGATTCTCGGCTCAGCATCAAATACTTGTTGTTGCCGGACTGGAACACTGGGTCGCCAATAATATCTCGCACAACCTTCTGTTGACATTGGTTCCCTTCACTTGGCGTGGGGTAAATGATTGCGTCGTTTTATTGCGCCTAAAAAACCACTATTCCCCGAAAGAAATGTTAGAAGTCCATGGACGAGGATTAACGATCCCTAAACCCGAAATCTTTCGATACGATTTGATTAATTGGCGCGGTCTGTACCTTGCTCCATATTACTGCATAGAACTGGCTGACATATCCCATCGGACACTGTTTCAGTCAAAAGTGGATCTGATCGTTGCTTCCGAGTGGAACGCCGACGTAAGTTATTTTTCAAATATCGTCGAATCGTTGAGCAGAGATATTCACTGTTATGTCGCTCAGGTTAACAACAGCAAATTCGGGGACTCGAGGCTTACTCAACCGTCGTCGACAGTCAAAAAAGATTTGCTAAAACTCAAAGGCGGACTTAATAATACTATTTTAGTTGGTGAAATCGATTACAAGAGCCTCCGTGCGTTTCAATCCAAGAAATACTCATTGACTAGAACTGACGACACTTTTAAACCAGTGCCACCATCGATTGACAGGGTAGCTGTCCTGAAAAGGCAACAGAATAGACTCCACTTTTGAATTAAAGACTCACTTCGAATTCGGTGATGCTACAGAAATTTATGACATCGCCACGCCCTTCCCATTAGAAGCTGCCTCGGCCCTTCGAATTAAAAGTCGAACAAGCGCATGGTAAGATGCGAGGTAGAAATGAAACATCCATGAACACCAAATTCTTTCGTCGTAGTTTGAGGATTGAGCTGGGTTGTGGTGACGAATATGAAAATTGTTCGCAATATTAAATAGATCAGAATCGTCCTTAGTTGAAAAAACTTTCCCGAGGTCGCCCGATTTTTTCAGCCATTCAAAGACATCGGCCAATTCACGGATTGCGTCTTTTCGCTGTGACAAATCCAAATGGCGGTTGCGCCACTTTAGAATCGCAAGGCGGACCTTATCGTCAACCTTGACCTTGTTATAGGGTATGATTTCGGCGCTTAGAATACCACCAAGTTCCGGGTCTAAGCTCAGAATTCGCCCTTCCGCTGAAATTTCATATCCATCCCGGTAATCGCAAAGGAAGGAATTCGCCAGTTCTCGAAACTCCTTTTTGCCTTGTGCCTCGTCATAGTCTATGAAGTCGTAATATTGATAACCTTCGTTACTCATCGACACTAATTCACCGGGTTTCGATATATGATCGAAAAGAAATTCCAGCAGATCAAATATGGCATCCTCAGTCTTTAGGCCCTCCGGCCAAGCTTTAATGGGAAAAGGACAAAACTGTAGTGCCAAACTTGCTAAACGGCGGGCGGTCTCGGGTACCGAGTTACCACTTATTTCTAATTTTTCTTTAAAATATTGCTTCTGTTCAAAGAATGTATATAAGTCGTCCACTTTGAGATATACGGCGCCTATGTCCAGTGTCCGATTACGATTTCGCGATGAGTAATAGCGTCGCATAAGGCAGTTGAGATTCTATTTTACATTTAGGCTTATTCATCCTCATAATTACCGTTGTCAGATGAGTACGGTTGTTAGTCGTACGAAATTGCAATCGCTAAACCTGACCCAGGTTTAAAGAGCCTTTCGACATAGTTATTATGCGTCGACTATTGCCTATGTTCCCAGCAAATTCGCAGAGAATATTCTTAAAGCCCTATTCCTGGTTTTTCGAACCTCCTTTACCCGCAGTTCCTGGATCAGTGGAGGGAAACAAAATGCAGAATATTGCATGTCGAATTTCGGATGACGAACGACCTATAGGTATCCAGTCATTTGGTTTTGGGGCAGTGGGCGAGGATGTACTCTTTGGTTTCGGTCGTTACAGAGGCGGTTGGGAGGGTGAGGTAGCTGCTGGAGATGCTGAAGAGCCATTGATCGGGATACTGGATCACAGTATCGATCGTCTTCCACGGAATTTCGGATTTGCCGTTGTCGGCTTCGATAGCGATGCCTGTTTCGGTGAAGGTGAACGTCGCGGTTTTATTGTCCATCTTGCGATAGATATTTAACCCTCGGTTGCGGATGCCGACATATATGACGACGACGACCACTAGACAGATGACCCACGCACCTGCGAAGAAGCTAAGTATCCACGAATCTACCCGAAGCCACGCCATCACAAGGCACCAAAAACCAACCAAGCCAAGCGCGATCAGCCCAGCATTGCCGAAGCCCCGCCTCCAATAAGACCTGGCCGCCGAACGGATCAACTCTTCGGTATACGTGACTTTGACGATGTGCTCACTCATTTCGGTACCTCGCGAATCCGGAGTTCCTGTATCAGTGTAGGCCGGGAAATGCAGAATGTTGAAAAACGAATAACGAATTAGGAAAGGAAATAAGGTCTAGAGCCAGGTGATCGTGATCTCGTCTTCGACGCGTTTGAACTCTTGATCGCCTGTGAGCAGGACGCAGGAGGTCCGGTCGCTGTGGCTCGCGGTTCTGAGACAGAGGGCGGCGGCGAAGCAGTCGGCGTAGGAGATGCCGCCTTTGGCTTTGAAGCGGGCGGCGATCTGGGTGGTTTCCCAATCGACGTCGACGAGTTCGATACCGAGGCTGCGGATGATCGCGATAGCACTATCGGCCGCTTCGGGACCACGGCGCGACGCGATGGAGTACCAGACCTCGCCTGCATTGACGACAGACATTAATAAGGTATCGCCGCGATCATTAGCATCGGCGAGGATGTCGATTATCCGGTCAACGGGCGGCTCGCCCTGAAGATACGCCATCATCGGCCACGAATCGAATACGATGGTTTGGCGAGTTTTCATCTTCCGAGCAGGTTATCGAACTTGCGGTCCTCACGCTCCCTATCCAACCGACGCTCTCGCTCCAGATCCTCAATAAGCGGCAGATCACGGAACTTTCCGGCCATGCTCTTGATGTATTCGCGTGTGATAGGCGTGAGGATGATCTGCGTATTTTCTTCGTTAACTTCGACGCTGAACCGCGTGCCAGCCTTGATGCCCAACTTGCGACGAACGGCTGAGGGAATCACCACCTGGCCCTTGGTTGTAGATGTTGTTTCCATATTTACCACCTAAACAAAATCGTAGCACGAGCATAAAAAGTAAGTCAATAGTTAAACGTCTTACAAATTCCTTTTTGGCACATCTCTCACCTGAAGTTCCGGGATCAGTGGGGGAAGCAATGCAGAAATTTGAATGTCGAATTTTGAATTGAGAAGGACTTTAAGGCGACTGACTCTATTTTCTGCACGCTTCCCATCTTATCCCCATCTTAGTACCCATCGAGAGAGATTCGACGGCGAATCGAAATTCATCAAATTTGGCATCGGTGCGCCCCGAAAATTGATGTTTTCCAGTCTCAAAACACGTTCGACCAATCTCGGGAATTACTTTACCAATCTCCGGTTTTCGTGTGAACAATCAGGCAAAGTCCTTTGACCAAAGTCAGTAAAAATGGGCATTTTGCAGGAAATGGGGGAAAATCGGGAAAATTCGGGTTTGGATCAAAAATTCATCTCAATTTTAGCTCCAAAAAAACCGGCTTGAGCGCCGGTTATCGTATCTCCAAGAATGTGGTACCGAGGGTCGGAGCCTAATAAGACTGTAAGTCTATTAAATGCAATAAATAGGAAAAACAAAATCATATTCTATCCACTTTCTCTCCACTACTTTCATTCAAAGATTGGTAATGGCTTGGTCTAAGTCCAACGGGCCTGTCGACGGATGAGTTGAATCTTACGCAAGTAACCAAAATTGCTTCGGTACACAAACCAATCGGGACTTGCGCGCTGGCCGGGACTCATCGATTGGTGGGACACTGAGTTTCCCAACCTTGTAAAGGAATTTCTTAACAATACTTTTAATCAACGTACCGTCGATTATCTTCCGTCCACGGGTAACTCCAACACCCCAGAGGCCGCCGCCGTTTCCTCAACGGCGGATGCTTTCTTTAAGGCCTCGACTCGGGCGCCGACATAGCCATCGATTCGTTTGGGAACTCTTACATTTTCGGCCGGACAGCCTCGGTCAATTTCCCGACAGCCAGTCCTATACAGGCACCAAACGTCGGTGGAGCCTCAGATGTTTTCATCAGCAAACTAGCCTCGGGCGTTACGGTTTCAGGCCGTGTCGTGACCCCGACCGGGATCGCTCTGCGGAACACACGGGTTTCGATCATAGATACTCAGGGTGTTCGTCGAACCACGACCACGAGTTCGTTCGGTATTTTCTCATTTACCAATGTACCGAACGGAGTAACGTTGACCTTCACGATCACATCGAGACGCTACCGCTTCACTCCCCGAATTCTGCAGATCGTAGGCGATCTAACGCTTGGACACGGTTAAGATCATTGGCCGTGTCCACTTATTTTTGCTTGAAATAGATTGTGATATTTTGATCGGAAATGTCTTAAAAGGTCATTTCTGACCATCTCGAAAAGCCGCAACGATCTCCTTCGGTAGCAGACGATGCGAACGCCACGACATACTTGGATATCTTTGGTAAGGAAATAAAGAATTTCTAAGAATAGTTCTGGGTTCAGACGTGAAATTTCGAATTCCGCCTTTTCGATTCTCTGGAAATCATTAAGAAATATGACAATGAGTTCAGGCGGGAGGCAGTGAGGAAGGGGTTTGATAGGCAATCGGTGGCGTCGCGGTAAATCAACCCTGCTAAACATTCTGGGTGCTCTCGACGTTCCGACTGCCGGAAAGGTATTCATAAATAACATCGATATTTCGGATCTTGACGAAGACGGTTTGGCTCACCTCCGAAGCGAACAGATCGGATTTATCTTTCAGTCCCACTATTTGCTCAATGAGTTTACCTGTCTTGAAAATGCATTGATGCCGATCACAATTCGGCACGGGGAACCCAACAATGAGCAAACTGCGCGAGTTCTGGAACTTCTGCACCGAGTTGGATAAAGCGAGCAGACCATAAATATTCAGATGAAATGAGTGGCGGCCAAAACCAGCGATGCGCAATCGTCCACTCGCTCGCAAATTCTCCTAAGATCATTCTGGCTGATGAACCAACGGGCAACCTAGATCGAAATTCAGGTGAAGAAGTTTTTAGTTTGATGCGGGAGATGAACAGAGAAAGAGGTGTTGCGTTTGTGATGATCACCCATGACGACCGGCTGGCACAACAAGCCGACCGCATTTTGCTTATCGAGTACGGGCAAACCATCGAAATGAGCAAAGCCGATCATAGTCGCATATATGCTTGAATTGATCGAGGCGTCGGGTGTTTGTGCAAGATATTCTTTTTAGAGGACTTAAACTCGGTAGCATTGAAGCTCTTATCTTTAAATGGGAAAACGATCGTACGCTTTGCTCTGGCGGTGGATGCCGCGAACGTTAGCGAAGCCGCCCACATCACACACTCCTCTATAACTCTGCTGAATGTACGACAGCACACAAACATTCCCTCGGTTTTCTAATAGCCTTATCTAAAGTCTCTTCACTATCCCCGGCGCCTAGTATCACTGAAAAGTCGGGCGGAGCGGGGATGACGGGTTTTAAGGGACGCGGCGAGTGCCGCATTACTTTGCTGTAGGGAACGCGGCCTCGTCGGGTGATTTAGGGTTAAACCTGAACCACCCGCTTTTTGCTATTGGGTCAAGTTAGGAATCCGGAAGGTTTGAGTTAAAAAAATAAAAAGAACATGGCGAAGCTATCTTTTTCGAAGTCCGATTTTTTTAAGAATATTTTTAATCAAAACGAGAATTATGATCCGATTCGCGGTGAGCTCTATAGCGTCGAACGCCTAGAACAGTTTGCGGCCATTCTGGCGAACGAGCATAAATCGGTTGACTTCCCTAAACGATTTCAGAAATTACACCCACGACTTGAAGATAATCGCGAGGTGCTGATTGCGGCCTACTATTCTCTGGCTAATGCTATTCGTGAAGAACGAGCAGTATCTCAGGCAGCAGAGTGGCTTGTGGACAACTTTCACATTGTTGAGGAACAACTGCGTGAGATTCAAGAGGATCTTCCCGCTGGTTTCTATCGTGAGCTGCCAAAACTGTCGGAAGGAGAGTTTGCCGGGTTTCCGCGAATATATGCGGTCGCCATGTCGATCATCGCCCACACTGACAGCCGACTCGAGGTTGACACGCTTGCTAGATTTCTTCGAGCTTATCAGGCGGTCACACCGTTAACGATCGGTGAATTATGGGCGGTCGCGATCACGCTCCGCTTTGCATTGGTAGAAAATCTGCGCAGATTGGCCCAACTCATCGTTGTCGCACGCGAAGAGCGTGAAGAAGCTGACGATCTCGCGGATGAATTGTTGGAACTCGCTAACACGCGACCGAATGAAGTCTTGCCATTATTGAAAAAAAGGTTGGGCAAAAGAACGACGTTCGGAAGCGCGTATGTGGAGCAGTTCACCCGTCAATTACGCGATCAGGACCTTTTAATTGCTGCCGGATATAAATGGCTGTCAGATCGGCTCAATAAACAAGGGACGAGCATACACGAGATTGTTGATGCGGAATATCAGCGTCAGGCTACCACCCAGGTCACGATCGGAAATGCCATCACGAGTATGCGTTTGCTCTCAACGATCGACTGGAACACTTTTTTTGAGAATGTCAGTTTGATCGACCCACTGCTCCAAACGGATCCTGCCGAAGTCTATTCGGACATGAACTTTGCCACGCGTGACCGTTACCGCAAAGTTATTGAGAGGATCGCGAAACGGACGAAAACAGACGAGTTAACGGTTGCGGACAAAGTTGTTGAACTGGCTGCCGCAGCACTTCCGACACACGCTCAGGATCTGAGAGAATCTCATATCGGCTATTTTCTGATAGATAAGGGTGTGGCAATCCTCGAAAAGGAATTTGCCTACCGTTATAAATTCTCTGAAAAGCTGGTCTCCCTTATCCTCAAGTTTCCTGCATTTGCCTACCTTGGTTCTGCAGCATTTTTGACAGTTTTAACCGTCACCTTGCTAGTATCCGTTGCATGGCATTTTGGAGCGGGTTTGCCGCTTATCGTGTTCTTTGCCCTAATGTCTTTGATCCCGGCGAGTGAAATGGCCTTGAGCATTCTGAACTGGGATTTCACTCTATTGATCCCACCGCGGACTCTGCCTCAAATGGAGACTTCCAAAGCGATACCGGCCGACGCTCAAACCTTCGTTGTGATTCCCACTCTTTTAACAAACGAATCGAGTGTTGCCGGCATGCTTGAAAAGCTCGAGGTTTACAGCCTGGCCAATAATAACGACAACATATATTTTGCCCTGCTCAGTGATTTTGGAGATGCCGCGACTGAAGAAATGATGGAAGATGCGGCAATTCTAGAATCCGCAAACGCTGGAATCGCAGATTTAAATCGAAAATATAGACAGACCAATGGTCAGAAATTTCACCTTTTCCATCGTCGACGCCTGTGGAATGAAAGCGAACAAAAATGGATGGGCTGGGAGCGTAAACGCGGAAAACTCGAAGAATTTAATGGATTGCTTCGTGGTAGCCAAAATACCAGCTTCACGATCGTAACAGCGGAAGAAGAGCTCCTTAGAAAAACAAAATTCGTAATAACTCTGGATTCAGATACCCAACTGCCGCGTGATTCGGCCCGCAAACTCATCGGCATTGCATCCCATCCGCTAAATCGGGCCTTTTTTGATGAGGGTCTTCAGCGGGTAACTAAAGGATTTGGCATTTTGCAGCCGCGGGTCAGCATCTCGCTGACAAGTGCGTCCCGGTCTTATTTTGCCCGGATATTTTCTGGAAATACGGGCATTGATCCATACACTACTGCCTCTTCGGATATCTATCAAGACCTATTTGGTGAGGGAAGCTTCACTGGCAAGGGGCTTTATGACGTCGACGTCTTTTCAGCAGCGTTGAGAAACCGGGTGCCCGAGAACTGCGTCCTCAGCCATGACCTCTTCGAGGGTCTATATGCTCGATGTGGTTTAGTAACCGATATCGAACTGCTCGACGATTTTCCGACGCATTTTGATACATATTCAAAGCGCTCGCATCGTTGGGTTCGTGGCGATTGGCAGATTGCGGCCTGGCTTATGCCGTGGGTCAAGAACGGCGAAGGTAAGAATATGCGGAACGAGCTGCCTGTAATCTCGCGTTGGAAGATTCTCGATAATCTACGTCGTAGCCTGGTAGCTCCCGCCATTTTTTTGTGGCTTCTGACCATTTGGACCCTAATGCCCGGGCCTGCCTTATGGTGGACGTCCTTCATCGTCTTCGTTTTAGCCTTTCCCGTTTACGCTCATTTGCAGACCAATATAATGACGCATCCCCGGGGTATTCCGTGGACGAGTCATTTTTGGAGTGTTTTGGGCGATGTAAAGACCAACACACAGCAGGTATTGATCGTCTTTGCCGTGCTGGCTTATCAGGCATATTCGAATTCTGACGCGGTCATTCGCACTCTATATCGCGTACTGATATCCCAAAAGAATCTGCTCGAGTGGAAGACGGCCGCGCAAAGCGAGGTTGATACGAAACACGACCCCGCTTCTTACCTGCGATCAATGGGAGTCGCGATTATTTTATCCATCGTCAGCTTCATACTGGTTCTCTGGTTTCATCCCTCAGTTTTGCTGATCGCCGCTCCATTCTTACTTCTATGGATGGTTTCGCCTCTAATCGCGTATCGGGTAAGTCTACGTCCGCCAAACATACGGCGCCCCCTAAACGATGAGCAGATAAAACTGGCAAGAATGATAGCCAGGCGAACGTGGCGCTTTTTTGAGACGTTTGTTGGTGACGAGTCGCATTGGCTGCCGCCTGACAATTTTCAGGAAGACCCGCAGCCGAAGATCGCTCACCGCACTTCGCCCACAAATATTGGCCTTTTGCTGCTGTCGACAATTTCTGCTCATGATTTTGGTTATATAGGCACGCTTGAGTTGACCGAAAGACTAGGACTTACGTTTGCCACGCTTGGAAAGCTCGAAAAAGTCCGCGGACACTACCTAAACTGGTATAACACTGAAACGCTCGCGCCACTTGCCCCTCGCTATATTTCCAGTGTGGACAGCGGGAATCTCGCCGGTCACTTGCTGGCCGTCAAGCAAGCCGTTATGGAGATCTTGAATCGTAATTTGCTCGACACGCACGTAATGGAAGGACTCGCCGATTCACTCCAAATGATGCGTGAAGAAGCAAATCAGATGGGGGTAGTCAATCGGCGTACCGAAGGGGTTAGCATTAAACAGCTTCATTCGGAGATCGACGCCAGTCTCCGACTGTTAAAAAATCAACCGGTAGAAACACCTGATGCCTGGGTAAAATTGCTGGAATCCCTGATATCTCATATCGAGGTCATAGGGGATATCACACGGGCTCTGACTCTGGAACACGGCAGCAAACATTTTAACGAGTTAGGATTCTGGTCGTCGGATCTATCGCATCAAGCTCAGACATTTCTCCGGGACATCAAAACTTTTATTCCCTGGCAGGAAAAGGACTTTTCCAAATTGTCCCAGATAATCGACCGTGATTTTCCCTCAATTCAGCAGGAATGGAGGGAACTAACGGATCTTTTAAATCTATTCCCTTCGTTATCTCAACTCCCCGAACTTTACGAGGGCATTTTGCTTCGACTCTCCCGGATTACATTGGAGATCGAGAGTTCGAAGGTAGGCGGAACAGGATTTGACGCCGCAGACAACGCTCTCAAGATTCTGATGTCTAAGGTCAAGAAGGCCGAGCAATCGGCCCTCGGGACGCTGGCAAATCTGAATTCCTACGCTTCGCAAAGCTCAGAGATCGTCAAAGAAATGAACTTTGATTTTCTTCTGGATGAGGAACGAAAGGTGTTTGTCATCGGTTACAACGTGGACAAGGAAAAGCGTGACAATTCGTTTTATGATCTGCTTGCCTCCGAATCTCGGTTAGCCAGTTTTGTCGCCATTGCGAAGGACGAGGTCGAGCAGGAACATTGGTTTCGCCTGGGGCGATCACTGACCCCGGTAGACTCAAGCCGTGCACTAGTCTCCTGGACCGGCACGATGTTCGAATACCTGATGCCGCTCCTCGTGATGCACGACTATGAAGAGACGCTACTAAGTCAGATCTACAAGGCCGTCGTGCAAAGACAGATCGAGTATGGTGCGAAGAACAGCGTTCCATGGGGTATCTCGGAGTGTGCGTTCAATGCCCGGGATCTACAACTAAATTACCAATATCAGGCATTTGGTGTTCCGGGACTGGGACTAAAACGTGGTTTGAGTGAAGATCTAGTCGTTGCTCCCTACGCTACCGCACTGGCCGCAGCGATCTCTCCGAACGAAGCGATGAACAACCTTCGCCATCTCGCAACAAATGGGATGCTCGCCCGTTTCGGCTTTTACGAATCTATCGATTACACGACGGAACGCCTGCCGCATGATCAAACCTTTGCGATCGTAAAGGCATACATGGCCCATCATCAGGGAATGATCCTAGTTGCGCTTAACAATCTGGTTCACGCCAATGTCATACAGGAACGTTTCCATTCCGAACCTCTCGTTAAAGCAACTGAGTTACTGCTGCAGGAGCGGATTCCACACGGAGCTCCGGCCTCTCATCCGCGTGCCGAAGAGGTGCTGTCGGGGCGTGTGGTTCGGCAACTTTCCGGACGGGTGACACGGGTTTTCAACACCCCCAACACGATTACGCCGCGCGTTCAGCTTCTGTCCAACGGCATATATTCCGTTATGGTAACTACCTCCGGGGCCGGTTATTCAACGCACAAGGATATTGCCGTAACGCGTTGGCGTGAAGATACTACACGAGATCTTTGGGGCAGTTTCGTCTATTTGCGTAATGTGGAAAGCGGAGACGTTTGGTCGGGCGGCTATCAGCCGTTAGGCCGTAAGCCGGAATTTTACGAAGTAGCCTTTTCCGAAGATAAAGCGGTGATCAAAAGAAGTGACGGCCATACCGACACACGCACAGAAATAATTGTTTCACCCGAAGACAACGCCGAAATTCGGCGTGTTGCAGTTACCAATAATTCGTCAAAAGCGATAGAGATAGAGGTCACAAGTTACGCGGAAATTGTTTTGGCACCGCCAAAAGCCGATGCCGCGCATCCTGCGTTCAGCAACCTATCTATTGAAACGGAGTTTAATTCCGACGAAAATTCCCTCATCGCCAAACGGCGTCCGCGGGCCGAAACGGATGAACCTATCTGGGCAATACACACGATCGCGACCGACGCCGAAACCGTAGGAGCCGTCCAGTATGAAACCGATCGGGCCCGGTTCCTGGGACGTGGACATGATACTCGCGGGCCGAGGGCTGTAATAGAAAACCGCCCACTTTCAAATACAGTGGGATCGGTGCTGGACCCGATCTTTTCATTGCGATGCTGCATGCGTATCGAGCCCCGCGAAACGGCTTGCGTGACATTTTCAACGGCGGTCGCGGCCTCGCATGACGAGGCGTTGCGGCTTGCCGATAAATATCATGACGTTAGCATCTTCGATCGTGAAGCTACATTGGCGTGGACGCGTTCACAGGTCGAAATGCGCCATTTGAACATTGAGCCGGAGAGTGCATATTTATTTCAGCGCCTTGCCGCTCACATCCTCTACACAGATGTTACCCTCCGATCCCGTCCGGGTGTCTTGAAACTAAATACCAAAGCACAGTCGGACCTCTGGCCGTATGGAATCGGGGGCGACCTACCCGTCGTTCTTGTTCGCATCAACCGTGCCGAAGACCTGCCGCTTGCCCGTCAGATGCTGAATGCTCACGAATATTTGCGGCTGAAGGGGCTAATCTTTGATCTGGTCATCCTTAATGACAACGCGCAGAGCTATATGCAGACGCTTCAGGATGAATTGACAAGAATTGTCCGTACGAGCGGCGAAGCGAATCTGCTGGATAAAACCGGAGGGATCTTTCTAAGAAGAACGGATCAAATACCAGAAGCCGACCGCATTCTTCTCCATGTTGTTGCCCGTGTAGTTATCGTGGGCGAGCGTGGCGGCCTGGAAGACGAACTTTTACGTAAAACCGTCGAGACATCTTTGCCGAGGCCTTTTGTCGCCAAAAGTCCGAATCGACACTATCCTGAACCAGCGACGCCGCAGCCAGAACTATCCTTTTTTAATGGCCTCGGTGGATTTGGTCAGGAGGGCAAGGAGTATGTCACGGTTTTGGGTGACGGGCAATGGACACCGGCTCCCTGGCTGAATGTGATCGCTAACAACAGCGAGTTTGGTTTTCAGGTTTCGGAAACGGGATCGGGATTTACGTGGTCGGTAAACAGCCGCGAAAATAGACTCACGCCGTGGTCCAACGACGCCGTCAGCGATCCGCCCGGCGAAGTAATTTACCTGCGAGATGAAGAATCGGGGTCGGTTTGGACACCCACAGCCCTACCAATTCGGGAATCGGAACCGTATACGATCAAACATGGTCAGGGCTACACCATCTTTGAGCATCCGCGCCATGGTATTTCCCAGGAGCTCGTTCAATTTGTTCCGCTCGATGCAACCGTAAAGATATCTCTGTTGAGGCTCCACAATCGAACCGGCCGCAGGCGAAAGTTATCCATTACGAGCTACAGTGAACTTGTCCTGGGTTTTGACCGCAGCCAAACGGCGCCGTTCATTATTACCGTAATCGACGACACAAACAGCTTTATCCGCGCACGGAATCCATACAATAATGAGTTTGCCGGACGCGTTGCCTTTGTTGCGACGAGCGCGAAATTAACCTCGTTCACGTGCGATCGAAAGGAGTTTGTGGGCCGAAACGGGAGCCTGGAAGATCCCGCTGCCCTGAAACGCGAAAAGTTGTCGGGCCGTATTGGTGCCGGCCTGGATCCTTGCGCTGCACTGCAGACAATGATCGAACTCGAACCCGACGAAGTACGGGAGATCGTATTTTTGATAGGCGAATGCGAATCGAACGAGGAAGCAGAAAAGACCGTTAAAAAGTTTACGGCACTGAACACTGTTAAAGAGTCATTCGCCGCCGTCACGGCTTATTGGGACGATCTGCTAGGTGCGATCGAAGTGCGTACCCCAGAAGCGTCTCTAGATACGATAGTAAACCGTTGGCTCTTGTGCCAATCACTCGCTTGCCGCGTCTGGGCACGCTCCGCATTTTATCAATCCGGCGGGGCTTTTGGGTTTCGCGACCAATTGCAGGACGTAATGTCGTTAGTTTATACGAAGCCCGAGATAGCTCGTGAGCAGATCCTGCTCGCTGCGGCCCATCAATTTGAAGAAGGCGACGTGCAGCATTGGTGGCATCCGCCATCGGATAGGGGTGTTCGCACACGTTTCTCAGATGACCTTTTATGGTTGCCATTCGTCGCAAGCTTTTACGTCAATGTTACAGGCGATCAGTTAGTCTTCGACGAGATGGTTTCATTTGTTGAGGCTCCGTTGCTTGTTGAAGGACAGGACGACTCTTACACCAAGCCGACAACTTCCGTGCAAACCGCGACCCTGTTTGAACACTGTGCCCGAGCCGTCGACCATAGTCTCGCGACCGGCATAAACGGATTGCCCCTAATGGGATCAGGCGACTGGAACGACGGGATGAGCAGCGTTGGTAACAAGGGACTGGGCGAAAGCGTCTGGGTCGGCTGGTTTTTGATCAACACACTAAAAGAGTTCACGCCCTTTTGTAAGGTCCGGGGCGAAGAAGATCGAAACGCAATATATCTTAAACATGCGGAAGATCTGAAAAGCGCCCTTGAGAAGAACGCCTGGGACGGAAATTGGTTTCGCCGAGCATATTTTGACGACGGCACCCCGCTTGGATCAGCTGAAAACGAGGAATGCAAGATCGACTCCATCGCGCAGTCCTGGAGCGTTATCTCGGGCGGGGCGAACCCGCAGCAGGCAGCGCGCGCAATGGCATCGGTTGACGAATATTTGATACGGCGTGGCGACGGCTTAATACTTCTGTTTACGCCGCCCTTCGATAAAAGTCCTGTGAATCCCGGTTATATTAAAGGCTACCTTCCCGGTGTTCGTGAGAATGGCGGACAATACACTCACGCCGCGATCTGGACGGTCATCGCTTTTGCAATGCTCGGTGACGGAGACAAAGCCGGCGAACTTTTCGCTTTACTTAATCCGATCAACCATGCTTCTACACGCGCGGGCCTTCACAAATATAAGGTCGAGCCGTATGTCGTGGCGGGTGACGTGTATAACGAACTAAATCACATCGGCCGCGGCGGCTGGACCTGGTACACAGGCGCAGCCAGTTGGATGTATCGCGCGGCACTAGAATCGATACTTGGTTTTCATCTTCAGGGAGACGTTCTAACAATTGAGCCCTGTATTCCCCGAAGCTGGCGCAGTTTTGAGATTAACTATCGCCGGGAAAAAACGCTATTTAAGATAAAGGTAGAAAACCCATCTGGCATTTGCAGCGGCGTAGCAGTGGTTCGCCTTGATGGAACGATATTACCATCGGGGGATATTCCTTTGATCCAAGACGGGCAAACCCATGAGATATCCGTTGTTATGGGAGATTCTGAGAACCCCGAGCGGGATTAGGGTAACTTCTCTGGCCGCGAAAATTTAGTCAGCGACCAGGGTAGAACGGCGCCACCCGTCATACTTTGTTGCGTGTTCTTTGGATCAGCAACCTTTTTTATCCAGAGACCGTCATGTCTGGAACTTTGCGGCTCCCCGGAACAAGATCGCAATGTCCTAGTTTCGCAGTTTACAGCGGCGACAAATGCCACTGGTACTGCGATATTTCCCGCGAGCTCAACGTAGACAGATATCTTTGATGGGTTTTCGGTTGTCATAAAGGGCTCAATTATCGCCGCATTTTAGGACACAAGGATTATTCACCTTTTGATCGTGTGTGCTACAGCACCAACTGTAGCCGTAGAAAAGGATAACCTTGGTCTTATTAGTTTTAGTGTGTTGGGTTTTACGCATTAGATGGCGGAGGGTTCAATCGCTATGACGCCTCTTGGCGAGTTTCGGATAGAGAATAGATTATTGAGGTGAAAATGCAAACAGAAGCAGGACAGGTTAAAGCAAAGGTACAAGAGGCACTCACGATCAAGCGCGAATCCGTTCTAGCGGTCTACGACAGCCACGAAGAGGCGGAAAAGGCGGTACGAGAATTACAGAGATCGGGCTTTGATATGAAGCAGTTGTCTATCGTCGGCAAGGACTTTCATACCGAAGAACACGTGATCGGTTACTACAATAATGGCGACCGGATGAAAGCCTGGGGTCGAGGCGGGGCTTTCTGGGGTGGTTTATGGGGTCTATTGTTCGGTTCGGCATTCTTTGTTATTCCCGGAATTGGTCCGGTTCTGCTTGCCGGCCAAATCATCGGATGGATCATTGCAGCTCTCGAAGGTGCGGTCGTCGTTGGAGGCTTGAGTGCACTGGGTGCAGGGCTCTACGGCCTCGGTATTCCAAAAAACAGCATTATCGAATATGAGGCTCAAATTAAGGCTGGCAATTATGTCGTTATTGCCCACGGACCGTCAAATCAAATTAGCAGGATCGAAGGCGTCTTATCAAATACGGTTCATCATGGAATTGAGGGCCACCCTTTTCTTGGATAGGAAAAGGTTCGTGCAAGAAATTCGCCAGATAGCGAGAAAATATAGCTGAGAGCTTATTCGCAATTATGCTCAACAATATTTCGGAATCCGTTTGCTACCGACTCGGAACTCAAGTGCCATTCCGGCCTCGGACTGAGTCCGATCAAAGGACAAGATCGTGAAACTCATTAAAATATTACTCTCATTGCACAGCATTAAATTGATCATTTTTTCGGTGGTAGTTATCGTTTTTATCGCAACTGCAACTTCAAGGAGGTCAGATTTTAAGGAACCAAAACCGGGTCATAGCGGCATCGTTAAGAATGTAAGTGCGGGGATCCGAACTGAGAGGGTTGTCGAAAGGGAACAGGATGACAAGGTTTACCTGAAATTCCGATTATCCAGATTTCTTAGTTCATGTAAAACGCGATCGCTTTATGTCCCGGATCTGATCACCGCTTGTTGCACTAGGCTTCCCGATGCGCGTTTCCGGAGCGGCGATGCTTATAGTAAGTATGTTTGACTGGGTTCAATCATTGTCGGACTGGCTGATCTATAGCATGATTGGTATCGAACAGGGCTCAGCTTTGGGTGACGCTCTCAATTTCTTCGTCTTTGACACGATCAAGATCACAATTCTACTATTTTTGATCACGTTCGTGATGGGCATTGTGAATGCCTACTTTCCGATAGAAAGAATACGCTCATTCCTTTCTCGAAACAAACTCTATGGCGGCGAGTACCTGCTGGCTTCCACGTTCGGGGCGGCGACACCGTTCTGTTCCTGCTCGTCCATGCCGCTGTTTATTGGATTTGTGCGGGGCGGTATTCCGCTAGGCGTGACGTTTGCGTTTCTGGTGACTTCACCGCTTGTTAACGAGGTAGCTGTTGCGATTCTTATCGGTTTTCGGGCTAAAAACTACAGTGATCCATGTCGCAACAGGCATAAGGCTTGGCGTTGTCAGTGGCATCGTAATGGATCGGCTCAAGCCGAACATTTATTGACCGATTGGGTGTACAAACTCTGGAAAGAAGCCGAAGCCGATCGCGAAGCCTTTGTGGCCGAACCGAAAACATTTGTCCAACGCCTGCCCGAGATCGCCCGCGAGGCCCTCGGTATCGTAAAGAGCGTGACGCCCTACATTCTCATCGGCATCGCGGTCGGTGCCGCAATGCACGGCTATGTTCCCGAAGGATTCTTTGAGGCTTAAATCGGCAAAGATACGTGGTATGCCGTCCTGCTTGCCGTTGCTATCGGTGTCCCAATGTATGCGAATGCGACCGGGATCGTTCCAGTTATTCAGGTCTTAGTCACCAAAGGCATCCCGATCGGGACTTCGCTCGCCTTTATGATGGCAGTCGTCGGGCTGTCGATTCCCGAGGCAATGCTGCTCAAAAACGTGATGACCATCAAACTGATCGCCATCTTTTTCGGCATAGTCACGACCTGCATTATTGTCTCTGGGTATTTCTTTAACTGGATCTTGTGAATCCCACTGAGGGTAGCTACCAAGCGTCGACTCAGATCGAGCCTAGCATAATTTTGCTGTGCTGGACCGACGCCCGAGAATATTGGTTTTGATTAGTAATATTTGTTTATTGTGAATGATATGGAGAACAAAAAAGATAAGTTAACGTTTCACGTCGAATCCGCTCGTGTCGACGAACACGGCAGTCTGGCTAGATGTAAATCAGCAGAGATCCGGCTTGACACGGACATGGCAGGAAACCCGGACGCCTTCAATCCCGCCGAACTGTTACTGGCGGCCATAACGGCGTGCATAATCAAGGGCATCGAACGCGTGACGCCGATCCTCAAGTTTTCGCTTCGAGGCGTGACCGTCAGGATCGAAGGCGTGAGACAGGACGTGCCGCCGAGATTGGAATCGATCACATACAAGATCGTTGTCGATACCGATGAATCCGAACAGCGGTTGGAGTTGCTCCACGACAATGTGAAGAAATTCGGGACCGTGTTTAACACCGTCGCACCCGGAACGGATCTGACGGGTGTGATGCAACGCACAGAGAGGTAAACGTAAAACGTTTAGAATCGAAACATAAAAACGATAAAGATCCTAGGCACAGGGTGTGCGAAATGCAAACTTACCGAAGCGGTCATTCGCGAAACATTAACCGAGACAGGTGTCGAAGCCAACATTGAAAAGATCGAAGACATCCAGAATATCATGTAATACGACATTATGTCGATGCCAGCCATCGTCATTGACGAAAAGGTCGTAATGACAGGCAAAGTCCCGTCTAAACAAGAAGTGCGGTTGATGATCGCATAGGTACGAGTTTGCCGATCGGCGTTTCACGTTGCGTTAGTTGGGAATCACTGTGGAGACAGAATTAAAGCCGCTATCAAATCATCTGATGCAGATGATGAACGCTTACTGGCGGGCGGCGAACTATCTTTCGGTCGGTCAAATTTACTTACTAGATAATCCGCTGCTCCGTGAGCCGTTGAAGATCGACCATGTAAAACGTCGATTACTCGGTCATTGGGGAACAACGCCCGGTCTGAACTTTATTTATGTTCACCTCAATCGGCTTATCAAAGAACACGATCTTAATGTCATTTATATAGCGGGGCCCGGACACGGTGGGCCGGGGATCGTTGCTAACACATATCTCGAAGGCACCTACAGTGAATTTTATCCTAACATCTCGCAAGATGCCGACGGCCTGAAAAAGCTGTTTAAGCAATTTTCATTTCCCGGCGGTATCCCGAGCCATGTAGCGCCGGAAACTCCAGGATCGATCCATGAAGGTGGCGAATTAGGCTATTCACTTGCGCATGCTTATGGAGCCGTTTTTGACAATCCTGATCTGATCGCGGCGTGTGTCATCGGAGATGGTGAAGCCGAAACTGGGGCATTGGCGGCAAGCTGGCACTCGAACAAATTTCTGAATCCCGTTCGGGACGGCGCGGTATTGCCCATATTGCACCTAAACGGCTATAAGATCGCAAACCCAACGGTTCTTGGCCGATTGAGTGACGAGGAACTTACCAGTCTGCTTATCGGCTACGGTCACAAGCCTTACTTTGTGGAGGGACATGACTCCGACATCATGCATCCCCTCATGGCGGAGACTTTGGAAACCGTGATCGCCGAAATAAAGGCAATTCAGCGAGAGGCTCGCATTGACGGCTTTTCGGGTCGCCCTCAATGGCCGATGATCGTCTTACGCTCGCGAAAAGGCTGGACGGGGCCTAAATTTGTGGACGGTCTGCCCACTGAGAATTCCTTTCGCTCGCATCAAGTACCTCTGGCGGAACTCGCGACCAAGCCAGAGCATCTCAGGATGCTCGAAGAGTGGATGCTCAGCTACAAACCGGAGGAACTCTTTGATGACGAAGGGAAGTTAGTCCCGGAACTGGCAGATCTCGCGCCAAAAGGCGAGCGGCGAATGGGAGCTAATCCGCACGCAAACGGGGGTCGGTTGCTCAAGGATCTAAAAATGCCGGATTTTAGAAACTATGCCGTTGATGTCCCAAAACCCGGAACGATAAAGGCGGAGGCAACGCGCGTTACTGGCCATTTTTTAAGCGACATTGTGAAAAGTAATGCCGCAAAACAGAACTTTCGCGTCATGGGGCCGGACGAGACGGCATCGAATCGCCTCGGCGACATCTTTGAGGCGACGAACCGGGTTTCCGTTCAGCCGATACTTCCGACTGACGATCATCTGGCTCCCGATGGCCGCGTAATGGAGATCTTGAGCGAACACCTCTGTCAGGGCTGGCTTGAGGGTTATTTGCTTACCGGACGACACGGATTGTTCTCGTGTTATGAAGCGTTTATTCATGTCATCGACTCGATGTTCAATCAGCACGCCAAATGGCTGAAGGTTACTCGCAATACTCCTTGGCGCCGGCCGATCGCATCACTGAATTACCTGCTCACTTCGCACGTCTGGCGGCAGGATCACAATGGATTCTCTCATCAAGATCCCGGCTTTCTTGACCATGTGATCAATAAAAAGGCCGAGGTCGTTCGCGTTTATCTTCCGCCCGACGCAAACACGCTTCTCTCCGTCACAGACCACTGTTTGCGGAGTCGCAATTATATAAACGTCATCGTTGCGGGAAAGCAGCCGTCTCTCCAGTATCTCGATATTGACTCCGCAGCTAAGCACTGTGCGTCCGGTATCGGTATTTGGGAATGGGCGGGCTGTGGGGTTAACGACGAGCCGGATGTTGTAATGGCTTGTGCTGGCGACGTGCCGACGCTTGAAACTCTGGCGGCGGTCGATATTCTCCGTCAGAATTTCCCTGAGCTAAAGATCCGCTTCGTTAATGTCGTCGATCTGATGAAATTACAGCCGGAATCGGACCACCCGCACGGACTTTCCGACGATGATTTTGATTCGATTTTTACTACTGACAAGCCGATCATCTTTGCCTTTCACGGTTATCCAACCCTGATCCACCGCCTAACATATCGCCGAACCAATCATCACAATATGCACGTTCGCGGCTACAAGGAAGAGGGCACCACTACAACACCGTTCGATATGGTCGTGCTAAATGACCTCGACCGCTTTCATTTGGTTATGGATGTTGTTGACCGCGTTCCAAAAATTAAAAACGGTGGATCTCATGTCAAACAAATAATGCGTGATCGCCTTTTTGAGCATCGTCAATACATCAACGAATTTGGCGACGACATGCCCGAGATTCGGGACTGGAAATGGAGTTATTAGGCTCTTTGTCTATGCGATAGGTGAGATCGCGTATCACGATGTCAAACAAAAATAATGGAATAAATAATTCCAACAACGTTCTCCGAAAAGAAGATTCGCTCCATTCGCTTTCAGCTGCTCCCTATTCCTATTCGGTAGATAAGATCACAGATTTTCTTAAAGTCGACCCATCAAAAGGCCTTTCAAATAATGAAGCGTTAGCAAGGCAGTTGCGCGACGGTACAAACACGATCGCGACTTCCAAAGGACCCGCTTGGTGGCAGATCTTTCTGAGGCAGTTCGCCAGTATCGTGATCTGGCTGTTGGCATTTGCGGCCGTCGTCGCGTGGTTTACCGAAAGTCGGCTCGAAGCGGTAGCTATTTTGACGGTGCTCGTTCTAAACGCTCTGATCGGTTTTGCGATCGAGTGGCAGGCGGGGCGAGCACTCGATGCGTTGCGGAAAGCGACGCACACATTTGCGCGTGTTCGGCGTGAAGGTGGTGAGCGGATCGTCGATTCAAGCGATCTGGTATCGGGTGACATTGTCGTTTTAACCGCCGGCGACTGCGTTCCGGCTGATTCACTACTCGTAGAGACCGCCAATTTATATACGGATGAATCGTCACTAACGGGTGAAAGCTTGCCGGTTGCAAAGATGAGTGGTGCCGTATCGGCTTCGGCTCCGCTTGCCGAACGCCGATCGATGTTATACCTCGGATCGAACATTGTACGTGGACGGGCTCTCGGGGTTGTGACTGCCACTGGTGAAAAAACCGAAATTGGCCGCATCGGCCGCTTATTGAATGAAACTTCCCCGGGAAAAACACCTCTCGAACTAAAACTTCAGGTGATGGGCAAGTGGCTTGTCTATATTGTGGTCGTGGTTGCCGTCGCGACCATGATTGCGGGCTATTTGCGCGGAGACGATCTTTGGCTGATGTTCGAAGTAGCGATAAGCCTTGCTGTTGCCGCAGTTCCGGAAGGCCTGCCCGCCGTTACCACTCTGATCTTGGCTCTCGGCGTAATGCGAATGGCCCGCCGAAATGCGATCGTACGCAAACTTTCGGCCGTCGAAACACTTGGAAGCACTTCGGTGATCTGCACAGACAAGACCGGCACACTGACCGAAAATAGACTGACGGTTCAGGAATTTCAGCTCTCTGATGGTGAAGTGATCAAACTTTCAGACAGCCAACTAACCGCATCGCCAAATGATGCGTTCCTCCGTCTCCTTCGAGTGAGTGTTTTGTGTAACGAAGCTTCATTTGATCCCGATCTCGAAAAAGACAAGCGAGCCATCGGAGATCCTACCGAAACGGCGTTGCTCATCGCGGCCGATAAATATGGACTAAACGCCCCTGCTGAGCGATCAAAGTATAAAAAGATCTTTGAGCATCCCTTCGATGCTTCTACGAAGCGGATGATCACCGTGTCTGAGAGTGGCGATGCAAAACAATTTGCCGGGATGAAAGGTGCCCCCGCAGTGGTGCTTGATATCTGTAGCCACTTCATAACGACCGCTGGAAGCATTAGAATTCTCGACGAGGGGTTTCGCCGAGAATTCTTAAAGATCAATGAATCCATGGCGAGCCGGGCTCTACGTGTCCTGGCTTTTGCGGAAAAACCGCTAGACGAGGTATTCAATCCTTCTTCAAACGCAGAGATTTCAAACGGCTACACGTTTTTGGGTTTCGCCGGGATGACCGATCCGTTACGCGAAGGCGTGGCCACCGCTGTCCGGCAAGCACGGCAAGCGGGAATTCGCGTCGTCATGTTGACAGGGGATCAGATAAATACTGCCAGGGCGATCGCCGAGGAACTTCGCCTGAGTGATGGGCAAGATATCTTTGCATTCCATTCAGACGATCTAACAGCCGCTAATAGCGAAGAGATCGCGCAAATGGCGAGGGACGCAAACGTTTTTGCTCGCGTTACGCCGGAAGACAAACTGCGCATCGTCGAGGCCTTGCAGAATGCGGGAGAGATAGTTGCGGTGACCGGCGACGGTGTGAATGACGCTCCAGCCCTGAAGCGTGCCGATATTGGAATTGCGATGGGACTGCGCGGCACCGAAGTCGCCAAAGAAGCCGCCGACATAGTTCTAACGGACGATAACTTTGCAACGATCGTAAAGTCTATCGAAGGCGGACGATCGATCTATGCTAATATCACTAAATTTGTTCACCTGATGTTTTCGAGTAACTTGGGCGAAATAATTGTTATTTTCATCCCGATCGCGGCAGGTTATCCGTTGCCCCTTCTTCCTTTACAAATTCTTTGGGTAAATCTAATCACCGATATATTTCCTGCACTTGCTCTGGCTGTAGAACCTCCCTCTCAGGAAACAATGAGTCGGCGTCCGAAACTGCGGGAAAATCTGCTGTCCGGACCATTTTTATTCACGATCTCGTGGCAGGGAATAATGCTTGCGGCCGTAACCATCGCCGTTTATTATTGGGCTTTCCAGACTTACGGCGAAGGGGCACACGCTCGCACGATAACGCTGCTTGCCGTCGTGGGAGCCCAACTCGGGCACCTTTATAATTGCCGATCGCAAACCCGCTCTGCTTTTGATTTTAGTAATCCATATATTTTTGCCGCCACGGGCGTCGTCATAGTTCTGCAGGCCTTTGCGATCTACTTTCCGCCGCTCGCTCGAGTTCTTGATACCGTCCCGCCAACGGGAACCGATCTTATAGTGATTCTATTCGCCGTCATTTTGCCGGTCGGGATTGTAGAGGTCGTAAAAATATTTACGAGGAGAAACCTCCGTACGGGCGTGGCTGGGCTATTCTAAGGATTCAGCACTAAAATCATGAATATCCTGGTCTTAAATTGCGGCAGCTCGTCACTTAAGTTTCAACTTATAGCCACTGACCTCGATCGCATCGAGAAGAATGATGACAAGCGTTTGGCTCACGGCACTATTGAGCGCATCGGCGGGGCCGCGATCATTACGCAAACCGCTGAAGGCAAAACACCGCAACGCTCGGCGGCCCCGATCAGGGATATGAGATCGGCGGTCGAGATGATTGTTAGGTGGATAGTATCCGACGCTTCAGAGATCGCCGAGGTGAACGGTCTGGGCGACATTCAAGCAGTTGGCCACCGGGTCGTCCACGGCGGCGAACACTTTTCCGAATCGGTAATTATCAGTGACGACATCCTCCGAGGCATCGAAGACTGCATCGAACTCGCACCGCTTCACAATCCGGCCAACATTAGCGGAATTCGCGCGGCCCGTGAGATCTTCGGGAAGGGAATTGTCCAAGTGGCCGTTTTCGATACTGCTTTTCACCAGACTTTGCCAGAAAAATCATTTCTCTATGCCTTGCCTTATCAACTCTACCGGCGTCACAAGATTCGCCGTTACGGATTTCACGGCACTTCAAATCGATACGTCGCTTACCGGTACCGCACTTTGCTGAATATCCCGCGAGAGCAGGTAAATGTGATCGCTCTCCACCTCGGCAACGGCTGTTCCGCAACTGCGATCAAAGGCGGCAAGTCGATCGACACTTCGATGGGAATGACGCCACTCGAAGGCCTCGTAATGGGAACCCGAGCAGGCGACTTCGATCCGGCTATCATCGACTTTGTTGCCGCCAAAGAAGGTCTGTCGGCGTTAGAGATCGAATCGCTGGTCAATAAACAGTCAGGCCTGTTGGGACTGTCCGGCCTAACAAACGATATGCGCGAATTGCTCGCCGAGTCGAAGGAGAACGGGGATCGCCGCTCGAGCCTTGCGATCGAGATCTTCTGTTACCGGGCGAGTAAGTATATAGGATCGTATTTAGCGGCTATGAATGGTGCAGACGCCCTCATTTTTACCGGCGGTATCGGCGAAAATTCCTCCGAGGTTCGGCGGATGATCTGTGACTACTTGTCGTGGTTTGGCGGAGAGGTAGATTCGCAGCTTAATGAATCAATGACCGGCGGAAAAGAGGGAATCATTAACACCGGAGGATCACGGCTGAAGATTTTTGTCATCCCGACCAACGAGGAATTGCTGATCGCTCGTGATACAGCACGTCTTATTGGTTCTAAGACTTCGGATGGTTAGATCAGTGACTACCTTTGGCGATAGGATCATTATGGTAGAAAACGGCTCCGACATCTCAAAAATTCTAATCGCCTACGATGGTTCGGGATATGCTCACGGGGTTCTTGGGGAATTGCGATCTAGTGGACTACCGAAAAAAGCTCAGATAATAATTATTTCGGTGTGTGAGATCTGGCTCCCGACTGGGGCTCCACGCATCATCATTGGCCAGTTAAATAGGGAAGAGAAAGCCTGTTTTCAAAAACACCGCGAGCAGATCGACCGAAACATGACGGAAACAATGGCAAATGTCCGTCTCGCACAGGAAGAATTACTTTCGTTTTTTCCGGATTGGAGCGTTGAAGTCGAAGTCATTTGCGGTTCGCCGGCCCGCGAAATTTTGGAAAAGGCAAGTAAGTTTAGGCCTGATCTTATTGTGATAGGCGAACGGGGACTTTCGTCCGACGAAGATACCGGCCTTGGAAGCACTTCACAAATTGTTTTAGCTGAGGCGAGATGCACCGTTCGAATATCTCGCTTTAGGTCTCCACCTTCTGATTCAAATCTCACGGTCATTGTTGGATTTGACGGCTCACCGGGTTCAATTACAGCAATAAGAAAGGTCGCGTCCCGCCCGTGGAAGACAAAGCCCACTATACGTCTCGTTACTGTTACCGATCCTTTTACTTTGTTGAAGCCGGGCCGGGTTTTTCAGCCTATCGAGGGTATGGTAGAGGGGCGAATGGAAGGCGAAACAAAATGGGCAAATAATTTGGCTCGCGATGCCATACATTTATTGCGTGAAGTCAGCTATCCCGCAACTCTGCATATATATTCGGGCAACCCCCAAATGGTGTTGATTAGTGCAGCAACAAAATGGAATGCCGATGCGATATTTCTAGGTGCGACATCCGAAACAAGTTTGTCGGAAAAATATTCTCTCGGTTGTGTTGCTCTTGCGATTGCCAACCGAGCCCCGTGTTCAGTTGAAGTTGTTAGATAGTTCGAGCGAATCCATTTTTCGAGCCGAAAAAAAACGCCGGAATGAATCTGCCAACAGTACTCCCATCGAAGATGCGACATAAACTTGTATCTTGGTCTTGCTGAGTTTCTTTTCCCTATTCCCGTAATTTCGCACTTTCAGCCAAAATACTCATCTTTCGGCGATGTTCCTCTTTGCTTATTTCTAAAATATTTCCATCCTGGATTAACAATATGCGGTCGGCGGCCTGAGCCAGACGATCGTCGTGTGTGATCATGACGAATGCAACTCCGCTTTCACGGTTCATCTCACGCATCATTTCGAAGACCTCGGCACCGGACTGGCTGTCGAGATTTCCCGTCGGTTCGTCGGCGAGCACTATCTTCGGAGAATTCGCCAACGCCCTCACAATTGCACAGCGCTGATTCTGTCCGCCGCTCATTTCATCCGGATGTTTATTGATTTGGTCACCTAACCCGACCCGCTTGAGCAGTGCCAGAACCATTTCGCGTTCCTCATCCGATGCCTCGCCTCTACGGATCGTTATCGGCATCAGGGCGTTTTCAATGCATGTGAATTCGTCAAGTAGATAATGCGCCTGAAAAATAAAGCCGACGTCATCGCTTCGAAGGCGGGCCAGGCCATCGTCGTCCAGGGTCGAAATGTCTACACCGTTTATCAAAACTGTGCCTCCCGTCGGGATATCCAGTGCACCTAAGATGTTGAGCAATGTAGATTTGCCGCTGCCTGACTGGCCGACGATCGCAACAAATTCGCGTGCCCGGATCTCGATGTCCAAACCAAAAAGCACCGGTACATCGATCTTGCCGAAGTATGTTTTTTTCAGCCCCCGCGTTTCGATAACAATAGGCAATTCGGCCTTTGATCGCTCGTCTGCTACCTGTGTACTGGCTGAACTGCCCATTTTCCTGTGTCTTATCGCATTACGTCGACCGGATTGAGTTTGGCGGCCCGCCGTGCGGGCAGAACTGCGGCGATCACGGTCGTGATGATCGCTGCCAGCATTGCAAGCCCGATATACATTGGAAAGATCTTTACCGGAAAGAGGGCAAGCGGTTCCTGCCCGGCCACGGCCGCTCTGGTCGGCAAACTGATGAGGTAGGCGATCGTAGTGCCTAGTACCGCTCCGACCGAACTTCCAATGATCGCAACACCCAAGCCTTGAAACACGAAAACTGTCGATATTTGAGACTGCCGGGCTCCCATACTCCTCAGGATGCCGATCTCAGTAGATTTTTGAAGTACTGAAACAATTAGAACCGAGGCGATCGCGAACGCGGATGCGATCAGGCTAAAGGCTGAGATCAAATAAGCCGATATGCCCATCATCTGCAAATTGGTCAGATTTCGGGAATAGTCACGGGTCCACGGCCGAGCTTCATATTTTGTTAATGCCATTATCGTGTTCGATAGGTCCTCAACCGCATAAATGTCATAAACCTTTATGTAGATGATATTTACCGAAGTGCCGAGTCCGAAAAGACTCTGTGCATTACGAAGTGTTACATAAGCACTTCCGCGGCCCTGGCCACGATTATAGATCCCCGCAATTGTGAATGAATCGGCTTGATTTGAGCTTGACGCGAGTCTTATTCGTTCGCCAACCGTAACGTTCAGATCCTTTGCAAGCTCCGTATCTATGACGATCTCGTCGCTGCTCAAGCTCTTGTATCTGCCGCTAACCAGATCCCTTATGATCGGCGTAATGACATCTAAAAGTTCGGGATCGGCCCCAACTACCGAAACCCCGATCGGATTTGCACCCTTCGAGGCAAACCCCTGGCCGTTTACTACCGGAGCGACGCCACTAACATTGGGCAATCCTCTGAGCATAGTGACCACTTCGTCCCAGTTGTCGATAAACTTCAGTCGCGACGCGGATACTTCAATTCGGCTTGACGTAGGGCTCTCGGGGATCTCAAGAGGCTTGGGTTTCGGGTCTTCGACCTGCACCGTTACGTGAGGGATCGACTCTGTTAATAGAACAGACATCATGTTCTGCAGACCGAAGATCAGGGACGTAATAAATATAACGATTATCACACCGGTCGCCACGGCGCTAATTGTCAAAAGGGTCTGCAAGCCACCTGAAAACAGATGCCGCACCGCGAGACGAAACTCGAAACGGTAGGACTTTGGGATCAAGGCCGAAATTACTATGTCACCGAATGGTTTCATCAAAATCACCTCGGCTGCACACGGTCTCCCACCTTAATATTTGTAGGCGCGGCGATAATTCGATCTTCGGCTTCAAGCCCCGAGATCACCGGCACGCCGTCCTTTGTTGGCAGACGTGTGACGACTGGCTTCTGGGCAGCTTTGCCGTCTACGATGATAAAGACCACCGTTTCGTCGCCGACCCGCACCGGTGCGGTCTGAGGAATCAACAGACGGCTGACGCTTTTGGCCGTAATTATATTGACGTTTATCGTCTGGCCAAGCCGAAGCCAATCGGGCGGATTGTCGGGGATCACCTTTATTGTTATCGTCCCGCGAACCTGATCCACCGCCGCTCCCAGTTCGGAAACTCTGCCGCTAAAGGCATTCTCGGAAAATGGGTCGGACGAGATAACTGCCTCTTGACCCACCTTCAATACCGAAAGATTGCTTTCATCGACATCAATGCGAATTTCAGGTTCTACGCTGACCAGCGTAAGTACCCCGAGACTGCCAACAGACTGCCCCGTCTCCGCATTGATCTTTGTTACGGTTCCGGCAAAGGGGGCGGTGACGGACGCATTTCCGGCCTGCTCTTCGGCAACACTTAGAGCCCGCTCCGTTTCAGCAACCCGACTTTGGGCTACTCTGATGTCTTCGTCTCTTGCTCCACCCTGTATCGTGCGAAGCCGGGACTGCAGGACTCGAACATTGGCTTCCAACGATTTAAGGCCCGACTGGGCAGAACGAACATTGGCCCGCGACACTTCGATCGCCTGTTTTTGTGCTTCGACTCGTTTTTCGGCAACCTTAAGAATATTTAAATCACGATCATATTCGGAGCGAGAAATGTCACCGCTTTTTACCAGAGAACTGCTTCGCCCGAGTTCCTTTACTGCCAAGTCCTTTTCAGATAGGAGTTGTTCAAGTACTGAACTGCCCTGATTGACACTCTTTTCCGTCTGGGCGATTACCGACCGCTGCTGTTCGACCTGAGCGATCGCTTGATTGACCTGCTCCACCGCAGCATTGATATCGGAACCTAATGCGTCACGAGATACTTGAGCTAACTGCGCTCGAGCGGTGACGACGGCGGATCGAGCCTGCCAGATCTGTGCCTCGGCGACATCATTTTTTATCAGGGCCAATTGCTGGCCCCGCACGATGCTGTCGCCTTCTTTTACATAGAGCTTTTGTACAATGCCTTGTAACTGAGCTCCCACATTTGATTCCGTCTCGCCGCCGACGGTTCCGCTGCCTGAGATCGTCTCGGTGATGGTTGCGGGTTTTGGTTCCACCAAGTCAACGGATTTCGGACGCCGCATAAGCCATACGACTGCGACGACAAGCAAAACAATGACCGCTAAAACGCCAGATCTGATGAGCCATTTTTGAACGTTCTCGGATCTATTGCCCGATTTTGATTGACTTGTCTCACCAGCATAGATATTCGCCTCGACCTCTTCATCCTTCGATCCCGCCGTACTGCCGTAAGGTTTTTGAGCTTTTTCCATCACATTTCTGCGGGGTAATACCCTAACTGGGTACTACACTTCAAAACAGCTTTTCTGGTGTATCATACAAAGCTTCTGAGTTTAGAATACTCCTCATCTCGTCGAATTTAATATTCGAGCTCCACCCACTTTTGCCCGCGTCGAGGACGATCGCTTGCGTAAGCCTGCCATTTTTACAAAGGGTGCCGTGGATCTTTGCACGTTCCTTTCTTATAGAGTAAATCGTTAACAATTGTTTGACTGTGCGCCGCATCACCTCGGAAACTCCGTTTCCCGGAGTTCCTGTGTTTGCCGACTCATATTCCACAACAAAATAGGATCGTAAGAAGGGCAATACCGCACAGACGAAACCTGATCGATCTGATTAACAGGAAACCCGGTCTGAAAGTTCTAAGGGGAAAGTTGGGATGAAAAACGTGGGCCGGTGACCAGACACAGCGTCGGAACTTTTGTGTTCAGTTTAACGATCTCCAGACCTTTGGCTTGAATCATCTACAGCTGATCACTATGTTTCATGATTCATCAAGTGAGAAGTTTGCAGGCTAGAAACATGATCGAAAAGGTGAATGCTGAGCTCGCAGCGAAGAACGCGACCAAAGAGGATCTCGGTGAGATTTCCGACGTATGTCTACCTGAGAGGTTTAATCCAGCAAACATTCACCCCTGAACAAGTAGAGCACATCCTAATCATCATCACGTTTCGGATTAGGCTCTCATTCGAGAAACTATCCGTTTCTTCGCGGACAGTTTTTTCGGCCGTATCCCAAATACCTCACTGTGAATGGCCGCGGGGTGGCAAATCACTATGTATCCATTCGCGGAATGATGTGGCTCGAAAACGAACAGCGGTTGAGAAGAAGGTTTGCCGAGGGTCGGAGTCGAACCGACATGGGCGTTAAGCCCGCCAGATTTTGAGTCTGGTGCGTATACCAATTTCGCCACCCCGGCATCGAACTTTAGATAATAGAACTACGAAACCGATAGGTCAAGACCACTGCTTTGGCCGACCGCTATTTTGGGGACGGCATTGCCATCAGGGTCATTCGGTTCGTCATTTCCGAGAGCTTCCGTAGCGCCGAGAGCAACCGGATACCTAAGGTCAACTATTTCAAAAATTTGCTAGCTTTTGCAAAAAGCTTTGTGGCATACTATTTCCACTGGGGGTGATAATATGAAAATTAATCAAACAAAGGTGGTTTTAGTTTAGACGGATCGTCCGGCTTTCAGATGGTCCGGTGTTAGAAAAACGGCACACTTTTAGCGAGTGTGCCGTTTTATTTTGCCTAAGTAGTTATGCTGATTTCGGAATTCAATTTTGAACTTCCACCGGAGCTGATCGCTCAGGAACCTCTTGTGGACAGAAAGGCTTCGCGGATGCTCGTCGTTGATCGTTCTTCGCAGAGTTTCTCGGATAGGCGTTTCGCAGCCCTGCCGAAGTTTCTACGCAGCGGCGACGTGCTGGTTTTGAACAATACAAAGGTCTTTCCGGCCCGATTACTTGGTCGAAGCGAAACGGGAGCAAACATCGAGCTATTTCTCGTGCGCGAAACGGCAGACGGCAACTGGGAAACGCTTGCCCGGCCGGCAAGACGTTTGCATAGCGGGAAACGAGTTCATTTCGGCGACGAGTTGACCGCTGAGGTTGTTAACAAAACGGAAGATGGGAAGGTGTTCGTAAGGTTTGAATGCACACGGGATTTTTACGAGGTACTCGACGAGATCGGAATGACACCGCTTCCGCCATATATTAAACGCGAATCCTCGGCAATAGACTCAGACAGGGAACGGTACCAGACGGTTTTCGCTAAAAATCGCGGAGCAATTGCCGCACCGACCGCCGGGCTGCATTTTACTCCCGAGGTTCTCGAGGACATTAAAGATATTGGGGTTACGGTTGCCGAGATTACTCTGCATGTCGGTTACGGAACCTTTGAACCGGTTCGGGTTGATGATCTTACGCAGCACCAAGTTTCGGCTGAAAGGTATGCGATTAGCGACGAAACCGCCGAGATCTTAAACGGTGCGAAATCAGAAAAACGCCGTATTGTAGCCGTTGGGACGACCGCGACAAGGGCTCTGGAGACCACTCTCACCCGATACGACAGCTTTTTAGCCGGTTCGCATTCGGCCGATCTGACGATCACGCCCGGCTACAAATTTCGGGCGATCGATGCTCTGCTAACCAATTTTCATCTGCCCCTAAGCTCACTCCTTGTCCTCACTTCTACTTTTGGCGGTCACGAACTTATAATGAGTGCATACCGTCATGCCATCATCGAAGAATACAGGTTTTACAGCTATGGCGATTGCATGTTTGTAGTTTAGACGGTTGGTGAGTTATCAAGTTTTGAAGCCTGGAAAAGGGTAGTATCATGCGGTGACTCCGGCACTCTGGTACTCTAAGATTCCTTTACTCGAAACTATTTCGTATGGCCGTACTTGAGACAATTAGAAATTTCTTTGTGCCGGGAATCTTTTCCGAGCCTGAAAATATCGTTCCGGCACCGCCGATGACGTATTCGATCCGGCCGCTGACGCACGATCATCTTTCTCAGGTACTCAAGCTTAACCTGCGGTGTTTTCGTAACGGTGACAATTACACAAAATATACCTTCGATTACCTGCTTAACGAACCTCGGACGCTGAGCTACCGTATGGTTACGCCGTCAAACGAGATCGTCGGCTTTGCATTTGTGATGGTCAAGGAGCGAAACGCAGCTCATATCACGACGATCGGCGTTGCCCCCGAACATCGGCGTCGCGGCATCGCCAATCGCCTTCTCGAACACCTTGAAAATGCCTTGCTCCAGCGTGAGATAGGTACGGTTATGCTTGAGGTTAGGGTTGGCAATACTTCTGCACAGGAACTTTATAAGCGCTGCGGCTATACGATAGTGCAGCGAATAAATAAATACTACAGCGATGGCGAGGATTGCTTCCTAATGATCAAGTCGCTCTTTGTTTAAAGTTAAGCCACTTTCGAAAAAAGGAACAATTGACTGAACTCTAAAAGGTTGAAACTCGATCTACCAAGAATTTATCCCATCACCGATACGCAGATCTCCGGCCTATCGCATCTTGAGCAAGTTAGGCGGCTTGTTGCCGGCGGTGCGGAGTTTATCCAACTTCGGGAAAAACATGCTTCGCCCCGCGACTTTTTCGAGCAAGCAAACGCGGTGATCAACTTTGCCCGTGGGCGCGGTGTGAAAATCCTTATAAATGACCGTGTGGATATTGCCCGAGCGTTAAAGGCCGATGGCGTGCACTTGGGTCAGGATGACTTGTCACCCGAACTTGCACGGCAGATCCTCGGTCCCGAGGCGATCATTGGTTTCTCCACGCATTCAATCGAACAGGTCATTGCAGCCGTCGACCTTCCGATTGATTATGTTGCGTATGGGCCGATCTTTCAGACGACTACGAAAGAAAATCCCGATCCCGTGGTTGAAACCGAAGCGATAAAGACCATTCGCCAGTCGATAGGTGATCTTCCGCTTGTAGCCATCGGTGGGATAAGTGGTAACAAGCTCAGATCGGTAATTCAGGCTGGCGCTGATTCGGCGGCAATGATCGGAGCAATTCTCTCAGAACCCGATAACATCGCAGATCAATATAAGCATTTCGCAATACTTACCTCCCGAACGCAATGATAAATAATGTTTTGTAAGTTTGAAAATAAACTTGCATTTGCGATCCATAATAGTTGATAATACTCGTGTCGGCGAGAACCGTTAGTGATCGCCGTAATTGCATACCAGAGATTCCCTCCTTGTCAGTCCACCTCGCAGGAGTATTTCCAAACCATGAGTTTGCTTGATATAGCACCCATAATTGAGCAGATGTTGCTCGTGTCCGAGAACGTCAGCGATCTTAATTTCTCGTGTGGCCAAAAACCGCAGGTTGAGATCAACGGCGTGCTCTATCCGGCGTCGCCGATCGGGCTTGGAAAGCTTTCGGCGTTTCAAACCGAAATGATAGCGATGTCGCTCGTTCGGGATAATCCGGACGCTGCGTCACATCTTGTGAAATATCGCACGGCCGATCTTAGCTATGCGTTACCGGGTAAATGCCGTTTTCGCGTAAATATTTTTCAGCAGCGGAATTCGTACTCTATAGTGATGCGAGTTATTCCGCATGAGATACCGAGTTTTGAGGCGTTGAAGTTGCCGCAACAACTAGCGGAGATCGCCGATATCAGGAACGGGGTAGTACTTCTGACTGGGCCGACCGGTTCCGGTAAAAGTTCGACTCTCGCAGCGATAATCGATCGTATAAACGAGACCAAAGCATACCATATTGTAACCATCGAAGATCCGATCGAATTCTTGCATACACACAAGAAATCGACCATAAATCAGCGCGAAGTCGGTGCAGATACAAAAGATTTTGCCTCGGCACTGCGTGCAGCTCTCCGACAGGCGCCGAAGGTTATCTTGGTGGGTGAGATGCGTGACCTTGAGACGGCGGAGATAGCCCTCGAGGCAGCCGAAACGGGCCATCTGGTTCTCTCAACGCTACATACGATCGACGCTTCGAAAACTATCGACCGCATCGTCGGACTTTATCCGAAAAATGAGGAGCGGATAATTAGGACGCGTCTCGCCCAGACATTTAGGTACATCGTCTCCCAGCGTCTTATCCCAACCGCAGACGGACGGGGTCGAATCGCCGCTGTCGAGATCCTCAAGTCGAATCCGCGTACCCGTGAATATATTGAAAAAGGTGAGACGGAGGGCAAGTCGCTCCTGGACGCGATCCGCGACGGAGAGATCGACGGAATGCAGGATTTTGATACCGTCATTCGCCATATGATCGAGAGCAAGCAGATCACAATGGAAGACGGGCTCTCGTTTGCAACCAACCAAAACAATCTTCTACTTCATCTGAAGGGACTTTCATCGACCGAAGATTATGTTAAGAAGCATCAACCGGCTACTCGCCCGGCGTCGTCTATGTCGCCAATGATGCCGCCGCCGCCGACTGATAATCCTGATTCTGTTCTGAATATGATCGAATAAGCTTGGACCGTTGGTAGTGAACGGTGGTCGAAAAGCGATCGCGACCGTTTTTTCTGCTCCTCCGACCACTGGCCACTCGACCGAGCACTGCTGATTGACTACTGCCATGATAATACGCTGCGATAATTGCTCTGTTTCTTTACAATTAGACGAATCGAAAATTCCGAGTGGGAACTTTTCGGTTCGATGTCCCAGATGTCAGAATCTGCTACGTGTGCAAAAAGATGCGTCCGGCAAAGGCCTTTCTACGGTTGACCAGCTTGCGGCGAATCAGCCGGCAGCAGCAGCGTCCGAAGGTGCACAGGATTTTGCGGCGAAGGAAAACGATTTTCAGATAAACAGTGCCTTAAGATCTCTCATTGGAGCTCTACAGTCCGACAAAAGTGCCGTAGAGGACGAGTCAATAGCAGAAAAGCCGCGTCGGATACTACTCTGTCTAGGACAGCGGGCTGATGAAACGGCAAAGTTGCTGGCGAAATCCGGCTACAAAGTTTACGTTGCTCAAACGCCAGCGCAGGCTAACGAAAGGTTGAGAGAAGGCAAGACAGAGATCCTAATTTTCTCACCGGATTTCGCGGCCGATATGGGCGGAGCGGCTGTTATCCAGCAGAAGGCAAACGCTATGTATTCGTCGGAGCGTCGACGATTGTTCTTGATCTCGCTTGAGGATACAGGCGTAACGATGAACGCCCACGATGCTTTCCTTAGGAATCTAAACCTGATCGTTAATTCGAAAGACCTCACGCAGCTTCCGCTCATCTTGAACCGGGCCTTGGGCGATTACAACGATCTCTACAACTATTTCAACCGAGCATCAGGCTTGATGCCTATCTAGTTCATAGAGCCAATTCGCAGACAAGCATTTCGATCTGTAGGCGCGAACCGGCGTTCCCGCTGCCGCCGATCGAGGTCTTTATAGCGAGATCTGCTTTAGAAATAAGCTGAATGGCGTTTACGAGTTTGTCTTTGTCCACCCGACGGGCGGATGCGAGAAATTCGTCCTGGCCGCGCCCGAATAGCTTTGCCGCGGACGCGATCTCTTGACGCGGAGCGGACCGATCCATCATATCTTTTGCTATTAATAGACGGCGAAAATTGTAGGAGATCAGCCCGAGCAGCGCGAGTGGTTCGGCTCCGTCATCCAGGATTCTCTTTAGAGCGGCCAGAGCCTTATCTTTTCTGCCGGCAACGAGATGATCGGTGAGATCGAAGTTGCTCAGCTCCTTCGAGTTAGGAACGAGAGCGTCAATAAGTTCGGCGGTGATTCGCTTCTCAGGCAATGCGGCAGCGGCGAGTTTGTTGATCTCATTCGAAAGCCGCCGCACATCTTTATTCACTCGCGATATAAAAAGGCGTAGGGCTAGATCGTCTATTTCCGCACCTGCATCGATAACCGCTTTATGCGCCCAGTCGGCAAACTGTTTGTCATCCAGCTGAGTAAATTCGACGGCCGTCATCTTCTCGCGTAGGTACTTACCCATCTTCCTGACGCCGTTGAGTTCGTCCGCAATAAATATAACCACGGAGCTTGGAGAGGGATTAGCGAGATAAGCGGTTAGAGCAGCTTCATGATGCTCGTTGATCGTATCCCGGAAGCCAGTTGCCGAAACGCGAACATTATCCACCCGAACGACCCGCCGCGTCGCCATCATCGGCAGCTGCTCTGCAGCGGCCAACGCCCTTTGCAAATTATCTTCCCCGTCCAAACTGAAAACCGTCTCGTTAAAATCCCGAAAATCTCCAGGTGCGAAAGCTCTGTCGGTAATATACTTCGCCGCGATATCGCGCAGGTATGTTTCCTGTCCAAAAAGAACATAGACAGGTGCGATCTCATGTCGCGTTAACTGATTACGAAGATCTTCACGGGTAAGAACCATACAAGAGAATTGACGCAGACATACGCGGAGGAACTACTTCTTATCATCCTTCACGCCCATTCCGTTAACGAAAGCGGATACTGCGGCTTCTGCGAAGGCTCGAGACATGCGTTCGACTGCGGGGTCTTCTTCGTTAAAGAACGACCTAGGGTCGGATGTGAATTCAAACGAATCGCGAAACGTAAAATTCTGATTGTCGTAGAGTATTTTGTCCTCGCGGAGGTCGCGGATCGTGACAGCGGTTACGATCGTAACTTCGTAAACCCGGGCACGGCCGCTGCTGTCGAGCAGGACGCCGGTAAAGCTGAAATCGCGGATCGTACCTTCGAGGACCGCATCTGCTCCAGTACGTGAAGCCTGAACCTTTAATCCGTTGCCCCGTTTTATGATCTCTCGGCTGACGGCTTCAGTAAATCGCGATTCGACTCTGTATCGAAAGCCCTTCGCTTCGAACTGAAACGCAGGGACCGCCACTACCTTTATATTCTTCGGCAAACCGGAGTTGGTCACCGGTTTATAACAGTCAGTAAAACCCGATGACAAAAACAGGATCGCAAGTAGTGGTATAACTCTAAAATACTTCATTTGATCGCCCGAACTCGTTAGGTTTTGATTTTGAACGCCGTATAACCCAGACGCCAAGAAAGATAAAAGCCAGTGTCAAAAGCGAGCCACCGCCAACAGTGGCCCAGAACAATGGGGTTTTGGGTTCGCGGGAATATTGAGTCGTGTTAACTTCCGTTTCGGTCGTATTTCCCGCTACCAATGTAGCCTTCACGGTCGATTCACTTATTTCGATCTTAAAGACCGGATCCTTCATTCTCGCCGCATCCTTGATGGGTACGTCGCGAATGAAGCTGTGTCTGACCAGCTCGATCGATTCAGGAACCTTGCCATCATAAATGGCCTTCTGCATTTCGTTCAGTTCGCTGCCGATAGCAGCTTCGCTGAGCTTCGCAAGGGAAGTTTTTGGAATTGCGAGCAATGTACCTGAACGATAATAAGACCCGCCGCCCTGAGGCTTAATTACAAATTGCTCGCCCGATCTAAGCTTGATCTCATTTAACTGAGCGCCGGTTTTGACGAAAAAGCGGTAATCACTGAAATCTTCTTGCGGTTGAATTATGAGGTTTAGCGAAACGCGTTTGTAGCCCGGATCGGGCGGGATGTCAGCAAAACCAATTCCTGCCAACGACGAAAGCAAAAGTAGCAGAAAAATGACCGAAAATCTCATACACCCTTCTCCTTTCGAATAGCAACCGCGACCTTTATCGCATCGACCGTTTCCTTTACATCGTGAACCCTCAGGATCGATGCTCCATTAAATACCGCGATCGCTCCACTTGCAAGGCTGCCGTACAGTCTTTCCGCGGTCGGTACTCCGTCCAGAAGCTTGCCGATGAAAGATTTTCGCGACGAGCCGACGAGCATCGGGTAATCTCTAAAATCAGCGATGATTTTATCAAGTTTTGCTATCAACTCTAAGTTTTGTCCAAAGGTCTTCCCAAATCCGAGCCCGATATCCAGAACTATGCGGCCATTCTGGACGCCGTCCGTCAATGCAAGATCGATCGCCCGTCGAAAACCGGTTCTCATGTCCGTAAATATGTCGTCAAGCGGCGCCTGCGAATGCATAGACTCAAATTCGCCACGAGAGTGCATCAAAACAAGGCCAGATCCCGACTCTGCCGCGATTTTCGCGATCTTTGCGTCAAATCGAAGGGCTGAAATATCGTTAATAATCTCTGCTCCGGCATCGATAGCAGCTTTTGCAACTGATGATTTTGTTGTGTCGATCGAGACCGGTGTGTCGAAGCGAGCCGCGATCGCTTTAATAACGGGAATTGTTCGGGATATTTCTTCTTGAGGGGAAACAGACGCACTCCCGGGACGAGCTGATTCGCCGCCGACGTCGAGGATGTCGGCTCCGTCGTTGATCATGGCTTCAGCCCGGCGCAATGCGGCGTCAGCCGACAAATATTTACCGCCATCAGAAAAGCTGTCAGGCGTGACGTTCAGTATTCCCATCACGAGAGGACGTTCAAGACGGATCTGACGGCGAGATGTGTGCCATGACTTCATAAGGGCAAAGGTAGAAAGGAAAAAGGCAAAAGTAAAGCCGAGCTTACTTTTGCCTTTTTAGGTAACTACGTCGCTATCGCTTCCGGCTCTGACTTTACGCGGTTGCCGGATTATTTCCGGTGATCGGCGGCAGAATAGGTTTTTTGAACGAATTGTTCGACGCCTCTTCTTTCTCCGACGTGCCGTCGTTGTCAGTTGTCGGCGAATTGTCACTATCTAGAGGTAAACCCGCGACCACTCGGCGTATCTGCACACCGTCGAGCGTTTCGAATTCCAGCAGAGCTTCAGCCAAGCGGATCATGGCATCTCGATTCTCTTTGATGATGGTCTCAGCTAGAGCGTACTGCTCATTGATGATCTTTTGCACCTCTTGGTCTATCTTGATCGCGGTGTCTTCAGAGTAATCGCGGTGCTGTGATATCTCACGGCCGAGGAATATCTGCTCTTCCTTTTTACCGTAAGCCAGCGGCCCAAGGCTGCTCATGCCGTATTCGCAGACCATTGCACGGGCGATCTCAGTGGCTTTCTCGATGTCATTCGAGGCACCGGTGGTGATGCTGCCAATGAAAATATCTTCAGCGATACGGCCGCCCATCGACATTGCGATGTTGCCGAGCAAATACTCTTTCGTTGCGCTCAAGCGATCTTTTTCCGGCAGATACATCGTCAGGCCCAGCGCCATTCCACGGGGAATGATCGTAACCTTATGAACCGGATCGACACTCGGGACCTTGAGTCCAACTAGTGTGTGGCCAGCTTCGTGATACGCAGTGATACGCTTTTCATCGTCAGAAATGACCATGCTCTTACGCTCGGCACCCATCATTACCTTGTCTTTGGCGATCTCGAAGTCGTTCATTGTCACGACCTTTTTATTATAGCGAGCGGCGTTGAGAGCGGCTTCGTTAACAATATTGGCGAGATCTGCACCGGTGAATCCCGGGGTTCCGCGGGCGATTACATTCACGTCGACCTTTTCGTCGAGAGGGATCTTGCGGGTATGAACCTTCAGGATTCCCTCACGTCCGCGAACGTCTGGACGGCCAACGACAACGCGGCGGTCAAAACGGCCCGGACGAAGAAGTGCCGGATCGAGAACGTCAGGTCGGTTGGTCGAAGCGACTAGGATAACGCCATCATTCGATTCGAAACCGTCCATCTCGACGAGAAGCTGGTTCAGCGTCTGTTCACGCTCATCATGTCCACCGCCTAGACCGGCACCGCGATGGCGGCCGACTGCGTCGATCTCATCGATAAAAATGATGCACGGAGCATTTTTCTTGCCCTGTTCGAAAAGGTCGCGAACACGCGAAGCTCCGACACCGACAAACATTTCGACGAAATCAGAACCCGAGATCGAGAAGAAAGGAACGTTTGCTTCGCCGGCAACTGCCTTGGCAAGCAAAGTTTTACCGGTTCCCGGAGGGCCAACCATCAAAACTCCCTTAGGAATTTTGCCGCCGAGCTTCTGGAACTTTTGTGGATCTTTAAGAAATTCTATGATCTCCTGCAACTCTTCTTTGGCTTCGTCGACACCGGCCACGTCCTTGAAGGTAACGCGTTTTTGCTGGTTATTGAGCAGCTTTGCCTTTGATTTCCCAAAGCTGAGAGCTTTGTTCCCGCCAGCCTGCATTTGTCGCAGGGTGAAAGCGAGGAAGCCCATGAGAAGTATGAACGGCAAAAGGGTGACAAGGATTTGCCAACCGAGGCCGCTTGATGGGGGTTCGAGCTTGATGACGGTGTCAGTTTCTTTTGCTGCAGCAAAGATCTGATCGCGTGTCGAATCGCTCAGATCCAGACGCGTGGACAGCTTCTGATTGTCGGTCTTGCTTACCAATTCGAGCGAATCTTGCTTGACCGTTACTTCTTTGATGTCCTTGTTTTTGATCTGTGTCAGTGCGGCGTCGAAAGATAATTCCTTCGGCGGAGTTGTCTGCTTCGTCTGCAAATACCAGACGAAAACGAGAGCGCTCGAGATGATCATTAACCACAATAAAACCTGTTTTGCCTTAGAACTCAATTTATAGCCTCCGGATCAGCTCTTAGCAGAGCTTCACAATGCTGTTTGGATGAAGAGATACGCTAATGCGTTGTGCCAAATGCCACTTGCGACTATCTCAAACGCCAACCTTCGATTTTAGATGTCCAAACCCTTTTTTTCAACCTTATTTTCCTTATAAACCAAGCGCCCGCCTGTTTTGATCACTTGGCCGCCCGGCAATTCGACGTTTCGGCCGCTCTTTGTGCTCACTATCAAACGAGCAACCGCCTCTATATGTTTCAGAGCCAATTGCCTCGTGCTTCCACGATGACGCCCTAACCAGTCTCGGATCAGCCCCTTCAGATCGGCTTCCGAGAGCTGTTTCAGGTCTCCAAGTAACAGTTCGTCTCCGAGTTCCAAACGGTTTCCCTGCTCGGTCGATTTCGGTAACTGCTGCATCAAAGCCGCCGTATTCGCGAGCGTTTCGATGATATGGGGATTAAAATCCTCAAGCAATGGAAGCAGAATTTTTCGAATTCTGACGCGTTTGAAAGCCGTGTCCTCGTTCATCGTGTCGTAGCGGTACTCGACGCCGAGATCATGGCAATAGCCTTCCGTATCCGACCGTTTCGCCCACGTCAACATAGGACGAACAAGCAGAGTAGCGGTTTCGCTTCCAAGATTCCTCACGGCCGTCATCCCGCTCAATCCGTCTGGCCCGCTGCCGCGGATGAGGTTTAGAAGAAAGGTCTCGGCCTGATCGTTTATCGTGTGTCCGGTCAGCACGCAGTGAGCGTTCAGATTTTCCGCAGTGGTTTTGAGAAACTCGTAGCGAGCCAGACGTGCATTTTGTTCGAGATTGCCTTCGCGGCTGACTTTGCCGTGGCCGACGGCTAGTTCGATCTTTCGTTCTATTGCGAGTTTTCGGACAAAATCCTCGTCCGCATCACTCTCGCCATCGCGGATGCCGTGATTAAAATGAGCAGCGACGAGCCGAACCGCGAGTTTTTCTCGCTGGCGAAGCTCCTGCATTCCAAGCAGCAAGCTCAACGAATCCGCACCGCCCGAAACCGCAACGACCACGGTCTCATCTCCAAACGGCAACCCGAGCCGCCGCCATTCCGTGATCAGATTTCGCGTAAAACCGTGCATTTAGATCATTCCGGCCGGTACGCGGCTCTGTTTTGAATGAACATCGTCAGCCGCGAAGTACAAACCAGCTTTCCCTTATCGTTGGTTATCTCGATCTTCCAAACGCTCATCGAACGGCCCGAATGTATCGGCGAAGCCTCAACGGTCAAAACGCCTTTGCTCACCGCCCGCAGATGATTCGCGTTTATCTCCACGCCGACCGGAGTCACCTTTGTCAGATCCGCTCCCGCCACAACACCGATCGAGGCGGCCGTTTCGCAAAGATACAGTGAAACTCCACCGTTCATAATGCCGACGTACTGATGAACCTTTGGGGTGACCTCCATCGTCAGCACCACACGATCGCCAGTCGCCTCAATGATCTTGACGCCGAGGAACTGCATTAGCTCATTCTCGGCAACACTTTTTAGTAGAACTGATCTTTCCATCTACTTATCGAGAAATGCACGAGCGGCTGTTAAGGCTTCTGTCACACGCGAAGGCGACGTACCGCCGATGGCATCCTTTGCCCCGAGCGTCGATCCTAAACTCAACGCATCCGCTACATCCTCGCCGATTTCGGACGAAAACTCTTTCAGTTGTTCGACGCTCAGCTCATGAAGCTCTTTTCCTTCGCTGATCGCATACAGAACGGCACGCCCGACGATTTCGTGTCCGGTTCGAAACGGCACGCCTTTCTTAACCAGATAATCCGCGAGCTCGGTGGCGTTGAGATATCCTTTTGTTGCAGCTGCGAGAGCCCTTTCTTCATTCAAGGTCGCATTGTCCAACACGATCGATGCGGCTCGGAGGGAAATGCTCACGGTGTCGACCGTATCAAAAACGGCTTCCTTGTCCTCCTGCATGTCCTTATTATAGGCGAGTGGCAGGCCTTTGATGGTGGCGAGCAAACCCATCTGGTGGCCGAAAACTCGTCCGGCTTTGCCTCGAAGCAGCTCCAGAGCGTCCGGATTTTTCTTCTGCGGCATCAGGCTTGATCCCGACGAAACCGCATCGCTGAGCGTTACAAACCCAAATTCGTTCGAACAATATATGATCAGATCCTCAGCCAGCCGCGAAAGATGGACCATGATCAGCGAGCACGCCGCGGTAAATTCTACCGCAAAATCACGGTCCGAAACTGCATCAAGGCTGTTTGCCGAAACGCCTTCAAATCTAAGCTCGGCAGCCACAGATTCGCGGTCGATCGGGAAGCTCGTACCTGCAAGTGCTGCCGAACCTAACGGCAAAATATTGACACGTTTGCGGGCATCAGCAAGACGTTCGCTGTCGCGTTTCAGCATTTCAAAATACGCGAGACACCAATGTGCCCACATCACGGGCTGTGCCCGCTGCAGATGTGTGTAGCCCGGCAAAACGGCTTCGCGATGGCGTTCTGCAAGCGATACGAGCGATGACTGGGCAAGATGAATCAACGACGATATCGCGTCTAATTCATCACGCAGCCACAAGCGAAATGCGGTCGCGACCTGATCGTTACGACTGCGTCCGGTGTGCAGTTTTCGTCCGGTATCGCCGATGAGATCTATCAGCTTTCCCTCAATGAATGAATGGACATCTTCGGAATTCGAATGGAGAAAAAACGCGGGATCACTTGCGGCATGCTCGATGAGTTCATCAAGGCCTTCCAGTATCGATACCGCTTCAAGATTAGTGATTACCCTAGCCCGTTTCAATCCATTCGCATGCGCGATACAGCCGCGAACGTCCGCCGCGAACAGCCGTTTGTCGAACCGAAACGAATCGTTGAATTCTGCAAACGTTTCATCCGGTTTTTCCGTGAACCGCCCGCCCCAAAGTTGGCCTGATTTGGTCATTTATATCTCCGTACGGCTATAATTGTAGTTTATTTTTGAAAGCGCCGAAAACTGCTATCGGATCGGTATCGGCTTTAAAATATCCATTGCTATGACCAAGAAAATCAATAAGATCGTCCTCGCCTATTCCGGCGGCCTCGATACGTCGGCCATGCTTTTGTGGCTCAAGGAAACTTACGGCTGCGAAGTCATCTGCTACTGCGCCGATGTCGGCCAGGGCGAAGAACTGACCGGGCTCGAGGAAAAGGCAAAGGCAACCGGTGCTTCGAAACTCTACGTCGAGGATCTTCGCGAGGAGTTTGTCAAAGACTTCGTCTGGATGGCCGTCAAGGCAAATGCTTTATACGAAGGCGTTTACCTGCTCGGCACATCGCTCGCTCGGCCGGTTATCGCTAAACGTCAGATCGAGATCGCGCAGATGGAAGGAGCCGACGCTGTAGCTCACGGAGCGACCGGAAAGGGCAATGACCAGGTGCGTTTTGAGCTGACATACTACTCTCTGCAGCCCGACATCAAGGTCGTGGCCCCGTGGCGGCATTGGGAATTTAAGGGACGTGCGGATCTGATAGCGTATTGTGCGAAACACGGTATTCCCGTTACCGCGACCGCCGACAAACCATATTCGATGGATCGTAACCTGATGCACATCTCTTACGAAGGCGGCATTCTCGAAGACCCGTGGGCCGCTCCTCCGGAGAACATCTTCCTGCTCACCAAATCACCCGAAAACGCCTCGAACACCGCTCAGGAACTTACGATCTCGTTCGAAAAAGGCGAGCCGGTCGCGATCGACGGTGAAAAATACGGTGCGGTCGACATGCTGACCAAGCTCAACTACCTCGGCGGCGAACACGGCATCGGCCGCGTCGATCTGGTCGAGAATCGCTTCGTCGGAATGAAATCACGCGGCGTTTACGAGACGCCCGGCGTGACGATCTTGCAAGCCGCTCACCGTGCCCTCGAATCGATCACCCTCGACCGCGAGGTCGGCCGCCTGCGTGATTCATTCGGTACAAAATTCGCCGAATCCATCTACTACGGCTTCTGGTTCGCCCCCGAATTCGAGATCCTCAAATCGATGATCAACCAAACCCAGGAAACGGTTAACGGCGATGTCCGCATCAAGCTCTACAAAGGCAACGTCACGATCCTAGGCCGCAAATCTCCGAATTCGCTCTACCGCGAGCGCATCGTCACCTTCGAAGACGATGCCGGAGCATACGACCAGATCGATGCCGAAGGATTTATCAAGCTTCAGGCTCTTCGCTTGAGACTGAGAAAAATGGAATAGCATCCAGCATGTGGAACGAAAAACGTCGGATTTTTGAGCCATAGTTAGGCATTGGCTAGCAGATCACGCAGGATGCCCGGTTTTATTGACTTTGGTCAAGGGTTTTTGCCGGTCTGGTCAAACTAAAACCCTGGATTGGTAGAGGTATTTGTGAGATTGGTCAAACGTGTTTTTGCGGACCGCGGCGGCGCAAACCGTTCGTCATCCACAAACATCAATAGCGTCATCATCGAAATTGATCACTACATCCATCTGCCGTTCCGGTCATGTCGCCCATGACCGGTCATCCGAAACAAACTCCAAAAGTCACGAAAGCCCGGAACTTTGCGTCCGGGCTTTTTGTGTCTCTCGTTTTGTTAATTTCTTAACTTAGATATCCTCTGAATTTCTCCTTGGTCGCGGAGTAGGTGGGAAATATCTTAGACAGGTCTTTCGCTCCCATGTGTTTACTCGCGGCTTCGGCGAAGACGTCGCGGAAATCGGTGGTGACCGAGAGGTCGCGGCCTTCGTTTAGCTGGTCGGGTTTGAGGCCCTTCCAGTCGGCGTAGACCTTGCCGCCTTTGACGTTGCCGCCGAGGATGAACATCGAGTTGCCGTGGCCGTGGTCGGTTCCGCGTGAACCGTTTTCTTTAGCGGTGCGGCCGAATTCGGACATCGTGATCACAACGACGTCGTCCATACGTTTGCCGAGATCTGTTCCAAAAGCAGCGATCGCCGACGCAAAATCCTTGAGCAAATTAGCGAGCTGGCCCTGTGAAGGGTTATTGCCCTGGCCCTGATTTGTGTGGGTGTCCCAGCCGCCCATTTCGGCGAACGCAACCTCTAATCCAACACCGGCTTTGATAAGCTGGGCGATCTGCTGGAGCGAGCGTCCCAAACCGGTTGTCGGATAAACCGCACCGTTTTCGGGTTTGTACTGCGCGGGATTGGCGGTCTTTAGATAATTGACCGCTTCGAAAGTCTCCTTTCCGGTCTCGCCGAGCGAATCTTTGGCGTTCTGCTGATACAGCCCTTCGAAACCGCCTTTCATGTTGTTCGAATAGACACCGGCTTTGATCGAAAAATCAGCCAAATTTGCCATCGCGACCGAAGGCGAGCGGCCGTAGAGCGAACGCGGCAGCTGCTGCGTCATCGCGACGGCACGGAATGGCGAATCGTCCTTGCCGCCCGTGCCCTGCAGGACGCGATTGAGCCAACCGTCCTTAGTGCCTTTGTTGCCGGGCGTCCCGGATTCCATGTAATCCTGAGCGTCGAAGTGTGAACGCGTATTGTCAGGCGAACCGGCGGCGGTCACGATAGCGAGATTTTTGTTTTTCCAGAACGATTCGAGCGGTTTCATGCTCGGGTGCAGGCCGAAGAATCCATCGAGATCGATCGCACCGTTCGGTTTGTTCGGTGCCGGAATGGCGATCGTGGGACGCAGGCTGTAATACGAGTCTTCAGCATAAGGCACGACCATGTTCAGGCCGTCGACCGCGCCGCGTTGGAAAATCGTGACCAGCACCTTCTTCTTGCCGTAGCCTTCTCGCACAGCAGCCGCAGTTGCAAACTGATGCAAAAAATCCGGCGCCGCCGCCATAAACCCAAAGCTCGCCAGCCCGATGCCGCTCGTTTTCAAAAAATATCGTCTATCCATAATTGCTTATCCCGTGAAAAATATTTTATCAGCCACAACCTTAGACGCACACGTTTGTGAAATGGTCAGATTATTATCGTAGACATCTCTGAAAACTCCCCGCTACCCAGCTTCGTGGAGATCTCAGTTGATCTAACCGCAGATGACGCGGATATGTATAAATAAATTACGATCTATCTGCGCCTATCCGTTTTTTCTGCGTTATCTGCGGCTAATTACAACCCGGAACTCAGTCATTTTCTAATAGGCCGCCAATATCCGATAATGTAAAGATGCGCGAGGAATTTGTTCAACTCATAATAGACCGGCTCAACCAAAACAGCGACGCGATCAAAGCTGACTTTGCGGCGGACAAGGGTGTCGCGGCTCATTTTACGGCCATCGACGATCTGCTGCCGTATGACGTCGCACGCCGCGTCTCTGATGCGTTTCCGCCGCCAAGCGAAATGCGGCTGATGGATACGTTTCGTGAACGGAAGCATACTTCGAAAAGCCTCGACAAATTTGACCCGATAATTTCGGACATCACCTTCGCTTTTCAGGAAAAGCGGGTGATCGAGCGCGTCGCCGAACTCACGGGCATCAGTGACGCGGTCGGCGATCCGCATCTTTATGCCGGCGGCCTGAGTGCGATGTCGCGCGGACATTTTCTGAATCCGCATATCGACAATTCTCACGACGGCGAACAGCAGAATTACCGCGTGCTCAACCTGCTCTACTACATCACGCCCGATTGGGACGCGGCGAACGGCGGCAATCTCGAACTCTGGGACGCGAATGTAACGACACCGATCGAGATCCCGAGCCTCTTCAACCGCCTCGTCCTGATGTCGACGAACGACAAGTCATTCCACTCCGTCAACGAGGTCAAGGCCGACGGCGTGCGCCGCTGCGTGTCGAACTACTATTTCTCACCCCACTCGCCAAACGGCTACGAAACCACCCACGTCACCTATTTCATGGCCCGCCCCGAACAGAAGCTGCGACGCATCGTCACCAAACTCGACAGCGAACTGAGAACCAAATTGAGAAAGATCAAAAAAGATGGGTTTGCGAAGAAAGATGTGTTTGAAGGGTAGCGGGAGAGCTGGCATCGTCCCACCCGTTTTTTGGTTCGAAGAGATTTCAACGCAAAGCCTTAAGAAGCAAGGCCGCCAAGATAAGAAGGTTGATCGAGACGAATGATCGAGCTCCGTAGGAGCGGCATGTTTGTAGAAACGGATCGTCAGAAGATATTGTCCAGCCCCTTCAGGGGCGACACCGTCGTTGTTATGTCACGGAGATGGTTCCGCTCCTATGGAGCTCGGCGAGAGATCCTTGATGGGTCTTCTACAAACATTTCGCTCCTAACGGAGCTAAGATCGAATAACGCGGATTTTGCTTAACTAGAAGCTTTGTATTAGAAATGGGGAGATGGCTGGGTTTTTATGCCAGCCATGCAACCGTTTCGGCTCGTGAAAGAAATCACCAAAAACGAGCTGAACATTTGTATTGACGCCTAATTTCAGATGAAAGTTGCCATTTAGTTAGCGGGCTAACGTTATGTTAGCCTGCTAACATAGTGCTTTAGATGGCATCGACGATCGCGTTCAGCGTGCCGGAAGGCCGCATCGCAGCGTATGCCTTGTCAGGATCCGGATGATAATATCCGCCGACATCCTGTGGCTTTCCTTGTGCTCCGATCAGTTCATCGTTGATCTTTGCTTCGTTTTCCTGCAAAGCTTTGGCGACCGGAGCAAATTTTGCGGCGATCTCGGCGTCCGCGGTTTGTTCGGCTAGAGCTTCGGCCCAATACATCGCCAGATAGAAATGCGAGCCGCGGTTGTCGATCTGGCCGACCTTTCTGGCAGGCGATTTGTCGGTTGCGAGGAATTTTGCATTCGCCGCGTCCAGGGCATCGGCGAGGATCTGGGCTTTATTATTGCCCGTGGTCTGTGCGACGTGCTCGAAACTTGCCTGCAGAGCCAGGAATTCGCCGAGCGAATCCCAACGCAGATAACCCTCTTGCAGGAACTGCTGGATGTGTTTCGGAGCCGAGCCGCCGGCTCCGGTCTCGAACAAACCGCCGCCGTTCATGAGCGGGACGATCGAGAGCATCTTGGCCGAGGTTCCGAGTTCCAAAATAGGGAACATATCGGTCAGATAATCACGCAAAACATTGCCCGAAACCGAGATCGTGTCCTTGCCTTCGCGCGCACGTTTTAAGGTCGCGGCAACGGCGTCTTTGACGTCCATGATCTGGATGTCAAGGCCGGTAAGATCGTGATCTTTGAGGTATTTTTCGACCTTTTTGATGATCTGAGCGTCGTGTGCACGGTCGTGATCGAGCCAGAATATTGCCGGCGTGTCGGAAAGTCTTGCACGGTTTACCGCGAGTTTTACCCAGTCCTGGATCGGAGCGTCTTTGGCCTGGCACATTCTGAAAATATCGCCGTTCTGCACGCTTTGTTCGAGCAGGACGTTTCCGTTTTCGTCCTCGACCTTAACCGTGCCTTCGCCCGCGATCTGGAATGTTTTGTCGTGCGAACCGTATTCCTCGGCCTTTTGAGCCATCAGGCCGACGTTTGGAACGGAACCGAAAGTTTTCGGGTCGATCGCTCCGTTCTGCTTCATGTCGTCGATGATCGCCGCGTAAAATCCGGCATAGGTGCGGTCGGGGATGATGCAGACCGTATCTTCTTCATTGCCTTCCGCGTTCCACATTTTGCCGCCGCCTCGAACGAGAGCCGCCATCGACGCGTCGACTATCACGTCTGATGAAACGTGGAAATTCGTGATGCCTTTGTCGGAATTGACCATCGCGAGCTTCGCACTGTTTTGAATGGTATTTGCGATGTCCGCTTTGATCTCAGCCTCTTGCGGATGTCCCGAGATCTTCTCGTTTAGCGTTGCGAGGCCGTAGTTCGGATTGATATCCAGCTCGGCAAAAACGTCCTTGTATTTCTCAAAAACGTCCTTGAAATAGGTCTCGACGATCGCTCCGAAAATGATCGGGTCAGAGATCTTCATCATCGTCGCTTTCAGGTGAGCTGAAAGCAGAACGTCTTTCTCTTTTGCTTCAGCGATCGCTTCTTTGACGAACGATGTCAACGCCGAAAGCGTCATCACCGACGAATCGATCACCTCGCCCGCTTTTAACGGAGCGAAGTCCTTCAGAACCTTTTCGGAACCGTCGCTGCCGTAGAAAACGTTGCGGAATTTACCGTCGTTTTCAACAGTTGTAGAATTTTCCGTCCCAAAGAAATCGCCGCTGGTCATGTGCGCGACCGAGGTTTTCGAATCGGCGGCCCACACACCCATCCGGTGCGGATTGACCTTGGCGTAATTCTTTACGGCTTTTGGGGCCCGGCGGTCGCTGTTTCCTTCTCGCAGGACCGGATTTACGGCACTTCCGAGGGCCTTGGCATATTTCTTGTTGATGGCCTTTTCTTCGTCAGTCTTGGGCTCGACGGGGTAATTTGGCAGCGCATAGCCCTGTTTCTGAAGTTCGGAGATCGCTTCCTCAAGCTGCGGAACGGAGGCCGAGACGTTTGGAAGCTTGATGATGTTGGCTTCCGGTTTGGTCGCGAGTTCGCCCAACTGTGCGAGTGCATCGGGTGTCTTTTGTTCGCCTGTCAGATACTCCGGAAAGTTAGCCAAAATGCGACCCGCGAGCGAGATATCGGGAACCTCAATGTCGATGTCCGCAGCCTTGGTAAACGCCTTAACTATCGGTAAAAAAGAAAACGTCGCGAGCATCGGAGCCTCGTCCGTCAATGTGTAATAGATCTTTGATTTGTCTGCCATTTTATCGCCTGTTTTAATATAAAGGTTGGGTCTATCGACCGGTTTTATTGCTGAGTTTGAGCGTATATTTAGAACTCAGGATCTTGTTTAGTACACTAAACAATTAACGCTATCTTAAGTTGCTTTGAGATAAAAGGTAAATTTCGCTCGTAAGATTATTCTTCTCACACCTCTCCGACAGATTGTATGAAGAGCTCTACCGTACATATCCATTTGTTGATCGTGGCTTTGCTCTTGTTCTCGGCTGGCTGCGGCCCGCAGGCCTTACGCGTTGTTATGCCATCGACTGAAGCTGGCCTGGTCGAAACACGGCTGGGCGAATCGAATTACTATATTTCGATACCTGAAACATTACGCGTTGCAGAAGCCCGCGGAAAAGAAGGGCAGCTCGGGTACAACATCCTCGCCAAAGATCCGGCGTCTGATCTCTACGGGTTCGTCGAGATAAAAAAGGGACAGGGAATACATTCCGGTTCAGATACCGAGACAAAGCCATTTTTAAGGTCGCGGCTTATTAAAGACGATGTTGTGTGGTCGGTTGTAAAAACAAGCACGGGAACGCTGACTGCCGCGACAAACGAGACTGGCGATCTGAATGCTCGTGCATCGTCTAAAAACGAGAATGGCCTCGAAAGAATGATCGCGATCATCGCAACGCTTCGAACGAAATGAGTTATTCGGTTTGATCCGCAATGAATATCAGACAGATACACCCGGACTTTCTCTACCTGCTGGAATTCAAGCAGCCAGAGCTGATCGAGCTGTTTATTGATCTGCGGGAGTTTGTTTTGGAGATATATCCGGATAGCAATGAACTGCTTTATCATACGCACGCATTGACGGCGGGGTTTTCGCTGTCAGACCGGCTGGCCGACACGTTCTGCGTTTTACCGATCTACACGAATCACGTAAATCTCGGCCTGAATAAGGGCACGCTGCTGCCAGATCCGCATAAGCTTTTGAAAGGAACCGGAAATCTAATGCGTCATATCCCGGTCGCAAAACGCGAAGACTATCGAAACGACGCGGTCAGAGATCTGCTGTCGGCCGCGGTCGAATTGGCGATCAGCGATATGGACAAGCCGAGTGAATTGAAAGGAAAGACCATATCGAGGATAAAGGCAAAGTGAGATATTATTAAGAATATGCGTCAGTTTTCCTTTCTATCGATATTCGCGGTCGTCCTGTGTCTTGCAGGGTCGTCTTTCTCGCAGGGCTCGAAGGAGATCTTTCGCGATTCGGATGGGAATTTGGTGTCGAATAACGAATTCGTGGATATCAGAATGGCGAATTTCAACTACCCCGATGCCACGATCGTAAAAACGCTGGCAGACGGCACGAAAGAATTTCAACTGCAAAAGGTCCCGCAGGAAGGCATGGCGGCTCCTGCGTTTTCGGTCAAAACGCTCGACGGAAACCGCGTCGATCTGGCTGCATTGAAAGGCAAGGTCGTGGTGCTCAATTTCTGGTTTATCGGCTGTGCATCTTGCCGGGCACATCAGCCGAAACTGAATGAACTAAAGGCGAAATTCGCGGGTCATGAGGATGTGGTTTTCCTCGCGATAACGGCCGATCCGGCGGGCGACGTCAAGAAATATCTGTCTAAAGAGCGATTCGATTATCCGCAGACCACGGACGCAGACGCCCTGATCAAGGCTTTTCGCGTCGCCGTTTATCCAAAAAATATCGTTATCAACAAGGACGGCGAGATCGTCTACTGGCGAAGCACGATCGCCGCGTGGGACAAGTTTGAATCAGTGATCAGACAGGAGTCAGCGAAAAATTGAAATCCAAGATCCAAAATCCAAAATCCAAGATCGCCCAACCGCTGGTGTCGATAATAATGGGCAGCAAGTCGGACTGGCCGACGATGGAGATCGCTTCGCAGACGCTCGACGAATTTGGCGTGGCGCACGAGAGCAAGGTGGTGTCCGCGCACCGCACGCCTGATCTGCTATTCGAATTTGCAAAAACGGCAGAAGAACGCGGCATCGAGGTCATCATCGCCGGTGCCGGCGGCGCCGCTCATCTGCCGGGAATGTGCGCTTCGCAGACAGTTTTGCCGGTGCTCGGCGTTCCGGTTGAAAGCCGAGCGTTGAAGGGGCTCGATTCGCTGCTTTCGATCGCTCAGATGCCGGCTGGCGTTCCGGTTGGAACGCTAGCGATCGGGCAAGCGGGAGCCAAGAACGCGGCGCTTTTGGCGATCTCGATACTTGCGAATTCGCGTCCCGATCTTCGAAAGAAACTGCATAAATTTCGCAGTGAACAAACCAAAAGCGTTCTTCGTTCTAAGCTGGATAAGGAGAAAAAATGATCAGTAAATACAAACGTCTTTATCTCAGCAGAATTTATGCGAGTTTTGGGCTCGCTCTTTTATTTTACACGCTGGCTCTTGGGGTTTCGGCTCAAAGCGATGAGGTTGATAAGGTCGTCGTGGCGGAGATGCAGCGGCAGAAGATTCCCGGCGTGGCGGTCGCGGTGATACGCAATGGCAAGGTGATCAAGGAAAAGGGTTATGGCCTGGCGAATGTCGAGTTGAACGTTCCGGTAACGAGCGAGACGGCGTTCAAGATCGGTTCGATCAGCAAACCGATCATCGCCATCGGAGTGATGAAACTGGTAGAGGAAGGCAAGATCGGGCTCGACGATCCGGTCGGGAAGTATTTTCCAGAAGCTCCGGATACGTGGAAAGGGATCAAGATCCGCAATCTGCTGAGCCACACGTCGGGCATCATCCGCGAGGCTCCGGGCTTTGATCCGCTGAAGCTCCAGCCGAATTACGACGTGATCAAGACAGCTTTTCCTGTGCCGCTAGTTTTTGCGCCGGGCGAGAAATATCAATATTGCAACGTAGGTTACTTCTCGCTCGCCGAGATCATCACTCGCGTGAGCGGCAAAGCGTGGCCCGATTATCTTAGCGAACTGATCTTCAAACCGCTGGGTATGTCAGCGACGCGAACGACCTCGAATTTTGACATTATCCAGAATCGTTCCGGAGCTTACGTCATTGACGGGGCAAAAATGTCGAATGCGGAATCATATCGAGCCCTGCGTCCGAGCGGTGCTTTTTACTCGAATCTCAAAGACATGATCAAATTCGATCTCGCCCTCGAGAACGGCGGACCGTTGAAGAAAGAGACTCTGGCGTCGATGATGACTGCTTATAAGCTGAACGACGGCCAGTTGGCCCCGTATGGATATGGGTTTGTGGTCGGTGCTTATCGCGGTAAGAAACGGCTCGGTCATGGCGGCAGTCTGGCTGGTTTCAGATCAGATCTCGCGATCTTTCCCGAGGACAAATTGAGTGTTATCGTGTTCGCAAATCTCGATTCGGCCATTCCCGGGATCATCGCGAACCTTGTCGCAGACGTTTACATTGATTTTCCCGAGGCCGCTCGTCCCGCTCAATAAATGACCGCTGAAGAGATCATTTCCGAGCTTCGCGAACTCGCCGATCCGTCGCGGACAGGCGTTTACGAGCGATATGCGATAAGAACGAAGGAACTGCTCGGGATATCGGCCCCTGAGGTTAAAGCGTTTGCCAAAGAGGTCAAGAAGCTGGTATCCGACCGCCATGCGGTCGCCGGGGAGCTTTGGCGGAGCGAGATATACGAGGCGCGTGCCGTCGCGTATTTGATCGACGATCCTAAGCTCGTCACGCCGGAGCAGATGGACGCGTGGTGTTGCGATTTTGACAATTGGGCAACGGTCGACGGTGCCTGCGGTTATCTATTTTGCCGGACGCCGTATGCTTACGAAAAAGCCGTCGAGTGGACGGCTCGCGAGCCGGAATTTGAGAAACGCGCAGGTTTTTCGATGATGGCTTACCTGGCGGTTCATGATAAGAAGGCTCCGGACGACAAGCTTGCCGCGTTTTTCCCGCTCATCGAGCTACACTCGGAAGATCCACGAAATTTTGTTAAAAAGGCTGTCAATTGGGCGCTTCGACAGATCGGCAAACGCAGCTTGACTCTAAATGGCCTCGCTGTGCAGGCAGCGATGCGAACTAGGCAGCAGGGCACGACCTCCGCCAAATGGATCGCCGCAGACGCGTTGCGTGAACTCGAGAGTGCTGCAGTGCTCGAACGGCTCCGAAACAAAGATACGAAAAATAATATTAGTAAAAAGTAAAACTTGTTTATCATTGTGCATTTGTTACAGCGAGAGCGTCTTGGACGACTCTCGTTTTTATCAAAATGCGCAGAGATATAAGAGCTTGCAGATATTGTACGTCGGCGAATGTTGTCAAAAACACTCACTGCCGGCGGTGCAATCGTTGGCTCGGCCCGCAGGAATCTGCAAACGATAACCCTAAAGGTGTTCACTCGCGGTTCACGAGGTGGCAGCGGAATTTGGCAGTCACGGCCATCGCGGCGGTGATCGCCGTCGGTTCGCCATATATCTATTCTATGTTCGATGGTAACTCGACCAGAGAACTTGCCGCTCCGAATCCAGCGGCATCGCTACCGCTTCCTGAATCCGCACTGCATTCAGTCATCTCATCCAGCGATAGAAGCAAACAGGTCAATCGGAAGGTAGAAAGAGAACGGAAACAAGACACGCAGATCGCGTCGCGAAAGCGGTAAAATATCCCCTAATCAGAATCCGTCAGTTTTAGAAATAACTCCTTTCGCCACTTCGATATTCCGCAACACTCTGTGCTAATCTCTTGTTTTTCCAGAGATTTATATGATCCTTCCGGGTTCGACGATAGGCGTTTTCGGCAGCGGGCAGCTCGGGCGTATGTTTGCGATCGAGGCTCGTAAGATGGGCTATCGCGTGCATACCTTTTCGCCTGAGAGCGACACGCCGACCGGGCAAGTGGCGGATATCGAGACCTGCGCGGGTTACGACAATCTGTTCGAGGTGCGGACGTTTGCACAGAGTGTGGATGTGGTGACGTTTGAGTTTGAGAATGTCCCTGCAGCGACAGTCGATGCGGCGGCGGAGTTTGTCGAGGTCTTTCCAAAGGGCGAGATACTGCACACGACGCAGAACCGTTTGCGTGAAAAGACGTTTTTGTCGTCAAACGGTTTTCCCGTCACGCCGTTTCGGCATATTAAGACTATCGACGAATTGCGGGCCGCGGTCAGCGAACTCGGGCTTCCATGCGTGCTAAAAACGGCCGGATTCGGCTACGACGGCAAAGGGCAGGCGAAGATCAAAGCGGCGGGCGATGTAGAAGCCGCTTTCGCCGGGCTGAACGGAGCCGACGCTGTGCTTGAGGCTTTCGTCGATTTTGAAAAAGAGGTTTCTGTCGTCTGTGCCCGTGATCGGAAGGGTAATTTTGCCCATTTTCGCGTCATCGAGAACGAGCATGCTAATCACATCCTCGACGTATCGTTCGCACCGGCGGTTGTTTCGGAGAAGGTCTTTGCTGACGCGGTTGAGATCACACGCAGCATCGCGGATTCTCTGGATTATGTCGGCACGTTGTGTGTCGAGTTTTTCTTGACGCGTGACGAAAAGCTGCTCGTTAACGAACTTGCGCCGAGGCCCCATAATTCGGGGCATCTGACATTTGACGCGTGTGTGACGTCGCAGTTTGAGCAGCAATTGCGGGCCGTTTGCGGTTTGCCGTTGGGCTCGACCGAGTTTTACCGTCCGGCGGCGATGGCGAATTTGCTGGGCGATGTTTGGTCGAACGGCGAGCCGAACTGGGCCGCAGCGTTAGAATTGCCCAACGTGAAATTGCATCTTTACGGAAAGGTCGAACCGCGTATCGGCCGCAAGATGGGACATCTGACCGCGACCGCCGATACTGCCAAAAAAGCGGTCGATCTCGTCCGCGAAGCAAAACGGCGGCTAAACAACCCGGCGTCCTAAACTTACACCTGCGACTACGCCCAAAAATCCGACGATCACGCTAAGGGCGAGATACAGAAAAGCGGTGATCAACTGCCTTTCCTTAAAGAGCCCGAACATCTCCATTTCAAAGGTCGAGAAAGTCGTAAAAGCACCGAGAAAACCAACAATTATTGCCATCCTCAGGTTCTCGTTCGATGAATATTTGTCCGCGAACAGGATCATCAAGAATCCGATCAGAAAAGAACCAGTAATGTTGATAACGAACGTCGGCAGCGGGAATTTATCAAAAACCGCATTTAGGGGCGAGACGTTGATCAGGTAACGAGCGACCGCTCCGAAAGCTCCGCCGATGGCGATAGATAGGATCTTGCCGAGTTCTTCCATTCGAACAGTATATATTACAAGCGTTTACCGTCTCAGGAGTTCTAAAAAGAAAAAAATTGACGCGATTTTGCAGAAGGGGCTATACTCCTTTTTAAGTTCTACCCCTGAACTCTAACATCCCGGTCGTTCGATCGTCCTGATCGACGGCTATCACCCATTCCGCTGTTGCAGCAGCATTAAGGAGATTTCATGAACTTGCGAAAGTTCTTTGTGTCTGTTTTTCAGCCCAGGGTAATGAGTTTCCGCTTTGCCCTAAAATTAGCTTTGCTGTCAGGTTTTGTTCTGGCTTCAGGATTTATTGCAGGCAGCTATGCACGAACTTCTCAAGTGTTTGCTCAGACAGTTGACAAACAAATAAGCTTGGGCACCCCGCTAACCAATCCTCAAATAAAGTTCTCCGAACTGAAGGTAGGAACCTCCGGAAGAATTTTTGGCGAAAGTTTCCGCGAAAATCGTGGATGGATCGCGAAGGTCGCATTTGACGCCGAGAATATTTCAGAACAGGAAATCGTCGGAATAGAAATGAGAATCCGATTTCCGGAAACCAAAGCGACCGGCAACCAGATGAACTGTGTATTCCTCCTCGGAAAGCGCCCCGGCAGACCGGTAAATCCGGCAGAGCTGCCAGTAAAACCGCTCAGCATCCAAAAAGGGGAGAAGATTCAGATCTCGCTCGCGGAACAATATGAAAATATGGTTCGGTTCATCTCTAAAAGAATGAACATTGACGATGTAAATAAGATACAGATCGAAGCAAGTTTCATCTTCTTTGCTGATGGTACGGGCTTTGCGATCGGTCAATTTATGCGAAGAGACCCGGTTCAGGAGAATCGATGGATTCCGTTTGAGCCATCGAAAAAGGAGGACAAGCCGTGAGGAGATATGTATTTTTCCTCATCATGCTTGGAGCGATTGGATTTAGTTTTTCATTCGCTTACGATTCCTTCCGGCAACCTAAAATAGCTCATTCTCAAGGGGTCGCTACCTGCGGGCTGGACACCGTAACCGTAAGATTGCCCGGCGGCCTTGCAAAAGAAGCGGGTGGCGGCCTGCTGATGAGTCTAACGCCCTATCTGTTGAAAATGGTCAATAACAAGAATTATGTACTTTTCTTAAAACCGGCCGATGGCCAGGCGTCCGCTCTGACAACCGTGCGTGGTTCGCAGGGAATATTCGAGCTTCCCGCGGATGGAAGCGGTGTCATTCATCTTGGCTCCGCATTCGAGCCGCAACCAGGTCCGCCGCGTCAGGAACAAAGCGTTTTTCTTGAGGCCGTAAGACGCTTCAGATCAAACTAGATATTGGCAGACATTTCAACAAAATAGCCGCTAACTGAAAAGTAGCGGCTATTTTCTTTGGCTTGACTCCGCAATTGCATCCAAAACAAATCATTTGCCCGATATCGCTGCACCAAGTAAACTTAAAGGTTATGGCTGAAGCAGTTGCATTTTCGCTTGGGGCTGACCGGACGACCCGTTATGACGAGATCGTGCCGCAGATCGCGGCTTTGATCGAGGGCGAGACGGACCTGATCGCCAATCTGGCGAACGTCGCGGCGGTGCTGAAGGAAGTTTTCGGGTTCTTTTGGGTCGGGTTTTATTTGAAGAAGGAAGGCCAGCTTGTTTTAGGACCTTTCCAGGGGCCGTTGGCTTGTACGCGGATAGATTTTGACAAGGGTGTCTGCGGCCACGCCTATTCGACCGGTGAAACCGTGATCGTGCCGAATGTAGATGAATTCCCTGGGCATATCGCCTGTGCGTCGGCGTCAAGATCAGAGATCGTTCTGCCGATCAGGGCGGCGAATGGTGAGGTGGTTGGCGTGCTGGATGTTGACAGCGAAAGGCTGAATGATTTTTCCGGGGTCGATGCCGAAGGTTTGAGAAGGATCATAGATAGGATCGAGAAAACACTTTAACGCTTATTTTTTATGACACCTGTTGAGCACCCTTATTGGGTTTGGATAACCTTTTTTGGTGTGGTGCTGACGGCGCTTTTTGTCGATATCGGTATCGTCAACCGCAAATCTCACGCGCCAACGCGTAAGGAAACCATTGTCTGGAGCATCATTTGGGTCTCATTAGCCCTTACCTTCAATGTGTTCGTCTATTTTCAGGTGGGCAATCACACGGGCGACTGGAATCTCGCCCTTGCCCAAGGGAAACTCTTTTTGACGGGCTACCTGATCGAACTCTCGCTCTCGGTCGATAATCTTTTCGTCATCCTGCTCATCTTCACTTTCTTTAAAGTTCCCAAGAAATTTCAGCATCGCGTGCTGTTTTGGGGCATCATGGGTGCGCTTGTAATGCGTATGGTGATGATCTTTGCGGGAGCCGAGCTGGTCGAGCGGTTTCACTGGATCATCTATATTTTCGGAGCGTTCCTGGTCTACACGGGCCTGAAGATGTTCGGGAATGACGAGGATAATTTCGAGCCGCACGAGAGTGCGATCGTTAAGCTCGCGACCAAATACATCCGCATCAGCAAGCATTACGACGAAGAGAAATTCTTCACCGTCAAAGATGGCGTCAAAACCGGAACGCTTTTACTGCTCGTTCTGATCGTCATCGAGTTTACTGATCTGGTTTTCGCGGTCGATTCGATCCCTGCAATATTTGGGATCACGACCGATCGGTTCATTGTTTATACTTCGAATATCTTCGCGATACTAGGTCTCAGGACGTTCTTTTTCCTGCTGGCCGATCTTGCCAGCAAGTTTCATTACCTGAAATACGGCCTCGCATTCGTGCTCACATTTATCGGTGCAAAAATGCTGCTGCCTCTGCTTGGAACAGGGCTGATGATGGCAATGGGCGAGGGCAGCACTTCGGCGTTTGCCGATTTTCTGCGGCGTTACAATAACCACGAATTTGAGCAGGCGGTCATCAATATCTCGCTCGGCGTCGTCGCCGGCGCGATCTTGCTTTCGATCCTGATCTCGATGGTTTTTCCCGCTCCAGCGGAGGAAGTGGATGCAGAAGAAGAATTAATTTCGGACGAGGAAGAGTTTATCTAAGCCACGAAAATGCCGGACAATCAGTACCGAAAATTTTACGTTGACTGGTGGAATATCCGCAAGAGCACGATCTGGGGCACTATCGCGGTTATCGTCATCGCTGCGTCACTGGCTGGCGGAACTTGGTACGCGTCGAAGCACAACTGGTTCATACCGGACGAAAAAGAAGATATTCCTAAAGATTCCGCCCGCATTCTCTCATTCGAGGGAGAGGTGCGAATTACACGCGCAGCGACTCGCGAAACGATCCTTGTTACCAAGGCAACTTACGCTTCACCTGGCGATATAATCCAGACGATGTCAGACGGCCGGGCGATCATTCAGATGATCGACGGCTCGCGGTACCAGCTTAGGCCGAACGGTGCGATCACGATCAAGGACAACAAAACGTTTCTCGGCGGTCGCAACGTGCGCGTCATGCTCGACGACGGACAGCTGAACGTTCGCACTGATGAACAGGCGCAGGATACGAATAACATCGTCGAGGTCGCGGATTCAGAGAACAAGCTTCTATCAAATACTGATGCGACATTCGATGCCGATTCGCAAACCAATCAGGGCGAGATCCGCATCAGTCGCGGCGGCGTGGAAACGACCATCGGCGGCGAGAAAACGACAATTAGCGAGAACGAATTTGCGTCGGTCAAAGGCGGAAAGCTGTCGGAGAAAGAGCGGTTGATGCAGGCTCCGCGTCCACTTTCGCCTGATAACTCGGGGCAGCTAGTTGATTCGGGCAGCGGCGTAAATGTTGGGTTTAGCTGGCAGGATGCCGAGGGAAATCCGGCGGCCAGCTATCATCTGCAGGTTTCGCGATCCCCGACATTCGCTTCTGACGCCATAATGGTTGACCGCAGCGGGCTGACGGGCCGTGATTTCCGGCTAGCGGCTCTTTCACCCGGAAACTACTATTGGCGGGTCAAAGCTACGGGGCGCTCAGGTCAGGTGACAAATTGGAATGACCCGTGGAAGTTCATGGTAGTTCGCGCGGGAGAGAGTATTACTATCGACGCATCTGAGTGGAGCGTAGAACGTGTCGGCGGCAATGTTTACATTCTGAGCGGCCGGACTCGGCCGGGTGTCACGGTAAAATCGCAGGGCCGTGAGACAAATTCGGGAAGTGATGGGGCGTTCAAAATGCAGATATCCTCCCCGTCGGTTGAGTCGGCCGTCGAGATAACCGATGATCGCGGCAACCGCAGCGGATTTATCATATCTCTTCGCAACGGTGCGGTGCTCAGGCGCTACTAATCTAGATGGGACACAGTCATGAACATAGCGATTCGAACCTGAGCCGTACTGGGCGGCTGAAATTCGCGCTCGGGCTGACGTTTCTATACATGCTCGTCGAAGCGGTCGGTGGTTGGCTGACCAATTCGCTTGCGCTCATCGCCGACGCAGGCCACATGCTTACTGACGTCGCGGCTCTGACGCTGACGCTCTCGGCGATCTGGTTCGCAAGCCGGCCGGCGACTGCTAAGAAGACATTTGGTTATTATCGCCTCGAGATCCTCGCCGCTTTTGTAAATGGAATCGCGCTCGTTCTGCTCTCGATCTGGGTCATCTACGAAGCCTACGAACGTTGGCAAACGCCGCCGGTGATCAACGGAACGCGGCTCGCGGTCATCGCGGTCGGCGGCCTGATCGTAAACATCGTCGCCGCAAAGCTCCTGCATCACGGTCATCAGCATGATCTGAATATGCGCGGAGCGTGGCTCCATGTGATGGGCGATCTGCTCGGCTCCGTGACGGCGATCGTCGCAGGTATTTTGATCGCAGCTTTCGGCTGGTTATGGGCAGATCCGCTCTGCAGCGTGTCGATCAGCCTGATAATTATCTTTGGCTCGTGGCGGCTCATCATGGATTCGGTAAACGTTTTACTCGAGGGAACGCCAAAGCATATTGACCTTGCCGCCGTTGAAAACACTATTCTGGAAACTACCGGTGTCGCCGGTGTCCACGACCTCCATGTCTGGACCATATCGTCGGGCATGGAAGCACTGTCCGCACATATCAGTCATGACGAAACCGTCGTTCATTCAGATTTGCTGGTAAAGGTTCGAGACCGTCTTCACGCCTCATTTGGAATTGATCATCTGACGATCCAGATGGAAACCATCGGCCGCGAAGACGACGCGATCTACGTTTGTGAAACCGGTTCACGTTGTTTCGAGCCTGCCAAGCAGCATTAATGGCCAGATCGACCCTACGATGCCAATCATTGACCTTAAATACGGACACGGAACTATCTCCTTTGATCACGACGAACGGTTCGAGGTGCTCGGCGAAGCTTCCGAACAAACTGCGCTGTCGGATATCGAGATCGGTGAGAAACTTGATCAGCCGATAGATTCGCCAGCTCTCGAAGAGGTCGTAAACGCGGGCGAGTCAGTCCTGATCGTCGTTCCAGATGCCACGCGGCAAACGGCGTGCGGACAGATCATAAACCTCGTGGTTCGCCGCCTGATCGCGAACGGGACCGCACCGCACGACATCCGGATCATCTTTGCTACCGGCATTCACCGCAAGGTAACGGACGAAGAAAAAGCCGTAATCCTGACGCCATTCATATTTCAGCGAATAAAAACGCTCGATCACGATCCGCGAGATCTGATGCAGCTTATCCAACTCGGCGAAACGTCCGGCGGTATCCCGATCGAGCTGAATCGAGCCCTCGTTGAACACGACCACGTGATCCTGATAGGCGGCGTTTCGTTCCATTATTTCGCAGGTTTTACGGGCGGGCGAAAGCTTGTATGCCCGGGTCTTGCCTCGGCAAGAACGATATCGGAAACGCACAAGCTGGCATTCGATTGCTCGACAAAATCGCGCCGCAATGGAGTTGATACGAGTTTGCTTGATGGAAATGCGGTTCACGAATCATTCATGGAGGTCGTAGCGAAGATCGATCCGGCATTTGCGATTACCACGGTGGTAAATGACAAAGGCGATGCCGTCGATCTGTTTTGCGGTAACTGGAAAGTATCGCATCGAGCAGCCTGCCATTCCTACGGGGCGGCACACACCGTCACTATTCCTGAAAAACGTGATCTCGTTGTCGTCAGCTGCGGCGGCTTTCCGTACGACATTAACATGATTCAGGCGCACAAGGCGCTTGAGGCCGCATCGCATGCGTGCAACGAGGGAGGGACGATCGTTTTCCTTGCTGAGTGTACGGATGGTTTGGGCCGCGATGATTTTCTAAAATGGTTCGACGCGGAAAATGAAGGCGGACTGGCCGAACGCCTTTGCGCAAAGTATCAGGTTAGCGGGCAGACCGCGTGGAGCTTGTTAAGCAAAGCTGAAAGGTTCGATATTAAGATCCTGACAGAACTTGATAGTGCCGTGACGCAAAAAATGCGGCTCGAAAAGATCGATGCCGCACAGTTTGCAGAACTTTGTAAACGCGTGAGTAGTGGCTACATCTTTAAGAACGGAGCCAAATGTAACCTTAGCCTGCCTTAACGCTGAAGGTCCTGGCGATCGAATCCGTTTGATTTCGCAGCCCGCGAAGTGAATCTTTCTGCCCCGTAAAACGCAGAATATAAATTGTCGTGTCGTTCGCCTTTAAGAAATAAAACCTACCGCTCATGTTGCGTCCGGCTGCAACGTATTCAAAATTGTAAACGGAGCCTTTCAGTTTCCCGGAGATCAGCTCTTCTTTTCCCGAGACAAATCCCGGCCGGAACTGAAGCTTCTGTTCTTCGTCCTGGACGACGTCCGCCATTATCGAACCTTTGGGAATCGAGAGTTTTCTGACTTCAAGGTGTCCATCGAAACGGTCGCCGTAAACGTACTCAACGTTAGGGCTGGTGGCGGACGGCTTCACCGTCATCTTCCACTTTGCCTCCGGAATGGTAAAGCTGTAGTCAACGGTTGGATCGTTAAACACGTCGTCCTGAGCCACAGCCGAGAAGGCTGCTAGAGCGATCAGGCACAACAACATAACAAACGAGAGCTTATTCGATTTCATCTTTTCCTCTACTATTCACGCGACCTAACGGTCATTTTAGCCTAGAGCGGCCTAAAGTCTAAACTTGGATGTGATGCCTTAGGCTATTGTTGTATGTTTTCAAGAATTTGGACCGCTCTTGTCTATTTACTTCGTCCTTTTGAACCGTGAGGGCGTCTAAGTTGGCAGGAATACTTTTTCCACATTTATCATTCACGGGGTAATACATCATGAATAAACGCATTTCTCTGCTAAAAAAGGTTTTTGCTGCCGCTTCGATAGCAGCAATGCTTGCTCCGGCGATGGTGCTAAGGGTTGACGCCAAAAGCATTGCAAAGCCATTGAGCGAGGATCAGAAGATCATTCACGTCCTCAACCGCCTCGGCTTCGGAGCTCGTCCTGGTGATGTCGCGAAGGTTAAAGCGATCGGGCTGCAAAGGTACATCGACCAGCAGCTAAATCCCGGTGCGATCGACGATTCGGTTGCCGAAGCTAAAGTTAAAGGACTCGAGGTCTTTAATATGTCAACGGCTGAGGTATTTGCAAAATATCCGAATCCGGGGGCTCTGCTTCGCCAATTAGAAGGCGGCCGAGTGGCTCAGGCGAACGCCCAGACACAAAAAACTGCGGCTACACCGGCTGAAGCCCCTAAAGATCCTGATGCTATGACAAAGGAAGAGCAGCAGGAACGCCGTGACAAAATACAGCAGATCTACGCAAAATACGACCTCAAACCTGCGGGTCAATTGGTTCCGCAGATAGTCGCAAATCGCGTGTTACGTGCAGTTTATTCGGAAAAACAGCTGCAGGAAGTGATGGTCGATTTTTGGCAAAACCATTTCAATGTATTTTCCGGAAAAGCAGCGGTTAGATGGTACATACCGAGCTATGAACGCGACGTCCTGAGAAAGAACGCGCTTGGTAACTTCAAGGATCTCGTTGTCGGAACCGCCCAGCACCCGGCGATGCTGTTCTTTTTAGATAATTTCGAATCCGTATCGCCCAACGCACGAGCGGTAAATCCGGCAGCGGCGGCATTTCTTCAGTCGATGCTTCGCGACGGCAAGCTGCCGAGGCAGGCACGCGAGCGGATCAAGACTCAATTCGGCGTGACCGACGAACAGATCGATCAGCGGCTGAGGGATATGAAAGCCGCGCAAAATCAGCAGCAGCAGCGTCCAAAACGCGGCATTAACGAGAATTACGCCCGTGAGCTAATGGAGCTACACACGCTCGGTGTCGATGGTGGATACACGCAGGCTGACATCATCGAGGTTGCTAAAGCGTTCACCGGTTGGACTATCACAGATCCGCGCGGTTATCGCCGTGCGGCAGCGAGCATGATCGACGGTACCGAAGAAAAGCGTCTCGCACGGCTTCAAAAACAAGCGGGCATTCCTGACGATGTCGAAAGCGGCGAATTCTATTTCAATCCTCGGTGGCACGATCCGAATCCGAAAAAGGTTCTTGGCGAGACAGTAAACGAAGGCGGCGTTAAGGACGGCCTTAAGGTCATCGACATTCTCGTTTCGCGACCGCAGACGGCGAAATTCATCGCCCGCAAGCTCGCGAATAAATTCGTCAGTGATAACCCGAGCGACGCTCTGGTCGGCCGCGTCGCGGAGGCTTTTCAAAAGTCGAAAGGCGACATTAAGACCACGCTAAAAGCTCTTTTCGGCGATAAAGAATTTTTCGCACCCGAAATTTACCGTGCGAAGATCAAATCGCCATTTGAACTCGCCGTCAGCTCGATCCGTGCACTCGGTGGCAATACGAATGCGAGCCCGGCGTTTCTTGCAATGCTCAACAAACTTGGTGAGGTTCCGTATGGATATCAGGCACCGACCGGTTATCCGGATACGGCGGAGGACTGGGTGAATACGGGTGCGTTGCTCGAACGGCTTAATTTTGCGGTAGCGATCGCAAGTAATCGTATCCCCGGAACCCGCGTGGATCTAAAGGACTTTTCAACCACAGATAAGGCAAAATCGCTCGACCGAGCGATCGCTGAGATACTGGATGGCGATATCTCACCGGCGACCAAGGCAAATCTTTTGAAGCAGCTCGAGCAGCCGCTTCCCGACGTGAAGGCAGGAAAAGAGCTCACAGACGAGGTCGAGGTTCCAAATATGAGAACGCCTGGCCAGCAAGGCGGCCAAAACCGCCAGGCTCGGTTACTGAATCCGACAGGCAATCCGGATGTTTTTAAGGCGGTCAGCCTCGTCCTAGGAACTCCCGAATTTCAGCGGCAATAGATTTATTCTGTCTGAAGAATTTCCGCCGGCAGCCAGCCTTCTGGCCGTCGGCGGTTTTTATGTAGGACGACCGATGGCAAAAACCTTGATCAACGCGAACCCGGCGACAAATCCGCCGATGTGAGCTGCATAAGCGACCCCGCCGCCGCTTGATGGTGAAAGATAACCGAGTACGATCTGGTAAACGATCCAGATCCCGAGAGCGACATAAGCTGGCACGGTCGTGAGAAAATTGAAGATCAATGCCTTAACCTGCCGGTTTGGAAACATCAGTAAATATCCGCCCAGAACACCCGAGATCGCACCTGATGCTCCGAGCATCGGGATGATCGAATCGGAGTTCATCAAGATCTGAGCCATTGCGGCAGCAACGCCGACCACGATATAAAAAACCGCGTACCGGATGTGTCCGAGAAGGTTTTCGAGGTTGTCCCCGAAAACAAAGAGGAACAGCATATTGCCGAAGATATGCATGATATCGCCATGCATGAACATCGAGCTGAGAAAGTTGAAATACACGGGCAGCGGTGTTGCGTATTGCGGTATCTGAGCCGTGTTTCCGAACGAATCGCGGATTATCTGCACACCCGTTAGATCGACGCCCGTGGTGATCTCCCTGGGAACGAGCGAGAACGCGTAGGTAAACGCATCATTTCCGCCGAGCTGCTGCAGCAGCAAGAACACAAGAATATTAATACCGATGAACGAATAGTTCACTATCGGTTGAATACGCCTGTCAGAGTTGTCGTCGCCGATCGGGAACATATAGGTCCTTTACGTTCCGACTATCGGTTCCAGGCCGGTGACCGCCTCGAGTTCGGCTTCTTCACGTTCCCATTCCTCGTTTCGGAACGCACCTTCCCATTTGGCGATGACGACGGTGGCAAGGCAGTTGCCGACGACGTTGATGGCTGTCCGGGCCATGTCCATGAGTTCGTCGACGCCGAGGATGAGGATAACGCCCTCAACCGGCAGAGCGAATGAGGCCAATGTTCCCAGCAGGATGACGAGCGACGCACGCGGGACACCCGCGACGCCTTTAGACGTGAGCATCAGCGTGGCGAGCATGATGATCTGCTGAGTCCATGACAATTCGACTCCGGCTGCCTGTGCGACAAATATTGAAGCTAGAGCAAGGTATAGCGTTGTTCCGTCAAGATTAAAGCTGTAGCCCGTCGGCAAAACGAAACCGACAATTCGACGCGGAACGCCTAGCCGAGCGAGATTCTCCATCGCTTTTGGCAAAGCGGATTCGCTTGACGTAGTCGCAAACGCTATCGACGCTGGGGTTTTGACCGCGTTGAAGAAATCCTTAAGCGGAACTTTGAATGCCAGAGCAATGGGCAAGAGGACTACACCCGCGAAGACGATCAGAGCTCCGTAAAGGGTCAAAACGAGCGCACCTAGGTTCTTTAATACACCTAAACCTTGTTCATTATGCGCGATGGTATATGCCATGGCCGCACCGACACCGACTGGGGCGAACTTCATTACAAATTCAGTAAATTTGAACATGATATCCGCCAGTGATTGGCACCAATCCACAACGGCTTGAGCTTTTTTACCTATCGCCGTCACTGCGAGCGCAAAAATTACGGAGAATATTACGATCTGCAGCACATCACCCTCGGCCATCGCCTTGATGATCGATGTTGGGGACAGATGAGCGATAATGTCGCCGAAAGATTGCGGTTTTGCCGGAGGTTCCGGAGCGGTCAGGCCTTTCGATGTTGCTGCCACCGCGTCCGCCGCTTTTTGAGCAGCGATCGACGTCTGAACTTCTGCTTCAGCCAGAGCATTCGGATTGGTCGCGGCCTGGGCGCGAAGCTCCGCTGCTTTTGTTGCTGCCTCCGTCGATTCCTTGGAATATGTTTGGGCTTTCTGTGCTAAGACTGCTTTATCTTCGCCCTTCGCGATCCCCGCAAGCGAAACACCGTCACCTGGTCGCGTAATATTCACCGCCGCGAGTCCAATGACGAGAGCTAGTGTCGTAACGACTTCGAAGTAGATGAGCGATTTTACACCGATCCTGCCTACCTGCTTAATATCGCCCGTACCGGAAATGCCGACAACCAGCGTCGCAAAGATCAACGGTGCGATGATCGATTTAATGAGATTCAAAAAAAGCGTCGACAGTGATCGAATGAACGACAGCAGCGTCTGCGTCTCCATTCCGAAAACATGATGGTCGCCGGATTTGATATCGATCTCGCGGATCAGCCAGCCGAGGAAAATTCCCAGCACGAGACCGATCATGATCTTCCATGTCAAAGAGATCTTTGGCAGTTTCATAATTTGTGTTTACTCCAAACAGGCAGAAAGCGGCTTGAGCAAGCCTCTAATTTCGAATGGGTCTGGTTTGACAGAGTCTAGCAGAAATCAAAAGAATTTGGTACTGAACTCGGCGGCCTAAGCTCTCGGGGGTTGGGTCGAGAGCTTAGGCCGTATGCTGTTCCGAACTCGCCAGCAATTCGAAACCTTCGCTTCGAGCAACGAAGGTAGCGGCAGTGATGTCACCGACAACATTCAGGGTCGTTCGGCACATATCGAGCAGTCTGTCCACGCCGAGAATAACCGCGATCAGCGCCGGATCGATGCCGATCATAAACAGAATTCCGATAATGAACGGAATTGATCCGCTCGGCACACCCGCAGTACCGATGCCGCCAAGAATTGCGAGGTAGACGACCATCAATTGGACTGACAGCGTCAGCTCAACGCCCGCAAGCTGAGCGAGGAACAGCACAGTCACACCTTCGTACAGCGCTGTACCGTTCTGGTTTGCCGTCGCCCCAACGGTAAGAACAAAGCTGTTGATATCCTTAGGAACACCCAAATTTTCATGAGTAACGCGAAGAGCCGTTGGAAGAGTCGCGTTCGATGAAGAAGTTGAGAAGGCTGTTAATATGACGGTTTGTATACGTTTTAGAAACTCGATCGGGCTTATCTTCGACAACAACCAAACGGAGAGCGAGAATACGCCGAAAAAGTGAATGCTAAGGCCGAGAAGCACGGTGACAACAAACCACCCAAGCGAAAAAAGAAGTTCGAGCCCAAACTGAGCGATGTTATTGAATAACAGGCACGCAACGGCGTAGGGAGCAAACTTCATCACGATATCGATTATTTTTGCCGTTACGGCAAATAGTGACTGATTTATCTCGATGAATGGTTTGGAGACGTTGTCGGGAAGTAAAGTGACGGCGACGCCCACGATCAGGGCGAAGAACATTATGTGGAGCATATTCGGGCTCGCACTGGAAATCGAATTGAAGATATTGCTTGGAACGATGGTCTTTACAGCCTGCATCAAAGCACTGTCCGATTTTGAAGCTTCGGAGGCTTTCTTTTGGGCGTCAGTCGCCGCTGCGCCAGCCGTGCTGAACTCGGCCTCGAGTTTTGCAGCAGTATCGGGACTGATGCGTTCGCCGGGCCTGATCGTGTTTGCAAGCGTTAATCCAATAATGACGGAGATCGCAGATATGATGATGGTGTACCCGAAAGATTTCAGGCCGATGCGGCCTAGCTTTCGAATGTCGCCTATGCCTGCGACGCCTACGACGAGCGATGAAAAGACGAGTGGGACCACGATCATCAACAGAAGATTAAGAAAAAGCTGGCCGATCGGTCGCGTAAAATTGTCGACGATCCAACTGATCCACGGATTGGATCCGCCCAGAGACCAGTTGATGGCGAGGCCGCCCAAAACGCCAACCGCTAGGCCGATTAATATCTTGAAGTGAAGCGGCAGTCCCGAAGGCGGGTCAGGCGTATGATCGTCGAGATCTGTGGTCTCAGCTAATTCGTACTCATCGTATTTTAGTTCTTGCTTCTCAACCTCGGACATAAAAAGACGCCTCGTTTACCATCCTTTAGAATTTGTGTGCTTAAAACCTGCTTGGGAGAGATTGTGTCGATACAGCCTAATTTAGCAGATAAGTGATCGATTGGGTATCATAAAAGCTAGGCAGGGTCAGGAATATGTTCGAATCGATCCATTTCAAATCACACGGCCGGCAAACGACCGCCGCCTCAAACCCGAACGTTTTAGAGAAGCTGCGAGCGATCGTTGGCGCAGAAAATGTGATCGTCGATCCCGAAAAGGTAGAGCCCTACGGAGCTGATGCTGTTAAGGAGAAGTTTCCGCCGGAGGCGGTTGTTTTCCCGGGATCGACAGCCCAGATGGTCGAGATATTGAAACTCGCCAACGAATTTTTGTTTCCCGTAACTGCCCGCGGCGGCGGGGTCGGTTACACAGGCGGAGCCGTCCCGGTTGATGGCGGGATCGTGATCGGGACCGACCGGATGAATAGGATCATCGAGATCAATGCCGACGATCTCTACGCGATCTGCCAGCCGGGAATTACGACGTTTGAATTACAGCAAGCGGTTGAAAAGCAGGGATTGATGTTCGCTCCCGATCCTGCATCGTACAAGGACTCGTTTATTGGCGGAAATATTGCGGAAAACGCGGGCGGAATGCGAACGCCGAAATACGGCGTGACGAAACATCACGTTCTGGGCATGGAGGTCGTCACAGCGACGGGCGAGATCATCAGAACCGGCGGCAAGACGGTTAAGAACGTTGTCGGATTCGATCTGACCGGCCTGATGTGCGGCAGCGAGGGGATGCTCGGCATCATCACCGAGGCCACGCTGAAACTGCTCCCGATGCCCGAAGCGACCTCGACCGTGCGGGCAAATTTTCGCTCGATGGAGTCCGCTTGCAAAGTCCTGACCAAATTCACGCCGGAAGGCTTGCTTCCGATGGCAATGGAGGTCATCGACAAGTTTTGCGTGGCGGCTGTTGAGGAGAATTTTGCATTTGGGCTATCGAAGGAGGCTGAGGCGATCTTGCTCGTCGCGGTTGATGGTTCCCGCGAGGAAGTCGAGAAAAATGCGCTCACCATCGAACGCATCATCGCCGAAAACGGCGGATTCGATATTCTGCGTGCCAAATCCAAAGAGGAAGAAGACAAACTTTGGGACGTTCGGCGTGCTATCTCACCATCATTGATGAAATACGGTACGTTGAAAATAAACGAAGATGTCGTGGTTCCACGTTCGCGCGTGCCGGAGCTCGTCGCCGCGGTCGAGCAGATCGGGAAAAAGCACGGCACTTTCGTTGCCAACTTCGGCCACGCGGGCGACGGCAACATCCACGTTAATTTCATGTGCGACCGCGACGACCCAGACTCGATAGAGCGAGCCCGTAAATGTGTGTCCGAAACATTTCAACTCTCAGTCGAACTCGGCGGTACCATCAGCGGCGAACACGGCATCGGCTACGTAAAATCCCAATACATGCACTACGCCATCGACAAACCGACACTCGAGGTCATGAAAGGCATCAAAAAAGTGTTCGACCCTAACGGGATATTGAATCCGGGGAAGATGTTCGTTTAGAGCCAACACCGTACTTGCCTCCGTCCGGTACATAGGCTAATATCACGTGAAAATTAGGAGCTAAAGATATGAGAATCTCGCTAGCAGCGACGCTTGCGGTCTTTTCGGTTTTTTCAATTTCTGCGATCGGGCAAACCGTACTTAGGAAGCCAAAAGACTATAAGCCAGTGGTTATAAAACCGATCACGGCAACTGATAGACTAAGTCGTATAAAGACGCTGGTAAAAACAAAATTACCCAGCGTACCTCCCGAGCAGGTCAATAGCGGAACGCTTGCCCCGGCTCAATTCATATCCTTGATAAAGAACTCGGGGGAACAGAATTTAGCGGGCGCCGAGATCAGTTTTAGTAACGCCAATGGTGTAATTCCGTGGGCGGATACGGTTTATCTGCGGGGTCGAACCGCCGGAAAATCGCTTGACGGCGTGTTTTTGTCCTACTATGTGGCAAAACCTGGGATCTACATCCTTGATGTATCGATCGAGATCGGGTTAGCGGGCAAAAGCAAGTTTTTTTAGGGTCGGATGTAACCGCCGAAGGCCCTTTACCAGTTGACGAACAAGTAATAGATAAAGCAGAAAATCATGTCTTTTTTCTTCTGAATGTTAAGAATGCTGGATATAATTCGCTGTTGATCAACTCGGATCGTGACTGGGCATTCAAGTCCCTGGAAATAACCCAATTTAAATGATCGGACTTAACTATTTGTTGGGAAGAGAGATAGTTCCTTATATGAGAACCTGGCTTTTGTTGATCGCCGCGCTTCTGTTTTTTGCCTTGGCTGACGCTTCAGCTCAAACAAACAAAACCATCGTCCTCGTCCGTCATGCTGAGAAAATGCCGCCGGTCGATACCGATAAGGGCGATCCGGATCTGTCGCCTGAGGGCCGACAGCGGGCTGAGCGGCTCGCAAAGGTTCTGAAGAAATATAAACCACACGAAATATTCGCTACCGACTATAAGCGGACGAAACAAACTGTGGAACCGATCGCGAAAAAGCGAAATAAAGAGATCCAGACCTATGATCCAACAAAACAGGCTGATCTCGTCGCCAAGATAATGCCGACCAAGACCGATCATTACCTCATCGTCGGCCATAGCAATACGATCCCGGCGCTCGCTAATCTTTTGGCGAAAAAGGAGCTATTCCGAAATCTGCTCGATACTGAATACGGCGTGTTTTGGGTGATCCGCATGAAAAAAGGCGTCGTCACAAAGGTTGAGATGTTCCCGTACTAAACTCTTTCGATGCGGCTCTTTTCCATTCTACTCATTCTCGTTTCCGCTTTGGCGGGTTATGCCCAGATTGGTGAAATTACCCGGCGTTCCGTCATCTGGAAAGTCGATAACATCAAAAAGATAGGCGGCCACGACGTCGAAGTAATGGGAGCCCCCAAAGTCGTCAAAACCGACCGCGGCAAAGCTGTTGTTTTTAACGGTATGCGGGATGGGCTATTTATCTCGAACAATCCGCTCGCCGGTGCCTACAGATTTACTATCGAAGCCGTCTTTCGGCCTGACGCTGGTGGTGAAAAAGAGCAGCGGTGGCTGCACGTTGAGGACACGGAAAACGTTGAGAGCCGTGCGATGCTTGAAACCAGGCTGAACGGAAACGAATGGTTTCTAGATACCTTTCTAAAATCCGGCGATAACCGAATGCCGTTATTTGCCGAGAATTTTAAACATCAGGCTGGTCGTTGGTATCATATCGCTCTTGTTTATGATGGCACGGAAATGCGGCATTATGTGGACGGAAAGCTGGAGCTTGCAGGCAAGATCAATTTCAAAACGTTTGGCAAAGGCATTACATCGATCGGCGTTCGCCAGAACAAGGTCTATTGGTTCAAGGGAGCTGTTCTCAAGGCTCGATTTACCAATCGGCCGCTTGCCCCCGCCCAGTTCATGAAGTAGTAAATTTTGTGTACGGGATCTTGCCCGCGAGGGCGTTGACCATAAAGTTGGGAACGCCGCCGTTTACGATCCATGTCTCGGTATTTGCGTGCTGGCAGATCATCGCTGCTTCAAGCTTAGAATTCATCCCGCCGGTTCCGAGGCCGGAATCGCGTTCTTCGACGAGGCTGCGGGCTTCGTCAATATCATTTATTTCAGCGATAAGTTTCGCATCTGTGTGAAGGTGAGGGTTCTTGTCAAAAACTCCGTCGATGTCGCTCGCGAGCACGAGTAGATCGGCGTGAATTAGCGTCGCGACGAGGGCTGAGAGTTTGTCGTTATCGCCGAGCAGGATCTCTTCGACCGAGGTGGTGTCGTTTTCGTTGATGATCGGTAGGTAGTTGTATTTGAGTAGTTCGGTGATCGTATTAAGAGTGTTTTGCCGCGAAGTTTCATTCTCAAAATCACGATACGTCATCAAACATTGGGCGGTTGGAATGCCAAAATCACTAAAGACCTCGTTGTATATCCGCATCAAAAGCGGCTGGCCGATCGCGGCCATGGCTTGTTTCGATTCCACCGGTTTTCCGGTGTCTTTGATATTGATGTACTGCTTCGCCGCAGCGATCGCACCGGATGAGACGAGCACGATGTCGTACTCGTCGCGCAATTCCAATATCTGCCGGCCGATGTCCTCGATCTTACCGCGAGAGATCAGTTTTGTACCGCTCGTGAGCGTTGATGTTCCTATTTTTAGGACTAACTTTTTCTTCATAAAGGCCGGAACGCAGGCGCCCTCGCCTGCAACGCCGGTTCCTCCGGCGTGATGTAGCGTCGGTTTCTTCAACGTGCAACATTACCGCGTTCGTCAGCGTCCTCAAAGCAGGACGCTTGCAGGCGAGGGCGCCTGCGTTCCGGCCATTTAGTTCCTTAGCTGCCCGTTGCCGTACACGAACCATTTATTCGTCAGCAAATGCTCTGCTCCGAGCGGGCCGCGGAAATGGAGCTTTTGAGTCGAGATCGCGATCTCAGCTCCGAGCCCGAGTTGGCCTCCGTCGGTGAACCGGGTCGAGGCGTTATGATATACCGCTGCGCAATCGACCTCGTTCAGAAATCGATCGGCCGTCTCGCTATTTGCCGTGACGATCGCGGCCGAATGCCCGCCGGAGTATTCATTGATCGTCTCGATGGCTTCCTCCGTTGAGGCGACGACGCCGATGACGATCTTTGCGGACAAAAACTCGTCGTACCAAATGTCCTCATCTGGGATCGGCGTCACCGTCGGATCTATTTCGACTAGCTCTTCGTCGCCGATGATCTCGATATTCTGCTCACGCAAGGCAGCGATCAGCTGCAGTGTTTTGGCATCGAGATCGGGCAGATCCGCATTTACTAATATCTTATCCAGAGCATTGCAAACGCTCAGACGCTGCTTGCCGTTGACGGCTATCTTGATCGCCATGTCAAAATCGGCTTCGCTGTCGATGTACAGAAAGTTGTTCCCCCGTCCGCTGACGATCACCGGAGCTGTCGAATTTCGCAGAACAAAATCTATCAACGCCTCGCCGCCGCGAGGAATAACGAGGTCGAATTTTTCGAATTCCCCGCGGATCAGGCTCCGCGTTTCTTCTCGGGAGAGGTCGAGATACTGAACCATTTCCAGGTCCGCATCATTTTCTTTGAGAGCTAGTTGCCAGAGTTTCGCGAGAAACAGATTGGTGTTTCTAGCTTCCTTGCCGCCTTTGAGCAGGATCTTGTTTCCGGCTTTGAGGGCGATGATCGCAGCCTCGATCGAGACGTCGGGACGTGCTTCGTAGATGATCAGGATAGTGCCGAAAGGAACGCGGCGATTCTCTATCCGCAGGCCGTCCTCGCGAACATATGACGAGATCACCTGCCCAACAACGTCAGGTGAATTCATCACGCTTTTTACTGACGCGATCATCGTATCCACCTTCTCTTCGCTGACCTTAAGACGGTCGAGGATCACCTCATTGTCGGGTGGACAGGCTTCGACGTCGAGCTTGTTGGCGGCGACAATGTCGGCCTTGTTTTCGAATAAAAGCCTCGCGAGGCTCTCTAAAATGCTATTCCTTGAATTATTGTTCATCGTCGAAATAGAAATTCTACTATATTATTACGAGAGTTCTAGGAGGCGGTTAAAACTATGGAAATACCAAAAGGACATCAGGCGGTAATGCCGTATTTAATGATGGAGGACGCCACGGGCTTCATCGAGTTTATCAAGACGGTTTTTGACGCCGACATCACGCACGAAAGTATGCGAGACGACATCGTCGGCCATTGCGAGGCTCAGATCGGCGGCTGTACGGTCATGTTCTCAAACAGCCGAGATCAATGGACGCCGCAGACGGCAAACATGTTCGTCTATGTCGAGAACGCGGACGAAACATATGCCAAAGCCGTTGCAAACGGATCAGAGATCATCATGCCGCCAGACGACCAGGACTACGGCCGAAGCTGCGGCGTTAAAGATCCGTTCGGGAATACTTGGTGGATCACGTCGGTTGCGACGTCCTAAAACGAAACAGAAATATTGTATATTTCGCTTAATATTTGTGGCATAATTTGGACATTATGAAAAGCATCACTCTGGAAATATCTGAAGATGAATTACGCGAAGTGACAAAGGCTTATCAAACCTTACAGACTTTTCTCGGCAGGATCGTCTCGCCCAACGAACTCTACAACGCTGAATTTTTGGAAGGTTTGCAGGAGGCCCGAACTGAGCAGAAAGATAAGGATTTCACCGAGGTGACGAGCTTTGCCGATTTCGTCCAATAGAAAAATTCAGAGGACAAACAGGTTCGGGCGGGACATCCGACGTTTATCTGGGGATGTTCAGGAAGAAGCTTTTCAAACCGCAACCAAACTCGCAGTAAATATCTTTGACCTTCTTTAAACGTAAAGCGAATGACTGGATTAACCGGGGTTTTCCGGGTGGTAGTAATACGTGATTATCGAATGATCTTCTCCATAGATGCTGAGAACATCTTCTTGTTGAGGATCGGTCATCGCCGCGAGATCTATAGAGGTTTAGAGCTATGAGCGTTCCCGACTATTACCAACCCATAATGCCGTATCTCGTTGTTGAGAAAGCGGACGAGTTTATCGAGTTTATCAAAGCGGTTTTCGATGCCGAGGAGAAGCTGATCGTGCGGCATCCGGATGAATCGCTTATGCATGCCGAGTTTAGCCTAAATGGCGGGACGATCCTGCTCGGGCAGGCGAGCGAGGCCTGGCCGCCGTTTCCGGCTCCGATGTATTTGGTGACGGAAAAAGTTGATGAACTCTACTCTAAGGCCGTTGAAAATGGTGCGATGGGCAACCAAGAACCGGGTGAGCGCGGATATGGGCGTTCGGCCGGCTTCGTTGATCAATTTGGCAACCAGTGGTGGCTGAATTGGCCGGAACACGGTTGATCGGAGATGGAGAAAAAAGGATAACAATTCCTCAGCGACCCTAAGGTAGTGTGATCCAATTCTTAAGTTTGTAGTTCGTTATTTTTTCTGCGTCTTGGCAAAATAGCCTTGCCGATGCGTTACTTTTACCTTTTCGTCCTTTAGTTTCGGGTTCGTCACCTGGATCTCGATCTTTCGGTACGATCCGTCACGATTCTGATTCGTTGGTTCGTAGGCAATCAAATATTGAGACCGCATCTCGTCCTGGATCTGTTTGAATGCATCCCGCAATTCGCCTTCGTCCCTTGGGTAATATGCGCGTCCGCCGGTTCGTTCCGAGATCTTGTTTAGTGAGCCTTTATCCACGCCGCTGTAGAAGTTATCGCCGATACCGATCGAGTAGATGACCGCCTCTGATCTAAGAGCCGCCTGAACGGCGTCATCCAGCTTCTTTTTGCCGAATGTATTGACGCCATCGCTAAGCAGGATGATCGCCCGGCGTGTGCGTTCCGGCGCGGGTCCAAGGATTTCGTCCGACGTGACCCAGATCGCATCCCAGATCGCGGTCGAGCCCTGCACGGCCTGATTATCGCCTGAGATCGGTGGTGTTCCAGCGATAACGCCGCCGCCAATATAGCCTGAGGGCGGATTGAAACGCACGGCGCTCACCGCTCGGCGAAGCCGCTGCATATTGTTTGTCATTCCCTGTTCGAGCGTGGCTTCGCCCGTAAAGGATACGACGCAGACCTCGTCTTTTGCGGGGCGAATTACAGTTTCAAGGAAAGAAATAGCCGCCAGTTTCTCCTCCGGCAGCGTTCGCTCCTGCGAAGCACTAACATCGATCAGGATCGCGAGGCTCAGCGGCAGATCGACCTGCCGTGAAAAGGCAACGATCTCTTGCGGCTCGCCGTTTTCGAGCAGTTTGACATCGCCCTGGCCGAGGGTCGTTAGCAGACGGCGGTTCTTATCCTGAGCGGTAAACAGAATGTTTACGACGTCGCTGTCGATCTTGATCACTTCGGGATCGTCGACCGGCGGAGGCGTTGCGGTCGGCGTTGGTGTTGCCGACTTCGTCTGAGGATTAGGCGGAGCTTGCTGGGCGTCGGCCTCAGCAAACCCGATCAGCCAAACCAGCGAAAAAACTGCTGTCAGCGCGGCCAGGATCCTGTTTCTCGAAATCATCTGTTGCAAAACTCCTACTTCAACGTATCTTTGATCTGCCGATAGCTCGATTTCGTGCGTATCTTGTATTTGCCGGCCTTTTCCTTATCCGCAAGTTTCACCTCGATCTTACGTTCACGGCCATCGTAATTCTGATTGGCTGGCTTGTATGTCACGAGATACTGCGATCGCAATTCCTGGGAAATTCTGGTAAATGCCCGCTCCAACTCGATCATGTCGCCGGTGAAGAACGCTTCACCGCCCGTGTCTTCGCAGAGCTGCGTCAACAATTTGTCACCCTTATCCTTGACCGTTCCAGCCTCAACGCCGGGAACTGTTCCCAGGAAACCGGCTTTTGTAGAGATGCCGAAAATGGTTGTCTCGGTTCGCTGGGCGATATCGATCGCATCTTTTAGCTCAGCTCGGCTGAACGTATCGTCTCCATCGGTGATGATAACGATGACGCGGCGACCCGGAACGTTTCTCAGCTTTTCGTCAGTAAACTGCCAGACCGCGTCGTACATCGCGGTCTGCGATCCGGGTTTCTTCACTTTATCGACGGCACGGTCGAGCAGATCAAGTTTGTCAGTAAAATCTTGCTGTAGCGTCACTTCGTGGTCGAAGGTCATGAACGCGGCTTTATCCTTTCGCAGCCTTGTCACGGTGAAAATGAAATTTTTGGCCGCTTCTTTAGAAAAATTGATCTTGCCCGCAGCAGACGGTGAAGTATCCATTAGAACGCCAACGTAAACAGGCGGATTTGTTTTCTCGTCCGAGAAAAAGGTCACCTCTTGCTGCACGCCATCTTCGAAGATCAGAAAGTCATTTTTCGTCAGACCACTAACGAGATTTTTCTTATCTGTGACCGTGACCGGAAGCCGAACTTCAAAAACCTTGGTTGAACCTGTATCATCGCCCGGCGGAGTTGCGGTCGGAGCGGGTTTCACGGTTTGGGCCGAAATGGCCGTTGCAAAAACGACGCACAGGCCCAGGATCTGGAATGAAAGAAAAAGCGGCGATCTTCTCATAATTACTATTTGACGCATAAATTCGATGCGGTTCGAGCGGCGGCTGTTGCCCCGCCGTAAAAGCGAAAGTATAGCAAAAATCGGGTCGCGGCACACTCGATTTTCTTGCCTCCCGCGTTGCCAGGCAGGCGTCGATACGTAAGAATTGTCTTTGCCCGAGACTATATGGATCCAAACATTTTTAGGGAATACGATATCCGCGGCATCGTCGGCCAACAACTTACCGACGAAATCGTCGCAACTCTCGCCCGCGCGATCGGCACTTTCCTGCGAAACAACGGAGCGAAACGCATAGCGATCGGCTTTGACGCACGCGAAAGCTCACCCAGATATTGCCAGATACTGACGCGTGGCTTGAATGCCTCGGGCTGCGATGTTGTGCAGATCGGAATGGTTCCGACGCCGGTTTTATACCACACAACATTTACACAAAACGTTGACGGCGGCGTTATGATCACGGGCTCGCACAACCCGGCCGATCATAACGGATTTAAGGTAAGTCTCGAAACGGCATCCCTTTTTGGGTCACAGATACGTGAGATCAGAGATATTGCGCTCGCCGGTCAATTCGAGACGGGAAACGGTGCGGTCGAGACAATCGAGGTTCTCGACGAATATTGCCGAGATATCGCATCGCGAGTTAATCTCGGAAACCGCAGGCTGAAAGTCGTTGTCGATGCCGGAAATGGAATGGGCGGCGTTACGGCCGTTCCGGTTTATAAATCTCTTGGAGTCGAGGTTGTCGAACTATACGCCGAACCCGATTCAACCTTCCCAAATCACCACGCAGATCCTACTGTCGAAGAAAATCTCCACGATCTGGTCGCCGTTGTTCGGGAAAATAAGGCAGATATTGGCATTGCCTTCGACGGCGATGGAGACCGAATAGGCGTCGTTGACGAAACCGGCCGGATCATCTGGGGCGACGAACTGATGATACCGATCTCGCGTTCCGTCCTCGCCGAGAACCCGGGGGCAACTATCATCTCCGAAGTAAAATGCACCCAAACGCTCTTCGACGATATCGAAAAACACGGCGGCAAACCTCTGATGTGGAAAGCCGGCCACTCGATCATCAAAGCCAAGATGAAAGAGACCGGTGCTCTGTTAGCCGGAGAAATGAGCGGCCATATCTTCTTTGCTGACAGATTCTACGGTTTCGACGATGCGACGTATGCCGGAGCTAGGCTAATCGAAATGCTCTCGAACACCGATGAGCCTTTCTCACACTTCTTTGCCGGCCTTCCAAAAACCTACGCCACTCCCGAACTGCGAATGCCTTGCCCCGACGACATAAAATTCGATGTCGTAGACCGCATAGCCGATTACTTCGCCCGTGAGCACAATGTAATTACTATCGACGGAGCTAGGATTCAGTTCGAGCATGGCTGGGGTTTGGTGAGGCCTTCGAACACTCAAGCGATCCTCGTTTTGCGGTTTGAAGCCGACACCGACGAGGAGCTTAAAGAAATACGAAATGTAGTCGAGACAAAAGTCGCGGATTTTATCAAGGCATCTTAAAAAAAGTGATACCTTTTTCGCCTTCGCTACGCCTTACCCAACACGGTGAGAAATAACTGCGCCATAAGATCAACAATCGAGGATTCCTAATGAAATCGACAAAGCCTATCGGAAATCTAATAACGCTCTTTCTCCTGTTTGCATCGCTCAGCCTCACGAGTTTGGCCCAAACGGGGGCGGCTCCCGGCATTGATGCGAAAGTTGATGAGTATCTTAACGCGTACTGGAACGTGAAAAAAATTGGCGGCTCGGTCCTAGTTGCTCGCGGCGGCAAGGTTCTGGTGAGCAAGGGGTTCGGCTTCGCAAATGCCGAAACAAAAACACAGAACGCTCCGGCCCTGAGATATCGTCTCGGATCCCTGACAAAGCAGTTCACGGCGGCGGCCGTCATGTTGTTGCAGGAGAAAGGAAAACTCAGTGTTCAGGATAACGCCTGCAAATATCTCGACAATTGCCCCGAGGCGTGGAAGGCGATAACGATCCACCAACTGCTGACGCACACCGCAGGAGTACCTAATTTCACCGCTCTTCCCGAATGGCGGACTAAGAAGAGTGAAGATCTCTCGACTGTTCAGGTTCTCGATCTAGTGCGATCTTTGCCCCTGAAATTTGCTCCCGGCAGCGATTTTGAATACTCGAACACCGGCTATTTGATGCTCGGTTTGATTATCGAGAAAGCTTCTGGCAAAAGGTATTCAGAGTTTCTCAAAGCCAATATTTTCGAGCCGCTAAAAATGCCCGACAGCGGTTACGACGACGGGAAACAGGCTGGCAAGAACTTCGCGGTCGGCTATTCGAAAAAGGGCAGTGACAATGTCGTTGCGGATGTGATCAACATGAAGGCTCCGTTTTCCGCCGGAGCATTGTATTCCACGACCGCCGACATGCTGCGTTGGAGCGAGGCTCTGAATTCTGAAAAATTGCTGTCGAAAAAGTCGCTCGACATAATTTTCACGCCCGAAAAACGAAACTACGGTTACGGCTGGGGAATGGGCCCTTGGAACCGCCGCTCAATGCAATCGCATACCGGCGGCATCGATGGGTTTAACACCTATATTACTCGCATTCCGGCTGATAATTCGGTTGTAATTGTCCTGCTCAACAACACAGCGGGAATGGCAAATGTCATTGGCAACGACCTGCTCGCGATCCTCTATGGAGAGAAATACGAGCTACCCAAAGAACGTAAGGAGATCTCGCTCAATCCCGCAGCGGAAGATATTTACGTTGGTACCTACACTGTAGCCCCAGGACTATCATTTGTTATCGGCAAGGGCGGAAATGGGTTAACCTTTCTCCCGCCTGGACAACCGCGAGCGGTAGAAATGTTTGCAGAGAGCGAGACAACTTTCTTTCTGAAGGTCGTTGATGCGACGATCACGTTCGTCAAGAATGCAGAGGGTAAGGTTACCGGCCTTGAATATAATCAGGCGGGACGAACTACACGAGCTAAGAAACAGGAATGACCGATCCTTAAATGCGTGGTCCGGGCGGCGATTCGAATAGAACTTTTCATGCCGTATCACCGTTAGTTCAAAAGTGAGGGAGATTGACCAGACATGAAAAATCAACGTTATCGAATAGTTCTCTTCAGCCTGGTATTGTCGGTTGTTTCGGCGTTTACGGCCATGCATGCAGCGGCGGCGCCTATCCGTTTGAAGATCAATGTTGCTGAGAAGATCGACGGCGTCACCGAACCGCTATCGGGCCGGCTTCTGATCTTTATGCGAAAGGATGACGGCAAACCGACCGACGGGTTTGGCTCCGATCCAATGGATCCGCAGGCTGTGTGGATCTCAGGCACCGAGGTTTCCGGTCTCGCCACGGGTAGATCTATCGAGATCGATCCGGATTCACTATCGTTTCCTACAGCTTTTTCTGCCGCACCGGCCGGAAACTATCAGATCTTTGCGTTGCTTGATCGCGACTACTCCTATACCTACAACGGGCCCGGCTCGGGCGATGTTTACAGCGAGGTAGTGAAAGCGACAGCTCCGTTTTTGACAGCAGAATTAAAGCTCTACAAAGCGGTACCCCAACGAAAGATCGATGTGCCGGCGAATGCGCGTCTTGTCGAGTTTGAGAGCCCTATGCTGTCTGCATTTTGGGGGCGGCCGATCAAGATGAAGGCATCGGTGATACTGCCGCCGGGCTACGACAAAACAACGCAAAAATATCCGGTGATCTACAACGTGAGCGGTTACGGCGGCACTCATCTGAACCCGCTCCGTGGGGCACCGCAGCGTGAAAAGGAAATCCTAGAAGGAAAACGTCCTGAAATGATAAGCGTTTTTCTCGAGGCACAAGTGCCGCTCGGCCACAGCGTCTTTGCAGATTCGGCGAACAACGGTCCGTGGGGAACCGCGCTCGTCAGGGAGTTCATTCCCTATCTCGAAAAGCAGTTCCGTATGGACGCAAAAGCGAGTGGCCGCTTTCTTACAGGACATTCGTCCGGTGGCTGGACGACGCTCTGGACAATGGTAAACAACCCCGAATTCTTTGGCGGTACTTGGTCAACATCGCCGGATCCCGTCGATTTTCGCAACTTTACCGGTCCCGATCTTTATGCGAACAAGAACGTCTATTCGGACGCCAACGGCAAAGAATATGGCCTTGTTCGAGACAAGGGAAAGGATCTCGCGACACTTCGCCAGTACGCACAGCAGGAACGCGTGCTTGGATACTACGGCGGACAGATGGGGTCGTTCAACGCGGTTTTCTCACCAAAAGGTGACGATGGCCAACCGATGAAGCTCTACGATTTTGATACCGGTGCTATCGATCCCGTTATCGTCAAAGCCTGGGAAAAGTACGATATCTCAAAAATGCTTCGTGAAAACTGGAAAGCTCTCGGGCCAAAACTGAAGGGCAAGCTGCACATTTGGGTTGGATCGGCCGACACGTTTCATCTCGACGAATCGGTACGCCTGCTAGAGGCTGAACTTAAGAAGCTCGGAAGCGATGCAAGCATCGTCTATCTCGAAGGCAAAACGCACTTCGACATGTACAACGATGGCCTGATGGAAAAGATACAATGGGAGATGTATAAGGTCGCTCGACCAAACTACAAAGCGAAATCGCAGGCAAAGTAGATCAACTTTCGTTCACCTTCAATACGGCCAGGAAAGCTTCCTGCGGTATCTCCACGCGGCCGACTTTTTTCATTCGCTTTTTGCCTTCTTTTTGTTTTTCTAGTAGTTTGCGTTTGCGTGAGATGTCGCCGCCGTAGCATTTGGCAATGACGTTTTTGCCCATGGCCTTGACGGTTTCGCGGGCGATGACCTTGTTGCCGATGGCCGCCTGGATAGCGACTTCGAACATCTGACGCGGGATGAGTTCCTTCATCTTGGCGGTCAGCAGACGGCCTTTTGCGGTGGCTGTGTCCGTGTGAAGAATTATGGAGAGCGCGTCAACGGGCTCGCCTGAAACTAGGACGTCGAGCTTGACGAGTTTACTTTCACGATAACCCGAGACATGATAATCAAGTGACGCGTAACCCTTCGAAACGCTCTTAAGCCGGTCGTAAAAATCAAGCACGATCTCATTGAGCGGCAGATCGTAAATGAGCATCACGCGATCGGTGGTGATGTACTCAAATTTTTTCTGCACGCCGCGTTTCTCATCGAGCAGCGGAAGAATGCCGCCCAGAAAAGCATCGTTGGTGAGGATCGTGGCCTCGATGTAAGGTTCCTCGATCTTTGTGATGCGGCCGGTATCAGGCATTTTCGAAGGGCTGTCGATCTCCGCCACCTCGCCGTCGGTAGTAGTCACGCGATAACGCACGCCGGGTGCGGTTGTGATGAGTTCGAGGTTGAATTCGCGCTCCAGCCGTTCCTGAATGATCTCCATGTGGAGAAGCCCGAGGAACCCGCAGCGGAAGCCGAAGCCGAGTGCGGTGGAGCTTTCCGGCTCGTAAAAGAACGACGAATCGTTCAGCCGCAGCTTGTCCATCGCGTCCCGAAGGTCTTCGTACTGTGCCGAGTCGATCGGATAAAGCCCCGCGAAGACCATGGGCTTCACTTCCTTAAATCCAGGCAGAGCTTCGGTCACCGGACGAGCGGAATCCGTGATCGTGTCGCCGATCTGAACGTCCGCGACGGTCTTGATAGAAGCGGTAATAAATCCAACTTCGCCGGGTCCGAGTTCGCCGATGGGCGTTGGACGAGGGCGATTAACGCCAATGGTTTCAACCAGATACTCACGGCCGGTGTTGAAGAATCTGATCTTCATTCCCTTCTTGATCGTCCCGTCGATGACGCGAAACAGCACGATGACGCCGCGATATGAGTCGTACCAGCTGTCGAAAATAAGAGCCTTCAGCGGCGCATTCCGGTCGCCTTTTGGCGGCGGTATTTTCGCCACGATCGCTTCGAGCACGTCTTCGACACCGAGGCCGGATTTGGCTGAGGTCAAAACAGCTTCGCTCGCATCGAGGCCGATGATGTTCTCGATCTGTTCCTTTATGCGGTCAGGTTCAGCAGACGGCAGGTCGATCTTATTTAGTACGGGAACGAGCTCGAGGTCGTTTTCGAGAGCAAGGTAAGTGTTCGCGAGCGTCTGTGCCTCGACGCCCTGAGATGCATCAACGATAAGCAGAGCGCCTTCGCAGGCCGAGAGGGAACGCGAAACTTCATAGGTGAAATCCACGTGGCCCGGCGTGTCGATCAGATTCAGAACGTAGTCTTTGCCGTCCTTTGCCTTGTAATCGAGACGAACAGCGTGGGATTTGATCGTAATACCGCGTTCGCGCTCGAGATCCATGTCGTCGAGCAGCTGTGCCTCCATATCGCGCTCCGCAACTGCACCGGTTATCTGCAATAGCCGGTCGGCGAGCGTCGATTTGCCGTGATCGATGTGGGCGATGATCGAGAAATTTCTAATCAGGTTGAGATCCATAAAGAACTAGTACCGGGAACCAACCAATAAGATTATCAGAATGCCGGAAGTTTCGCATTTAAGTCGACTGAGATGAGAAAAGCGGCCCGGAGGGCCGCTATTAGAAAAAAGAATGAGCTCAACAAGCCTTTACTTATTCAAGTCCGACAAAATCAAGATTCGAAACGCTCGCTGTGATCGTTTCTATTCGCGGCGAGAATCGGTACCGCTTCGAGGTGACCGTAAGAGTGTAGCTCTGACCGGTCGCTACGTTTGCAAAACTATAGATGCCGAACGAACTCGTCGTCGCGACTCTTCTAACGTTGTTCGAATCAATTAGGTTTACCGTCACGTTCCTCAGATTCTGGCCCGCCGGCGTCGTAACCTTCCCGCCGATGGTCACGAATGAAACAGCCGGTGGCGTGACCGTTACGGTGCCGACCTGATATACGGCCGGCAAGAGTGCTCCGAGGGCACTGGATATGCTTAACGGCGTCGGAGTCGTGACAAACGTGATAGCGGTTGCACCGGTCGGAGCGTTTGCGGCGATGTTGAAGGTTACGGTAATAACTTGTCGGTTTGGCGGCGAAACCAGGAACGGGTTTGTCGAATCGACGAGGATGCCGATCCTGCCAGTAGCCGCTTGATTCAAGTTGACCGAAAGGTTGGATCCCGCCGGAACTCCCGAGCCGAGTGCAACTACCGGATTGCTGAGGATCGCCGGATCGAAATTAAGCGAAAAGCTGGATGCAACCTCATCGCCCTGAGAATCCAATTCGATCGAAACCGTAACCGGAGTTCCTGCCTGGCCTGACGTTGATACAACCGTCAAGGTGCGTCCGCCGAGCGGACTGTCGTCACTCGCCTTTGTTGCCTCAGGCCGCATCACAACCGTCGCCGATATCGCGAAAGCGGCTATAGCAAGCAATGCAAGCCGGTTAACAGTAAAGAATTTTCCAAAAAAGTTCATGATTGTCTTCGATCCTTCCACATGGGGAAGCCGCAATGTCAGTCCTAATAACCTACTCGCAGCCAAATAATTTTTTGCGATGGATTTTTCTAAGTTGATAAACCAGAGGCAAAAATACAGAAGCCGGGTAAATCAGATGGGGCGAACCTCCTGTAATTATGTTAGCCAGGCCTCCGTTTGTCAATATTTTCACGGGTCCGGGTTCCGCCGCGTTAATTTTCCTTGACGATCAACCGCTCGCTCTGGCCGTCTACGCTCGGCTCGGCACTGCCGACGATAAATGGACTTTCACCTTGGCCGGATTTCGGAGTCTCCAGAGCAGCATTCAGAACTTCGCTGATCCACGCGGCCGGAATGATCTCCAGCTCCTTCCGCACATCTTCCGGAATTTCCTCAGTATCAGCCTCATTTCGCGATGGCAGAATGATACGCCGTATGCCTGCTCGGTGCGCGGCGAGCACCTTTTCTTTTATGCCGCCAACCGGAAAAACAAGGCCGGAAAGCGTTATCTCACCGGTCATCGATGTATCGGAGCGGACCTTGCGGCCCGTGTAGAGCGAAGCCATAGCGGTCGCCATCGTCACACCGGCACTCGGCCCGTCCTTTGGGATCGAGCCGGCAGGAACGTGTATGTGAATGCCGTTCTGCTTGATCAGATCGGGATCGATGCCGAATTCTGCAGCGTGTGACCACAGGTAGCTGCGGGCGGCCTGCGCCGATTCCTTCATCACATCGCCAAGCTGGCCGGTAAGCGTCAAACCGCTGCCGCCGGGCAACAACGTAGCCTCGATAAACAGAACCTCGCCTCCCATTTCCGTCCATGCCATTCCGGTCGCAACTCCCGGCGGAAGTTCTTTTCTGGCTTCCTCAGGATAAACACGCGGCGGCCCGAGATAGCCTTTGATCTCCTCGGCGGTGATCGTGACCTGTTCTGTCAGGCCTTGGGCAACTTTGAGGGCGACCTTTCGGGCAAGATTGCCGACCGTTCGCTCAAGCTGCCGAACGCCGGCCTCGCGAGTGTAACGCGATGTCAGAAGGTTCAGAGCATCGTCCGTGATGACCAATTGCTCGTCGGTCAGGCCGTTTTCCTTGATCTGACGGGGGACGAGGTATTGTTTGGCGATGTTCAGCTTCTCGCGGTCGCTGTAACCGGCGAGCTGGATGATCTCCATTCGGTCGCGAAGCGGCATCGGGATCGGCTGCAGCTGATTTGCGGTCGCGATAAAAAAGACCTTTGAGAGGTCGAACGGCAGGTCGAGATAATTATCGCGAAACGTGTTGTTCTGCGCCGGATCGAGTATCTCAAGCAGAGCAGACGCCGGATCGCCGCGGAAATCGTTGCCCAGCTTGTCGATCTCGTCGAGCATCATCACCGGATTGTTCACGCCGACCCGCCGCAGCGATTGCAGGATTCGGCCCGGCATCGCACCGATATAGGTGCGGCGATGGCCTCTCAATTCTGCCTCGTCGCGCATTCCGCCGAGGCTTAATCTATCGAATTCACGCCCCAAAGCCCGTGCGATCGAGCGGCCGAGAGATGTTTTACCAACTCCCGGAGGTCCGACAAATAGAATGATCGGGCTTTTCGAATCGGGCCGCAGTTTGACGACCGCGAGCGATTCCAGAATGCGTTCCTTGATGTCCTCGAGGCCGTAGTGGTCTTCGTCGAGGATCTTGCGGGCTTCATTCAGGTCGAGTTTTTCCTCGCTCGCCTTTCGCCACGGCAGTTCGAGAATGTAATCGAGATATGTGCGAATGACGTGATAGTCAGGTGCCGACTGAGGAAGCTGCTCCATGCGTTTCAACTCGCGTGTCGCTTCTTTGCGTACCTCGTCGGGAAGATCGGCTTTTTCTAAACGTTCGCGAACTTGCGACGCCTCGGCGGCCTCGCCGGAATCTTCGTCGCCGAGCTCCTTCTGGATCGCCTTCATCTGCTGGCGCAGGACGTAATCACGCTGCGATTTGTCCATTTCGTGCTGGGCTTCGTTGGCGATCTTCGAACGGATCTGCATGATCTCGACCTCGCGGGCGAGAGCGGCGTGGGTCAGCGTCAGCAGGCCGTCAACGGTGCTCGACTCAAGCATTTTCTGCTCGGTCTCAGTACCAAGATCGAGAACTGAGGCTAGAAAATAGGCAAGCTGAACCGGATCTTCCTGCGTCGTGATCGCCATTCGGACCTCGGGCGGAACCTGCGGCAGCAGAGCCAGGGCCTCCTGGATCATGCCGTGAATATTGCGTTTCAGAGCCTCGATCTCCTCCGCATCCACGCGGCGAAGCTCAGGAAGAACCTGTATTTTTGCCTTTAGGAAAGGCTGTTCGCCCGTCCATTCCAACACCTCGAAACGACTGATCCCCTGAACGATAAGCTGCATGATGCCTTCGTTTCGCATCATTCGCTTGATGTTCACAAGCGTTCCGACTTTGTACAGATCGTCGTATCCGGCATCGTCACCCGTCACGTTCTCGGTCTTGGTCGTAATGCAGGCAATAAGCTTTTCTTCGGTCGCAAGCGCTGATTCAACCGCCCGTGTCGATCGTTCACGACCGACCGCTAGAGGAACGATCGTCTCCGGAAACAGCGTCGTATTTTGCAGCGGAAGTACGGCTATCTGCATCTGAGATGCTGCTTCCGGTTTCTGCTCCTGAATAATTTCGTCAGCCATATTTTCCTATTGAGCCTTGCGCAGGCTGATTATCAACAGACCATTCTCAAACTCGTGCATCACAGACGCTCCGTCGATCGTCGCCGGAAACCGCAGTGTCTTTTCAAAACTGCTATAGGCGATCTCCATTTGTTGGTAAGAAACGCCGGTCGCGCACGACTTGTCCTTTCGACAGCCTGCGACGTATAGAACGTTGCCTTGAATATCGATCTGGATATCTTCCGCCGAAACCCCGGCAAGCTCGACCTTCACAACCCAGCCGTCCAGCGTCTGGTAAACATCAGCCGCCGGATACCAAAGCTGTCCGGAACGGACATCCTTTGACGTTCCGGTGAATTGAAATAAACGGTTGGTTGATTTGGCCATGGGACAGTTGTCGGTAGTCGGTCGTTAGTGTTAGTTCTTACTCCAGAAAGCACTGCCGCTCGAGATCTCTTCCAGCGTTTCTGCGATCTCGCGTTCGTCTTCGGTTTCGAGGGCGACGTCGGCCATTGCAATAATTCCGGCGAGATCTCCACTTTCATTAATAACAGGAACGCGGCGGACCTGTTTGTCGCCCATCAGACGGATGGCTTCGAAAACGTACTCGTCGGGTGTAACTGTAAACAGCTTGGTTGTCATCCCTTCAGAGACCGGTGTCGCTGTATCTTTCCCTTCGGCTACCACACGGACGACGATGTCGCGGTCGGTGACGATACCGATCAGCTTGCCCGCATCGACGATCGGAACAGCTCCCATATCGCCCTCACGCATCAACGCGGCAACATCTCTAACGCTCATCTCAGGCGAGGCCGTTCGTACGTTTTTTGTCATTATCTCGCGGCACCGCCTGCGTGAAATTCCCGTCTTGTCAGCTTCGCTCATATTTGTACCTCTTTCTAATATTTTGTTACCGGCGTAGGAATAAAGCAAGCCCCACAAAAATGAGCCGCGTTTCCTGTGCGGAAGCCCGCGCGTGAGTAATGGCGAAACATCCACGTTGAATGATCCGCCCTTGCTCATGCGCGGGCTTATATACCGCTTGTCGATCAGACCAAGATTAGAATCTCAAAGCCACTTCCTGTCCATCAAGCATCAGATTGACGCCCGATATCGAATTCAACCGGCGGTCGGTGTACGAGACCTCGATCTCTCCGCTCGCGTCTGCATCGCCCGAATTGGTCACCGTGATGCGAAGTCGACTTTGGTCGAAAAAGGTCAGCTTTCCGGTAAATACGGTTGAACCCACGGTCACTGTCGCCGTACCGTCAGTGGCGACGGTAACAGCGCCTCGGAGAATGAACTGGGACGGTCCCGTACCGATCTTCAGCGAACCCGCGCCAAATTTCGACAGCGAAATACTCTTACCCGTGATGACGGCAGCCTCGTCGGCTCCTGCGGCCAGGATCAGCTCGATCGTGTCGATATTCTGATTGCTGCGAAGGTTGACCGGCGTGCCATTCGCAGTGCGGAACCGAACCACACCGTTCGAACGGATCTCGGCCCGCAGCTCGTAATTCTTTTGGCGATCCAGGTCACGCTGTTCATATCGGAGTTCGAACTGGAACGGAACCTGTTTATTTGCGGTCGCAAACGTGGTTTCCGCAACTGCCGCGCCGGTCGGGTTTGCGGTATCAACAAGCCAAACCTTAACGTCCGAATTTGTAGGAAGCGTGATCCTTTGCAGATAGGTGACAGTGCCGCGGATCGTATTATTGCGAACGCCGCCTCCTTGTCCGCCTCCGCCGACCGGGACGAGGACGATCTCGACATTTTTCGGATTGCCTTGCGTGATCACCGGATAACTCGTATCTGTAATGTAGATCAGACGGCCGGCGTCGCGGATCTCGGCCTGAACGGCATAGCGGTTTCGCTCGACGATCCTTGTGCGGTCGTAGGCCATGTCGAACGAGAACGGCACCTGTTTGCCTGCGGTATCAACGCGTTGTTCGACGATCGTTATTGCCGAAGCATCTGCTCGCGAAACGTCAACGAGCTTGACGGTGAGTACCGCTGTCGCCGGAAGAGCGATCCGCTGGCGATATGTGACCGTCCCTGAAACAACATTATCCTGCGTCGAAACACCGCCATTGTCCGTATCGCAGGTCTGGACGGTGCTGACGTCGTTTGCCCTAACGAGCGTCCGGGCTCCGGCTGTGATCGAGTATGTCACGATGCTTTTCTGCGACGGGCAGCATAGCGCGTCACTCGAACGGTAGCGCGCAAATTCCGCTGTAATGCTGTCGACGCCCGTAAGGCTCGCCTGCGAAAGTGAACCGTCCGACCGCGATTCCATCGTGGTCGGCGAAAGTGAACCTGCGTAGCGTCCGTTAACAAAAACAAATGTGTTGTACAGCGAAGGCCGGCACATGCCGTCAGTTCCCGACATGGCGTTAACAACCGCTACCTGTCCGAACGTCTGAGCTGCGCCGAAAAGCGACCAACCGGCCCGCGTCACAGCGCGATCAGCAATGCTGTCCGGCTGACGGATCTGGCTCTGACACTGCGCACTGATCGCAACAAGCGTACGCGGAGCATTCGGCACGGTTCCGTTGCCGTTGTTCCAGTTATTCAATGGACGGTCGAGCCAGGACGTTTGTCCAAATGCTGCACCTGCAGTAGTTAATAGTAAAAATAAAAATATTGAAATACGTTTTTTCATAGATCCTCCGGAGAGCGAAAGCAAAATAGTGCAATTTGGGAGAGTTAAGTGTGGGATGAAATGCGGCCGTGCGGCGTTGGTAAAAATCGCCTCTATCGTTTTAGCTAGCCAAGACTCGATATTGTGTTTTGGTGCCGATTTGGTTTTTTAGAACTAACTGCTCGAGCTGCGGAAGCGAGAGATAGATCGATTCACGCGACTCGTCACCCGCCCACAACGCTTCGACCGACAATTCTTCGATTACACTCTCGCCAATTCGCGTTAGAAGAGAGGCGAGGTCCTTCAGAACCTCTGGTCGAAAGTCCCAAAACGGATGGTTCCAATCCGCATCATCGGAAAGCATGCTGCACGCGCAGCCCTCACCGAGCTCGCAGATGCTGAAAACCAAGTCACCAGAATTAAAAAACCCAGTAGTGCCATGGAGATTGAGGGCTAGCGTTGAAGTAGTGCCCTTCTCGGTAAATTCTGATACATCTGATACCAATCTGGGTGGGATCTTAACTAGTATGACAAGACACATGAATGTTGAGTTAACCACGGGCGAAAAACCCAGTCGTTATCGCTCCCGGTTCTGACCGGTCTCGGTAAAATCGATCATTCGCTTCAACGCCACATTTGCAAAATGCTTGGTTTTGTCATCGACGACGATCTCATTGACGACATTGCCGTCGACCAGATTTTCCATTGCCCAGGCGAGGTTTTGCGGGGCGATGCGGTACATGGTCGCGCACATGCAGAGGTCGTGGGCGAGCAGGCGGATCTCCTTGTCGGGGAAGCGTGCCTGCAGGCGGTTGACGAGATTTACCTCAGTGCCGATCGCCCATTTTGAACCGGCGGGCGAGTTTTCGACGGTTTTGATGATGAATGAGGTCGAGCCATCAAGATCGGCGAGATCGACCACCTCTTTAGGGCATTCGGGATGAACGATGACCTGCATTCCGGGATGGTCTTCGCGGATCTTGTCGACGTGCCAGGCTTTGAATCGGCCGTGGACTGAGCAATGGCCACGCCAGAGGATGAGTTTCGCCTCGTGAAGTTGCTCTTCGGTATTGCCGCCGAGTTCCTCGTGCGGATTCCACAGCACCATTTTGTCGAGCAGAATGCCGAATTTCGAACCGGTGTTCCTACCCAGATGCTGATCGGGAAAGAAGAACATTTTGTCGAATTCCTTCAGATAGATATCGAAGAGCGGTATCGCATTCGACGATGTGCAAACGACGCCTTCGTTGCGGCCGCAGAAGGCCTTGATCTGTGCGGTCGAATTCATGTACGTGATCGGCGCGACCTTGTTTTTAAGCACGCCGATCTCGCGAAGCTGTTCCCACGCATCCTCGACCTGATCGATCGAGGCCATATCTGCCATCGAGCATCCGGCTCCGAGGTCGGGCAGGATGACACGCTGGTGGTCTTTGCCGAGAATATCGGCAGACTCCGCCATGAAATGGACGCCGCAAAAGACGATATATTCCGCCTCGGTCTGCGAAGCCATCACTGACAGCTGGTACGAATCACCCGTCAGATCAGCGTGTTTTATCACATCGTCGCGCTGATAATGGTGGCCGAGAATGACGACACGCGGCCCGAGTTCGCGGCGTGCTTCTTCGATCCGCTCAGCGACCTCAGCGTCGGGCATGACCAGGTAATCTTCGATGACACGGGTTTGTTCGAGAACGGCTGACATACTCGAATGATTGCGCTTTTAACAGAGGTTGTGCAAGCGGCGGTGGTCGGGTCAGAACCCTCTGCGCAAGCGGATGGAACGAACCCAGAGTCGAAAAGCGCTATTGGTAAACAAATGTTGGATGAAGCCAGACAGCCTGCCGCCCGCTCACGCAGGCGGTTCTGACAGTTAGCGGCCCGTTACAGCTTTATCGATCAAATGAATTATCCCATAAGATATCGCTGCGATGATACCCGCCATCGGAATGGTGAGAACCCAGGCCCAAACGATGCGGCCCGCGACGCCCCATTTTACGGCGGAGAAGCGTTTGGCTGAGCCGACGCCGACGATGGCTCCGGTGATCGTGTGCGTGGTCGAGACAGGAATACCGAAATGGGTTGCAAAGGCGAGTGTGACCGCGCCTGCCGTCTCAGCGCAGAATCCGCCGACGGGTTGGAGCTTTGCGATCTTCGATCCCATGGTCTTGACGATACGCCAGCCGCCGGTCAGTGTGCCGAGGCCGATCGCTCCGTGTGCTGCGAGCACGACCCAAAGCGGGATATCAGGAAGCCCGGTACAAGGTGCGGTAGCCGCGAGATCTTTACAAGGAATGATGGCCGGCTGAAGAATGTTACCTGCTACGAGCACCGCTGTGATGATGCCCATTGTCTTCTGAGCATCGTTACCGCCGTGGCCGAGCGAATACGCGGCTGCGGAAAGTAGCTGGCCGACGCGAAAGCCTTTATCGACCCTCGAAACCGGCATTTTACGGAACAGCCAGTAAACCGACGTCATCAGCACGAAGCCGAGCGTCATACCGATCAGCGGTGCCCCGATGATGAAGCTGAGAGTGAGATACCAACCTGCCGGAATGATAACGCCAAATCCCCATGCTGCGGCAACTGCGGCACCTGCATAACCGCCGATCAACGCGTGCGAACTCGATGTCGGCAGGCCGAGATACCAGGTGATAAGGTTCCAGGCAATAACACCGACCAACCCGGCGAGCAGCACAAGCAAATGCTGGTCTGACGCGATGGGTTTGAGGTCGACGAGGCCGCCGCCGATCATTTTTGCAACGCCGGTGCCAAAAACAGCAAAGGCGATGAAATTGAAGAACGCCGCCCACATCACAGCAACGCCGGGCGAAAGGACGCGCGTAGAAACGACGGTAGCTATAGAGTTCGCCGCATCGTGCATGCCATTCGTGTAATCGAATATCAATGCGACGGCGATAATGAATATGACCAGAGCTGTAACGGGTTCCATAGTCTTGGTGTCTTAGATCACGAACAGCCTAGTTGTGCTTGAGAATAATGCTCTCGATGATGTTGCCGACACTCTCGCAGCGGTCGGTGCCGTTTTCGAGAATTTCGTAGATCTCCTTCCATTTGATCACCCGGATCGCGTCGGTTGAATTCTTAAAGAGATTCGCCATTGCCCGGAAATAGACATCGTCCGCATCGTTTTCGAGACGCTGGATGTCAAGCAAATGCTGCTCCATGCCTTTTGCGACTTTGAGGTAGGAGACAGCTCCATGGATCTCATGGGCCTGTTTCTGCAGTACGACCGCGAGTTCAACGGCGAAAGGATCTGACTCGCGAATGTCATACATCACAACCGCCCGAGCCGCCGCGTCAATGTAATCACAGACGTCATCGAGCGCAACCGAAAGCGTATAGATATCTTCGCGATCGAATGGCGTAATGAACGATTTGTTCAGCTTTGTCGTGATGCTGTGATTGAGTTCATCACATTCGTGCTCAATATTCTTGATCTTTTTCGACAGGACATCGAAATTCTCATATTGTCCGCTCATGAGTTCGACCAGGACAGCCGCAGCTTCCTGTATCTTTTCTGTCATTTGCGAAAATAGCGCAAAATATTTGTCTTCCTTCGGTAAAAAGCTAAAAGCCATTATTCGATGTCTCCGATACTAAGTTTTGAAATGTGAAACTAATATATTCCAACGCCAGACCCATGTCTATAGCGTTTGACTAGCGCGAACTGTGTTTTATAAATACCGCCTCGGTCAGGTATACATTCAGTTCGCAAATATCTTTTACATAATCGCCGATACGCTCAATGTGTTTCGCAACGAAGAGCAGACGCGCGGCACCATTTGCGGCAGCAGAATTTCTTGCCATCGTCTGGATCAGACCATCAAAAACGCGGCCGTAGCATTTATCGAGCGTCAGGTCTCGAGCAATGATCTCACGCGATGCGGCCGAATCTTCTGACGTGAACGCATTGAGGGCCTCGCTTAGCATTCTTGCAGCGATCTCGGCCATCATCGAAAAATCGACGTAACTGTCGATCTGCGGTTCGTTATTAAGGATTATTGCGGCTTCGGCGATGCTTGAGGCATGATCGGCGATACGCTCGAGGATCGGCGTGATCTTCGCGACCGAAACTACAAGCCGCAGGTCATGCTCGGTCGGACGCTGGGAAGCCAGAATATCAACGCACAATCGGTCGATCTCGAGCTCCATCTGATCGATCAGCTCGTCATTTGCACAAACGCTGCGTGCGAGATCCGTATCGCGCTCGGTCAGCGAGCGTACGGCCCGATCAACCGCTTCCTCGGTCTTGCCGCCAAGCAGCAGGATCTTATCGCGAAGCAGGTCGAGCTGGGCTATTTTTTCGCTGGTGTTCATCGTATCAACGGCGAAGGCGCCGAAAGATTCCGGGTATGGCTCAAACGATGACGCATGCGTATGTTCGCTCATAAAGTGCTCAGACGATTATAGTTCAGAGCCGCTGCCGGAAAGGTTACATTATACTTAACTTTTAAAAGCGGATGGGAGATTGGAGCGTATTTGTAACATCTTATTAACATTTTGATAATATCGCCCGCATCCTTTGCGGCGAACTGTCGTTACCAGTATCTCATCTTACCTGCGCCTCGTACCGCGTCATTGTGTTGAAAGCAGACGCGCATTAGAATCGTGGAAACAAGATCTCGGAGGGTTTATGAATAGACAAAATTTTGTCAAGAGAATTACCGTCGCGGCAATGGTCGCGACAATGTGGATCGTGCCTGTTGCGGCTATTGCCCAGCAGACGCAGATCGTTGCGCCGAAGAATAAATACAAGGTTTCGGAGGATGTAAAGCTCGGCAGCGAGGCCTCGCGTGAGGTCGAGAAGCAGTTTCCGCTGATCAACGATTCCGATGCCCAGGCGTATATCGAACGCGTTGGGAGCCGCCTGGTTGCCTCGATCCCGCGCCAGTTCAATGAGCCGGCATTCAATTATCGATTCAAATGGGTCAATGCGAGCGATATCAACGCATTTGCCCTGCCCGGCGGCCCAATGTACATCAACCGCGGAATGATCGAGGCAGCCAAAAATGAGGGCGAAATGGCCGGCGTCATGGCCCATGAGATCAGTCACGTAGCCCTTCGGCACGCGACCGCTCAGGCAACGAAACAGTCCAGCGCAAAGAATACATTAGGTACGATCGGCCTCATTCTGGGCGGAGCTATTCTCGGTGGCCAAGCCGGAGCGCAGGCCGGTGCAATGGCTGCTGCCGTTTGGCAAGCCAAATACAGCCGTGAATACGAATCTCAAGCCGACATGCTCGGTGCAAAGATCATGGCGGATGCCGGTTATGATCCGCGGGATCTGGCAAACATGTTTCGCACGATCGAGCAGCAAGGCGGTGGCGGCGGGCCGGAATGGATGAGCAGCCATCCGAATCCGGGCAACCGTTTTGAGGCGATCAACCGCGAAGCCCAGTATTTGCGTGTATCGGGAAATCCGATCAAGATCACCCGCGATTTCGAGCGGACACAGGCGAAATTCCGTGCTATGCCGCCCGCGAGAACAATGGCCGAGATAACCAAGAGCGGCTCTGGACAACCTACTGAAAATCCAACCGCATCCGGCAAATATTCTAATAATGTGCCGAATCCTTCGACCCGTCTTCGTGCATATTCGGGCGTAGACTGGCTGCGGATCAGTGTCCCGAGCAATTGGCAGGATTTCAGCGGCCAAGATGGATCTCAGTTTGCGCCGCAAGGTGCGTTCGGCGATCAGGGAATAACTCACGGCGTAATGGTCGGCGTCTATCAGGGCCAGGGCTCGAGCCTTCGCAGCAAGTCGCAGGCGTACGTTGACGAGACGCTGCAGGGCAATTCTTACCTGCGGCAGAATGGCAGCCTCGTTAGCCGCAATCTTGGCGGGCGAAATGGTTACACTACGCAGATGTCGGGACGTTCGCCTGTGACGGGACGAACTGAGGTCGTTACGGTTTACACTACACAGCTCAGAAACGGCCAGTTGTTCTACCTCGTGACCGTTGTTCCGAGCGATGAGTCATACAACTACAACAACGCGTTCAGAAATATCCTCAATTCTGTTCAACTTAGCGATTAAGCGAGTTAAAAAGGGAAACGCCGCCGATGGTAATCCTCGGCGGCGTTTTGTTAAAGGGTTTTAACGTAATTCGCGATCGATTTTATCTGGGCGGCGGTCAGCTTCTTCTTGAAGCCGGGCATGTCGCCCTTTCCGTTGGCGATCATCCGCGATATCTTTTCGATGCTGTCGGTGGTGCCGCTAATGTCGTCTGCCTCGAGCTTGCGGCCCTTTTCGGTATTTGAACGCCCGTCATTGCCGTGGCAGCTCGCGCAGTGCGTACGATAAAGCGAACGGGACGATTCCAGCGATTCCGCCGGCGAAGCGGCCGCGATAGCCCGTGCATTACTCGTGGAAAAAACAAAAACACCGGCGGCGGCAAAGCCCAAAACCGCTGTAACTTTCAACATCTTCTGCATTCTTTACTTCTCCTAAAAATAAGCTGAGTGCGAGTTTAAACGCAGAGTTTTTGATTGTAAAGCTTTTTTGCCGAGAAAGCCCGAGAGCGAGCACTCTCGCGGGGTGGTTCTGACTTTTTGTCATCCGTGATAATATTACGTTGCACAGATGAAAAAATACGTCGTAAAACGCGATAAGAATTCGCTGCCCGAAAAGCTCACGCGCTACCGCGCTGAACTGAATGACGAGCAGTTTGCGGTCGTAACGGCGCAGCCTAAGGCAGCCTTGGTGGTCGCGGGTGCGGGCACGGGCAAGACGCGGGCGATCACCTATCGGGTGGCGTATCTGATCGAGCACGGCGTTTCGCCGCAGCGGATTCTGCTCGCGACGTTTACTAATCGTGCCTCGAAAGAGATGCTGCGGCGGGTTGAATCGCTCACGGGTTCGCAGAACGTTCATCGCGTCTGGGGTGGGACGTTTCACCGGATCGCGAATCAGATCCTGCGGCGGCACGCGGTCAGCATCGGGTTTGATTCTAATTATTCGATCCTCGACAGCGAAGACGCGAACGATTTTATCAGCGTTTGTATCGACGAAGCCTCGATCGATACCAAAGCAAAACGCTTCCCAAAACCCGACGTCATCCAGGGCATCATCTCGTACGCAAACAACACCGACCTGCCGATCGAAAATGTCATCGTCGGAAAATACCCGTATTTCGAACCGCTTACGGATGAGATCAAACGCATCGATCTGATCTATCAAGCCCGTAAACAAGAGCGGAATGTGATGGATTACGATGATCTGCTGATCAACGTAAAACGCCTGTTGATCGAAAAAGAGGAGATCCACGCCCTTTACGCAGATCAATTCCAACACATTCTGGTCGACGAATATCAGGACACCAACCGCCTCCAAGCCGAGATCATCGACCTGCTCGCCGTCAAACACCGCAACGTCATGGTCGTCGGCGACGATGCCCAATCGATCTTCGCGTGGCGTGGTGCGGAATTTACGAATATCTACGAATTTCCCAAACGCTATCCCGAGGCCGCTCTTTACAAGCTGGAAACAAACTACCGCTCGACACCCGAGATCCTCGGCCTCGCAAACACCTCGATCTCGCACAACCGCAAGCAATTCCCAAAGATGCTGACGGCGGTCAAGCGTTCGCGTGATCTCAAACCGGCGATGGTGCCGTGCAGCGATGTCGAGCAGCAATCGGCGTTCGTAGCCTCGCGAATTTTGGAGCTTCGCGAAGAAGGAATCAATCTCGAAGACATCGCCGTCATGTACCGCTCGCATTACCATTCGATCGAGCTGCAATTGGAGCTGACGAGACGAAACATCCCATACCGCATCCAATCAGGCGTGCGGTTTTTCGAGCAGGCACATATAAAGGACGTCATCTCGTACCTGCGCGTGATCGTTAACCCGCGAGACGAACTGGCGTGGAAGCGAATATTAAAGATGGTTCCCGGCGTCGGGAATGCGACGGCCAATCGTGTGTTCGAGGCGATCGTAACGACTGGGCCACGACCGAACGAGCTTGCCATTAATCCAGCGGCCGGAAACGCTGACGCCGAAGCAGCGTCGCTGCGGGCGGGAACGCTTGCTCTCGAATCGATCCGAGCTGTTGGAGGCCGTTTTGCGGCGAGCCAGCCGTGGAAATCCTTCGTCGTCCTGCTCGAACTACTTTCAAGCCAGGAAAATCGTGACAACCCTTCGAAACAGATCGAGCTGATCCTGACCCACGGTTACGAGCAGTATTTACAGGAAAACTACGAAAACGCCGAGGCACGCATTGAGGATCTAAAAGGCCTCGGGGCGTATGCAACACGCTACAAAACGACCGACGAATTCCTCTCCGAACTCGCCCTGCTATCGACCGAGCGATTCAAAGAGCCGCAGCCGCTCGTCGGCGAAGAGATCGTCTCAGGCGGCGACGAAGACGAACTGCTCACGCTCACCAGCGTCCATCAGGCAAAGGGCCTCGAGTGGAAAGCCGTCTTCCTCATCTGGGCCGCCGAAGGCAAATTCCCTTCGCCTCGCTCGCTTCGCGAGATCGACAGCGAAGAAGAAGAACGCCGCCTCTGGTACGTCGCTATCACGCGTGCCAAGGACGAGCTTTACCTCACATATCCGCTGCTCATGACCGACTACAACCGGCAAACGGTTCTCCAAAAACCGTCCCGCTTCATCACAGAATGCCCTGCGGTTTTGTACGAGATCTGGAATCTGGAAGAGGAAGCTTCGGTATTTGATGCTCCGGTGGAGATAGGCGAGAAGAGGCATGAGTATCTGAATTAACCATTGACTTATTAAAAATGATAAGTTATTAAATAAGAAGATGTGGAAGATACTTGAGCATCGTGATATTCGAAAAGCCGCGAGGAAATTGCCTCCGCAGGTAGTTGAGAAATATGAAGTCTGGAAAGAACTTATATACCGTCATGGACCCGAGAAACTTCGTGAATTCCCGGGCTTTCACGATGAGAAACTCAAAGGCGAGCGGGAAGGTGAGCGGTCTTCACGACTTAGCCTCCAATACCGGGTCATATACTCAGTTGAGAATGACGTTGTAACCGTCTTCGTACTTGAGATCACTCCGCACAAATATTAGGAGAATTTAGTAATGAAAAACAAGGATTTTATACCCGCCGAACCGCATATCTCTTTATCTACGGGCCGTGTTATTCAGATCCTTAGAGAAATGAAAGGGTGGACGCAGCAGGAGCTGTGTAACCGTTCGGGCATCAGCATTACTAATCTGAGCCTGCTCGAAAATAACAAGGTCTCGATCGGCAAACGTCGAGGTGAGCAACTAGCAAAAGCCTTTGACGTTCATCCTGCGATCATCGTGTTTCCGGAATACGAGGCGGAATGGATCCGCAGAGCTGCGTAAATTACGCGGGTTGCTGCTGAGATAAACAATGCAGCGTTCCGAGGCCCCAGACGAGATCGACGGCGTGGATGCCGATGACTTTTCGTTTGGGGAAGAGCTCGGCGAGTCTATTTAAGGCAATGCGGTCGTTGGCGTCGTTGAAAGTTGGGACTAGGACGGATGAGTTGGTTATCAGAAAGTTTGCGTAGCTTGCCGGCAGGCGTTGGCCGCGATAGTGGAGCGGCTCGGGCATTGGCAGGAACTCGATGTTGATCTTTGAACGGTTTTGTAGGCGAAAGCCTTCGAGGCGTTCGCGGTTTTCTTCGAGTAAAGCGTAGTTGGCATCCTTTGGATTTGATTCACGACAGAGAACCACGGTTTTGGCATCGACGAAGCGGCACAGGTCGTCTATGTGACCGTGCGTGTCATCGCCTGCGATGCCTTTGTTTAGCCAGAGCACGTTCGTCGCGCCGAGGCTTTCCGCTAAAACCTGCTCAATTTCAATCTTTGATAATCCCGGATTTCGGACCTGCACTTCCTGATCCAGCAAACATTCTTCCGTGGTCAAAAGATCGCCTTTGCCATTGACGTCGATGGCACCGCCTTCGAGAACGAAGGGTTTGCCGTCGTGCTTTATCGGGAAATATTGCTTCTTAAGTTTTTTGGCGAGCTTTTTGGCTATCTCCGAATCGAGTTCGTGATCGTCGTATTTTGCCCAGGCGTTGAATTTGAATCCGGCGATCGCGGTTTCCGTCTCATTCTTTACAAAGATCGGCCCAAAATCGCGCGTCCAGCCGCGGTTCGACGGGATCTGGAAGAACTCGACCATCTCGGGCGAAACGCCGATCTTGTTCAAAATGCCGCGAGCTTTAGCCTCATGTTTCGCGTCGTTGACGATGATACGCGCCGTCTCACTCTCCGCGATCCGCCGAACGATCTCGCCGTAGACAAAATGGATCGCCGCGATCTTCCCCGGCCAATCGGAACCGTTGTGCGGCCAACCAAGCCAGACCGCCTCGTGCGGCTCCCATTCGGCGGGCATGCAAAAGCCGAGCGAGGCGGGCGAGTTTGTTAGTTCGTTTGAGGACATTATTTGACTGGAACGCAGGAGCCTTCGCCTGTAACGCCGGTTCCTCCGGCGTGACGGAGTAAATTATTTTTCAACGTGTCGAATCACCAAGATAGTCAGCGTCCTCAAAGCAGGACGCTTGCAGGCGAGGGCTCCTGCGTTCCGGCCGATGAGATCAGTCGATGAACCTCTTCGTAATATCCCCATACTCATCGATCCGCCGATCACGCAAAAACGGCCAGTGGCGGCGGATCTCCTGGATTCGGGACGGGTCGACCTCGCCATAGACGATCTGTTCGGATTCGTCGGTGGCTTCAGCGACGATGACGCCGAACGGATCGCTGAGGAAGGTGTGGCCCCAGAATTCGATTCCCGGCGTCCCGTCGATCATGATCTCGTGGCCGACGCGGTTTACACCGGCGACGTAAACTCCGTTGGCGATCGAGTGTGAACGTTGGATCGTCCGCCACGCATCTTGCTGTTGGTGGCCGAATTCAGCCTTTTCGTCAGGATGCCAGCCGATCGCCGTCGGATAAAACAAGATCTCAGCCCCGCGAAGCGCCGTCAGCCTCGCGCCTTCGGGGTACCATTGGTCCCAGCAGATCAGCGTGCCGATACGGCCGAAGTCGGTGTCGAACGCCTTAAAACCCATATCGCCCGGCGTGAAGTAAAACTTTTCATAGTATGCAGGGTCGTCCGGAATGTGCATCTTGCGATAGACGCCGGCGACCTCTTTGTGAGGTTTTATGATGACGAGGCTGTTGTGGTAGAGGCCGAGTGCTCGTTCCTCGAATATCGGGGCGATAACCGTAACGCCGAATTCGTCCGCGACCTTTGCCAACGCATTTGTCGACGGCCCCGGGATCGATTCCGCAAGGTCAAACTGGCTGTGATCCTCCGACTGGCAAAAATACATCGACCGAAACATCTCGGGCAGACAGATGATCTTTGCACCGTTCGCGGCCGCCTCGCGGACAAATTCGACTGCCTTTTTCAGGTTGGCATCGACATCCTCACCCATCGACATCTGAACAAGCCCGACCTTGTATTTCTCACGCTTTTGCATAGTGAATAGGATACATCGAGCAATAGAAAATTCAGAAGCCCGCTCGAACTGCGGGCATTCGCAACCGGTGATTTTATAATTGACCGGTTTGAATTATCATCATCCCTAAATTATGACTAAGTTGATTCTCTGGCTGATTCTGGTCCTTTCGCTAACGTGTATTGTTAGTGCTCAAAACAAAGGGTTTATCACCGGCCGCGTGGCTGAGCGATCGACCGGGCAGCCGGTTGCCGCGAGGGTTGAGATCGCTGGAGCCCAAGAGGCTCAGGCTGATGAGAAGGGCAACTACAGGCTCGAGGTTGCACAGGGCGTGTACGCGATCCGCATCTCGTACGCGGGTTTTGCGACGCTTGTGATCAACCAAGTCGGCGTGACGGCGGGGCGTGATACGGTGGTGAATGCGGAGCTGGATGTGACACTGTCGGCTGAGGTCGAGGTGCGGAGCGAGACCTTTACCGAGAATGTCGATCAGGCGGTGAGCAGCGTGACGCTTCGGCGCGAAGACCTGCGTACAACGCCGGGCAGCGGCGGCGATCCGCTGCGGGCGATCAATTCTTTGCCCGGAGTAACGGCTGCCTCGGCCGAGTTTGCCGATCTGATCGTTCGCGGCGGTACGCCGAATGAGAATCTTACCTACATCGATAATATTCCGGTCCGTGATTTCACCTATTTTACCGACCAATACGACGGGCCGCGTGGCGGGCGGGCTTCGATACTACCGCCGGATGCGTTCGACCGGGCAGAGTTTTCTGCCGGCGGTTTTGGGGCGAAATACGGCGACAAGATGTCGTCCGTGCTGGATGTCGGAATTCGCGAGGCTAATCGACGGCGTGTGCAGGGCGTGCTTTTTGCCGATTCCGGAACGATGGGCGGCAGCCTCGATGTGCCGATCGCTAAACGCGGCAGTTGGCTGTTCTCAGCCCGCCGCAGCTATATCGACGTTGCTCTCGATGTCGCCGGAATTGCTGACGCGGGCATCATCGGTTATCCGCGAACGCTCGATTTCACGAACAAATTCGTCTACGACCTGACGCCGCGAAATAAGCTGACGTTCACGGCACTCAACTTCTTCGAAACCTTCAACCAGACCGACGCTCAGGCCCAAAATATCGACCGCCGCACCGACCGTTTTCGCATGCGGCGAACGTCGCAGCGGCATATTCTCGGCACGACGCTGAGCACGACCATCAATGCCAAAACGCTCGCCCAGACGACCGTTTGGCACAATATTGCCCACAACGACGGAATGTTTTACCTTCCGTATACATCGGTCCTACAGCGCCAGCGTAACCTGCGCGATTCGCAGACCGGCGTGAAAGAAGACGTTTCGTGGATGCCGGATCAGAAGGTGCGACTCTCGTTTGGCGGTGCTCTGCAAATAGACGGGGTAAATTACTACACCTTCGAGCGGGCCGGAAATCTCTACAGCCCGCTTGAGGAAGAATACGTCGCACCGACGCGGCAGTACCGCTTTCGGCTGTCGAACAGCACGTCCGGAAATCTATACGCACAAGCCGTCGTCAATGTGACGAACCGTTTCTCTATCACACCGGGCATTCGTCTGGACCATTACGGTCTGACTGGCGAAACGCTCGCGAGCCCGCGGTTTGCGGCCCGGTTCAATGCTTCGAACACAGTCGCACTGACGTTTGCGACCGGCATTTATCGCCAGCCGCCTTCGGCTTTCCAATTTTCGCTGACGCCGCTCAACCAGGATCTGAAAACCCAATCCGCAACGCACATTATCGGCGGCGTGGAATGGATGGTTCGTGAGGACACACGCATCCGCGTCGAGGCGTTTCGCAAATCTTACAGCGATCTCGTTGTCCAGCAGGTCGGGCCAACGCCGGCTTTTGTGTCGAACGGGCGATATTTTAACTCCGGCAGCGGGACGGCGAGTGGTTTTGAGGTGTCGGTGCATCGTGCGCTGACGGGCTTTCTTACCGGGCAGGCTTCGTATGGATACGTTATATCTGACCGCAAATTGACGGCGGGCGGCCTCGAGATGCCATCCGATCTCGAACGCCCGCACCAGCTCACGCTTATCGGCATCACGAGTTTCAAGGGATTCAACATCGCCGCCAAATACCGCATCGCAAGCGGCCTGCCATACACGCGCCGAACGGCGATAACGGTCGCGGCGGGAACCTTCATCCAACGGATCGCTTCCGCATCGGATATAAACGCGCTTCGGCTGCCAAATTTCGCGAGCTTCGACCTTCGGGCCGAGCGTCGTTTCGCCTTCAAACGCGTTTCGATCTCACCGTATATCGACATTTTCAACCTTACAAACTACCGAAGCGTCGTCCAGCCAAGCTACGAATTCAACCGCCGAACCCCGCGAATGCTGGGCGAGGATAAAAGGTTGCCGATATTTGGATTCAGGTTTGAGTTTTAGCTCTTACTTTGCGTTCTTTGCGTCCTGCTTAGCGGCTTTGCGGGAAATTCGAATCAGGTTATCCGCAGAGCCAAATGATGTGGCGCTTTATTGCTCCGTTTCACTCTCAGAGAAAGGAGAAACCGTCGTCGTTGCGTAAGTGATATGGATTGTAAATCCCTTGCAATAGGCAATCGCTTGCTCATCCATATCCCAAAAGTGCCAAGCTGCAGTCGGAATTGAATATCTTTGAGTCATTGCTTTCACCAATGGAACCGGCTTGGTCGAAGCGTCAGGCCGATGGTATCCAACGATTCGAATAACCTTGGCGGCTCTAAAGGTTACCGCTTGATATTCGAAAAAGGGCTTATCATTCGGGCCCGGCCAAAGCGGACCTGCTCCCTGTCCAATTCCGATTCCAAACGTGCCGTCACGCTGATCCTGAACCGTCATTCCATATCTGACGCGGTCAAAAAGTGGTAAGTCAGCCTCTGTGAGATCACACGTCCGGACTTGGGACGAAACGGAAAGAAAACAACCGACGGTAAGAAACGCGACGAAAATGAATTTATTCAACATGCTCCAGACACGCCCTGATCCCGAATAAGAGGCAAAACTATTACGATGAAGCAAAAAATAAAGACATATAGCCGACCAGGATCCGTTTAAATTGCGGCGGTGCAGATCATGTGAAAGAAGATGTCGCCTGACGACGATCGCCGCAGAACGCACCGGCTTTGCACTGCTCAAAACATTTCGTGATAAGATGCGTAAGTGTCTAGAGGACGCTTTTAGATCTACTCACCACGCACAAATAACCTTATGAAATACTGTCCGGTCTGCAGCGAACGTTACGACGAAGAGGTGATCAGGTTTTGTACTAAGGACGGCACGCCGCTCCTCGATGAGGCACAGCCGACGTTTACCGCGATCCCGAGCGAGACGGTCGAGGATGACGATTTTGGCCAGGAGACGATCATCCGCCGCAAACCCCTTATTCCCGATGATCAGCCGATCGCGTACGATTCGCAGGGGCAATCAGAGCGGATCGTAATTCCTACTTCGGAGACGCAGACCTCTACGGTCAGGTCGCGGACGGCCCAGGGCTTCGTCGTTCCGCCTCCCCCGCCGAATACGGCGAGGACAGTGTTTTTGACGATCATCGGCACGCTTTTCGTGCTCGGCGTCGGCGTCGGTATCTTCTGGCTGCTGAAAAAAGACACCCCCGCCAACACGAACGTCAATATCAACGCCAATCAGAATACAAACCTCAATACCAATCTCGGATTCGACTCGAATTTCAATTTTAATGCGAATTTCAATACGAATTCGAATATGAACTCGAATTTCAATCTGAATTCGAATTTCAACATGAACACGAACGTGAATGCCAACGCGAACACGCGGCCTTCGCCAACGCCGACGCCAAAACCGAGCCCAACGCCGTCACCTGTTCGGACTCCAACGCCGGAATCGACCGACACGCCATCGCCCGCGAACACTCGTCCGCCCGCAAATACGCAGCCGACCCCGCTCGGAACGCCCAGAACGGGCCCGCGTCCGCCGCCGCTGACCAACCGCCCGGCGGGGAATGCGAACGGACTATAATTTTTTTAGATAAACTAGCCGGAATGAACTTGATCGACCGGGGATCTCACAGATCCTCGGTCGATCAGCTTTTTAAAGAGCTGAAAAGGTTGTTTTCTGCGTTCTCTTCATTAATACTTCCCATCGTGCCACCATCAACCCGCCCATCTCGATTTTCGATGCAAGATGCTATCGATGGCGGGCAGGTCACAAATTTTTCCGCCGTTGGTAAAGTAATTTTATGAAAAAAACCTTCGACCAATCTGCCATTTTACTCTACCAATCAGCGGGTTTTAGGGCGGCAGAGGGCGATTCACCTTTCACCAATCGCCCTGTTTTGCTCTAAAAATGTCGAAAATACGCCATATTTTGAAAAGTGTGAAACGATTCACACTTTAAAGCGGCGACAGAACCGTTTGCACAAAATTCTTCTCCCAAAAAGTGGATCTTTAGCGAAGTGAAAGAGCCGCCTCAACCGCCCGACGCGGATCGATGACGCCCCAGCCTTGGCGGTCGACCTCATATTGAGGCAGGCGTTCGGATGTTGAGATGAGGATCTTTTTGATCTGCGACGGCGTAAGGTCCGGATTGGCCTCGAGCATCTGTGCTGCAAGCGACGAGACGATCGGAGCCGAGAACGATGTGCCATCGACGTATTTGTAGTGCTTGGTGATGACGTTCTCACGGCGAATTTTCAGCAGAATGATCTGGCGAATGCTATGCACGGGCCGGTCGTGAGCTGCGTCAAGCTCGGGGTCGGTGCCGCGGTATTCGTGAATAATTCCGTGGAGCTCGTCGTCCTGAGCCTTATCGAGCTTCTCAAGCAGTGCCGCCTGCTGAGCCGTCGGTGTGTTCGGGAGTATCGGAGCGGGAACCCAGATCGATGACGCGATAACCTCAGGCTTTTGCAGCCCGTCGATCGTCGGACCATAGGACGAGCGGTACATTCCGCGTTTTGCACGATTTATCGAATTGTTGTCATCCAAACCGCCAACCGCGATCGCCGATGGAGCACTGGCGGGCGGTACGACCGGGTGATTTGGTAGATGCCCGGCATTGCCAACCGCACAAACAACCGTGATCCCGGCTGCTGAACAAGCCTCGACCGCCTGCGAAAGCGGATCGTGCAGATAGCTTAACTCTTCGTCGCCGCCGGCCGAGATATTGACGACCCTAATGTTGTATCTCTCGCGGTTTTCGAGTACCCATTCCAGGCCGTCCTGGATGTTCTGGTCGGTAATGCGGCCGGTTCGGGCGAGTTTGATGAGAACCACGTCAGCGTCAGGAGCCATTCCACGGTAGAAACCGTTCGATAGCGAGCCATTCCCGGCTGCCACGACCGAGGTCATCATCCCGTGCCAACTCGCAACGTCCGGCTGAAACAGCGACGAAAGATCGCCGTCCTGGTCGATCAGGCTTCGGTATGCGAGGATGCGGTTTCGCGGCGTGGTCAGGTCGACATGCGGATAAAAGCCCGAATCGAGAAACGCGATTGTCACGCCTTTTCCAGTAAAACGCTCGTCGGCATCCAGCCGCAGCGGCGTCGAAAGTACGTGCGAACCGTCCTTTTGCATCGCTGCGTCGGCAATGATGTGGTCCTTCGCTCGCTCAAAAAGCCTCACACATCGTGCACAAACAGCCTGAAAGTCCGCCGTATCAGGAGCATTCGCCCGGATCAGCTTTGACAGATCTTCAGGCAGCGAAACGAGCGGCACATATTCATCCTGCGTATCCCGCGAACAAACCGGGCACGCTTGCTCACCCGCCGCAATATCGGCGATCGTGCTCTGACGTGGAAAAGGGGCTGATTCGTGCAAGGTCATTTAGGGCTTTAAGTTTTCCATAATGAGTAGTTAAAATCAATTAGGTTTGTAACAGGCGGTTAATATTTATGCCCAAAAAGATCGGCCTTGCACTTTCCGGCGGCGGAGCACGCGGGTTTGCTCATATCGGTGTGCTGAAGGTACTGGTCGAGAATAATGTTCCGATCGACATGATTGCCGGAACTTCGGCCGGGTCGATCATCGGCGGTGCATTTGCGTCCGGAATGTCGATCGAGGATATCCTCGCAATGGCAGAAAAAGTGGGCTGGACGAATATGACCAGGCCATCGATGTCGCCTATTGCTATGCTGTCAAATGCACCGATGGGCCGCTTTCTTGCGAGTCATTTCCCGGTAACAAGATTCGAAGGTATAAAGATCCCTTTTGCCGCGGTCGCGTGTGACCTCCGACGCGGTGAAGAGGTCGTTTTGCGGGATAAGGGTGACATGATATTTGCGATCCAGGCAAGCTGCGCGGTTCCCGGCGTTTTTGCTCCGATGACCGATGAAAAGGGCCGCACACTCATAGACGGCGGAGCGGTATCGCTCACGCCGACCAATGCGGTAAGGCAATTAGGAGCAGACGTCGTGATAGCGGTCGATTTACTGGCCTGCGGGTCGAACTTTCTCGGAAAGCCAAGAACTGCTCTCGGGATGATTCTTCAATCCGCGTTGATATTGCTCAGTTCCTCTTCGAAAAATCAAAGCAATCAGGCGGACGTGTCGGTAGAACCCCGGATCGCCCATTTAAGGGCTGACCAGATCGGGAAAAGGGCCGAATTTATCGCTCTGGGTGAAGCGATCGCGCAAGAAAAGCTGGGCGAAATTCTTGCGGCGATTCAATGATCCTTCAGCAAAAACCAATTCTTAGTTCGGAAGTCTTCCATAACCCCGCTCACCACCTCGCCAAAATGACTGCAGGCGATAAAATAGGTTTATGGACGAACCGATACAATCAGAATTCGACGGTCACGGCTCATTACTATTAGCACGTGCTGCGGTTTTTTCAGTGCCGCTGTTCTTGCTGTTGATCGTATCGATCCTTTCAGCTCTGAACTTGGTCAAGATCATGACCTACTCCAAGTCCGTCGGGGTAATAGCGAACATTACGATCTCAACTACGCAAGGAAAAGTGCCGGCCACATTCTATGATTATGCAGTTTCATTCGAGACGGCGGCGAAGCAAAAGATCTATACGAATGTGGGCAAAACCGTTTTTATTGATGCCTATGCTAAAGGAGATCCGGTAACGGTGTTCTATACCCCGGACGATCCATTCGTAGCTTTTGTAAATCATGCAGCCACCATTTGGTTTGTGCCCATATGCCTCACCTCAGCCACAATGATATGGCTGGTTATCGGCGTGCTTTTGATCCGACCTAGTCGCCAAAAGCGATAAATAGAATGTTATTCGACCGCACACATTTGCATCTATCGATCTGGATTAATTATTATTTTCAGGTAGTCCTGCTCTCGCACATTAACGGTGATGTGCCCCCGATAACACTCAGGTTTTGTCCGACGCGTTAGAGATTTTAAGAGGGTTGGTTGTTTTTTGGTTGGAAGTAGCTCTCTTGAGACGCTCGAAGGCACGGATATCTTGGTTTCTGCTAAGAATATCTCCGATTTTCGATACTTCTTTGGATGTTCCCGCAAATCACGGGAAGAAGGTAATATTTTTATGTCAATGAAACTGTATGTAGGTAATCTTTCGTTCCAGACGTCGAGCCAGGATCTCGAAGCTTTATTCGCCGGCATCGGAGCTGTCGATTCGGCGAGCGTCGTTGAGGACCGTGAAACCGGCCGTTCACGAGGCTTCGGTTTTGTCGAAATGGCGAACCAGGCTGATGGCGAAAAAGCGATCTCGGAACTCGACGGCCAAGAATTTGCCGGACGTCAGATCAAGGTCAATGAGGCAAAACCGCGTGAAGATCGCGGCAGCCGAGGCGGCTATGGCGGGGGCGGCAATAATTATGGCGGCGGGGGCTATGGCGGGGGCGGCGGAGGCCGTCGTGAGAATCGCTGGTAGTCGTTAGAGATACCCAGAAAAGAACAATGCCCGCGAGCTTTAGAGCTGGCGGGCATTTTTGATGTTAGGGTCGCGGCCGTTTTGCCGGCTTCGGTTTGGGCGGTTCTGCAGCTGGCTGCATATATTTCGCGGCCGAAGTAATTCCGTTTACCGTTCCCGTACCTTTGATCTCGAACTGCACATTCTCTGCGATCTTGCCGTCTACATATAAGTCCACGCGGTACGTTCCGGGCGTCCATTTGCCTTCAGGGCGGCCTGTGAAATTAACGCGGTTCTGACCGGCGTTCGTCGTATATGAGGCAGTTACAACCTTTGTCTCAGGCTTGACTCCGGCAACTGCCACGGCGACAAAATTCATCTTCACAACCGTTTTCGCGGCCGAATCGAGCAACACAACACAGTAAATGGGCACGTCGGTCGTGCGGAATTCTGTGACCTGTTCCCCTGCCTTCTCCTCGCCATTGTCTCTAGCTAGGTAGACCTCTTCGATAGCGGGAGTTGCCGGTGGATCGGTTTGGCAATAAACTCCGGCTGTGAGGAGCAGGCAGATCAGGATCGTGTATAAAGCTTTCACGGTTTTTCTCCCTCGAACACCTATTTGAACCTCTATCGGGCCGAAAAGTTGTATCCGCGGTAATTATTAATTCGGCTGAGGATCGTAAGCTCGGATGATATAATCAAGCCTTCGATGCGATTTGTATTTTCACGCCGCTTTTATATTCTGCTGGCGATCGCGGCTATTCCGCTGTCGCTATCGTGGAACTTTGCCGTGCTGAGATATGGCGTATTAGCGTTTGATATTCTGCTAATTGCCGCCGCGGTGGCCGATTATTTTACCAGCCGAAGGCTTCCAGAAGGCTTTCAACTCTCCCGTGAATTCGACAAAAGATTCGCTATCCGCGATCCAACTAAGGTCAGCATTCGGATCGACAACGCCACCGAGCGGACCATACACCTGCGGATCAAAGACGAATTCCCTTCGGCAATGAAGCTCGATGAGACGCGAGAAGCGGAGTTTTCCGTTCAAGGGCAAACTACGGCGGAATTCTTCTACCATCTAACTCCAAAAAAGCGTGGCAGATATGAATTTGGGATGACAGCTGTCAGATTTTTGTCAAGGTTCGGGCTGGTGTGGTGTCAAATTTCGCTGGGCGAGGCTCAGTCGGTAAAGGTCTATCCCAATATGCGGCGGGCACGCGAAATGGAACTCAAGGCTCTCGGTGCCCGGTCATTTCTCGCGATCCAACGGAGGGCGATCCGCCGAGGCGAGGGCCGTGAATTTGAGTCGATGCGCGATTACGTTCGCGGCGATGAACTTCGCCATATCTCCTGGACGGCAACCGCAAGACGGTCAAAACTAACCACGCGCCAGTACCAGATCGAACGCGATCAGACCGTTATTATTGCCCTCGATGCCGGCCGTCTTATGACCGGACGCATTGGCGAAGAGACTAAATTCGACACTGCACTCCACGCGAGCCTCGCCTTGATGTCGGCATCGGCTCGTGCCGGTGACAACTGCGGCCTCGTTGTCTTTGGCCGTCGTATTCTCAAATACCTGCCGCCGAAACGCGGCCTGGAACACCTTGACGCCGTTCTCGAAGCGCTTCATGATATTGAGCCCGAGTTGATCGAGCCGTCGTACGCACGTGCCTTCCAGTACATCGCTTCTAATACGAAAAAACGTGCTTTCGTTGTGGTACTTACGGATCTGGTTGATAAAGATAGTTCAAAAGAACTGATAAATTCGCTCCGTTTGCTCCGTCCCAGACACTTGCCGCTCGTTGCGACCATCGGTGACCGCGACTTGAACGCCGCCGTCAGCCGATCGCCGGCGGACATCAAAGATGTCTTTACCCAATCTGCCGCCGAAGAAATGATCCACCAGCGAGAATCTGCACTCAGACTGGTTGAATCTCTTGGCGGAATGGCCCTTGATGTCACAGCGCAGACGCTCACACCCAAACTGCTCGAGGCTTATTTGAAGGTGAAGGAGCGAGGATTGCTTTAACAACTGGCACGAAAACGCTCAAAGATCGCCGAGCCGATCGAATGGGGAGACTTGAAGCAGGAGGTTAGCATTGAAATCATTACTGATAATTTTTCTTGTTGCAGTTCTTTTATCAATGCAGAATGTCATTGCACAGGAAACGAGCCCTGTTCCAGTCGCTTCCACTGTAAAGGCTTCTCCAAGAGATGAATCGCCGCACAAGAGTGACTTTTTCACCGTGAACGGCGTGAGACTTCATTATCTGGATTGGGGCGGCATGGGTGAGGTGATCCTATTTCTTCATGGTTTTCCTGGCAGCGCTCACAACTTTGATGAAATGGCTCCGAAATTCACCGACAAATTTCGTGTTTTGGGATTGACCCGCCGCGGACACGGGCAGTCCGAAAAGATCGAGAGCGGCTACGAAACAGATAATCTAGTCGAGGATGTACGAAAGTTCCTTGATGGGATGAAGATCAAACGGGTTAACCTAATAGGATTCTCGGCGGGCGGCGACGAACTGACCCGGTTCGCGACAATCTACCCGAAACGTGTTATCAAGCTTGTGTATCTGGATGCAGCTTACGACCGCCGAGACGTTTCCGCACTTGAGAAATTGGATCCGCTGTTAAGCCAAACGGCCGACGATCCTTCCACAAGAATAGAAGCGGCGATGATGAGATCTCAAGACCGCTTCCGCCCATCCTACACAAAGATAAAGGCCCCCGCCTTGAGTTACTATGCTATTACTGAAGAGCACTGGGGCCTCAAGCCCGCGACGGACGAAGCTACTCGGAAAATAGCCCAGGCATTTGTCGAGACTGTTGTCCAGCCTCGACAATGGAAGAATATCGAGCAGTTCAGAAAAGAAATGGCGAACGGTAAGGTCGTAGTTCTTCGCAACACTTACCATAGCTTTTATCGGGATCCAAAGCTGAAGGAAAGGATCGTCCGTGAGATTCGTGAGTTTCTTTTGAGCAGATAGGTAAGTGCGTTGACGATCTGGCGAACTTATGTCTATGTGAAAGATTGAGCTTTCGTTATCATTAGACGGGAAAAATTTTATCGATCTATGCCGGCTGATTCTGTAATTCTAATTGTTTACACAACCAAATATCGTCTCGGCGGCAATCAGTTTCCGGTGGTGGCGAAGACGCTTGCAGCTGAGAGGCGTGATGGTGGTTTTTCGGGCGATATTGTTACGCGGGCGGTTGAAAGCAAGCGGGATATTTTGGCAGCGATCGCCGAGATTCGCGATGCCGGAAGGAAGATCAGCGAGTTTCATTTTGTCGGCCATTCCGGGATGTACGGGCCGATGTATGGAACGGTCGCATTTCCTGAACAGTTTTCGCCGTACGAATGGGAGCAGATAGAGATACCGTTTGCCGAGGATGGAACGGCCGCGTTTCATTGCTGCCGGTCGGCACGTTGGTTTGCACCGTTTTTTGCCCGAACTTTTAATGTGCCGACCTACGGGTTCTTTTGGTACACGACGTTCTCGCGAAGCAAAGAAAGATACGTCGCGGCAGGTGATGGTACCGACGGAAAGCTCTACACGATCGGCTGCAAAGGCCGGAAATCGCATGGTTTTCTGGCTTCGGCCCAGAAGCGGCTTGGATTTATGCCTGCCGAGGAAATGAAACGTTTCGAGCCGCGTCCACCGGATGGAGATACTTCGTACGACCATGTTGCCGAGCTTTATGACGCCGCGTTTCAGGATATTCGTGTTCGAAAGGTCGAATGGGATTGGCTCAACGAACATCTTCCCTCGGGCAAGATCGACATGCTCGACATCGGCTGTGGAAACGGTGCATTGCTTTATGCACTGCGTGAACGCATCGGTTCCGGCATCGGCGTTGATGAATCCGGCGGGATCATCGAGCGGGCAAAACTTAAGAATGCGGGAAATGAACACATTTCTTTTCAGCAAATAAACGGGCCCGTACTGCCATTCCCGGACAATTCATTTGATGCGGTAACGTCGCTGATGTCGTTTAGATATCTGGATTGGGATCCGCTTTTGGCTGAGATCAAACGCGTCATGAAGCCAGACGGCAAGTTTCTTATCATTGATATGGTGACGGTTCCGGTCGCCATAGGCGAGTATCCGCGATTGCTAAAAGATAAGCTGAAAACGAAAGCGGAGCAGAAAAAAAATGCCGCTTTTGATGCTGCCCTGCAAAAGCTTGTATCGCATCCCGATTGGAAAAAAATGCTCGAGTACAACCCGATCCGCTCTGAGCACGAGATGAAATGGTATCTCGAAAGCCGCTTCCCGGGACAGAAGATCGAGACGCTCAATATGGCGTGGAACTCTCGGATCGTCGCATTCGACAGCGGCCCGGTCGAGCGCGGCGTTGAGGTCAAGCTATCCTATCCGTGATGAAAAAGTTAGCGATCATTGATTGGGGAATCGGCGGCATCAGCATCTACAAGCTGGTGAAAGAAGAGCTTGGCGTGCCCGTCGTCTATTTTTCCGACACCGGAGCAACTCCATACGGGAAAATGACGCGCCCGGAACTCGTTTCCAGATTGAACAGCGTGGTGGCTTCCTTGAAAAAACGAGGTGTCACGCATCTTGTTATTGGCTGCAACGCAGCAAGTACCGCGATCCCGTTCTTGACCGATCAAGGTATAAAGATCGAAGGTATGATCGACAACGCGATCGCTGCGTCTATGAGCCATAATCCAACCAAACTCGCCGTCATCGGCGGACGACGGACATTGCTTTCCCGGGTTTATCGAAACGGGTTTGCGGCTCATGGTTTAGAGATAGAACAGCGAATTGCGCAACCCCTCTCCGGCTTGATCGAGGGTGGCGATATCTCATCTGACAAACTCCGCCGCGAGGCAAAAAAGATCCTCGATCCGATAAAAAACTGCACACATATTCTACTTGCCTGCACGCATTATCCCGCAATAACACCGTTACTCAGGGAGCTGGTTTCGGCAGAAACGGAGTTCATCGATCCTGCTACTTCGCTCGTAAAAAAGATCTCGAAATGGGAGATAGACACCGACCGAGTTGATGAGTTTCTCACGTCAGGCGATCCGAAAGCCATGAAACGTTCTGCAAAACTGGCGTTTGGCGTCGAGATCCGATCGATCGAGAACACTGTGTTCTAGTAATTAGACTTCTTTTGGATGTCCTGCCAGAAACAGATATGAGTACATTGCAATGCCGGTGCCCACGCCGGTTGCGATCTTTACAATCGGCGGTAGGTCGGAAGGTGAAAGAAATCCTTCGATCGTGCCCGCGATGACGAGAAAACAGGCACATCCGATCACAATACGAGCGGCTTCCAGACCTTTCTTTTTCAGCGCCTGGGCACGTGTCAGATCTCCTGGATCTATCATCGCGTAGCCGATCATCATTCCTGCTCCGCCGCAGAAGAAAATGGTAGAAAGCTCGATCACGCCGTGTCCGACGACGAAGCTTGCGAGGGCATTCCCAAATGGCGGGTTTAGCTTATAACAGGCAGCAAATACGCTCCCGAGCCTCGCTCCTTCGAATGCGAGATCGTAAAACGCCCCGATCCCAAAGAACGCTCCCATCGCAAATACACGAAAGGTGACAAGAATGTTATTCGAGAGGATTTTGGTCGCGCCGATCTGATTTGCGTCATTCAGCCCTTTCCACCACTGATTATTCGCCGTGATCTCAGAGCTTATGCCGGAAAGCATGACAAAATGAGTAAAATCGATATCGATCCAGGTTGCGATAAATCCAAAGAGAGCAAATCCCACGAAGAGTCCAAAGGCGACAGCCATATATCGCCAGTTGCGACGAAATGTTTGCGGAAATTCCTCAGTAAAAAATTTCCAGATCAATCCCGCGCCTTGGCTCTCGGCACGATAGATACGACCGTGTGCCCGGATGACGAGACTGTTGAGATAATTTATTAATTTCGGATCGCGTGTCTCTGCTCGGGCGATAGCAAGATCCGACGCTGCGCGGCGGTAAAGCTCGCCAAATTCGCGGACCTCCATCCTTGAAAGCCCTTTTAAACCGGTACCGTGGAGCATCGAAAGCAGATCTTCGAGCCGCTGCCAGTTGTCTTTGTGTTCTGTGAGAAAGCGGTTCACCTAAACAGAATACACGGTTAACGCTTTGCGAATCTACATCTCAAAACCTAAAATCAAGCTTTGCCAATGTCAGAAGAGGTCCGCAAATATCACGAGGAAGACGCGATCGGGAAGACTTACGACTTCCGAGTTGCTCGCCGTCTACTGCGTTATCTAGGCCCGTATTGGCGGCTTGCGGCGATCGCGTTGGTTCTAACGCTGTTGACAAACATCCTGATCGCCACCCAGCCATTTTTTACAAAGATGGCGGTGGATGACTACATAACACCGAAACGTGTTGACGGCGTTTGGCTCTTCGCACTCGCGTTTTTCGGCGTATTTCTCCTAAGATTTCTCTTTTCCTACACACAGGAAGTTCTGCTAAATCATGTTGGGCAGAAGGTTATGTTCGATCTCAGGACAGAGCTTTTTACCAAGCTACAAAAGCAGGAAGTAGCATATTACGATCAATATCCTGTCGGACGGACGATGACGCGTTTGACTGGCGACGTCGATGCTCTCAATGAGCTTTTTACGTCCGGGGTGATCGATGTCCTGGGCGATCTGGTGATCATTTTTGCGATCATCGGGATAATGTTTTGGCTCGATTGGAAGCTTGCTTTGGTCTCGCTGATCACCGTTCCGCTGCTTTTTACGGCGACGAACTGGTTTCGCAAACACGCCCGCAATGGCTTTGACCGCGTCCGGACCCGCAATTCGAAGCTCAATGCATTTCTCCAGGAGTACATTTCCGGGGCCCAAACCGTTCAGCTTTTCAACGCCGAGGCGAAGGCGAAAGGGCGTTTTCGCGAGATCAATGATGATTACCGAACCGCGAACATCGAGACGATCTACTACTACTCGATCTTTTATCCGCTGGTGGATTTTATTGGTTCTATTGGTATTGCTTTAGTGATCGTTGCCTTTGGTTTCGAGACACTCGGCGGGTTTGCGGCCGCAGGATCGGCTTTGACGGTCGGTATTTTGGCATCGTTCATTCAGTATTCGCTCCAGTTATTTCAGCCGATCCGCGATCTATCGGATAAATTTAATGTGCTGCAGGCAGCGATCGTTGCTTCGCACCGGATCTTTATTCTACTCGATCGTGAGGTCGAGATAACCACACCCGATAAGCCAGTAAAGACGGGAAAGGCATCAGGCGAGATAGAATTTCAGAATGTTTGGTTTGCGTACAAGGGTGAGGATTGGGTCCTGAAGGATGTCTCATTCAAGGTCGATCTTGCTGAGAGCATTGCTCTGGTTGGACACACGGGTTCGGGGAAAACCACGATCACTAACCTTCTGATGCGGTTCTACGACGTTCAGAAGGGAAGGATCCTGTTGGACGGGGTGGACGTTCGCGAATGGGACTTGCAGGCTCTGCGTTCTAATTTTGCAGTCGTTTTGCAGGATGTTTTTCTGTTCAGCGGAACGATCGAGAATAATATCAAGCTGGGCAGCGCCGCGATCGATCGTGAGCGCGTTGAGTGGGCGGCCCGCGAGGTTCACGCCGATGAATTCGTCCGAAAGCTCGACGGCGGTTACGGATCGGAGGTTCGCGAACGCGGTGCCGGCCTTTCGGTAGGGCAAAAGCAACTCATCTCATTCGCCCGGGCTCTCGCTTTCGATCCAAAGATACTTATTCTCGATGAGGCGACGAGCTCGATCGACACTGAGACCGAGCAGCTTATCCAGCAGGCGGTCGAGCGTGTAATGAACGGGCGAACATCGCTCGTTGTCGCCCATCGGCTCTCCACGATACAGAAATGCGACCGGATAATCGTGCTCCATCACGGCGAGCTGCGGGAGATGGGAACCCACAATGAATTGCTTACAGAACGCGGATTGTACTGGCGTTTATATCAACTTCAATACTCCGATGAAAAGCTGCACTTAACTTCGGATCCGGGAGCATCACTTCATCAAAGTGAGCCCGGATTTGCTTAATGATCGGCTCGTGCCGGCTGGTTCGCAGCTATTTCACGCAAAACACGCGATTTTCCTTCTATTACTAATCCAAAACGCGGTTTCGGACGAAATTAACTATACAATTTCTTTGAAATTGGGAGTATAATTTCGTCTATAGGAGTTCAAATGCTAGAGAATTCGATTTTCGCGGAAAGCGCTTGTGACTGTCCGTGGCCGACGCGCGCAATAACCGTAGAAAGGGTGGCATCAGCTAAGCTTCCGACACAGACCGGTGATTTCAGGATCGCCGGATATCGTTCGCTGATCAGCGAAGAGGAGTTCGTTGTTTTATATAAGGGAGAGATGGATGGCGAGACGCCGACGCTCGTTAGGATACACTCGCAATGCCTGACCGGAGACGTTTTCGGCTCGGTCAAATGCGATTGTGGGCCGCAGCTTCACAGGGCGATGGAAATGATCGAGGCAGAGGGCCGCGGAGCCATCGTTTATCAGCAGCAGGAAGGCCGCGGGATTGGCATTATCAATAAAATACGTGCCTACGCTCTTCAGGACGAGGGTGCCGACACGGTCGAGGCTAATGAGGAACTCGGCTTTGCCGTCGATGCGCGTGATTATCAGCAGTGCGCTGAGATCTTGTTCGATCTGGGCTTGTGCAAGGTTCGGGTGATATCGAACAATCCGGACAAGCTAGCCGCTCTGGAGCGGGCAGGCCTGCAGATCGTTGAGAGAATTCCGATCGAGGTCGCTGCTGAGGAAGAGGCGGCCGGATATATGCGGACCAAGAAGGAAAAGATGGGGCATTTTCTCAGCTAGAGCTTTCCCCGCGGGCCGCAGCATCATTTTTTTGGAGGGTTGGGTACTATGAAAAAATTGGTAGTTCGCGGTTCCGCGTCTATGCTTCTTATCTCCTGCTGTGTGATGCTGTTTCAGGGAATCACCTTTGGCCAGCAGGCAACAAGCAGGATCACCGGCCAGGTATTTGGAGCTAATCGCCGGGCTCTCGCGGACATCTATGTCGAACTGCGAAACGATGTCGAATCCGTCCTTCAGCGTACGAAAACCAATGGATCTGGTTCATTCACCTTTGGGAACCTCACCGCCGGTCGCTATTCGGTGCGTGTTCGTCCATTTGGTACGGACTATGAAGAACAAACACAAGAGGTGGAACTGGTAACGAGTGTTGGTAGCAGGAATGTCTCGGATATCCAATATAAGGATTTCTACCTAAAGGCACGGCGCGATGCAAAGGGCTCGCCCGGGGCAGCACAGGTGGTCTTCGCTCAGGAGACCCCGGAAACCGCCAAGACACTTTATGACAGGGCAATCGTCGATCTTGCCGCTAATCGGACTGACGCAGGGGTTGCTGGCCTCGAACAGGCCATCAAACTCTTTCCGGATTATTTTCTCGCACTGGATCGCTTAGGTGTGGAACAGCTCAAAATGCAGCGTTACGCAGATGCGGCAGTTCAGTTCGAAAAAGCATCGACGATCAATGCGAAATCTTCGAATAGTTGGTACGGCCTTGCCTTTGCAAGATACGCTCAAAAGCAGATCCCCGGAGCCATCGAAGCTGCGAAGAAGGCGGCGGATATCGCTCCCGACTCGGCTGATATAAATCTCTTGCTAGGTATAGCATTGAGGCAGGGCAAGAATTATATCGATGCGGAGAAGTCGATGCTCAAGGCAAAGAAGCTATCGAACGGCCTGCTCGCCGATGCCTCGTGGAACCTCGCTTTGCTTTATGTTTACAACCTCAAGAACACAAGGCTCGCGGCCGATGAGCTTGAGCATTATCTCAAGGTCAAGCCTGATCATCCCGATGCCGAAAAGATCAAACGGCTGATCAGCCAGCTTCGGTTAGGCTAGGACACGCGGCTCAAATCAGAGATCTCGAACATGGTCACCTCAATTTTTTGGGGTGATCTTTTTTTGTTTTTGAACTTTACCAGTCGAAAAGTGTGAATCGATTCACACTTTTGAAAATATGGCGTATTTTTACCACTTTTCGGCCAAAAAAGGTGGTATTGGTCAAATGTGAATCACCCGGCAGCGGCTTAAAAGTGCCTGATTGGTAGAGGTAATTGCGAGATAGGTCAAACGTCCGTTGGACCAAAATACTCTACCTATTCTTGAATATCGCGGGGGGGGAACGGGTGGATCTGAGGCCCGATGGCGAGGAAACTGAGATGGGGTCCTAAATGGTAGGAAGATGGGAAGGTGTGGTGACGGTTCGGGGCTTTCGTCTTACTACTTCATCCTATGCGCTTCGGCCCGCTTTTACATACCCGCGAACCTTCTTACATTCCCACCTATCTCCTCAGTCCGCTCTCATGATCCGCCGGACGATCTACGTCTTCCCGGCATAGTGCGCAAAAAACCGCCCGGGCGAACCCGGGCGGTGGAATGTCCTAGGACCAGTTTCTTTTTAATTAAAAGAAGAAGCGAAGACCGAAGCGAACTGAACGTGCTCCCTGGTAGCCGTTTGCCTGACCGAAAGTGTTGAGCTTGCGGTTCAGAGCGGTTGGCGTACCTTCAAGATAGGTAAGCAACTGGCTGCGAAGTGAACCTGCGGTCCATGCATTCGCACCGGCTACTTCATTGAGACCGAAAGTCGACGGGCTCGTGGTAACCGCTGAAAGTGTCGTCTGGATGCTGGTGACATTCTTTTCGTCAAAGAGGTTGAGAATGTTCAGATCGCCAGCGACTGTGAATCGACCATCACGTCCAAATTTGTATTTGTGCGTGATGTTGATATCGGTCTGTGTATACATCGGAGTACGGCCGAGGTCACCGCGTTCGTTAAGGAAAAGCGGAACTACGAAGCCAACGAGGGTTGACTGAGGCGTACCCGACTGGAACGTCGTGTAACCACCGAACTCAGTCGTATTGGTCTTGCTGCCTTTCCAATCAAAGATGTAAGCACCATACGCGTTGAAAACGTGCGTACGATCAGTAGCCAAAAGGCCGTTGTCAGGATTTCCCTTTGCAGTAAATCCGATAAACGGAAGGTCGAAGAAGCGGTTGACGCCTGGTGACGTACGTCCTGCTTCGTCCGAGCTAGCCAGACCTGAGTAGTTACCATAGAGACGGCTCCAGGTGTAGTTAAGGTTGAAGTAGTAGTTGTTTGACAATCTACGATCAAGCGAAACGTCAAGGCCCTTGTAGTTTCTCTGCGGTTTGATCGATTTGGTGTAACCGAGCTGCTGAAGAACCTGAAGGTGGAGGCCCGAACCCGGATTTCCGAGAATGTAAGCTTCGCTGCCTTCGTTGTTGCGGATACCAGCATCTTCAATTGCCTGTTTGACATCCTTGTACACGAAACGCGAACCGAAAACATAGTTACGGCTCAGCTCGTGCTGGAAACCAACCGTGAATTCATCCTGCTGGAATGGTTTCGCATCCGGATCGACCTTACCATCAAAGATCGTCGCATTCGGGTCATTCGACGCGATACGATAATCAAACTGGCAGCGGCTAATTCCCGAACCGATAAAGCCGGTATTTGGGCACGAACCACCTGGACGGTCGTTGAAGTTACCAACGACACCCGAGGTTGTGATCGAACGGAAGTTACCGGTCGTCGGAAGAATGTCGAAGAAATCAACGCGATAGAAGTTACCGCCGAACGATCCGCGAGGAAGTTCGAATTTCAGACGATCATAGAATTTGCCATAGCTACCGAAGATCTTGGAGGTGCCTGCCTTGTTTAGTGCAAAAGCAAAACCAAGACGCGGAGCTACCTTATCACCCCAACCAAAGTTGATCGGTGGGGCAAGGCCGTTGAACGAAGGAAGGTCTTCTTTCTCAATACGGATACCAGCATTGACCGTAAAGCGGCCGGCGAATTGGATCTTGTCCTGAACGTAGATCGACTGATTTGTGTTCTGGCCGACACCAAAAGCACCAAAGCGGATCAATTCACCAGTTCCGACTACGCAGTTGGTGGTCTGACCAGTTGCGCAGAGAGGAAGCTGGGTGTATGGAGCACCGAGGTCGTTAGCAGTGAAGCCGTAGTAGAAGTCAAGACGGCCAGGTACTACGTAGCCCGAATCCACTTCGTTCTTGATACGGAAACGCTGATAACCGCCCTTGATCTCCTGACGGACACCAAGGTTTGAGAAGTAGGTGAAATCACCCTCGTAGTTGGTACGAACAGAAACGTCCTTTACGGTCTGGCTGTTGGCTGCGTCAACGGTTCCTGTTGTGCAGGCACCGGTGATCGTGTTCGAACCGTTCTGGCAGACATAACGTGTAGCACTAGGAACAAAGTAGTTGTTACCCTTTTCATTCAGGAATCCGCGGGAAAAGCGGAAGCTGGCGATCACGCTGCTAAGCGGCGTCCATGCAGCCTGAGCGGTGAAGTTGTTCGAGCTGACACGGCCGCCCTGACGGCTATAAAGGTCTTGTCCCGAAAGCGTACCGATCGAACCGCCAAAGTTGACCGTAGCAGGCGTACCGCCGAAGCTTGTCGTACCGAAAGGAATAACGCCTTCGTTGATCTGCGGGTTCCAGAGGTACGTCGAGCTCAAGCGGAGCGAATTGATCGGAGCTGCATCGATACGTCCGAATGCATACTCATAGGTTGTTTTGTTGTTGTATGTCTGACGCTGAACGAAAGTTCTTGCTGCCTGGGTGCCAAGCTGCGTTGCAGGAGCATTTGTGTAGAAATCCGTCGTAACATTGCTTTCATAGATCTGCGGCGTGTAGCTGCCTGAGAACCATACTTTGTCCTTTATAAGCGCACCGTTAAGGTTAGCCGTTGGGAACCAGTTCGTAAATCCGGCCTTAGGAGCCGTGAAATACTCTGATCTCTGAAGAAACGTTGCGCCAGAACCATTGGTGAAGCGAAGAAGCGTCGGACGTGGATTGCCGTTCAACTTCGAGGTCGCAAACTGCGAACCAAATTCACCGTGAAGATCGTTCGAGCCACCCTTAGTAACAACGCTGACCACACCGCCGGTCGCGCCGCCGAATTCAGCTTCAAAACCCGAAGATTTGATCTGAACTTCCTGGACGAACTGGGTCGGAATAGCATTTACACCGTTGAGTGTACCGGTACGGAAGTTTGTAACTTCCTGGCCGTCGATAACGAAAACGTTCTCAGAACCCGAAGCACCGTCGATCGAGAAACCGCCGGCGAGTCCTTCGCCGCGTGTTCCAGGAGCCGTCTTCAGGATCGATGTAAAATCAACGCCTTTAGGAAGCAAAGCGATCTTCGCTGCTCCAACGTTGGTCTGAACTTTCGAATCCGTAGCGTCAACAGGAGCGACGAGGTCGCTGCCCGAGACGTCAACCGAAACGCCCTGTCCGGCAACGGACATGGTGATGTTAACGGTGCTCGTGGTTTCGAGAGTAACAAGCTGATTCTTCAATGTCTGTGCTGCAAAACCCTGAACAGCACCGACCGAAACGTTGTACGTTCCTGGTGGCAGCTGACGGGCAGCATAGAAACCATTTGAATCAGTGGTGACAACACGGCTGAAACCGATGCTGACACCTGAAACGGTGACCGACGCATTAGGCACAACAGCACCATTCTGGTCGGAAACGGTTCCGGAAATTGCACCGAACTGTGACTGAGCAAATGCACTCATGCTGAAAAGCACGACGCTCAGTACGATCGATGAAATAAAAATTAGATTTTTTCTCATGATTTTCTCCTTAACTATATCCTTTACAAAATCTGTCAAAATCATTTTTTGAACAAGTTTTCACAGATATGTATACAAATTAGAAGCCAAAGATGTGTTCTGTCCGAGAGATCTCGTAAAATATTGAAAATAGATGATTTACGGCATAGTGCGGCGCGCCGGAGCGCGCGGGTTTTATGCAAGATGATTCAAGATTTTGAAAAATCTCCAAATTGATGGATATTTTTTTGGATTTTTGAAAACCTTTCCATCGGCGTTGGAGAAAATCTGATATTGCTCTAGTCATATACATCTATACGATTTTATACGATTCTTCGCCGCCTCGTTTTGCTAGCATCGGCGAACTGGAGTTTACAATCTGAACTCGATACTTTGATAATGAGAACAAGTCTTATTCATTTGTCGGGTTCGGATCTGGAGGAACAGATTGGCAGAGCGAATTTACCGTGATTCGGTCCACAACATTATTCGCGTGAACACGGATTCGCCCGAAGGCCGTCTGACCGTTTCGCTTGTCGATACGCCGGAATTTCAGCGGCTGCGGCGGATCCGCCAGCTCGGGCTCGCCTATTTTGCCTACCAGTCGGCCGAGCATTCGCGGTTCACCCATTCGCTCGGGGCGTTTCACCTCGCGACGCGTATGATCGCGAAGCTCCGGCTTAGCTATCAGATCCCTGACGAAGCCCAAACCGCGGTCCGCATTGCTGCCCTCGTCCACGACATCGGCCACGGGCCATTCTCGCATGTGATCGAGTCGATCCTCGGGTTTCATCATGAGCAATTTACGATCGAAGCAGTCCTGAGCAGCGAGACCGGGATCGGGAAAATGTTAAACACTTTTTCGCCCGATCTCGCTGCCGATGTGGCGTCGATCATCCGCGGCGATTACAGGCATCGAGCTCTGGCGCAGCTCGTTTCGTCGCAGCTCGACGTCGACCGGATGGACTATCTCCTTCGCGACAGCTTGATGACCGGAGCGAAGTACGGCGTCTATGATCTGGAGTGGATAATCAAGTCGATCGAGATCAACGAAGCGGGCGATCACCTGTACGTTTCGGCGCCCGGTATTTACGCCGTCGAAGATTATTTGCAGGCGAGATATTACATGTACCGCCAGGTGTATTTTCACCGCACGCTGCGCTCGGCCGAGGCGATCCTGAAAGTGCTGATGAGCCGCGCGCTTTTTCTTGTAAAAAGCGGTGTCGAGATCTGGCAGGCGGGCGGAACGCCAATGGATAAAATACTTTCGGGCGACAAGCTGAACCTGAAAGAGCACCTCGAACTCGACGATATGGACGTGATGTTCAGCATAAAACGCTGGCAGCATGCATCCGATCCGATCCTCGCGGACCTCGCGAAACGGTTCCTCGACCGACGGCTTTTCAAGGCATTCGACCTCGATATGCCCGAGCCCGAGCGAGTGGAATTCATCGAAAAAGCGCGGCAGATCGTCGCCGACGGCGGCTTCGATCCGGACTACTATTTTGTCGAGGACAGCGCCCGGAATGCGCCCTATTCCTTCTACGGAAAAGGCTCAGCGGATGACAAGGACCTGATCTATGTCGAGGACGGATTTTCGCGTCCGGCGATCCGTGAGATATCGTCGGTCAGTGCTGCGGTCCGCGGGCTGCAGGAAGGCTACCGCATCCACCGCATTTGTTTTCCGGCTGAATTGAAGGGCAAGATCGGCGAGCTTTATCACGGAAGTGTTTAACACTTTGAGCGGGAAGGACGGAGTTTTAACGCAAAGACGCGAAGGGGCAAAGGTGCAAGGGAAGATCGGTTTTTACATTTTTCTTTTTTGCTTGCTTGTACTTTCGGCTGTCGCAAATGATGCTCAGACTGTCGCTCTTCTAACGCCTGACAAAGCAGCGGCGAGCCGCAGTTTTGCGGAAACTCTGGGGGAACGTCTTAACGAAAAACTTAAAGTTCTCGACGATTCTTTGGCGGAATCGGCGTATCTGTCGGTTTCGCCCGACACGCCGTTCAATCTCACCACCGGGCAATCAAAGCTCATCGGAACCGCGATCGGCTGCGATGCCTTCTTATTAATAAGGTCAGCGACACAGCGCCGGAGCGCGTTTCAGCGGGCGGAATACTATGAATCGTACGCTGTAATATATGGTGTGAGCTCGCGAACCGGAAGGCTTATCTATTGGAAACTGCAAAAATTCGAAGCACCGAGACCGGAGGCCGCCGCACGGCAACTCAGTGATTCCGTCGCGGCTCTTTCGGACGAGATCGGACTGAAATTGAAAACCGCCATTAAACTGGAGTTGAGCGAAGCGGAACTGCCTAATTACGAAGAGGTTCCTGACGATCCGGCGGCGGGCAAGGATCTCAAAGCACCGATACCTTACCGTCGGACAAAGCCGGAATACACGACGCAGGCATCTCTCTTCGACGTTAAGGCGACGGTCGATGCGGTCATATATCTCGACGAAAAGGGAACGGTCGTCGCCATCGAACCCGTTCGGTGGGCCGGTTTCGGTCTGGACGAATCCGTAGAACGTAACATTCGCGCGATGAATTGGCGGCCGGCAATGCGCGGCACCAAACCGATGGCGATGAAATTTCTCGTAAGATATAATTTCAAGAAGATCGACGATACAAATCGATGAGGAATATCAGAGCCGCTGTCAGACTTTTGCTTTTCACCGCATCGACGATCGGGTTGCACTCGTTTTGGTTCGTCACGCATTTCTTTGTCCCGAACAAGATCTACTGGCGGCAGGTGATCTTTGGAGCCTGGACGAAGAGCTTTGTCAGCATCTCGAACATGCAGATCGAGGTCGTCGGCACGCCGCCGAAACCGCCATTTTTCCTGGTCGCCAATCATCTCAGCTACACCGATATCGCCGCCTTACGAGCTGTGGTGAAGGGCGTCTTCGTCGCTAAAGCAGAGATCGAATCGTGGTTCCTCGCCGGGCGCATCTGCCGCGACATGGGCTCGATCTTCATTGACCGCTCGAACCGCCGCGACATTCCGCGTGCCGGCGAACTCATCGTCGAACGCCTCGACGCCGGCGAAGGTGTGGTCGTTTTTCCCGAGGGCATCTCGACCAAAGGCGATCAGATCTATCCTTTCAATTCCTCGTTCCTCGAATTTGCCGCGAGGGCCGAAATCCCGGTCTCGTACGCTACGCTAAGCTACAAGGCCCCGGCGGGAGAATTGCCCGCACACATTCTCGTCTGCTGGTGGGAAGACATCAGCTTTTTCGCCCACATGTGGCGGCTTTTTAAGGCGCCGGAATATACGGCGGTGATAACTTTTGGCGATGCGCCGGTTGTTAATTTAGATCGCAAGGAGCTAGCGGCCGAACTGCGAGATCGTGTGGCCGCTAATTTTAAGCCGGTTTTGTAATATTGGTATACTTTTTCCTATATCATCCGTATTAGACAAAAAACCTTTCAGGAGTATCACACATGAGAAATAGTTTATTTCGATCGATGGCGGTAATGGGAATTGCGCTTTCGATCTGCACGAGTGCCTTTGCACAAAGTTCGGGCTTCGACACGGCCCGCATGGACAAGTCGACCGACGCTTGCGAGGACTTTTTCCAGTACGCCAACGGAACCTGGCTGAAGACCACGCAGATCCCGCCGACAGAATCGCGGTGGGGCACATTCAATATGCTTGCCGATTCAAACAATGCTCTGCTCAAAGACGTGCTCGAAAAGGCAGCTCGGGAAAAAGCAAAAGCGGGATCGAACCCGCAGATGATCGGCGACCTATACGAAACCTGCATGAACGAGGATGCGATCGAAAAGTCGGGCATCGAGCCGCTCAAGCCGTTCCTCGCCCAGATCGACAGTGTAAAGACGCACGACGACGTGCTGAAGCAGATCGCACGAATGCACAATGCCGGCTTGCCCGCGGTTTTTGGATTTGGAGCGGCGGCCGATGCGAAGGATTCGAATCAACTCATCCTAAGTGCAGCGCAGGGCGGCACCAGCCTGCCGAACCGCGATTATTACACTAAGGACGATCCGAAATCGGTCGAAACGCGTGCAAAATTTGTTGCTTACGTGACGAATATGTTCAAACTCCTGGGCGATACGCCCGCTGCCGCTGCCGCCCACGCCGCGACGGTAATGGAAATGCAGACGCGGCTTGCTAAGGTTCAGCTTACGCCGGTAGAGCGCCGCAATCCTGATAATAGCTATAACAAGATCACGATGGCCGCCGCTCAGCAGCTAACGCCAAATTTCTTGTGGAGCGAGTATATGAAGGAACGCGGCGTTCCCTCAATGCCGGATGTAAACATCGCTCCGGCGAAGTTCTTCACGGAAATGAATGCAATGATGAGCGACGTTCCGGTGGAAAACTGGAAGGCGTATTTTCGCTTCATGGCGGTGAACGCGACGGCCTCGGCATTGCCGAAAGCGTTCGCGGATGAGAATTTTGATTTCTTCGGAAGATACCTCAGCGGCCAGAAGGAACGCCAGGCGCGGTGGAAGACCTGTGTGCAGACGGTTGACGGCAATCTCGGCGAAGCCCTCGGCATGGAATACGCGAAGCTCGCATTCACTCCTGCCGCCAAGGCTCGTATGAATGAGCTGATCGATAACCTCATGGCTTCGATGAAGGACCGGATCGAAGGCCTGAAATGGATGAGTCCGGAGACGAAAAAACAGGCCGCGACAAAGCTCTCGACCTTCAAGCGCAAGATCGGCTATCCGGATAAGCTTCGCGGTTACAAAGGGTTGACCATCGACCGCAAGTCCTTTGCCGGCAACACTCTGCGATCGGCGGCGTTTCAGATCAAGCGGAATTTCGAGGACCTCGGCAAGCCGCGCGACAAGACGCGTATGGGCATGACGCCGCCGACGGTCAATGCCTCATACAGCCCGCAGAATAACGATATTACTTTCCCGGCCGGCATTCTGCAGCCGCCATTCTTCAATTTTAATGCGGACGACGCTCTCAATTACGGAGCGATCGGCGGGGTCATTGGCCACGAGATCACTCACGGTTTTGACGATCAGGGAGCCCGCTTTGATGCCGAGGGTAACCTGAAATCGTGGTGGACGCCCGAGGACACAGCTAAATTCAACGAGCGCACCAAATGTGTTGTGGATCAGTTCAATGGTTACGAAGTGCAGCCGGGCCTGAATATCAACGGAGCTCTTACGCTCGGCGAAAATATCGGTGATTTCGCGGGCCTCACGGTCTCGTACCACGCCTATCTGAAATCGCTCCAGGGCAAACCGCGTCCTAAGGACATCGACGGATTCACCGCCGAACAGCGTTTCTTCCTCGGCTGGGCACAGGTTTGGGCGGGCAAATACACGCCCGAGGCGGAACGCCAGCAGGTCGCCGGCAACCCGCACTCGCTCCCCAAATGGCGCGTCAACGGCCCGCTCTCAAACATGCCCGAATTCGCCAACGCCTTCGGCTGCAAAGCCCCGGCCAAAATGATCCGCGAAAAGTTGTGTGAGATCTGGTAGGGTCTTATTGATTGATAAGAATAAAGGGCTGTCTGAAAAAGGCAGCCCTTTTTGACTGGAGCGCTGGGCGTCCCGCTTGCAACGCCTGAAAGGCGTGGCTCCCTGGAGTTGTAGCAACCTTAGCCAACCGCGAGCTTCGCCGCGGGCAAGCGGGCAAGCGGGTACGCCCGGAGCTCCAATCGGAGGACGGAACAAACGAAAAGGCCGGGAGAATCGTTTCCCCCGGCCTTTTCCTTAAGAAAGGTACTAGTTACTGCTGTCCAACAAAATCGAAGTCAGTCAGGGTATCGACGACCTGGATAATGCGTGGGGTGAAGCGGTACTGTTTCGAGGCGACGCTGATGGTGTAGGTCTTGCCGGATTCGACGTCTGCGAAGCGGTAGATGCCGAATGAGCTGGTCGTTGCCTGGCGGCGTGCACCTGAGGCGTCGGTGATGAAGACCGAAGCATTTCTGATACCGCGGCCATCCGGGGTTACGACACGGCCTGAGATATCAACTCCGGCGGCGGTCGAACCGACCTGGACGCTGCCGTTAGTGTAGGTCGTTGGCAGCAAAGCACCGACTGCGCTCGATACGCTGCGCGACGTCGGCGTATCGCCAAACGTTACCGGATATAAACCGATCGGGGCATTCGCGGGAACCGTGAAAGTAACGGTCACGATGTTGCGGGTGCCGGCGGCGTAGGTGTTGGTCGAATCGACCAGGACGCCGATCTGCCCGGCGGCAGCATTATTCGTGTTGGTGCCAAGATTTGAGTTAGCCGGAACGCCATTTCCGATCGTGACGACCGGGTTGGTCAAAACAGCCGGGTTGAAGTTAAAGCTGAAGCTCGTTGACGATTCGTTACCCTGCGAATCCAACTGGATCTGCACAACCGCCTGCTGGCCGGCATTCACCGCGACGCTGGTTGCACGGATGACGCGCCCGCCCTGAGCATTGGCCGATCCGGCGACAAACCCTGAAACTGCCAAAAATAAAACGGCCCCAAACATTAAAAAAGTCTTGCGACCCGACGAAACTGCTGAATTACTCATTATCTTTACTGGCTCCTCTAAATAGAAAAAAATTGTTCCGGCATAGGTATGGACGCAAAAGTAGCGGTTTTTACGACTCCCAAGACTACGACGGGCAGCGATCGCAGGAATTCAATATCTCAAATTATCCGAGATCTCAACACGAGAGAGAACTTAAAGTGTATTCGAATTGTCCACTACTGTCAATAATTTTTCATTTTAGCTGGTGGGTCAGTTTGAAATTGTGATCCTCAATAGAGTGCGATCTCAGCGTCTTCTCTCTGCGAACTCTGCGAGGAATCTACTTGAAGACATACCAACTTTAAGCCTCGCAGAGGTCGCAAAGTAAGACGCAGAGGTCGCCGAGCTAGGCCCGTCCCCAGTATTATTTCATATTGACCCACTACCCATTTTGACCGCGTCAAACAAAAAGCGGCCCGCTAAGGCCGCCTCTTGGTTAGATGAAATGAACAGGAAAGCCTATTCCTGTCCGACGAAATCGACATCAGTAAGTGAGTCCGTCACGTTAACGACCCGTGAACCGAAGCGGTAGCGTTTCGACGTGACGCCGATGACGTAGCTCTGGCCGGCTTCGACATCTTCGAAGCTATAGAAGCCAAATGAGCCTGTCGTCACCGACCTGCGGCTGCCCGTCGGATCGGTGATAACGACCGTTGCTCCTCTCACGCCCTGGCCGTTGGCATTCGTGATCCTTCCCGAGACGGTCACACCAGCGGCTGTTGGGCCGATGACGATATTGCCTGCTTCATAGGTCGTAGCAAGCAAGGCTCCCTGAGCATTCGACACGCTCTGGGCGGTCGGGGTGCTCGAGAAGGTCACCGGATACGTTCCGACTGCAGCGTTTGCTGCAACCGTGAACGTGACCGTCAGGATCTGGCGGGTGCCTGCT